>WNFR01001653.1_pt1 | contig 23389 bp, 18 predicted proteins | sample 5400221 | NCBI WGS metagenome assembly WNFR01 (sample SAMN13153357, study PRJNA577476) | soil metagenome | isolation source: 40 cm soil under Madrone tree | place: USA:California | collected 2016-06-14 | reverse complement strand
TTCGACGCTTGACGGGGCCGCGTCGGCAATGAAAGCTACGCCGATGCAGGTTGCGCTTGCGTGGCTTTTGCATCGCTCACCCAACATCCTATTGATCCCCGGCACATCTTCGCTTGAACATCTTCGCGAGAATCTTGAGGCTGCAGCATTGAAACTTCCTACAGAGATAATTGCCAATCTTGAAACCATCAATGAAATGTCGGAAGCGATTACGAAGAGCAGTACTACAAAGTAGCGGCCTCGCTTGCCGCCAGAAACCATCTGCGGTAACAACGAAGACGCGAGGAAGGGCGGTCTTCGTCTTTGGGATCGCTCGCACAGACGAACACGGCGATGAGAAGGAAGACAGTTTTTCTATTTGACGTAGATAACACGCTGCTCGACAACGACCGCGTGACCGCCGACCTGAGAGAGCATTTGGAACGTGAGGTCGGTCACGAGCGGCAAGAGCGCTACTGGTCGATTTTCGAAGAACTGCGAGCAGAAGTTGGGTACGCAGATTACCTCGGCGCGCTGCAGCGTTACCGCGCAAACTACCCCCACGACCTGCACGTGCTTACGGTTTCGCATTTCCTCCTGGAATATCCCTTCAAGGAACGTCTGTTTCCTGAGGCGCTTGAGGTTGTGAATAGTGTCAATCAGTATGCAGTACCGGCAATTCTCTCGGATGGAGATGTCGTCTTTCAGCCGCATAAGATTCGCCGCTCGGGACTGTATGATGCTTTCGAAGGGGCGGTACTGATCTATGTCCACAAAGAGTCTGAATTGAAGGACGTCGCCCAGCGCTATCCGGCAGATCACTACGTTTTAGTCGATGATAAACTACGTATCCTGGCTGCGGTTAAAGATGTCTGGCATGAACATGTTACGACCGTATTCGTGCGACAGGGCCATTACGCGCATGACGACAAGGCAATGAGCGGCTACCGATCTGCTGACTACACAATCGAGCGCATTGCCGATCTGGTGAAACTCCATTTTGGCGAGATCGGGAAAGAATAGAAAAACGAGGATGCTCTGGTTTTTTGAAGAAGCCAGCATGGAGACTGAAGATGTCCGAGTTGCCAGACGATATCCTTGAACTTCAACAATTGGCCTTCCGCTATTTTCTGGCTCACACAAATGCCGAGAACGGACTTGTGGCCGACAACTCCAGCGAAGATTCAGCATGCAGCATTGCGGCCACGGGGTTGGGACTGAGTTGTTATCCGGTTGCCGTGAACAATGGTTGGCTAAAACGTGCGGACGCGGCCGAGCGAGTTCTGACCGCGCTGCGATTTTTTGAGCACAGCCCGCAGGGGCCCGAGCCCGACACGACTGGGTACAAGGGGTTCTATTATCACTTCCTGGAAATGAAGAATGGTCGACGCGCCGGGGGGTGCGAGCTCTCGACAGTGGATAGCGCGTTTCTGCTGGCGGGGATGGTTTTGGCAGGAACATTCTTTGATGCGGACACGCCGGTTGAGCGTGAAATTCGCGAAACCGCCGACGCCCTTTATAGACGCGCCGACTGGCAGTGGGCCTTGTACGCCGTTCCGAGCAATGAGAACGACTGGCCGACCATGAGCTTCGAAGACGTCACGATAGTCCACGGAGGAACGCCAGAGAACGGCTTCATCAGTTATCGCTACCAGGGGTACGATGAATCGCTGCTGATGCACGTGCTGGCACTTGGCTCGACCACCTTCGCGCTGCCTCCGGAGTGCTACCGCGCGTGGCAGAAAACATTCGACTGGCGAAAACTTTACGGAATCGAATACCTTCACATGGGGCCGCTCTTTATCCACCAGCTCAGCCACAGCTGGCTCGATCTACGCGGAATTGTCGATGGGTTCATGCAAGACAAGGGGCTCGACTATTTCGAGAACAGCCGCCGCGCCACGAACGTGCAGCGCAGTTATGCCGAGGAGAATCCGCAAAAACTCCGAGGGTATGGACCGCTCTGCTGGGGCGTAAGCGCCAGCGATGGCCCCGGACCCGCGGCGAAAAGCATCAATGAAGTTGAGCGAGTTTTCTGGATGTATGAAGCCCGAGGTATACCCGACGGACCTGATGACGGCACGCTCGCGCCTGGCGCCGTCGCTGCATCGCTACCCTTTGCACCGGAGCTCGTCATTGACACGCTGCGAGAGTTGGTTCGTGCGCATCCCGCTTTGCGCAGCGAATATGGCCTGCGCGCCAGCTTTAATCCGACCTACGGCGACTGGGTCAGCTCGCTGAATTACGGCTTGGACCAGGGCCCAATCGTCATGATGATCGAGAACCACCGGACCGGTCTTCTGTGGAATCTCATGCGACGAAGTCCATACATCTGGCGAGGATTGCAGAAGGCCGGGTTCACAGGTGGATGGCTCGAATCAGAACACGAACCGCAATGTCCAAAGGTCGTCAGGGGCCGATGGCGCGAGCGGGGCACGCCATTCAGCAAGTTGTCCGAAGCCGCGAAACAAAGCGAACGACCGGATAAGCACCCGACGGCAACCATGCGCGCCGCGAGGATTCATTCCTACGGCGATCCGACCGGCGTCAAGATTGTTCGGGCTTCTCGACCCGAGCCGGGGCGCGGTCAGGCACTGATCCGAGTGAAAGCAACTGGCGTGAACCCGCTGGACTGGATGGTCGCCGAGGGCAAGGCCCGCTCGTGGCTCGACCATCGACTGCCACTGACCCTGGGCTGGGAGTTGGCTGGAATCGTCGAGAAATTAGGAGATGATGCTGGACGGTTCAAGCTCGGCGATGAAGTCTTCGGTATGCTTCATCTGTCGGGAGATGGCGCCGATGCGGAGTTTGCCGTTGGCGATGAAATCGATTTGGCATTAAAGCCCAGCGGGCTCGATTTCCCCGCCGCGGCGGCCATACCCATCGGCGCGCTGACAGCGCACCAGGCGCTATTTGACGCAGCGGAACTGCTTGCGGGGCAGACCGTGCTTATCCACGCGGCGGCCGGCGGAGTTGGATCAATGGCGGTGCAACTCGCAAAGGCGCACGGCGCGCGGGTGATCGGCACTGCTTCCGGCACCGATCACATCAATCTGATCCGAAAACTCGGCTGCGACGAAACGATCGACTACAAGACGACTCGCTTTGAAGATTCCGTTCACGACATGGATGTTGTGCTTGATCCTCTGGGTACTGATTCGCACAAGCGATCTTTCGGTGTCCTAAAGAAAGGCGGGATTCTCGTGGCACTGTTGGAGGAGCCTCGGCAGGACCTCGCACGGGAAAGCGGCGTGCGCGCTACGATGATTGGTGTCAAGCCCGATGGCAAGCGCCTCGCGGAGATCGGAAAGATGATCGACGATGACAAACTGCGACCCCTCGTTCAAGAGGTTCTTCCACTGGAACATGCCAAGAAGGCACTGGAACTCAGTCGCAGTCGTCACGTCGCGGGCAAGATCGTTTTATCCATCTGATCGCTCACACTGGCGCGCTTTCGAAGAGTCGCCGTAGATGCGTTGATGAACTGCTCAAACCCTTGACTGCGACCCACGGGCAAGCAGTGTCAATACCTTTCAGCCGCCCTTGCTGTTGACGTCGATCATCTAATATCCCTCGTAGTAGCGTTCCCGATGACGTAGCGGCGAAGATCGCAGACAAACGCTAGTGTCTTGAGAACGCTCTAGATGGGCTTGGGCCCGAGCTTGCTTGGTTGTCCTCTAAATCCATGCGTTCAATAAGCCCGTTCGCAAAGGTATAGATGTGCCACACCTCACTATCAGAAAGGACATCGCCACTAAGGCTTTTCACGACTTGATGAACTTTGACGGCGGTCCTTCCGTCCACCTCGTCGATTAGGTCAAGGGGTTCGACGTGAGGATCAAATTCTTGCCATTGGCGGGTCCAGTAGGCCCGAATCTCTTCTTTCCCGACGGCACGTCCGCCTTCAGATGCCTTGGGCCAGCTAACGTTCTCACTCATGAGCGCCAGGGCGCTGCCGATGTCCCGATGATTAAAGGCAGAGTATGCCTGAGCTATCAGTGTCCCTGTATTCGACATGAAATCCTCCGGAGTATGTGTCTACTCTACACAATCCAGTTTAGGGGGAGACCTTTAAGAAACCATTAACAGCCTGCCTTCTTCATTGCGGCAGTCAGGAGAATTGCAGTTGTGAGCTTAAGTCGCGAAGGTTGAAGTGACCGTATCTTGCCATCTGGCAATGCATGGTCAGTGGTAAGGTCATCTTGTTAAAGCTCTCCGTAGGATGTATCCGCAAACGTGACCCATCGTTTAGGGTCGTTCGCGGCATGACTTATGCACTAAACAGAGCGAGATGCCGACCAAAATCACAGAGATCGGGCCGCGAAAGTGCGAGTCGGCGCAGAGCGGAAACTCTCTTGCAACTGCCGGCACCTCGGTCGACGAGCCGGCGACATTCAAGGTGGAAGGCACACTCTACGTGGAAGATGCCGAGCTGCTGGAAAAGATTTGCCGCGACGCGTCCCGCAAAAGCGGCCGCCCGGTCGTCGTCGAACTTAGCGATCTGTGCTTTCTCGACAACGAGAGCGCCGCGATTCTTTGTCGCATGAAGCGTGAGCAAGGCGTTAGCCTCAAGGGGCTTAACCTGTTCATCGAGAAAGTGGTCGAGCTGGCCGAACAGTAAGAGAAGGATGAAGAAACACGTCGCTGAAGTTTAGACCATGGAGGAAAGCCCTTCAGTCGGTTCAGATCACGACTCGGCTGTCAGCACCGCCAAGTCTCCCACGCGCTCTTCTTGATAAGGTCTCGAGAGTTGCACGTTATAATGATCCATCAGCCACAGTTCCGGAATTATTTCCGCGACTAGTTTTCCGTCGTCGAAAACTCTGACCATGGAACTTTCTGAAACCACGATCGCCACCGCATCAGTAACTTGAGAGATCGAAGCGCCTGCCAGATGCCGGCTGGCCATGCCGTAGGGTAGCGCCACGTCGGAAGCCATCGCGTCGAGATAACGGCACGCGGCCTCGACGATGCCTTGATCTGAAACGACAAAAGCCCCGTCAAGTTGTGCGAGTTCCTTGATCGTGCCGCGCAGATTGACGTCCCGAATTTGTCGCGCTTCCTCAGTGTGCCCGGCCAGTGGATCGAGGATCAGGGGGCGCGATCGGTCCAGTACGGCAGCGGCGTCACCAAAAGTGAAGAGCGTCCCAATTCGGCGACCTTCGCGACCCTCGCGCGCAATTTCGACGGCTAACTCGATCGTCGGTTCGAGATTCTTCTTGTTGCAGCGACGCACCCGACGGCAGATCGATTTGAACATTCCATTGCTGCGACCATTAGCCGAAACGTCACCTATCAAGGGTAGGGGCTGACGCGAAGACCTACCATCCGGAGCAGCTCCGTCGCGTGCCGAGGTGTCATTACTCATTGCGCCCACCCTTTCAAACGGAGTGTTGTCTTCATCGACTTCCGACGCAACTAGAATCTCGTCGACGTAACACCAACGCCAGTTCTCACCCGGCTCTAGAGATTCGATGACCGGATGGCCAGCTGAATGAAAGTGTGCGGTCGCATGCTTATTCTTTGAGTCATCACAACAGCCAACATGTCCGCAGGTCAGGCACAGGCGTAGATGCACCCAATCCGAACCTTCTCGCAGACATTCCTTGCATCCATTCGTCCGCGGAGTCGAGGCTGCGCGAATTTGATCGAGGTGGGTACACGCCATTGCCATGACATCCGTCAAAAACCGAAGACCCTGTTATTGTTGCCAGCCGCCACCCAGCGCTTTGTAAAGTTGCACCAGAGCTAACAACTCGTTTCGTCTGGTCTGCGCCAGGCTCAACTCTGCGTCGAATAATTCTCGATCAGCATCGAGGGCGTTGAGCAGACTGTCAACGCCGCCCTGATATCTCAAGTAAGCCAACCGCGATCGGTCTTGCAGCGTCGTCACCAGGAGTTCCTGCTGGGTGCGAATCTCTTTCACCTTGCGATATTGCACCAGCGCGTCAGAGACTTCGCGGAACGAGGTCTGGATTGTCTGCTGATACTGAACCAGTGCTAATTCCTGTTGCGCTTTAGCGAACTTCACGTTTGATTTCAGACGGCCCGCGGTAAATATCGGCTGCGTAACCTGTGGGACAAAACTCCAGGCGCCGCTTGAACCAGTGAACAGGTTCGAAAGTTGATTGCTTTGAAATCCCAGAAACCCGGTCAGACTGATCCGGGGGAAATATGCGGCTTTGGCCGCATAGACTAAAGCATGCTGTGCTTCGAGGTTGTTCTCGGCAGCGCGAATATCTGGGCGTCGTTCAAGTAAAGAAGATGGTAGACCAGCCGGCACGGCCGGCAGCGCTTCTTGCTGCGTTAGGGATTGGCCTCGTGAAATCGATCCCGGATTGTTACCCAGAAGCAAACTGATCTGATTTTCAGTCTGCTCGATTGCTCGTTCAGTATCTGGAATCGTCTCGGACGCCTGATAGACCAACTCTTCTGCCTGACGAACGTCAAGCATGGTAGCCAAGCCGCCTTGCTGTCTTAGGGTGATGAGCTTAAGCGAGTTTTCCCGAGTAGCGAGTGTGCGCTTGTCAATATCGAGTTCGCTGTCGAGTTCGAGCAGACTGAAGTAACCGGTAGCCACATCACCCACAACAGTCGTCATCACCGCTTTGCGATCTTCCTCGGAAGCTCGCAGCTCTGCCCGCGCAGCCTTAGTCTGCTGGCGCAGCCGCCCCCAAACGTCTATCTCAAAGTTGAGTAGATTCAGTAAGACACTGCCAACACTACGCGTTCGGCCGCCCTGCCCGGCCGCACCAGTAGAACCGTTCTTGGATGAACGGGTCGTTGTGAGATCCGAGCTCGCCTCAAACTGCGGAAATTGATCAGATCGCGCGAGTCCCAGATTGGCGCGGGCTGCGTTGATGCGCGCAACCGCCGCACGCAGATCGTAATTCTGGATCACTGCCGTCCGCACCAGCTTTTGTAGCTCTTCGTCTTTGAAGACTTCAAACCACTTGAGGTCGCCGATAGAAGTCTGATCAGTTGGAACAACGGTCTCGGCCCCACGAAATGTGTCCGGCGTTTTGACAGCCGGACGTTCATAGTTCTTTTGACCGGCCGCACTGCCCGCCAACAAACTGACGACGATTAATGCAAGGATGAATCGCTTCTGCATCATTTCCTTCAAACCAAACTCATTATTCGCCAGCCGCAGGTTCAGGTGCGGGAGAGCCAATCTCGGTCCCATGTTTCTTCCTGCTAAATCTCATGGTGAACTTCTCCACCAAATAGAAAGTCGCCGGGATAATAAAAATTGCGATGGCGGTGGCGGCCAACATTCCCACGATCACGACCGTACCCAGAATTCGTCGGGAGGCTGCGCCGGCGCCCGATGCCAACCACAGTGGAGCGGACCCGAAGATAAAAGCGAATGAAGTCATCAGAATGGGCCGCAAGCGCAAACGTGCTCCTTCAAGAGCTGCATCAATCAAATCACGGCCTTTTTCCAACTCGGCCTTGGCAAACTCAACAATCAAGATCGCGTTCTTTGCCGCCAGACCGATCAGCACGATCAGCCCAATCTGTGCATAGACATCGAGATCGTAACCGCGCAGCCAGATGCCGAGAAACGCGCCGAAGATCGCGATCGGTATAGTCAGCAGAACCGAGAACGGCAGCGACCAGCTCTCGTAGAGCGCCGCCAAAATCAGGAACACAAACACCAGCGACAAACCAAACACCCTCGTGGTTGTTCCTGAGGCTTGCCTCTCCTGATACGAAAGATCGGACCAGTCGTAACCCATTTCCGGTGGCAGCGTCTGCTTTGCCACTTCTTCGAGCGCGGCCATAGCTTGTCCCGAGCTGTAACCGGGTGCTGCCGATCCAATGATCTGGGCCGCGCGATAGACGTTGAAGCGGTTGGTATACTCGGGTCCGGAAATTCTGCGCGTGGTCACCAGCGATGAAAGCGGCACCATGTTGCCATCGTTGTTGCGGACGTAATATTGGTCGATGTCCTTCGGACTTAGACGCTCTTCACCTTCCGCCTGGAGAAAGACGCGCCATTGCCTGCCGAAGCGATTGAACTGATTCAGAAAGAGACCACCCAGGTAGGCTTGCATCGTTTGATAGACGTCGGCTACCGCGACTCCCTGTTTGAGCACCTTGTCACGATCTACATCGGCGTAAATCTGCGGCGAGCTCGCGGAGAACTGAGAGCCCACTCCGGCCAACTCAGGTCTCTGCCGCGCGGCCGCCAGAAACTTTTGCAAATTCTGATCTAAGAGCTCGACAGATCCGCCACTGCGATCTTGGAGCCATAGTGAAAAACCGCCGGCGTTTCCCAGTCCTGGAATCGCGGGCGGACTGAAGGCAAAGGCCATCGCCTCGGGCACTTCATTCGCGAGCCTGCCGTTAATGCTTTTCAGAATTTCAGCGGCACTATGCTTGCGCTCGCTCCAAGGGGCTAGCGAGATAAAGCAAAAACCGTTGTAGCTCGCCGATACGCGATTTAGCAGACTGAATCCGTTGATGCTGGTTACATACTGCACGCCTTCTGTTTGCTTCAGGATCGCTTCCACCTTGCGCGAGACCTGATCCGTTCGCTCAAGCGAAGCCGCCGGCGGAAGTTGAATGTTGAGGAAGAGAAAACCGTAGTCCTCTTCGGGAAGAAAGCTGGTTGGCAATCTGTTCCCAACCAAGCCATCCGCCAGTGCAAAGCCAACCAGAATCAACACGGCGATCAATGCTTTGCGAATAAGTCCGCGGCTTAGACTCACATAGCCGTTGGTAGCTTTGGCAAACCACCGATTGAAAGCAGCAAAAGGACGCGCCAGTAGACCACGCGCTTCCTTGCGTGGCCGCAGCATCAGAGCCGCCAGGGCCGGCGACAGCGTCAAGGCGTTGAAGGCTGAGATCACAACTGACACCGCGATCGTAACGGCGAACTGTTTGTTCAAACGTCCTTGAATTCCGCTGACCAACGCTACGGGTATAAAGACTGAGGCCAGGATGAGCGCGATGCTAATGACGGGACCGGACACTTCCTCCATCGCCTTAAGCGTCGCATCGCGCGGACTCATGCCATCCTCGATGTGGTGCTCGACCGCCTCTACCACCACAATCGCGTCGTCAACTACCAGGCCAATCGCCAGCACCAGGGCGAAAAGTGACAGCGTATTGATCGAGAAGCCAAGTAGCGGAAAGACCGCGAACGTACCGATGAGCGACACCGGAACGGCGATCATTGGTATTAACGTCGCCCGCCAGTTTTGTAGAAAGACGAAGACCACCAGGAGGACCAGGACAATCGCGATCAGCAAGGTCTGGACGATTTCACTGATCCCTTCGGTAACTGAGCGAGTCGTGTCGAGCCCAATCGCGTAATCGAAGTCGGCGGGGAATCGCTGTTTCAGATCCTCCATCGTCTTCTTTACACCATCGGTTACGGCCAGCGCGTTCGAGCCCGGGGCCTGAAACACGGCGATAATGGCGGCAGGCTGACCGGTGAAACGAGCGAGCTGCTGATAATTCTGCGCGCCGAGTTCAATCCGGGCTACGTCTTTCAGCCGCACGACTGATCCGTCCGGATTTATACGCACTACGATTTGTTCGAATTCTTCCGGAGTCTGCAAGCGCCCTTGCGCCCGCAGTGTATAAGTCATCTCTTTGCCCTTCGGCGCGGGTTCAGCACCAACCTGGCCAGCGGGATTAACTGTGCTCTGTTGTTGGACGGCACGTGCCAGATCGGGAACGGTCAACCCAAGTTTCGCCAGCAGATCGGGTTTGACCCAGATGCGCATCGCGTAGTCGCTGGCGCCGAATAGGCGCACCTCACCCACGCCCGGAACACGATAAAGCGCGTCGTTAATGTTTATGTTTGCGTAATTCGCCAGAAAGAGTGAGTCGTGAGTTTGGTGCGGCGAATAGATTGCGATGGCCAGCGTCGGAAGGCCCGTTGACTTGCGCATGTTCAGACCGAATTGATTAACGTCGGCGGGGAGGTTCGGCTGCGCCTGCGCCACTCGGTTCTGCACATTGACCTGATCGATGTTGGGATTCGTGTCGATGTCGAAGGTAACGGTAAGCGTCATCGTTCCGTCATTCGCATTCGTCGACTGCATGTAGAGCATGTTGTCAACGCCGCTCATCTGCTGTTCGAGCGGCGTCGCTACCGATTGCTCGATCGTCACCGCATCGGCGCCGGTGTAGGTCGTGTTGACGATGATCTGCGGCGGTACGATTTCCGGAAACTGGGCCACCGGCAGCCCCGCCATTGCCACGAGTCCACCGATAACCGTGACAATGGCGATCACCATCGCAACAATCGGCCGGTTAATGAAGAGCTTCGAAATCATTGTTCGCCTTTAGACCGAAAAGGTTCAGTCAGTTCTTTGTGTACGGCTTCGGCTGCACCACCGCTCCCGGTTTGATTTTTTGGGTTCCTTCCACGACTACCGTTTCGCCGGCGTTCAATCCCTCTTCGATAATCCACTGCGTCCCGCTGCGCTCGCCAACTTTTACCGTGCGCATTTCAATCTTGTTACCGCTGCCGACGACGGCGACCTGATAACTCCCTTGCAACTCACTGACGGCGCGTTGCGGAACCAGCAAAGCGTCACTCTTCGTTGCCGTCACCGCCCGGACGCGACCGAATTGCCCCGGCCGCATAACGTTTCCCGGATTCGGAAATATGCCTGCCATTCGAATCGCGCCGGTCTTTGGATCAACCTGGCGGTCCGCAAAGAAGAAGCTTCCTTTTTCCGGATAAGAGGTTCCGTCGGACAGAATCAGCTCAAGTTCGATCTGCGCCACGCTCGCGCCGCGCCGCGCTTCAATGAGATTGCGCTTGGTAAAAGTCAGGTACTGCTGCTCGCTGAGAGTGAAATAGACTTTGATCGGATCGACGGTGGAAACGGTGGTCAGCGGAGCGCTCGTCGTCGTAATCAAGTTGCCGACCTGGGCCTGAGCGATGCCCGCAATGCCATCGATTGGCGAGATGATGCGAGTGAAGCCCAAATTGAGCTGGGCCGTTCTCACCGCTGCTTTGGCATTTTCAACCTGTCCCTTCGCAGTATTGATCGCTGCCTTGGCTGTCCCAATCTGAGCATTCGCCGCCCGGAGTTGCGCGCGTGCTGTTTCGACTCCAGCCCTGGCCGCTTCGACTTGGGCCTTGGCAACGACATTGCCCTGTACTGCGTTGTCGAGATCCTGTTGTGTAACCGCCTTCTGCTCTGCGAGCGGCACATACTTGTTGACATCGAGTTGAGTCTTAACCTGATTCGCCTGCGCTTGCGCGAGTTGTGCCTGCGATTGCAAGAGTTGACTATTGGCTTGCGCCGCCTGGGCCTCTGCCTGCGTAACTTGCGAAATCGCCTGCTCGAGTTGACCTTGAAACTGGGCAACCTGACCGTTGGCTTGATCGACGGCAGCTTGAAACGGCCTCGGATCAAGCTCAAAAAGCAACTGCCCCTTTTTTACGAATGACCCTTCTTTGTAATCCTGTCTGAGGAGATACCCGGTCACTTCCGCTTTAATGTCGGCGTTGACGATTCCCTCAGTAGTGCCGACCCACTCGCTGTAAACCGGAACGTCCTTTTGCTCGACTCGGACCACTTCAACGTCGAGTGGTCGCGGTGCCGCCTGGGCCGGCTTGCTGGATCGAACCGCAAGAATCACAACACCTAGAATGATCCCAACGGCAACGATGAGTGTCGGAATTACCAGCTTCGGTCTCGATAAGATGTCCTTTAGTCCTGTTGGCATAACCCCATCGTTCATTCGTGCATGATTAGATCTAAGAGAGCCATCTCAGAAATTAGACTCCGGCTCCTTAAAGCATTATTTGATCAGACGCAGCGCTTCCGTTCGCCGCGAGAGCCTTCGTATATCCAATTCTGCTATCCAGCTTTTGACTGTGCTGACGATTTCGCGATTACGTTGCTGATCGTTCTTCTTGTCAGAACGCTCAACCGGCAGGCCCTTTGTGCTGCCATTGCTTCCGCGCTTCAGAATCCTCACTCCCGAAGTCATAAGGCCCTCTCTTTTCCCATCGGAATATTCTTGAACCCGCCTACGCAACATTCCGGCCACGCCACTTGTGAGGAACCGTCAATCATCTTTTGGGGTTCGTAGCATGCACTTGAAAAAGGGCCCGCAACCTGAAAGCAACCCACGTTCATGAAAGACATGTGACCGAATGGAGTCACTTGACCTTACCCGGTCAGAATCGCCCTTCTCTACGGTTCAAGGGATCGATAGCCTCAACCACGCAGTCTCGACGAAAAATCGCAATGACATCGCGCGACAGGTTTACCACTCTCTCATCGCCTTCTCTCTAAAGAGTTGCGGGAGCTTCGTTGCTTCGAGCTGCTGAGACAATTCGAATGACTTCCGAAATTAAGTCATTCGGGCCAGCGGGCTTAATCAGATAGCCTTGCGCACCGGCAGCGAATGCCTGCTGCTTGTCACTTTCAAAGGCCGCACCGGAATAAAACAAAATTGGGGTCCGGGTATCGAATTCGCGCAGCTTCTTGCACAAGTCAATTCCTGAGCCTCCCGACATCCAGTTGTCGATGACGTACAAATCGAAGTCGTTCGTCCGCGTGAGCATCAACGCCTCGTCCCCGTTTGCTGCGCCGATGACTCTGTAATTGATCTCGGCCAGCACGTAGGTCACCAGTTCGCGAGTATCGGCATCGTCTTCTATATAAAGGACGAGTCCGGTTGGAGACTTCATATTTGGCACCCGCGACTCCGCAGGCTCCTTTACTCTAAGATCCTTTTCTCTGCCCGCACTCACAAAGCAACATGCTTGCCAGAGACGAGTTTCCCTCTGTCAAGAGCAATTTCCTTTCTGTATTCAACAGCTGAGGGAGTGGATCCCTTCGCAAGGCGGCTTCAATGCCGATAGTCCGTCAAGTGACGAACTCTCGGCGTCAAGAGGAGCAGCAGCGCGGAGTATCGTTGTTTATTGAATTCGGCGATGGAAGATAAGAAAAACGAGGTGATAAGTAATTACGAAGTACCGGGATTCTGGGAGTGGACCGAGCGCTACGCCGGGCGAGGCCGGGTAATACCCAGCTTACGCATTCGATTGTTTAGTGTCGTCCGATTCAAGCCTAGCCTGGTGGCGGCACCCGCAGGACCACCAATCACCCAGCCGGTTTCACGCAAGACCTTCAGGATGTGTTCGCGTTCGACTTCCTCAAGCATGGTTGGACCCTGAAGCTGGTTAACCAGATCGCCATTTCCCGGACGCTTTAACTCTGTCAGCGGAACTTCCAGCGCCGAGCCACGCGAGAGAATCACGGCCCGTTCGATGAGATTCTGAAGCTCCCGAATATTACCGGGCCAGCCATACGAAGAAAGACGAGTAATCGTTTCGGTCGGAATGGTTTTGATCGGCTTCTTCATCTGTTGCGCAAACTTCTGCGCGAAGAAGTGAACCAGCAGAGAAATATCTTCCGCGCGTTCGCGTAATGGCGGCAAAGTGATCGGAAAGACGTTCAACCGATAATAGAGGTCGCTGCGAAACTTCTTCTCAGCCACCATTTGCGCCAGGTCGGCGTTGGTCGCCGCGAGCACCCGCACATCGACGCGAATCGTCTTACCGCTTCCCAGGCGTTCGAATTCCTGCTCCTGCAAGACGCGCAGCAGCTTCGGTTGCAGCTCGAGCGGAATCTCTTCTACTTCATCGAGGAAGATCGTCCCGCGATGCGCGAGTTCAAAACGGCCTTTGCGCTGGTTGATAGCGCCGGTAAAGGCGCCGCGCTCGTGACCGAACATTTCGCTTTCCAGCAGCCCGGTAGGGATCGCCGCGCAGTTCACTTTTACCAAAGGGTGCTCGCGTCGGCCGCTCAGGTTATGAAGCGCGCGCGCGATCAACTCCTTCCCGGTTCCAGTCTCGCCGAAAATGAGAACTGTCGAATCAGTCGGCGCGACAGTCTGCACATCTCCGAGCGCGCGCTTGAGCGCCTGACTAGTTCCGATGATCTCTTCGAAATTGTATTCGCTGCGAATCTCCTCCTGAAGGTAAAGCTTTTCTTCTTGTAGCTTGTTCTTGAGAGCGTCAATCTTTTGATAGGCAAGCGCATTCTCAACGGCAATCGCGACCTGCTCGCCTACCGCCGTTAGCAGATCAACGTCCTCCTGGGTAAATGAGTCTTCGCTGAGTCTTCCCACACCGAGAATTCCGAGCACCCGATCGTGAGAGATAAGCGGCACTTTGGCTCCGGATTTAAGTCCGCTGCGCTTCCAAACAGAATCAGACGCAGTGGCTGAACTGCTAATGACGGGAAGGCGAGTGGTAAAGGCGCGGCCAGCGTCTGTTCCATCCAGCTCAACAACCTCATCCTCAATAAAGACGTCCTCATGTTCAGGAAAATCCATTGCGGTGAGTCGGAGCTTACTAATTGACTGATCGTAAAGTGCGAGACCCGCCGCATCATGCGGGACCACGCGGCGGAGACAAACGGAGATCGCCGCAAGAAGTTCACGCAGATTGAGATTCGAAACGAGCGTATGGGTTATCTCCAACAGCAACTGCGAGCGGTCGCGTTCATGGGCCAGTTTTTGTTGGTGACATTGTGCCTCGATGGCGACGGCTATTTGCCCCGCCAACAGTCCCGTGAATTCAAGATCAATCTCATCGTAAACTCCTGCTTCATCACTCCAGAAATTCATTACTCCGAGGCGCTGATTAGCAGTTGTCAAGGGAAAACTGCAAATTGCTTTGACTGGATGATTGGGTAGCGTCCTGGCAAACGGATAGCGATCTTCTTCGCGGGCGATGTCATGGACCACAACAGGTTGCTGATGTTCCCAGACCCAGCCGGCCACCGAGCCCTCAATGGGAACTTCTTTGGGGGATTGCCACTGGGTCGGCGCACACGTTTCCAGGAAGTGAGACTGCAAGATGTTGCGGGAACTGTCGTGAAACATCACTGCCAGGCTGCGAAACTTAAAAAGCATCTGCAGTCGGCAGGCGAGATCATGAAAGAGTCTCGTCAAGTCGCGGTGAGACGCAATTGCCTTCGACAGCTCAAGCAAGGTGAGGTATTGCTCAGGCTTCAAGCCTTTGGCGCCTACTTGAGCGCTAGTCGTGGTCAAACTAACCTCTTAAATCAGAATTTCTGATCCGGACTTTGGAGCTAAGACGATTTTGCCGGAATGAGCCCCAACGAACAATCAGCTTTTGATTATCGAACCATCGTATCCATAAAATTCATGGTCGCAGATTTATTGTCTTCGGTATCCCGAGAAAATGCCAGTGGAGATCAGAAAGATGCCACAGCGCGTTTGGATTCTGTCCTTGCCTGACTCGCTTTTCCCAGGAAGAGGCTGCAGCAGCGACCACCAGAACCACTAAAATCACCACTTCCACCGAATCCACCGCTCTTCGCCAGCTCACAACTGTACCTTAGATCGCTTTCACCCATTTGCTTCAGTCCAAGACGAGTGGCAGGAGGTTTGCGAAGGAGATACCGAACGGGTGCGGTTAAGTCTTGAATGATCGAACGTAAGGAGCGGAAAAGATGTCATCGAATAATAGAAAACTGATCGCCGTGATGGGCGCAACGGGACAGCAGGGAGGCGGAGTAGTACGTGCACTACAAGCGAGCGGCCAATTCAAGGTCCGCGCTCTAACGCGCGATCCAAGCAAGCATCGCGATCTGGCTGAAGAAGTCGTCGAGGCAGATTTAGACAAACCGGAAACCCTCAAAGCTGCATTTGAAGGGGCACAAGGAGTCTTCCTGGTCACTAATTTTCAGGAAGCAGGAACCAACGAGCTTAAGCAGGCGACAGCGGCCATACGCGCCGCCAAAGATGCCGGGGTCAACCACCTTATCTGGTCAACCCTGCCTGATGTAGAAGCGATCAGCGATGGCAAGTTCAACGTTCCCCACTTTACCGGCAAGTCGAAAATAGATCGCCTAGTCAAGGAAGCCGGGTTTGAGAATTACACCTTCGTCATCGCCCCTTTCTACTACCAAAATCTTGCGGGCGTCTTTACTCCGCAGAAGCAGGCAGACGGCTCCACGGGCTGGGCTCTGCCTCTTGATCCGACACTGCGGGTCATTCACATGGGCGACATCAACGAACTCGGTAACATCGTCGCCGGCGCCTTCGCACATCCAAATGAAGCAGGCAATGGTCAGTATCTGCCACTCGTCGGTGATTTCATGAGCTTTAATGAAATCATTGAGGCCCTAAATCGACAAGGGCATAAGATCTCATACACCCGCATCCCAAAGGAAATCTTTGCTGGCTTCTTTCCGGGAGCAGCCGAAATTGCCGAGATGTTCAGTTACTGGGAAGCCCATACGTATCTGGGCTCGGATTCGTCCGATCGAATTGCGCTCGCAAACAACCTAGCCGGTCAGGAACCGACCCGGTTTTCGACTTGGGCTGAGGAGCATTTTCCCAAGCAGCTCAAGCCCGCTGACGGTGCATGACACTGAATGGTAAGGTCTTTGAAACGATCGAAAGGATACGCGAAATGAAAATCGTAACTTTAGTGGCGCGTTTTTTATTAGGACTGATGTTCCTTGTGTTGGGTCTTAATGGCTTTCTCGGCTTTCTCAATATGGGCCCGCCGCCTACGGGATTGGCCGGCCAGTTCATGGGCGCGCTCTTCGTGTCTCACTACTATTGGGTCGTCGCCGGTTTGCAAGTCATCGGCGGCGCATTGTTGTTGGTAAACCGATTCGTGCCTCTGGCGCTGATGCTGCTCGGGCCAGTAATCGTGAACATCCTTTGCTATCACGTGTTCCTGAATCATAGCGGAGCGGGATTCGCGGCCGTCGTAACGATCCTATGGTTCGTTGTCTTCTACGCCAAGCGCCAATACTTCTCTGGCATATTCGCGCGGCGTGCTTGATCGAGTTGAACCGGGAGGAGAGAAGCAATGAGGAGCACGTTACCGGGCGAGGCACTGAATCAAATATTTCGTGAGGCCCGAACGCACGGCGCCTGGTTGGATAAACCTGTCAGCGATGAGACCCTTCGTCAATTGTATGACTTGATGAAGTGGGGGCCGACGAGTGCCAACGGTAGCCCGGCCCGATTCGTTTTTCTGCGCACGCCGGAAGCAAAGGAGCGTCTTCGGCCCGCGCTGGCGCCGGGAAACGTTGAGAAGACGATTGCCGCGCCTGTTACTGGGATCATCGCCTACGACATGCTGTTTTTTGAAAAACTACCGAAGCTATTTACGCACGCGCCCGGCATGCGCGATCTGTTTGCGCAGAATCCGCAGCTTGTCGAAGAGACCGTCAAGCGAAACTCTTCTTTGCAGGGTGCTTATCTCATCATCGCGGCGCGTGCGCTTGGGCTCGATTGCGGACCAATGTCAGGTTTTGATAACGCGAAGGTGGATGAAGAATTTTTCGGCGCGGGCAAAGAATTGGCAGGCTTTGAAGAGGAGTTTTTTCCCGCTGGCCACGTCAAGTCGAATTTCTTATGCAACTTTGGCTATGGTGATGAGTCGAAGCTTTTCCCCAGAGGACCACGGCTGTCATTTAACGAGGCCTGCACGCTCCTATAAGAGAGATGCGCTTGTCGGTTTTGAAAGACTCTCGACGCGAATTCTTTGAAGGCGCACCGACCGTGACACCCTGAGTGGCTACACTCCGAAAATCCCCCTTATCAGCGTGACAAAAGAGGGGACAATGTTTAAGCAATGCCACATCACGGAACGAGATGTTTTGGACCTCCGGGCGTTCGTGTTGGCCGGAGGCGATGGGACTCGCCTGCAAAGTTTGACGCACCAGATCGACGGTGACGGAAGACCGAAGCAGTTCAGCAAAATCTTCGGCGGCAAGAGCCTGTTAACTCATACGCGAGAGCGTCTGCGTCCGATTTTTGCCGAGGACCAGGTTGCATTCATATTTGGGGCGTCATCCAATCGAGGTGTTATGGTGCTAAACTACCGGAAAACGAGTTGTTCCGGCGCGCCTATCTTCGGCGTCAAAGTTGAGGTGATATATGGCAGGGAACGAACATTCAGTGGAAATAGCAGGAGGCAATCTCGCCGGGCAGAATCATGTCTGCGCTTTCTTCAACACCAGCGACGAAGAACACAGAGTACTCGGCTCGTTCTACAAAGACGGCTTCGATCGGGGCGAAAAAGCCACCCACATCGTGGATTCCGAGAATCGGGAAGGGGTTTTGAATCGGCTCGCCGAGGCAGGCATAGATGTGCAGGTCATGATGGATACGGGTCAACTCGAGGTGTTGCCGTGGACCGACGTGTATGTGCGTGACCGCCGTTTCGACCAGGATGCGATGCTCGCTTCGGTCGAAGAATTAATCCAATCCGGCGCAGCCGCCGGTTACGCGCGAACTAAGTTGGTGGGACATCATATGGATTGGCTATTTCGCGACAAACCAGCCGTGAACAATTTGATCGAGTATGAGGCACGCCTGAATCATACTCTTTCCAAGTACAATGCGCCGGTGATCTGTAACTACGACCTATCCAAATTTGGCGCAAGGGTGGCGCTGGATATCATGCGAACGCATCCGCTGGTAATTATCGGCGGACTACTTCGGGAGAACCCATTCTTCGTTCCTCCCGACCAGTTCCTCAATGAGATGCGTGAGCGACGGTCAGCTCGCAAGACCGCATCATAGTAAACTGCTCAAATGACCGTAGATCACCCTGCTGAGATCCGCCGCTTGCGCGCAACGGTCGGGGACCTCTTGGCGCTCTCAACCATCCCGGAGATGTGGTTGGGAAGAGAACCGTCCGCCATTGTTGCCGAACTCGCCGATGTGCTGATCGAGTCTCTGCAGTTGGATTTCGCCTTTGCGCGCTTGAGCGATCCAAACGGGCTGCAGAATGTGGAGGCAACGCGGGGAGACTCTTGGAAAACATTTCCCGAATGGCTGCAACAGCGCCTCGCTGTGTCCGGCGGCCGAATATCTGAAAAGGAAATCGTGACCAAGGTTAGCGGGGTCGAGGGATCTGGCAGCGGTCTCGTGATTCCTATCGGCGTCAACGGCGAGCGCGGCCTCGTTGCGGCGGCATCCAATCGCCCCGATTTCCCCAACCAAATTGACCAGCAACTGCTTTCGGTAGCTGCGAATAATGCCGCGACCGCATTTCAGAACGCATTCCTTATCAACGAGCTACGCAGTGCGCAACAAGCGTTACGAGGTAATGAGCAAGAGCTTCTCAACGCCCGCGACGAATTAGAAATCAAAGTGGCGGAACGAACCTCCGAATTAAACCGGAGCGAAAGAGAGCTTCGCGACGTGATTGACACTATTCCTGCGATAGCGTGGAGTGCGCTGCCCGACGGCTCGAATTCTTACGTCAACAGCCGATTCGTAGAGTACTGTGGGATGTCGCCAGAGCAAATCGCCGGATCAGGTTGGCATGCCGCAACTCATCCCGATGATCTTGAACGACACAACGCTAAGTGGCTCGCGTGCGTTGCCAGTGGCAAACCTTTTGAGGACGAGGTGCGCTTCCGTCGTGTGGACGGGCGATATCGCTGGCATCTGCAGCGCGGCGTCCCCCTGCGAGATGACGCCGGTAACATCGTCAAATGGTATGGCGTCCTAACCGACATTGAAGATCGCAAGCTGGCGGAAGACAAAATTCGCGAACAAGAGACCGAGCTCCGGCAGATGCTGGACTTCGCGCCACAGCTCATCGGCGTATTGGGGCCCCAGCTCGAGCGGCTATATGCAAATCGAGCGGCGCTCGCTTATTACGGCGTCAGCCTCGACGAGTGGCGTCAGACAAACCCTGAAACCGAAATTCATCCGGACGACATCGCCAGGGTCAAGGCACATTTTGACCGTTCGTTGGCGAGCGGCGCCGCTTACGAGTTGGACATGGAGAAGCGCCTGCGTGGTGGCGACGGAACGTATCGTTGGTTTTTGGTTCGTTACAACCCGCTCCGAGACGACCAGGGACAGATCGTTCGGTGGTACATCGCAGGTACCGACATCGAGGATCGCAAGAGAGACGAGGATAAATTGCAGCAAGAGAACGCCGCTCTCCGTGAAGAGATCGATGAGACTTCGATGTTTGAGGAGATTGTCGGCACCTCCCCTGCTCTGCAAACTGTACTCTCAAGCATCTCCAAAGTTGCGCCGACCGATTCCACAGTCTTGATCACCGGCGAAACGGGAACTGGTAAAGAGCTGGTGGCGCGCGCCATCCACCGACGATCAGGTCGGAGCTCCCGCGCATTCGTCAGCGTGAACTGTGCTGCAATTCCCCGTGACCTGATTCCCTCCGAGTTGTTCGGCCATGAGAAGGGCGCCTTTACGGGAGCTACTCAAAGGCGGCTTGGCCGTTTCGAACTTGCCGACGGAGGCACGATTTTTCTGGACGAGGTTGGCGAGCTCTCGCCCGACACTCAGGTCGCGCTACTGAGGGTGTTGCAGGAGCGAGAATTTGAACGAGTTGGGGGAAGGCAACCGATTCATGTCGACGTTCGCGTCGTGGCCGCCACCAATCGCGATCTGAAGGCCGCTGTGGCTGATGGGATCTTCCGCCAGGATCTATTTTATCGGCTCAATGTATTTCCGATTGAAGTGCCACCGCTGCGAGAACGGAAAGATGATCTGCTAATGCTGGTCGAGTATTTCGTCCAACGGTACGCGAAGCGGGCGGGTAAGAATATCCGCTCGATCGACAAAAGACCGCTGGGTCTGTTGCAGTCTTACGACTGGCCTGGGAACATCCGTGAGTTACAGAACATCATCGAGCGATCTGTGATTTTAAGTTCCGGCGGAGAGTTTTCAGTTGACGAATCCTGGCTTTCAAAAGAAACGCTACCACCACCATTTGTTGAAACATTGGCACAATCTAAAGGTGCTGTTGAGCCCCGCGGCGAGCGAGAGATTATTGAGGCCATGCTGGCCGAGACCAGAGGACGGGTCTGGGGATCGTCTGGAGCGGCCGCTAAGCTGGGAATTCCGCCGTCAACTCTAGATCATAGGATCAAAACCCTGGGGATCGATAAAAAACAGTTCAAGTATCAGCTGAAAGCTGATCAAAACCACCAGAACCACTAAACCCACCATATTTCACCGATTCCACCGCTTTCCCTTGTACCTGAATTAGTCTTACCCATCCGTTTTCACTGAATTACGAGTGGCAGAAGGCTTGCTTAAGAAGATTTCCGTTCTCGGGGACTGGCGATTTCATTTCGCTGTTTCGCGCCGCATCATGAATGGCGCTGGTCTCTGTCGCATGGCCGCGTCATGATCAGGGTCGATGATGGCAGTCGCGCTGGTCTGTTTGACGACTTAGAAAAAGGAGTAGCACTAATGAACGCAAATGAAGCAGCAATTCGGAAGGCGTACCAAGTCGCCGAAGACAAAGACGTTACCGGGTGGGTGAACTGTTTCACCAAAGATGGGACTTTCACGGATGAGTCGATTGGGGTCACCTATCAAGGGCCAGATGAACTCGGCCGTACCGTCGAAGTTTATGCGACGGCGTTTCCCGACATGCATCGCGAACTCCACAGCTTCTATGCGGTTGGAGATACGGTCGTCGTCGAACTCGCGCTGCAGGGAACTCACAAGGGGCCGCTGGCATTGCCGCAGGGAACCGTGCCGCCGACAGGAAAACGGATGGACGTGCCGTGCTGTGACGTATTTCAACTGGTCGACGGCAAGATTCAATCCTTCAATTGTTACCCGTCAGGAACTGTGATGTTGGGTCAACTGGGCATCCTGCAAATCTCGACCGGCCGGTGAACTGACGAATCAGGATGAGGAGAAATTATGACATCGCAAATCGAAGTGAAGGATTACAACTACTTCGCTGACAACCAGTGGCGAAGAGCTGAAGGTAATCAATTCTTCGAAGTTCACGAGCCCTACAGCGGGAATCTCTTTGGCCGTGTCGCCGCGGGTTCTCGCGCGGACGCGCGCTTCGCCGTTGATGCCGCGGCTAAGGCATTCGCGGGATGGGCCGAAACCACGCCGGCAGAAAAGGCTCGCCTGTTCCTGAAGGCCGCTGAGATTGTAAAGCGTCGTCGTATTGAGATCGCTGAGGTGCTGGCGCGTGAAACCGGATCGACCATCTCATTTGCGACATTCCAACAGGACCTGGTCGCTGCGACGCTCCAGCAGGTTGCGGGTTGGGTTTTCCTGCCGAAGGGCGAGGTTCTGGAGACTAGTTTATCCGGAACTCATTCGATCGGAGTACGGCGTCCGCTCGGCGTCGTAGCCAGTTTCACTCCGTGGAACGGCGCCAACGTGCTCTCCTGGCGAGCGGTCATATCGCCGGTGGCCGCCGGAAACACCGTTGTCGTCAAACCATCTGAGTTTGCTCCGGTTTCAGCCGGAGTCATGCTCGCTGAAGTCGCCGAGGAAGCAGGGTTCCCTGCCGGCGTCATCAACGTTGTTACGCATGCGCCGGGAGCGGCGGGTGCGATCGCGGACGAGTTCTTTGATCGTCCCGAAGTCCGGGTCATTAATCTGATCGGCGGAGTCAAGACGGCACGCATGCTGGCGGAGCGAGCCGGCGGGCTCTTGAAGCGGACCGTGATGGAGCTTGGCGGATTCAATCCGCTGATCATTCTCGACGATGTCGACGTGGACTATGCTGTCCGCTCCGCCACGTTCGGTTCCTTTTTTCATCAAGGCCAGATTTGCCTGAACACTCGCCGAATCATCATTCAGCGGAAGATCTACGAAGAATTCCTCGAGAAGTTCGTTGCTCGAACCAACAGCCTCGCTGCAGGTGATCCGCTCGATCCGAAAACCATCATAGGTCCCATTATCACCAGCGCAGCAGTAAAGCTGATTGATGATCGCGTTCAAAACGCGATCGCCAGAGGAGCCAGAGCGCACACAGGCGCGAAGCACGAGGGACAGATTTATTACCCCACGATTCTGACGGACGTGCCTCTTGATGCCGCGATCGCCAACCAAGAGACTTTCGGGCCGGTCGTCGTAGTTGAAGTGGTGGATACTCCGGAAGAGGCGATTGCTGCCGCCAATCGCACCATGTACGGCCTCACGTCTTCGATTCTTGCGGGGAATACTTATAAGGCATTCGAGATGGCGCCGAAAGTTCTCGCCGGAATCGTCAATGTAAATTCACCTACAGTTAACGATGAGATTCACGCACCGATGGGCGGAGTTCGCGACAGTGGCTGGGGCCGAACGGGACCGCGAAGCCTCGAAGATTTCAGCGACGTGATTTGGATCAACTCGCACAGCGGTCAGCGTCAATATCCTTTCTGATCGAACAGCGGCCAATCTGAGAGATAAGGAGAACTCGCATGAAGGTTGTCAGATTATTGGAATACGGTGGGCAGTTGGTATTCGACAATGTACCCACGCCGACGATGGCACGCGACGAGATCCTGGTGAAGATCAAGAGTACCGCCGTCAATCATCTGGATCTTGTGAAGGCCTCCGGAACAGCGAGGCAGATACTCCCGATCGACTTGCCGTGGATACCTGGTCACGAGTTTTCAGGGGTCGTCGAGCA
>WNFR01001650.1_pt1 | contig 23396 bp, 19 predicted proteins | sample 5400221 | NCBI WGS metagenome assembly WNFR01 (sample SAMN13153357, study PRJNA577476) | soil metagenome | isolation source: 40 cm soil under Madrone tree | place: USA:California | collected 2016-06-14 | reverse complement strand
AGATTGGCGGAGGTACTTTGCTAAACCGCCTTTCTCGATCAAAAAGTTTGCGATTTGATCGACGCCTTCGCCGCTCTTTAAATTAGTAAAAACGAAAGGTCGCTCTAGGCGCATTCTTAGAGCGTCCTCTTCCATTACCTCAAGGTGTGCGCCTACTAGAGGAGCCAAATCTATCTTGTTTATAACGAGAAGATCGGAGCGGGTAATGCCAGGCCCGCCCTTGCGAGGTATTTTTTCGCCGGCCGCGACGTCGATCACATAGATGGCCAAGTCGGCCAGCTCCGGGCTGAAGGTTGCCGCAAGATTATCGCCTCCAGACTCGATGAAGCACAATTCTGCATGCGGGAATTTCCGGTTCATGTCGTCAATGGCGGCTAGATTCATGGAAGCATCTTCCCGAATCGCCGTATGAGGACAGCCGCCGGTCTCGACGCCCATGATGCGCTCCGCAGGCAGCGCCTGCGCGCGTGTAAGAATGAGCTGGTCTTCCTTCGTATAGATGTCATTGGTAATCACATAGATGTCGTAATTGTCCCGGAGCCGCTTGCAAAGTGCTTCCACGAGCGCGGTTTTGCCAGAGCCGACCGGGCCACCGATCCCGACGCGCAAAGGCTGAGTTTGGGAGTCCGTGCCACTAAGAAGAGTCATGAGCGAAATAACCTCGTGTATTGAGTTTCGTGCGCCACGGATGCGAGATCCACCATGAAGGCGGCGGATCCAAGATCGTCGATCGTGACGTTTCTGGCTTGCGCGCTGGCGGCCAGTACCGCTTCCTCGAGCGCGGCGATTGCAAGCTGCCCGTCGGTTTGGCCCAGGGGGATAAGTCGCACTCCGGCGGTGACCAAGATGGCGATGTAACTCTGCAGGAAAGCGGCCAAAGCTACGTTAGCGGGAATGCGCTGTCTTGCCGAGCGAACTCCAAGAACAAAGGCAAGCACAGGCTGAACATGGTGCTCGCGGAGTATTTCTGAAAGCCAGTCTAGAATGGTGTCGGGCCACACCTGGCGTAGCGTCGCGAGGCAGGCCGCCGCCTGTTGTGATGATTCAAGCGCAAATTCCGATGTTCCGCGAAAGGCGGCCGCCAGTTCCGCAATTTCAAACAGCTTCTCTCGATCGTCGCCTACAGCGTAGCGCCAAGCCTCGCTGAAGAAAATCGCCTCATTTCGTCCGGAGCCGTAGCAAAGGTCGGCTTCCAGCCAGTCGACGAGAGTCTCGCGGTCCTTGATATATCCCGCTTCGATAGCCCACTCGAGGCCGTGGGAGTAGCTGTAAGAACCAATAGGGAATGCTGGCGAGAGCCAACTTTGCAGTCTCAAGAAGGCCAGCGGCGGGAAAAGGACCTGTTCCTCATTCATGATGATGGCCACCGTCGGCACGGTTGTGATGGTGACCATTGCCGCCGTACGCGCCGCCTTCTGGCTGGAAGGGCGACTGCACCTTCGCGATCTTCGCTCCAAAGCCCTGGAGCATCTCCTCGATTACATGGTCGGGCCGAATTCGAAGAACCTCGCTTCGAATTTCCGTCGGCAAGTGCCGGTTTCCCAGATGCCAAGCAAGGCGCACGAGCTGATGGGGATCTCTATGCCGGACTTCGACGACGGTCTCCGCAGCGGCCTTAACTTCCAGCCATCTCCCGTCTTCTAGTTGCAAACCATCTCCATCCGCCATCGCAACGGCTTTCGGCAGGTCGAGGAGGACATCTCCGCCTTGGTCTGCAGTCAGGCGAATGCGGCGGCGATGGCGCGCGTCAAAATCGAGAGTAAGAGTGCCCGCCGCTTTGTCCTTCGGCCAATGTCCCGCGGCGCGATGAATGGAAGCGTTCTGCATGATCATTCTCAGTACAGGAAATACCGCTGTGCCATGGGCAGCACTTTTGCGGGTTCGCAGGTGAGCAGCCGGCCATCGGCCCGCACTTCATAGGTTTCCGGATTGACCTCCATACGAGGAGTAGCGCTATTCAGCATCATGGAATGCTTCCCGATGTTGCGCGTGTTCTTGACCGGAAGAAGTTTCTTCGCCAATCCAAGGACGTCGCCCCTTTCGAGCAGCGCTTGGCTGACGAAGGTGACCGAGCTTTCCGTCATAGCGCGGCCGAACGCGCCGAACATCGGACGGTAATATTCCGGCTGGGGGTTAGGAATGGAGGCGTTGGGGTCTCCCATGATTGCGGCGGCGATCATGCCGCTTTTCAGCACCATGGCGGGTTTTACGCCGAAAAACGCTGGATGCCAGATTGAGAGATCGGCAAGCTTTCCAACTTCAATCGAGCCAACGTAATTGGAAATCCCTTGAGCGATGGCGGGATTGATTGTGTATTTCGAGACATAGCGACGGACGCGGAAATTGTCATTGTCACTTTTCTCCTCGGCCAGCCGCCCGAATTGTTTCTTCATTTTGTCGGCGGTCTGCCACGTACGAAGAATCACTTCGCCGACGCGCCCCATGGCCTGACTGTCCGACGAAATAATCGAGATTGCGCCCAGATCGTGCAAGATGTCCTCGGCTGCGATGGTCTCTTTGCGGATGCGGCTCTCGGCGAAGGCGACATCCTCGGGAATGCGAGAGTCGAGGTGATGGGTCACCATGACCATGTCGAGAGCCTCTTCGAGCGTATTCACGGTGTAGGGTCGCGTCGGACTTGTCGAAGATGGGATGACATTCGCTTCGCCGCAGACTTTGATGATATCCGGGGCATGCCCACCACCGGCGCCTTCGCTGTGAAAAGTGTGAATGGTCCTGCCCTTGAAAGCCGCGACCGTACTTTCGACAAAGCCGCTTTCGTTCAGCGTGTCGGTGTGGATCAGAACCTGGACATCCATGTCGTCCGCAACGGCGAGGCAGCGATCGATGGCGGCTGGCGTTGTACCCCAATCTTCATGAAGTTTGAGGCCGCACGCTCCCGCTTCGATCTGCTCAACTAAACCTGCAGCCAAGCTTGCATTGCCTTTGCCGAAAATACCCAGATTCATGGGAAAGGCCTCGGCAGCCTGGAGCATCCGCTGAATATGCCAGGGTCCGGGCGTGCAGGTCGTAGCAGTCGTCCCGGCCGCCGGCCCTGTTCCGCCGCCCATCATGGTAGTGAGACCCGAGTAAAGCGCCTCCTCGATCTGCTGCGGGCAGATGAAGTGCACGTGCACATCGATCCCGCCGGCGGTAACAATCATACCTTCGCCGGCGATCACTTCGGTTCCGGGTCCGACAATGATCGTGACCTTGGGCTGCACATCGGGATTGCCAGCTTTGCCGATAGCGGCAATCCGCCCATCTTTAATGCCGATATCCGCTTTGACGATTCCCCAGTGATCGAGAATCAGCGCGTTGGTAATGACCGTATCCACTGCGCCTTCAGCGCGAGAGAGCTGCGACTGCCCCATACCGTCACGAATGACTTTCCCGCCTCCGAACTTCACTTCCTCGCCGTAGGTCGTGAAATCCTTCTCCACCTCGATGAATAGGTCGGTGTCCGCGAGGCGCACCTTGTCGCCGACCGTTGGGCCGAACATCTGCGCATAGGCGGCACGGCTCATTGTGTGGGGCATTCTCGATTACCTCCCTAGATCCAGGAAAATGCGGTTATGGCTTTCGCAGCTGCGGCAACGCTCCCATGACCGCTTGCTTGAAGCCGTAGACCAGGCGCGCGCCGCTGTAAGGGATCAGCGAAACCTCACGGGACTGGCCCGGTTCGAAGCGCACAGCGGTTCCCGCTGGAATGTCCAGACGATACCCAAGAGCAGCCTCTCGATCAAAGGCGAGAGCCGCGTTCGCTTCAGCAAGATGATAATGACTGCCGACCTGGATCGGTCTATCCCCTGTGTTCGCGATTTTCAGACAGATGGCGGCTCTGTCGTTGTTCAGGACAATCTCGCCAGCCGCTGGAAAAATCTCGCCAGGTATCATGTCAGCCCGCCGCCTCCCTGGCGTAAGCTGGCCCGACGAAGCCTGCAGGACAGTCCGCCGCTAGCAGAATGAGCAATCCCGGCGAGGACGGAATTAGTTCGCCCCACGGTGCTATGAGCGAGTGCCGGGGATCCGAGGGATCTAGTCAAAGCCATACCAATCAGGATCATCGGTATCATTAGCCTCTTAGCGAATCGGATGGTGAACGCTGACGAGTTTGGTGCCATCGGGGAAGGTCGCCTCCACTTGCATCTCCGCGATCATTTCGGAGATGCCTTCCATGACCTGATCGTGCGTCAGGATCTTGCCAGATTCGGACATGAGCTCGGCAACAGACTTGCCGTCGCGTGCTCCTTCCATGACGAAGTCTGCTATAAGCGCGACGCTTTCGGGATAGTTGAGCTTGACGCCTCTTGCGAGCCGCGCCCGAGCGACCAGCGCCGCAAGCGCGATCATAAGCTTGTCTTTTTCACGTGGTGTAAGGTTCACGAGCGCTTCTCCGTTCTATAGGGGCTCTAGCATAACCACATCTTCGGAACTCGGAAAGGATCGGGTCCAAGCTCGCGGCCAAATTGCTGGAGAAAGCTGCGCAAGGCGAGCCTCAGATCGGAGGGTACCTCCGCGGCAAAGCGAACGACAATAAGCCCGCCTACCGAGGTCGCAGCGCAATGGCACTCCAGTGAAGGAGCAATGTCGCGCAAAAACTCCAGCCGTCTTTCGAGATGAGGCCCGAAATAGATTAGCGTTGCAATGGCCTTGCAATTCGAAAGCAGGGCCTTCCCGCGAAGGTAGGGAAACATCTCATCCGTTGCTCGGAAGGTGTCCGCCCAGATCAGCCGACCGTCTTTCCTGACCCGCCAGCTATCGGTTATGTGTCCGCCGAGCATCTCCTCGCCGTGCGCGAGACGGCCCAGCACCAGCCACTCCAGGGCAAGCAGCTCCGCTCCAGAAGAAAGTTCGATCTCTGTTTCCCGGTTCAGGCGTGCGCAGTTGAAGGCGATTGTTTCCTGCGGTAGCCAGGCGAGTTTCGCGCCCTCGCACACTTTCAGCTTTGTGGCGATGCGCGCGGGCTGGCTCAACGCGCGATATACCTTTTCCGCCGCCTGGGATGTTACGGTGATGGAAGCATTGGTTAGCGCGGTAACAGCAGTTTCGAGTTGGTCTCCACCCGCAATACCACCCGCAGTGTTTACGAGAACAGCCTCTTTTATCGCACAACCGTCGACCCTTGGAAACATGATGCGAATGGGAAATCGTTGAAAGACGTCAACAATGCTGGTGCCCTTTTGCGAACCGCTCAATACGATCCGGCCGGAGCCTTGCGCCCGCTGCAGATCAATATCGGACGGATTCGCCGCGCGCAGTTCCGGCGAACCAAAAGCGCTTAAATCCACGATAAGATCCGGGGGTGATGTAGTGTCGAACATCGGTTTCCACCAAGTCGTCGGCTAGTTCTGAAACAACAATTCGGCCTCTTTCCGTGGCACGATTGTCCTTACTCAGTAGGCTGTAATTCAAGCTTCGCTGGTGCCGAGCAGTGCCTGTTCAATATTCCAGCGAAAATCATAACGTGCCTTGTTTGTGTTGGATATTCTCGGGCGCGCGCTGCCGATCTAGAGGTAGAGCTCGAAAATGCCACTGGATAGGGACGGACGTCGGCAAGAAACAGGTTTCGCTATCGCAAGCTTGGTACTCGAGCTTTCCTTGAATAGTGAGGGTTTTTCCGTCCGGCAAAAGCGACGACGCGAAATCCGCTGCCGAACTGACCGTCGCATCCTGACTGATACGAAAAGTCCGCTCAAAGACCGCCACGCGCTCCTGGATCGCGGGTAGATAAAGAGTCTTCGCGAAGGGATAAATCACCGACCTGAGCTCGACCTCCGGCTGAGGGTCGATTGCGAGCGTAATCGGTTTGTAGCCGGGTGTTCCAGGCGCGTATACATGAACATCTGGCGGCAGCCGAATCTCAGCGCTCAGCGTGATGCGAGTGCCGGGAATGCCTTCGTGGTCGGATTGCCCAAGGTTTATTTGAAGGTGCGGCGTTTCGACCGTGTCTGTGACATCCGAAACCAATTCCGCAAAGAGTTTGGACATGACGCTATGCCCGGATTGCCTTCCACGGTATTTCGGCTCGAAAAACTTCTCCCTAATAGTTCCCGTGGTATCAATGAAAAAATAACCCGGCCGGGCCATGCCTTTGAAGAATCCCGCAGCTTCGGCATTGAAGAGGCCGTATTCCCGGATGACCGCGGAATCGGGATCGGCAAGCAATGGGAAGCCGATCAGGTGCCGGTCAGCGAAATATTTCAGGATGGCTTCACTGTCGTAGCTGATGGCGGCCAGCTTAATTCCATGCTTTTCAAATTGCGGCAAAGCGCTATGCAGCTGGACCAGCTGCCCTTTGCAGTAGGGTCACCAGTCGGCCGAACGAAAAAACAAAAGTACCGTGCCATTTGGCCCTTTTAGCGTGTCGAGGCTCTGCAGCCTGCCAAATTGGTCGCGCGCAGAAAAAGCGGGTGCCCTCTGTCCCACTTCCAGTCCGATGGCAGTAAGCACCTTGACGGACGAAACGTGAAGCGTGTTACCTTCCACCGTGCCGCTAATAGTGACACTGTCTCCCAGATGACCAACAGCTTGATCCTGCGGTTGGAGAAGGTAGACCTTGAAACTAGTATCGTGATACAGGGAAAGCATTGCACCAGGCACGTCCCTTTGCGTGCACTTCGGATCTTCGGCAAAAGCCTCCTCGGCGCTACAAATGCTATTGACAATGACCCCGGACCACGATGCTAAATTTGCCATGTCGCTCTCTCCCGTCAGTTACAGTGAACCCGCCGATCCTGCCCGTGCGGTCGAGACCGCTGCTGCAAGGATTGCTACCGGGGTAGTTCCGCGAGCGCCTTCTGAGCCATCGGCTGATCCGGATGTAGCTTAAGCAGTTGCTGAAGAACGTCGCGGGCCTTTGCCGGTTCGCTCTCCAAGTCATAAACTCTGGCGAGATTGAGGTAAGATTCGTCAAATTCAGGCGCCATGCGAATGCATTCTTTGAAACTGGCGATCCCCTCGTTCACCCGTCCGGTGCGCAGGTAGAGGATGCCAAGATTGTTCAGCGCTTCGGGGTAGTCAGGGCGAATCGCCAGGGCTCTCCGCAGATATTCGTACGCATGGGGCGCATCGTTGAGTCTGGCAAAAATCATTCCCATACTGTAGTTCGCTTCAGCATCGGCCGGATTGAGATGCAGTACGCGCCCGAGAGTCTCGCGGGCCTCAGGCCACCGTTCTTGCTGGCGGTAAGCATTGCCAAGGTTGTCCAGGGCGACAAGGTTTTTGGGATTTTGTCGCACGGCCGCCTGAAAATTCTTAACCGCATCCTCGGAGCGGCCCGTCTGCATGGCGATTACACCGAGATTATTCCAGGCGTTGGTCCAAGTGTCGGGATAATGTGGCTGGAGCTTGAGCGCGCGCTCAAAGCTTTGCCGAGCATCATCGGACCGCTGCGTTTTCAGGTGTACGCTTCCCAGACCGTAGTACGCTTCCGCGCTCTGAGGGTCATCGCGTAGCGCGAGGCGAAACGCTTCTTGCGCTTGAATGAGATAACCTCGGTGAAAATATACAAAGCCGTAGGTGAGGTAATTGCGACGAAATTCGTTTACGTCCGTGACACCGGGAAAAGGCAACGCCATTTTCATTCGCTCATCCGCGTTGCGAGGGATAGAAAGAAAATCTTTTTCGACTTGTTGCGGATCCACGGGCCCTTGATAAACCTTGACGATAGCGCCTTGCTCGTCGATCAGAAAGGAACTGGGAATTCCGAGATCCCTATGCCGGTCGAAAAGATAGCGGTAGATCAGATTGTAAATGCCAGCCATGTCCTCGGAGCCCATGACAATGGGAAAAGATAGTCCATGGTCACGCGCATAGTCCCTGACTGTTGCGGCCTGGCTCTCGTCGTCGACATTGAACGAGACAAGCTCGAGTCCCTGGGCGGCCCATCTCGAGTAAACGCGCTGGAACACTCCTAACTCGGCCTTACACGGAGCGGCCGAAGTGGCCCAAAAATTGAGTAAGACATGCCGGCCATGAAAACCGCTTAAAGATTGCACTGCGCCGGAAAGGTCAGGCAGGGAAAAATCAGGAGCCGTGACAGGCGCCAGCAACCAAGTGCCAAACCTTGACGGAAGAGGCTCCGGCTTCGGCGAAGACTGGAGTGGTGGCCGACCGTTTGTGACTGCTCGCGTCCGGAATTGTTCTGTGCGGAGTTCAGCCGAGCCCTCCTCAACCAGAATTCGATGTCTCGTGGGTAAATCGCTAAATACTTGAACCAGGCCGCTTGGCCAGCGGATGGTAGCTCGAAGAGGACCGGGAGCGTCACCCAGCCCAAAGAAGACGTCTTTGGTGTGCTGGGAAAGAAATCCTGAACCCGCCTGCAGCGATTTGGTCTGGCGACCGTTTTTGGTCTCCAGGGTGATCACTGCACCGATACCGTCGCGGTTGCTCTTGCGGCCGCTCAGACGAAACGCGACGGATTGGCCGATGCCAGAGATTTCGTTTCGCAAAATCCGCAATTGCGGCCCATTCCTGTTCTTGAGAAAGACTTCCAGCCGGCCATCATGATCAAAATCCGCGAGAGCAAACGCCCGGCCGTCCTCGAGAAAGTCCAGGCCCACGGTTCCGGATACATCGGAGAACGTCCCGTCCCGGTTGTTGGCATAAAAAACGTTTCGTTCGAATCCGCTCAAGGTGCCGTCGGAACGGATTAGTTCGTTGAGGGCGCTCCACCCTTGTTCGTAATCCTGGGCGGCTTTGGCTTTGAGAGGCGCCTGCGCTACCACTTGCCGCCAAAAGAAGCTGGAAAGGTCATGGGTCGATGGGCCGCTGATCATGCCGTTGGTAACGTAGAGGTCAGGAAAACCATCGTGATCAAAGTCCCAAGTGTCGGTGGACCAGGCCCAGCGGCCCATTCCCACTCCGGCGGTTTCAGTCGATTCACGAAAGCGGCCGTCCCCTTCATTGTGAAATAAAGAGTTGCCCCTGGCATGCTTGCGATACATCGCAAGGATCTCCGCGGGCACGCCCGGCATGAAAACGTTCTGGGCGGCGACACGCTGGCCCGCTGAGGACCACATGTTAGCGACGTAGACGTCCTCACGACCGTCATTGTCGAAGTCGAGCCAACAGACGCCCATGCCAGCACCGACATCATCGACGCCGGCCTCGCCGGCGACGTCAGTGAAGGTGCCATCCCCGTTGTTTCGGTACAGATTTTTTCTACCGAAATCGTTCACTACATAGAGGTCCGGCCACCCGTCCTGGTTGTAGTCGCTCCAAGCGCAGCAGAAACTGTAGCGGTTATTATTCTGATCGATGCCCTCGGTGACGTCGGTGAAGGTGCCGTCGCCGTTGTTGTGCATCAGAAAATTGGGCGGTCCATTCTGCGCATCATGATATGGCAAGGGATATTGATACTGATCGAAGCCTTGGTGGTAGAGGTATAAGCAGAAGTAAACGTCCAGCCTGCCATCGCGGTCGTAATCGGCAACAGCAGCACCTGTGAAGGTGCCCTGAGGGGTCTGGGCGAATCGGAAAGCGTTCGGCTTCTGCCGAAACGTGCCGTCGCCCTGGTTGAGAAATAGCCACGGCCCGCTGGAGCGAACCACAAGTAGATCCTGCCGCCCGTCGTTATCGAAGTCAGCGAACAGGGCGCACGAAGTGTTCTCTAAGATTCCGAGCCCCGAGGCTTCGGTAACATCCTCGAACGTTCCGTCACCGCGGTTGCGATAGAGCCGGTTGGGGAGGCCGGCCGGCTGGCAGATGTAAACGTCGTCGAAGCCGTCGTTGTTGAAATCCCCCACGGCGATGCCGTTGTGGCCGTAAACGTCGATCCCGCAGGCCCCATCGAGCACCGTGCGCCAGTAGTCGCCGCCGCGAAGCAACTGCGACTCGTAGGACGGGTTGCCCGCCATAGCTGCCGAAGTCATGTCCACAAAGACCGGACTGGCGGCGCGGCTGCGCGTCTCTCCCAGTGCCCGCCACTTACAAAGCCGGAGTTCGCCAGAGTCCGTGGTTTCCCAGTCAAGATCCCAGTAACCCACGCGTTGTTCCCGAAAGAAATCCGAGCCTGAGCCGACCAAGTCGTAGCGAACCTCAGTCTTTATCGTCGAGGGCGCGTGGAAATTGAGCGAAGTTTTGGCGTTGACCTCGATACCCGTCACCTGGAATTCGGCCGTCAGCACTTCCGACAAAGGGCCGATAAGCGTCGTGAAGTCGCGGATAAACTGTTGCCTTCCTATTGGCGGAGAATCGGAAAATTGACTGCGAAAAATCTCGATTCCCGGGCCGGAGCGCAAGCAACGGACATCCGAGGGCCGAACGGGTGAGGCAAGGAACGTTGGGGCCAGGGTGTGTTCAAGGGCTTGAAGCTTGCCTGAGGATTGCTTCAAGCTGATAGTCCACTTCGCTAATACCGCTTCGATTTGGTCCTGATATTTTTCGCTGATAAAAGCGTCATTGCCAGCCTGGGTCTTCGGCAGTACGGAATCGAGCGGAGCGTGCGCCCTATAGTGGGGTGTGAGACGGTAATCTGCAGATAATAAATCCGCATCCCCATTACGGAGCATAAATTGCGGAAGGGGCGCGGCCCTCCAGAGAGTTGGCGGAATCAACGCGGCAGGTGCCACTTGGCAGCATCTGAGCAAGAAATTACGGCGGCAAATATCAATCGCTGGGCGGGTCATCGGTGTCGGGCTCGGGAAAATCGACCTCAAATTCAGGGGGGGTAGTAAAATCTAGCAGCCCCTTCCAGAGATGTCAAGAACACACTGCAGACTGCAGTCTATAGTCTACAGAGTATGGACCAGCAAGCAAGACTTTTGTGCTATCTTAGCCAAAGTCTGATCTTTCGAGGATTTTTGCCTGGAGAACAGGGTTGGAAAGCGATCCCCGAATTACGGCTACAGGCCGTTGCGCCACTAATTTAATGAAGGAAGTGGAGCGACTTCCGGCCAGAGATACTCGGAAAACCAATAGCCGGGCTCAATGCGTGTTGGCGGTCTGCGTGGTAGCCCTAATGCTGGCGGCTCCTTTTTCCGGGTTGGCTCAAGATTCAAGCAAGCCTCAAGCGGGAAGCTCTGCTGAGCACGACAGCACAGAGGGGCACCTTGGGCGCGGGTACGCGGCCCTGAAAAATGACCGTTTCGAAGAGGCCGCGGGCGAGTTCCGCGCGGCTCTCGAACTTGACCCTAAGTTGCTCTTGCGAGCACGGTTCCCATTGGCGATGGCACTGTTTGAACTGCACCAGCCTGAAGAGGCGCGCCGCGAGTTTGAAACCGTGCGCAGAGAAGTGGGAGACCATCCGAACGTAATGTATTATCTGGGAAGAGTGGACTTGACGGAAGGAAAGTTCGACGACGCTATTCAGAAACTGACGGAGGCGGCCGCAGAACCTCCCTTCCCCGACACCGACTATTATCTCGCGTATGCCTATTTCAAGCGCGGCGATACGGCGTCCGCTGAAAAGTGGTTCCGTGAAGCGTCAGAACTGAATCCGCAAGACTCCCGGGTGGAGTACCAACTGGGTCTTTTGTACCGGACTTCGGGGCGTCAGGATGAAGCACAAAAGGCCTTCGCGCTATCTGAGGAGCTGCGCCGGCGCGAGGAGGAGAACGGCCGGTTGGATAACGACTGCAATCAGAAGGTCGCGGAAGGTTCCGTGCAGGCAGCGCGCTCGGTATGTGAACAGCTCTTCGATCCTAACGATCCGCAAAAACTGGCGACACTCGGCACAATTTATGGCCAACACGGGTTCTATGAGGAAGCGGCGAAGCCTCTACTTCGCGCCGCGGAGCTTAGTCCGAATTCTCCGCAAATGCAGTACAACCTCGCGTTGGACTACTTTCGCCTGAAACGGTATGAGGAAGCCCGCGTGCCGCTGGCCAAAGCAGTGACACGGTGGCCCGACCTATTTGAACTGAACGCCCTTTATGGCGCGGTGTTGTACAGATTAAATGAACAGCAAGCAGCCTATTCAGTACTTAGGCACGCGCATGAACTCAACCCGCAGGACACCGAATCGAGAGACCTTTTATACCGAGTGTCTATGCTTCTGGCCCAGCAGAGTCTGGCAGCCCAACAATTTGCCGTCTCGCTTCGGTACCTGGTTGAGGCCGCCCAGCTTCGTCAAACGGAAATTGAGCCTCACCGTCTGATGGTTGAAATCTTCGACGCCACGGGCCAGGGGACGCGAGCGGAGGAAGAGCGCAAGGAAGTAAAGCGCCTGAGCGTCGCGGAGCAACTCCAGGCCAAGCCTAAGTAAGTTGGAAGAGAGTCAGTCTATGTGGAAGCAAGGACAAGATCTTCGGAAGTACGAGAACGCTAACGCCTTGACCATTCGTCACTATGGTTTGGTTCTTATCGCGCTGGCAACTATGTGGGTGAGCTTTTCTAGCGGGCCAGTGTTGGCACAGTCCCCCGCCCAGCAAAAAGATTCGATCACGATTGAGGGCACAGTTCGAAACTCGGCGGGTGACCCAATAGCTGAAGTTTCTGTCGTTCTTGAAGACAAGAGTTATGCCACGCACGCTGAAATGAACACGAAGACGGATGGGACTTTCGTTTTTTCGCCGGATCGCGCCGGCACCTACAGACTAAGAGCGGAAAAAGCAGGTCTGGGCAGTGCCGCGACGCAATTGGTGGTGCTTCCGGCCGAAAAGAAGAAGCATCTCGATTTGGTTATCGAGTCTTCGACGGGCGCCAAAACCGCCCCTCCAGACAAAACTGCGGCTTCACACTCATCGTCTGGAGCCATCGAGTTTCAAGACAAGCCTAATTTCACGGTAGCTGGGATTACCGACTGGAGCAACGTCGGCTTGCACGGCTCGGATAGTAGCTCGCAAACCAGCGAAACACTCGCCACGGAGACTCGCGCACTGAAATCAAGTGGATCCGCCGAAAATTCGCCTGGCGCTTCTGCGGGCGCGGCGACCGGCCGCGACAAGCCAGGGTCAGAAAGCAATCTGCGCGCAGCCTTGGCCCGAGCACCCAATAGCTTCGAAGCCAATCATCAACTCGGAGAATATTACTTAGCCGCACAGACATTTCGAGACGCGATTCCTCTGCTGGAAGCTGCGCACCGGATCAATCCTGGAGACCGAGCCAACGCGTATGACCTAGCGGCGGCGTACAAAGCAAATGGCGACTTCGCGGCAGCTCGCGAGCAAGTCAGAAAATTACTTGCGAGCGGAAGGAACGGGGCTGATGAACATCATATGTTGGGCGAACTAGATGAGAGATCAGGCGATCCTCTCGAAGCGGTTCGTGAGTTTGAAAGGGCCGCGCGCCTGGAGCCGAGCGAACAAAATTACTTCGATTGGGGTGCGGAACTGCTTCTGCATAAAGCCGCCGTTCCAGCCATGGAAGTTTTTAGCAAAGGTTCCGGCGCCCACCCGCAGTCAGCTAGGATGCTGGCTGGTCTGGGAGCGGCTCTATACGCCGGCGGTTCGTATGATGAAGCGGCCCGCCGCCTCTGCGAGGCCTCGGACCTGAATCCGAGCGAGCCCGCGCCCTACATTTTTCTCGGGCAAATGGAAAAGGCCACGCCCGCGTCATGGCCCTGCAGCGTGCAGAAACTCGGACGGTTTGCACACGACCAGCCCGGCAACGCGCTCGGAAATTATTACTATGCGCTGGTTCTTTGGAAGCGAGCCAGGACGTCGGATAATTTAGCGGACGCGAAACAGGCCGAAGGGCTGCTCGAGAACGCGGTAAAAATCAATCCTCAGCTCGGCGAAGCGCATGTGCAACTGGGGGTTTTGTACTCCGAGCGAGGCGATTCCGACCGGGCCATTCGCGCCTACAAACAAGCGATTGAAGTAGACCCAGGTCTCGGCGAAGCCCATTACAGACTAAGCCTGAGCTACAAGCAAATTGGCGAGGACGCGAAGGCCCAGCAGGAACTTCAAGCTTATAAGGAGGCGCAGAAAACTGAGGCTGCCGCGCTTGGACAAAAACGTAAAGAGCTTCAGCAGTTCCTGGTTATTCTGGGTGACCAGCCGGCCGCCGCGCGGCCGCATTGAAATCTGCCATTTAGTTTTGCTTTTGCTATTGAAGGGCTCGACCATTCTCGGATGACAAGGACAAACAGGTGACAAATGACGACCTCTGGTACAAAAGTTGATCGACGGACCGTTTTGGCAGCCCTCGGGTCGGCGGGATTAGAGTTAGTGGCCCTGAGTTCGACCCCCGTCTATGGATGGGGGACAGACGATGACACTTTAAAGACCATCCTGCCTAATTTCACTGAGAAATCGCGCAAAATACTTTCGACGGTGACGAACGTTCCCGGATACAGCGGGAAAATTCCCGCAGCCCAGGCGAAAGAGTTAATGGATTTGGAAGGAAAAAGCGGCAATGAACTGATGCTCGGATTGCTGCCCTTAGCACGGACCTATGCTCGTCCGGCGATTTCTAAATTTTTTGTCGGCGGTGTGGCGAAGGGCGTCAGCGGTAACTTGTATTTCGGAGGCAACGTGGAGTTCGCAGACCTCTCGCTTGGCTACACGGTTCATTCAGAACAGGCTGCGCTATCTAACGCTTACATGCACTCCGATGCAGGAATCTCCGCGATCGCGGTCACGGCTGTACCGTGTGGACATTGCCGGCAGTTTATGAACGACCTTTCACCTGACGGTCAAATGGAGATATTGCTGGAGGGAAAACCGCCCGCGAAGCTCTCTTCACTTTTACCCATGAGATTCGGTCCACAAGACATGGGATTTAAAGATGGTGCTTTTCCGGTAAAAGAGGTCGATTTGGCGCTAGCCAATGTGACGTCCGATGAGCTGCTGCAGGCTTCTTTAGAGGTTGCCCGGAAATCGTATGCGCGTTACACGGGAGCCCCTTCAGGGATTGCGCTGGCAACCAAGGCCGGTCATATTTATAAGGGTTCGTACATCGAAATTGCGGCCTTCAACCCAAGCCTTTCACCTCTCCAGATAGCTCTTGTAGGTTTGATCGTCGCTGGCGAGGACTATTCGGCGATCTCCCGCGCCGTCCTCACCGAAGTCAACGGGGCCAAGATAAGCCAAAAAGGCGTCACCGAAGCCTTGCTAGCCGTAATCGCGCCTGGAGTTCGACTAGAGGTGTCAAGCGCGAACCGGAACTCGTAATTAGAAGTCGTATTCGAATGGCGGGAGACCTGGGCTCAGTTCCGGGAGGCGCGACAACACCAAGTGAGGCACGCATAGTGTGCGAAGTTCCAACTCGCACCCTGGACCTATGACTCACTCCAAGAAACGACTCCGGATTGCCTGAAATCCTGGATCTTCTCCGCCGAATATCCGAGCCACATCAAGATGTCTTTAGTGTGCTGGCCCAACGTTGGCGGGGGAAGACGGAACTCTACAGGAGTCGTTGAAAATTTCATCGGCGAGCCGATCTGGTCGATGGTTCCCAGGCTTGGATGTTCAAAAGTAAAATGCATCTCTCGAGACTTTACGTGCGCATCCTCATAAACCTCGGCAAGGTTATAAATCGGAGTTGCTGGAACGCCAGCCTTATGAAGTTTTTCCAGCCAGGACTGAGCGCATTGCTTTTTGAGAGTTGTCGACAATTGTTCTGCAAGAGGGGCCTGATTGACGGTGCGTAATGCGTTGGTTGCAAACCTTGCGTCCGCCAATAAATCCTGTCTTTCAAGAGTTTCACAGAGCCTGATCCAAATTCTCTGATTACCCGCGCCGATGACAATGGGTTTGTCGGCGGTCGGAAACACTTGGTAAGGCGCGAGGAGCCGATGAGCGGAACCGGTAGGCTGCGGATATTGCTTGGTGGCAAAAAAGATCGCGGATTCCCACACAGTTAAGCTGATCGCGGAATCGAGAAGTGAAATATCAATATGTTGGCCTTCGCCTGTCCGAAGCACATGAATGTAAGCGGCCAGGATGGCTTGTGCGCTATACAGCCCAGCGGTGAGATCGGAAATGGGTACCCCCACTTTCGTTGGCGAGCCGTCGGGATATCCGGTCACGCTGATTAGCCCACTCACTGCTTGGGCGATTAGGTCAAAACCACCCCGTTCTCGATAGTCTCCGGTTTGGCCAAATCCGGAAATCGAGCAATAGACCAGTTTTTGGTTAAGCCGCCGAAGGTCTTGATAGCCCAATCCGAGATTGGCCATGGTCGAGGGCTTGAAGTTCTCAATCAATACATCAGCCTTGGTGGCCAATTCGCGGACAATTGTCCTTCCCGCATCCGTCTTCAAATCGATACAAATGTCGCGTTTATTTCGGTTCAAACCCAGAAAGGCCACAGACTCGCCGCTGATGAAAGGCGGGCCGAAACGACGAGCATCTTCGCCGGCGGGTTTCTCAACTTTAATCACGTCAGCGCCGAGGTCGCCAAGCAACATAGCGCAGAAAGGCCCCGCCATCACGTGGCTCAGATCCAGCACCAGCAAACCTTCGAGCGCTCTTTTCGTAGCCATCCTAGCACCTTCTCCAGATCAGGGTTTCGAGTCTGATTAAAGAGCTCTTTCAATGTTATACAATATTTGTCTTAATTGTTCATACAATAAAGGCCTTCGCGTTGTGACGCCATTCGGTAGTCGAGACAGCGAGACACAATCCTCGTCCACAAAGTTAGGATAGATGGAACCGCGACTGAATTCGCGATGAACGTGTTCCGCTTTCGCGCCCGCGCAGCAAAGTTTCTGCCGGCAAGCTACGGCAAACGCCGGTGGTTGACCTTCTGGCTTGGCACGGCAACTCGGTCGCAAGGCTCACTTAACCTCGAAAGCAGGACTGGGGTCACCTAGGTCCGTTGACAGAATTAATATAGGCTATAGACTATATTATGACCCGAGCAGAGTATAGAACCGGCAATTCTTCACCGTCAAGCGCTTTAACGAACATAACGGCAAGCAACACGTTCGAGAGCTAATGAGGATGCACAGGAGAAAAGATTGAGTAAAGCCAGGAAACGCGTCGTGGTGGTCGGGGCTGGCATTGCTGGCAGCCTGATCACCGCCGGTCTTATGAATGATGACGCACTGGAAATCATTTGTCTGGAGCGAGTTGGCGAACGCGACCAATCTCAGGCGGGTACCGGCCTCAACGTCGGCCCCAATGCTCTAAAATGTTTAAATGCTCAATTACCGGAATTGGCGACTTCCATAATTGAAAACAGTCTTCCATGGCGGGTTTGGACCGTGGCCCTGGCAGATGGCGAGGTCCTGATGGATCTGGACTTGATGGAAGTCGCCGACAATTTTGGCGTTCGAATCCGCTGGGGAGAGCTCTATAAATTGTTGCGCGCACAAATCGCAGATCACGTGCTTTTCGATTCCGAGGTCGTGGCCTGCACCAGCCAGAGCGATGGACGGACACGCATCACCTTCACGAACGGCGGACAGCGCGAGCCGCGAGTGCTCAAGGATGTCGACCTGTTGATAGCCGGCGATGGACGGTATTCCCTCGTCCGGCAGACGTTCTTTGGACCCGCCGATCCAACTTTTCTGGGCGTTTGTCTCTATAGGATTCTTTACCCAGTCGGCGCAGATTGTCCCATTGACGACTACGGGCAGTGGTTCAATGGCCCCAATCGGTTGTTGGCGTTCCGCGTACCGGGAGACTTTGTCTACTACGCCGGTTCATTTCCAATCGAGGTTCGTGGCGGCATACCGGAGTCAATGAAAAATCCCGCGATGCTTCGTAAAGCCTACACGCCAGAAAAGGGCGAGCCTTCCCGCGAGGTGGCCTTCATGATCTCAAAAATCGAAGAGCACTTCGAGCGCATTCACTGGGCCCGCATTCAAGAAGATAGCATTCACTTCGCAAATAACACTGACCCGGTATTATTGGTCGGCGACGCGGCCCATCCGATGGTCCCAACGCTGGGGCAGGGCGCAACTCAGGCGGTCGAGGACGCATGCGTCACGATCGACGTAATACGCCGGGCGCTGGAGGCGGAAGAACCCCTATCCTGCGTGCCTGGCCGCGTTGAGGGGCGGCGGCGCAAGCGCGTGAAGTTCGTGGTGGATTTTTCACGCGAGGCTACTGACACGATGCTGGAAGGCGCGGACCCGAGAGCTGGAACAATTCTTAAAACCGAACGGCCCTTTCAGGAGAAGCTGATACGCCTTTACCGGGACGTTCCCGTGGCGGGTCCCAGACTATGAATGTTTTAATGACGGCATTATGAACATACTCGTTACCGGCGCGTCAGGCCTCATCGGAATGGCCCTTCGTGAGCAACTTTCGGGCGGGTCGGACAACGTCATCGCAACGGATGCGACGAATTACGGACGAGATGATTCGAAGTTGACTGTCGCGCGGCTCGAAGACCGCAGCGCGATGGAAAAGCTCATACAACAAGGAGCCATTTCGCACATCGCACATTGCGGCGCTATTTCCGGTCCGATGATGGCGCGTGACAATCCCATGGCAATCGTGGAGAGCAATATTCTTGGTACTGCAACTCTTCTTGACCTCGCGCGCCGCACGGGTGTGAAGCGTTTCGTCTTCTGCTCCTCCATCAGCGTTTATGGAGACGTCGGGTCGGGGATTATTACGGAGGACACCCCGCTCAGGCCGACGTCCATCTACGCAGCCAGCAAAGTTGCGGGCGAGCAGTTGCTACGCGGTTTTGCAACCGAGAGCGGCTTCGAGGGCGTCAGTCTCAGGCTGGCGCGCATCTACGGGCCTTATCGCCGCGGAGATTGCCATCTGGGCAGCATGATCCGCGATGCGCGGGCGGGAAGACAAACCATCATCCCGTTCAATCCGAATTTCCTGTATCACTACATCTATGTTGACGATGTCGTGGACGCCATCATGCTGGCGCTCACCGCGCCCAAGCTCCCACAATACGAATACAATGTCGGACCAGAGGAAGTCTTGACGATGCCTGAGGTGGTGGCGCGAGCGCGAAAGGCGATCCCGGGAATTTCTGTGTCGCTCATCCCCGGCGCCGACGAAATTAGCGATCGCCAGGAACGTTTTGCAATTTCGAGAATTGCAGCCGATCTAAAATGGAAACCGCGCCGGGACCTCGTCACAGCCATCGCCGACTACTCCAAGCGGATGCCCGTGGCGTTCGCGAATGGATAGTTCGCATAAAATCCACGTACAATCACCTGCTATAACATCATTTGCTTACGCTCGCGCGCGTCTTACCGCGCCCATGAAGGCTTCTATTTTCTCGCGATCGAACTTGCCAAAAGCATCCGCCGAGGTTTTCAGCGACGAACTGACGATCACACCGTCGGCGACCTTTACTACCTCCGCGAAATTCGTATCGTTAACGCCGCCACCAACTAGGATGGGAACGTGGGCGGACACCTTTCGCGCGACGGCCAGGTATTCGAGCGTCTGTTGGTAGGACTTACCGGTGAGCACTAGACCGTCAGCACCGCCCAGGCGAGTCGCAAAAACGAGATCTTCTTCAAAGCCGCCCGAGGCGATCGGAGTGCCGGTCCGGTCGTGGACATCTGCAAATATGGCGATGTTCTCAGCATCGGCCGCCTTGCGCGCGCGAATGGCTGCGTGGCTCTGTGCGGTTTCAATCCCGAAGGGCGTCATCATCGCGCCGATAAACACTTTTATGCGTACGAAATCGGCGGACGCCGCGGATGCCACGGCAAACATAGCCTCGGCATCGTTTTCGAGAAGATTGAGCCCAACGGGGCGCCTGAAGCGTTGCCGGATTTCGCTGGTCACGCGGGTCATCCAAGCGACCTGGACTGCGGCGGCATGGCTGTCGACGGGCAAATCGCCGAGGTTCTGAACCATGAGTGCATCGATCTCGTAGGCGCTGAGCGCCTCGGCTTCTTCGAACGCCGACTTCAGGACGGACTCTATATGACCGCCGCCGTAGCGACAACTTCCCGCAAGTGGCGCGAGTTGCACCATGCCAACCACCGGTTTACGGCCTGCTTTGATTAGTGACAGGAGCTCGCTCATCTAATTCCCCCGTGAAATGATTGTATTGCGAAAAAGTAGTGCCGCTCGGGATGCTTGCGTTTTGCCACTTTCGCAGTTCTGGCGCGCTCATAAAACCACTTGATTAATCAGCGAGTGCGAGGCGTGGCCATATTCTCGCTTGGTTGCGCACGGCCTCGAATCGCTGCGCGAACGCCAGTACCGAATCATCGGAGCCATATGCGCCTACAAATTGGCCGCCGATCGGCAGACCCGAGCGCGAGAAACCAAGCGGCAGACCGATAGCGGGGTGGCCGCAAACATTAACCCAACCCGTATAAACTGCGTGACCGCGCGGTCCGGCGGGGCGACCATCGATCTCGGGAGGATGAGATTCTTCCGCTGGCCACGGCAGGGCCGCCGCGCTCGGCGTGAATACAAGATCGTAACGTTTAAAGAGCTGACCCATCTGGCGTCGAAAAGAGGAAATCTTCGCGAGTGTGCCCACATAGTCCGCCGCCGTGATCGCGCGGCCTTCGCGAGCCAGGTCGATGACGAAGGGTCCGCAAACCGCCTCGAAGGCAGCGCCCTGGCGCTGAAGCAGATGCGCCACCGCTGAGCAGCCGATCACACGCCAGATTTCGTCGATTTCCGCTCGATCGAAGGGGATCGTCCCCCGCTCGACCTCATGTCCTTGATCGAGCAGCCATTTGGCGTTCGAGTCGGCAGCTGACTCGACTTCGCGATCAAGAGGGGAATCGGCGAATCGCGGAACATACAGGATGCGTATGCGTGTCGGGTCGCGCTTGATCTGCGGCGCGGGAGAATGGGAACGCGGATCAAGCTCACTCGGGCCAGCCAGAATTGCGTCCAGGAGCTTCGTATCCTCTACTGAGTGAGTGAGTGTTCCGATCACCTCGAAATCGGATATGAGTTCGGGAAATCCATTGGCGCGTGCGTAGCGGCCGATCGAGGGCTTGAAGCCAACTAGGCCCGTGTGACAGGCAGGGCGGCGAATAGAACCTCCACCATCGGTCCCGATCGCCGCGGGCACCAGTCCCGCGGCAACCCCGGCGGCTGCGCCGCCGCTCGAGCCACCAGGGGTCAAGCGCGCGTCCCACGGATTACGCGTTGTGCCGAACAGACGGTTAGAGGTATATCCCTGCAGCGCCAGTTCCGGCACATTGGTTTTGCCGATGATGACTGCACCCGCGGCGCGCAGTCTTTCGACCGGCAGCTCATCATGCTCGGGGCTGTGATGGGCATAACCCTTACTGCCCCAGGTAGCAGTAAACCCGCGCACCAGCAGATTGTCCTTAATGGTGATGGGAATGCCGTCAAGGGGCGAGAGGGGCTCGCCGCGCTGCAGCCTTGCTGCGCTTGCCTGGGCCTGCGCTTGTGCACCTTCAACGTTCATCGCGACCATGGTGTTGAGAGCGGGATCGAGCCGCGCAATGCGGTCGAGAAAAATATCGACAAGCTGCTCCGGCCCAAGGGCCCCAGAGCGCAGCGCTTGAGCCAGCGCACCCACGCCGAGCTGCCACGAATCCGCGTTCATACAACTATTTCGTCTCAGCGATGATCGCGATCAGCCCGCCGCCATCGGGGCCTTGGTGCTCCGCACCACCGGAAATGAAGATGCGGCCGTCGCCCAAGGCGGCAGCGCTCATGCCGCCGATGGCGGCGCGAATATGCCGTTGCGCGTTAATGTCGGTGTCGTCCAACATGGTGTGCCGATAGCCATGGACCTGGCCTCGGCGGTCCGGCTCGCCTTTAATTAACACCGCTTTGATGCGTGCGCGATCAGCCTCCGCCACGCTGGCAGTCGACGGAATGCCGAGATCGTGCAGAGCGCCGTGAATAGCGTCAACATCCAGCGCGTCGATCATCTCGCGGTGGGCGATGCGAAGGTTGCCCACCCATCTCTTGCCGTTGCCCAGTACGATGACTTCCGTTCGCGAAATTTCTACTCCCGATGAGGCGCTAACGCGGGAAGAATAAAGAGCCATGTCCTGGGCCAGTACGGAGTCCGATAACTTATCGCGCGAAATATCACCAAGCGCCAGAGCCGCGCCCAGCGCGCCGGCCGCGCGCGCGAATGCCATGGCCCGATTGGGATCCGAAGCCACGGTGGTCTTGCCGCGCCGGCGCGCCTCTTCGATTTTCGCCGAAGTGAGGCATGGTGATTTGACCTGGACGAAATGAACTTCGTCAGGGGCCAATCCGGCATCAGCCATGGCGGCACGCACGGCGTCGGCGGTGCCCTCGACCTGCGCCATTCGACCTAGAAGTTCTGATGGCACGGCCTCTGCGAAAGCAATACCAACGGCCAGCGCCGGCTCCTTTGCCAAACCTGTCCCCGGCATGCGCGCGAAAACGGAGTAATGCGGACTCATCACCCCCTCGGTGCCTCCCGACAGCACGCAAGGAACGCGCTCTGCTGCGGCCGCGGGCGAAATCTTGAGTCGCGTGCATAACAGGATCATCAGCGACTGTGTGAAATACCCGCGCGTGAAGTCGTTCACGCCACCGTTGCCCTCGGTCTTGCCGATTATCGCGGTCACATGATGGGGATCCAGCGTGCCAGCGTCGAACAACGCAGCGAGTTCGGACAAATCTCCGGGGTTCGCCATGCTCAGCCGGAAAACCTTGGTCTCTCGAATTTCATTAGTGTTCATTGCAAAGTTTCTCCCTCTGGCCGGAAAACTATCGGGGTCCCGCGACCGATTGAGACTGCTTCGAGTCAAAAATCTGCCGGAAATTGACCTTCTGTCGATTGGGGTCGTCAAAACCCAGGAATCTGACGTTGCGGTGAATGGCGATTTGGCAGGTTAGGTATTCGAATGGCACCTTGTAGACGAAAGGCGTCAGCGATTCGCGAATCCCACGGGGCATGGGGAAATAGACATCGGCAGCGGCCGACGCAGCGTGGTCATCCTTTGGCCCGATAATGAATACGCGTGAACCGACGTCCCGCGCCGCCCGCGCCTGCTCCAGCCCCCGTTCGCGTCCCTCGCCAGCCGGAAGAATGATGAAGGTGTCCGTCGCCTGATCGGTGATGAAATAGTGTTCGTGGGCCCATTCCTCGAGTTCTGCACAATGACTGGGCTGCCGGAGGGCTTCGAAAAATTTTGCCATGCCGAAGTAGGCGGTGGCGTAATTCGGGCCGCCACCAAGTATGACAACCTTGCGGTCCGGCGTTATCTGCGGGGCCGTGTCCTGGCAAAGCTTCTTCACGGCTTCGTCGGCTTGAGCCATATGATCGGCGACTGTGCGGAGTTCAGCGATGAGTTCCCGCACCTGCGAAGAGGACAACAGGCCTAGCTTCTCGCCGAAGGCCACTGAGGCGACGTAAAGGGCCAACATGCTGGCGGTATAACTGATTGTGCCGGGAGTTATCACGCTGGTACCGTCCGGCGACTGCTTGATGTTTGGGGGAGAATAGGCCTTTATCAAGGTTTCCGCAGTGCGCGCCAGCACACTCTGATCGCTTACGGTGACCGCGAAAGTCCACGCGCCACGCTCGCGAGCCAACCGCACGCCTTCGATGGTCCGGGATACCGTGCCGGAATTGGATACTCCAAAGACGAA
>WNFR01001765.1_pt1 | contig 23397 bp, 17 predicted proteins | sample 5400221 | NCBI WGS metagenome assembly WNFR01 (sample SAMN13153357, study PRJNA577476) | soil metagenome | isolation source: 40 cm soil under Madrone tree | place: USA:California | collected 2016-06-14 | reverse complement strand
GAGGGAAGAATTCTTGGCGCGAATGCCTTCGTGCTCGACTACACGGGGCTCAGCCTCGAAGAGGTGAGAGCCGATGTCTCTCGTCTCCGGCGATTCCATCCGGATGATGTCGCGAGGCTCCAGGAGGAGCGCCGGACAGCATTCTTACGCGGTGAGCCGTTTGAAACGGAGCAGCGCGCGCGCCGTAAAGACGGACAATATCGTTGGTTCTCGATCCGCTACAACCCGGTTCGGGACGACCACGGCAACATCATCCGCTGGTATGCCACCGGAACTGACATCGACGACCGCAAGCGAGCCGAGGAACGCGTCCAAAGCGAGAACCTTGCGTTGCGCGAAGAGGTCGATCGCTCTTCGATGTTCGAGGAGATCGTCGGCGCCTCGCCGCCGCTTCGGACAGTTCTGTCGCACGTGTCCAAGGTGGCGCCGACGGATTCGACCGTGCTGATCAGCGGTGAGACCGGCACCGGCAAGGAGCTCATTGCCCGGGCCATCCACAAGCGATCAGCGCGCTCGGCGCGGGCCTTCGTCGCGGTGAATTGTGCCGCGATTCCGGCGTCGCTCATTGCGTCGGAGCTGTTCGGCCACGAGAAGGGCGCGTTCACCGGAGCTCTGCAACGGCGCCAGGGTCGCTTCGAGCTGGCCGACGGCGGCACGATTTTCCTCGACGAGGTCGGCGAGCTCCCCGCGGAAACCCAGATCATGCTGCTGCGCGTGCTGCAGGAGCGCGAGTTCGAGCGTGTCGGTGGCACCGGGCCCATCCGCGTGAACGTCCGCGTGATTGCCGCGACGAATCGCGATCTGCATGCCGCCGTCGCCGACGGCACGTTCCGCGCGGATCTCTTCTATCGGCTGAACGTGTTCCCGCTGGACGTGCCTGCCCTGCGCGAGCGTCGGTCCGACGTCCCCCTGCTCGTGGAATATTTCATCCATCGCTACGTCAAACGCGCCGGCAAGCGAATCTGCGGCCTCACCAAGGAGACGGCACAGCTGCTCCAGTCGTACGACTGGCCGGGCAACATCCGGGAGCTGCAGAACGTCATCGAGCGCGCGGTGATCGTGTGTGATTCGGACACGCTCTCGATCGATGCCCGGTGGCTCTCCGGTCGGTCCCCTGGGACCGCGCCGGTCGCCAGCCTCTCCACCGGCACGCTGGCGACCCACGAAAAGGACGCCATCGAGGCGGCGCTCAAGGACAGCAAGGGTCGCGTGGCCGGGCCCTTCGGCGCCGCCGGGCGGCTCGGTGTCCCGGCGTCGACGCTGGAGTCGAAGATCAAGGCTCTGAACATCGACAAGCGGCGCTTCAAGTCGGGGTAGCTGCAGTTGCCGTGGCGGGCGGTCGGCACCCGTGGTCTGGCGTAATTTCCCGGGCCCCTCCTGTGCCTCGTGATCCTGCTGGCTGGACATCCGCCGCAGATGGCTGGCGTGGATCGTCATGTCTCCGACTGGCGCTTGCCGCGGTCCGCAGGACGCCGTGAGCGGGACGCTCGCGTTCGGCTAGTCGTGCATGAGTACGCGCGGCGTCACACACGGCGAGTCGCCGGACGGCCGACACGGCCGATCAGCGTCAGGTATGTTGCGGGATTACAGAGGGATGAGCGTTTGACATCGCATGACCCCACTGTCAAAACGCCTCGGTGAGATAAGGCCGGGCGCTGGTCGGACGACCTATTCCGCATAGCAGACGGAGAAGGTCCCTCATCGAAGTTCGCGACGCCGCACGGGCCTTGGGATCGCTGGCCGACTATCTGGAGCGGAACCCGGATGCGCTGGTGTACGGCCGCCGTCCTGTCCGGAACGGCCGGTGATACGTCATCACGCCCGTGCCGTCGCGCTGCTCCTGACCGCGGTCACGCTTCTCGTGACCGGCTGCGCCGGGGTGGTGGACAGGACCAGATACTACGCGCTATCACCGACTCCCGCAGCCCGGAGGTTTTGCGCCCGCCGCCCTCTCAGCCGGCGCCGCCGTCGGCGTCGGTCCAGTGCAGATGCCCCGCTATCTCGAGCGGCTGCAGATCGTCACCCGCGGCGCACACGACGAGGTCGAGATCTCCGTGGACGACCGGTGGGCGGAGCCGCTGGAGAACGGCATCGCGCAGGTGCTCGCCGACAACCTTGGCCCGGAGCGCCGCAGCGAGCGGATCGCAGTCTTTCCGTGGCGCGGCGGCGTCGCGCGGGTGCTCGACTACCAGGTGGTCGTGATGGTGCTGAGGTTCGAAGGCTCGCCCGGCCACGAGGTGGCGCTGCAACGAGCCTCTCACTGGAGAGGGCTACCACCTGCTCGTGAAAGGGATGAATCGAACGCTCGCAAGACCGGCCGAGGAGATCGCGAGGGAGATCCAATCACGCTCCGACACGCGCGCGGCGGGCGGCCCGCCAGCGCCTCAGACGGGCTGGCGCTCCGGTTCGAGGCCTGTGAACAACACCACCACTGAGCGCGGCTCCGCTCGATAGCGATGGCCAGCAACCGCGGGAGCATGGTGCCAGTCGACGATGTCGTGCGGAGAGTCGCGGAACGTGTCGATCCAGCGCCGCCATGGTGCGCGCGGCAGCTCGAACTCGAGGGGCTCCCAGTACGCGTTGAGGATCACATGAACGCACACGCGATCCGTCGGGACCTTCGCCGTGAAGGCGAGGCTGTGTGACGAGGCGCCCCAGTCCGGTTGATCGAGCTTGACGCCATGCCAGGTGATGTCGGCCTGCCGGATGACCTGGGTCAGGGCCACTCGATAACGCTCCTGCTCCGCGTCGCGCAGGACTCGGCGAGCATTCAGCATGCTGACGAACCGGTGCACGTCGGCACGCTTTTCGAGGAGCGTCCAGTCGAGCCAGCTGGTCTCGTTGTCCTGACAGTACGCGTTGTTGTTGCCCGCCTGCGTGCGCCGCACCTCGTCACCCATGAGCAGCATGGGCATCCCGGCTGAGAGCATCGTCACCGTGAGGAAGTTCTTCATCTGGCGCGTTCGCAGCGCGTCGATCTCGCGATCGTCGGTCGGCCCTTCGATGCCGCAGTTCCAGCTTCGGTTGTCGTCGGAGCCGTCACGATCGCCTTCGCCGTTCGCCTCGTTGTGCTTGCGATCGTAGGAGACGAGATCGTTCAGCGTGAAGCCGTCGTGGCAGGTGACGAAGTTGACGCTCTGCTCGGCCTCGCGCTGCTTGTGACCGTAGAGTGATGGGCTACCGATCAGGCGATCGGCGACGCGTTCGACCGCGCCGTCTTCGCCGCGAAAGAAGCTGCGCACATCGTCGCGGAAGCGTCCGTTCCATTCCTTCCAGGCGTCGCCGATGAAGCTGCCCACCTGGTAGAGGCCGGCCGCATCCCACGCCTCGGCGATCAGCTTCGTCCCCGCCAGCGCCGGGTCCGACTCGATGTCCAACAGCACCGGCGCGTTGGGCAGCACGGTGCCCGACTCGTCCCGCTCCAGAACCGATGCCAGGTCGAACCGAAAGCCATCGACGTGCATGACTTCGACCCAGTAGCGGAGGCTGTCCACGATCATCCGCCGGACGATGGGGTGGTTGGCATTGAGCGTGTTGCCGGTGCCGCTGTAGTTCGCGTAGCGCGACCGATCCGCTTCGAGAATGTAGTACGTCGTGTTGTCCACTCCGCGGAAGCCGAGCGTAGGCCCGTGGTGGTCGCCCTCGGCCGTGTGGTTGAAGACAACGTCGAGAATGACCTCGATGCCCGCCCGGTGCAGCGCCTTGACCATGTCGCGAAACTCGTCGACGCCGCCCAGCGGATCTCGACGTGAGCTGTAGTCGTGGTGCGGCGCGAAGAACGACACGGGTGCATAGCCCCAGTTGTTCACCAGCCCCGGGGGAGCGTCCTCGGGATCGAACTGGAACACCGGCAGCAGCTCCACCGCCGTGATGCCCACGCCCCGAAGGTAGGGAATCTTTTCGATGAGGCCGGCGAACGTGCCACGTGTCTTTTCCGAAACGCCGGAGCTCGGATGACGGGTGAAGCCGCGGACGTGCATCTCGTACACGATGGTCTGCGACGACGGTCGCTGCAGCGGCGCGTCGCCCTCCCAATCGTAGGTGGAGACGTCGACGACCACGTTCTTCATGGCCGCCCCGACGTCGTCGCCCGGGCCTCCCGCCGCATCCCGACCATAGGCTTTGGGGACCACGACGGCTCGGCCATAGGGATCGAGCAGAACTTTGGACGGATCGAATCGCTGGCCGCTCGACGGATCTGATGGGCCCTCGACCCGATAGGCGTACAGTTGCCCGGGGCGCACGTCGGGCACGAAGACGTGCCAGTAGTAGTACGTGCGATTGACGGCGGGATCGAGACGAATCCTGCGCGCAGCTCGTGCGTCGTCGACACCATCGAACAGCAGCAGCTGCACCCCGGTCGCGTGTCGCGAGAACAGGCTGAAGTTCACGCCACCCGGCGACGGCGTGGCTCCCGGCGGCGAGCTGCTGCCTTCCTCGAGGCCGTCGCTCACTGCTTGCCCAACAGCTCCTTGGCAGACGCCACGACGCGATCGGGCTCGAAGCCGAATTTCTCCTGAAGCGCCTTCAGCGGCGCGGACGCGCCGAACGTCTGCATGCCGATGACGTGCCCCGAGGCGCCGACGTATCGCTCCCAGCCGAAGGTGGAGGCCTGCTCCACCGCCAGCCGCGCCTTCACGGCGGGCGGCAGGACGCTGTCACGATACTCCTGTGTCTGATGCTCGAAGATCTCCCATGACGGCATCGACACGACACGAGCGCGAATGCCTTCAGCGCGCAGCTTGCCGTACGCTTCCACGGCCAGGCTCAGCTCGCTGCCGGACGCGATGAGGATGACCTCTGGATTTCCGCCGGGTGGATCGGCGAGCACGTAGGCGCCGCGCGCGACGCCGGTCGCGGAAGCGTAGACGTGTCGATCGAGCGTCGGCAGCGGCTGTCGTGACAGCGCCAACACCGCCGGCTGGTGGCGTAGCTGCATCACGTAGCGGTACGCCTCCACGACTTCGTTGGCGTCTCCCGGCCGCAGCGTCACCAGCCCGGGCATGGCCCGTAGCGATGCCAGATGCTCCACCGGCTGATGAGTGGGGCCGTCCTCGCCGTCGCCCATGGCGTCATGCGTGAACACGAAGATGGTCGGCAGCTCCATCAGCGCCGACAGCCGCATGGCCGGCCGCGCATAGTCGCTGAAGATGAAGAACGTCGCGCCGAACGGCCGCAGCTTCGAGAGCGCGAGGCCGTTGACGATCGTCCCCATGGCGTGCTCGCGGATCCCGAAGTGCAGCATTTTGCCGCTCGGGTTTCCCGCCTCGAAGCTGTCCGCGCCCTTGTACGTCAGGAGCGTCTTGTTCGACGGCCCGAGGTCGGCCGACCCGCCGAGGAACCACGGGATGCTCTGCGCGAGGACGTTGAGCACTTTGCCGGAGGCATCCCGGCCCGCGATGCCCTTCGCATCCGGCGCAAAGACCGGCAGATCGCGGTCCCACCCCGCCGGCAAATCGCGACGCTGCATCTGGTCGATCTCGGTCGCGAGGTCGGGGTACTTCGCCCGGTAGGCTTCGAACAGCGCCGTCCAGCGCTTTCGCGCCTCGGCGCCGCGCGCTCCGATGCCGGCGGCGAAGTGGTCGCGCACGCCGTCGGGGACCAGGAATTGCGCGTCCTCGGGCCAGCCATAGCTGCGCTTGGTGAGGCGAACTTCCTCGGCACCGAGCGGCTCGCCGTGGGCGGCGGCCGTGTCGCGCTTGTGCGGAGCGCCGTAGCCGATGTGGCTGTCGAGGATGATGAGCGTGGGACGTCGCTTCGTTTCCTGGAAGACGCCGAGCGCCTGCTGGATACGATCGAGGTCGTTCGCGTCGCCCACGCGCAGGACGTTCCAGCCGTACGCCAGGAATCGGGTCGCGACGTCCTCGGTGAAGGCGAGGCTCGTCTGCCCTTCGATCGTGATGTGGTTGTTGTCGTAGACCCAGCAGAGGTTATCGAGGCCGAGATGACCGGCGAGCGAGGCGGCTTCCGCCGTCACGCCCTCCATCAGACAGCCGTCGCCGCATATGACATAGACGTTGTAGTCGAACAACGCGAATCCTGGTCGGTTGTAACGGTCGGCGAGCCACTTCTCGGCGATCGCCATTCCCACACTCGTGGCGGCGCCCTGGCCCAGCGGCCCCGTCGTGGTCTCCACGCCCGACACCCAGTGATATTCGGGGTGTCCCGGCGCTTTGCTGCCGATCTGACGAAAACGGCGGATGTCGTCGAGCGAGACGGACGGCTGCCCCAGCCGCTCGTAGTCGGCATTCACCGCCTTCGTTTCCGTCAGATGCAGCACCGACCAGAGCAGCATCGAGGCGTGCCCGTTGGAGAGCACGAACCGATCCCGGTTGGGCCAGATCGGGTCCTCGGGATCGAAGCGCATCACGCGGTTCCAGATCGAATAGACGAGCGGCGCCAACGCCATCGGCGTGCCGGGGTGTCCGGACTTGGCGCGCTCGACCGCATCGATCGAAAGCGTGCGAATGGTGTTGATCGACAGCTGGTCGAGCTCGGCGTCTGTCATCGGTGTGGCGACATTGGTGACACTCATACATTTGCCCTCGTCGGTTGAGGTTCCAGGCGCGCCACCTTGCTCAGGCGGCGCAGGTGTCGCGGAGCGTGACTGAACTCGGCGGCCAGAAACGCCTGCACGAGATCCCATGCCACGCTCGGTCCCACGGTACGGCCACCGATGCACAGCACATTCATGTGGTCGTCCTCGACGCCCTGGCCCGCAGAAAAGTGATCATGGATGAGCCCAGCCCGGACACCCGGAATCTTGTTCGCGCAGATCGACGCCCCCACACCACTGCCGCAGATGGCCACGCCGCGATCGAGCGTCCCCGCCGCCACCGCCTGCGCGAGCGGAATGACGAAGTCGGGATAGTCGTCGTCCGGGGTCAGCGAGTCCGCGCCGAAATCGACGACCTCATGTCCAGCCGCACGGAGCCGCGCGACCAGATCCTCCTTCAATACGAACCCGCCGTGATCCGTGGCGATTCCCACGTGCATTGTCGTTCTCCGCGATCTGGAGTCAGCGTCGCGACGGCTCACGCCGCAATGGCGAGGCCGCCTCCCGATCGGCGAGCACGACGGCCTGTTGTTGACGCACTCGCCCGGCCGGAATCGATCGATCGGTTTCACACAGACGCGCCAGCATCTCCGCCTTCTCTCGTCCCGTGACCAGCCAGACGATGCGCCGTGATCGATTCAGCATGGGATAGGTCAAGGTCATCCGGCGCCGACCTTGATAGGGTCCGGTGAGCGCCACGTCGACGCCGGTCACGTCGAGCACCGGATCCGCTGGCACCAGCGATGCCGTATGGCCGTCGGGCCCGAGGCCCAGATGAGCGAGATCGAGCACAGCTGGAATGCCGGCTATCTTCTGGAGCGTCGCGGCATACTCGGCGCTCGCCGATTCCAGGTCTGGCGACTCCACGGGCATGGCGTGAACCTGCTCGGGTCGCAGCGGACAATGTGCGAGCAGGCTTTCCTGTAAGTGAGTGAGGTTCCGGTCGGGGTGTCCCGCCGGCGCCACGCGCTCGTCCACCTGAACGACGTGCACGTCGGGCCAGGGCACGTCTTGATCGGCCAGCGCACGCAGCATCGCCCACGGCGTGTGCCCCCCGCTGACGGCCATGATGAAGCGACCCCGCGCGGCGACGGCGCCCCGCGCCTCGCCGGCGGTGAAGGCGGCGCCGACCTGCGCCACGGCATCGGCATCGAGGAGTGCTTTGATCCTCACGACGATTTCACCGTCGGACTCTGCCAACCGCCGGGAGGCGAGACTCTCGAGCCGACTTCCTTTGGTCCCCAGGTCCCGGGCTCGTATTCGTAGACGGGCGTACCGGCTTTCAGCGCGGGATCAACGATTCGCCACGCCTCCTCGACGTAGTCCTCGCGGGCGAACAGCGTGGCGTCTCCTTGCATGGCGTCTCCGAGCACTCGCTCGTACGCGTCCATCTCGTCCGCTCGGGGGAGCTGAGTCCCTACCATCTCAGCGGTCTGGCTGCGCGTTTCCTCCCCCGGCGCGATGACGTTCGCGCCGATCGCGATCGTGACATCGGGACTGATGCGTAACCGACAGGTGTTCGGCTCGAGCTCGAAGTCGTGAAACATCGTGGCTGGCTGGCGGAGTCTGACCACGACCTCCGTGCACGTCACGGGCAGGTGCTTTCCGGCCCTGATGTAGAACGGCACGCCGTGCCAGCGCCAGGAATCGATCTGCAGTCTGACCGCGGCGAACGTCTCCACCGCCGAGTCCGGCGCCACGCCCTTCTCCGATCGGTAGCCGCGAAACTGCCCGCGCACGATGTTCTCAGGGATGATCGATGGGATGGCCTTGAGAACTTTGACCTTCTCGTCGCGAATCGATTCACTATCGGTTCTGACCGGAGGCTCCATGGCCAGGTTGCTCAGGACCTGGAACAGATGATTCTGGACGACGTCGCGAATGGCGCCTGTCTCGTCGTAGAACGCGCCGCGACCCTGCACCCCGAAGTTTTCGGCCATCGTGATCTGCACGCTCTCGACGTGATTGCGATTCCAAAACGGCTCCAGGAACGCGTTGGCGAAGCGGAAGAAGAGCATGTGGTGGACCGGCCGCTTGCCGAGATAGTGGTCGATACGAAAGATCGTCTCCTCGCGGAAGCAGTCGAAGAGGGTGCGGTTCAGCTCCTGGGCCGAGGTCAGGTTACGGCCGAAGGGCTTCTCGACGATGACGCGGGCGCCGGGCGTACAGCCCGACTTGCTCAATTGCTCCACGACGAGCTCGAACATCGTCGGCGGGATCGCGAGATAGTACGCCGGGCGCCGGGCCGGGCCGAGCTGTTCGCGAAGCGCCTTGAACGTGGCGGGGTCCCGATAGTCGCCGTCGACGTAGCGCAAGAGGCCGCACAGCGTCTCGAAGCCACGGGGATCCAACCCGCCATGCTGCTCGACGCTGTCGCGCGCTCGGGCGCGAAACCGCTCCAGCGTCCATCCGGCCTTCGCGACGCCGATGACGGGCACGTCCAGGTGACCGCGTTTCGCCATCGCCTGCAGCGCGGGAAAGATCTTCTTGTACGCGAGGTCGCCCGTGGCGCCGAAGAAGACGAAGGCATCCGAGTGTGCGTTGCTCATCACATCTGCTCCCGTCACTTCGACGGCTTTTCGAGATGGCCGCCGAACTCGTAGCGCATGGCCGAGAGCAGCTTGTCGGGGAACTCCGCGTCCCCGCGGGAGCTGAAGCGCTCGTACAGCGCGGCGGAGAGCACGGGCACCGGCACCGCCTCGTCGATGGCCGCCTTGATCGTCCAGCGCCCCTCGCCGGAATCGGACACGCGCCCCTCGAAGCCTTTGAGCGCAGGGTCCTTGACGAGTGCCGCGGCCGACAGATCGAGGAGCCAGGACGCCACGACGCTTCCGCGACGCCACACCTCGGCGATGTCGGGCAGATTGAACTCGTACTGATAGTGCTTGGGATCTCGCAGCGGCGTCGTCTCGGCATCGACCTCATGGCCCCGCTTGCCGATGTTCGCGGAGTGCAGGACGCCCAGCCCCTCGGCATAGGCGGCCATGATTCCGTACTCGATCCCGTTGTGAATCATCTTGACGAAGTGTCCGGCGCCGTTCGGGCCACAGTGCAGGTACCCGCGCTCGGCGGTGCCGTCGAGCGTCTTCCGCCCCGGAGTGCGAGAGATATCGCCCGCGCCGGGAGCCAGCGTGGCGAAGATCGGATCGAGGTGCTTCACCACGGAGTCTTCGCCACCGATCATCAGGCAGTATCCACGCTCGCGGCCCCAGACGCCGCCGCTAGTTCCGACGTCGACGTAGTGGATGCGCTTCGGGGCGAGCTGTTCCGCGCGCCGGATGTCGTCGACGTAATAAGAATTGCCGCCATCGATGAGGATGTCGCCGGGGGTAAGATGCGGCAGCAGCTCATCGATGCTCGCATCGACGGCCGCGGCCGGGACCATCAACCACACCGCCCGCGGCGTGTCGAGCTTCTTCACGAGATCTCCGATCGACGAGGCGCCGACGGCGGTGGCCCGCGCCAACTCCTCCACTGCCTTGGGCGACCTGTCGAACACAACACACTGATGGCCGCCGGCGAGCAGGCGGTGGACCATGTTGGCGCCCATCCGGCCAAGTCCGATCATTCCAAGCTGCATGGCTGACTCCTAGGTATTGGAAGCATCGAAGATGCTCTGAATGGATGTGTTGAGCACGGCGTTGAACTCCGCGTCGGATTGCTGCGCCGACAACCCCTCGACCAGCGCGCGCGAAAAGCTCGCCACGACGCCGTGATTCCTCCGCAGGCGTTGGTTGCCTTCCTCGCGCATATACCCGCCGGACAGCGCCACGACCCTCACGACCTTGGGATGGCTGACGAATTCTTCGTAGAGGTTGTCCTTGTCCGGCAGGGTCAGCTTCAGCATGACGCGCTGATCGGCCGGCAGGGCATGGAGCTCGCCCAAGATGGCGGCCTTCAGCACGTCTTCCGCCTTGGCTTTTTCCGGACAATGAATATCCACTTCCGGCTCGATGATCGGCACGAGGCCTGCGGCGATGATCTGCCGAGCGCTGGCGAACTGCTGGGTCACGATGTCAGTGATGCCCTCGTCGTTGGCTTGCTTGATGAACGAGCGCATCTTCGTTCCAAAGATGCCCTTGGCGTTGGCTTTGTCGAGCAGCGCCGCAAGCGCGGGCATCGGCTTCATCAACTGGACACCGAGCCTCTCGGTGGCCAGGCCCTTGTCCACTTTCAGAAACGGCACGATCCGTTTCACGCTCCACAAGTAGTCCGCGGTGGGCCTTCCCTCGACGTCTCGATCCATGGTGTTCTCGAACAGAATGGCGCCGATGATGCGCTCCCCGGTGAACGCCGGGCTGGTCATGATGCGCGTCCGCATTTGATGCACGATCGCGAACATCTCGTCCTCGTTGGACCACGCACCATCCTTGATTCCGTACGCGCGCAGCGCGCCCGGCGTGCTGCCGCCGCTTTGATCCAGCGCCGCGATGAATCCGGGATGCGTGTGCATCTTGTCCAGCTGGGCTTTGAAGTCGCCGGTCGGGTGCTTCATCGCGCTGCCTCCTTGCGCATCCGGTAGCGTCGGATGAGCGCGTTCGTCGAGCTGTCGTGAGCGAGCGCAGGCTCGGTCTTGTTCTCGAGCTCGGGGATGATGCGCTGGGCCAGCACCTTGCCCAGCTCGACGCCCCACTGGTCGAACGAGTCGACGTCCCAGATCGCGCCCTGGGTGAACACGCTGTGCTCGTATAGCGCAACGAGCTTGCCGAGCGTTTCCGGGGTGAGGCGGTCGGCCAGAATCGTGTTCGACGGACGATTGCCCAGAAAGACCCGATGGGGAACGAGGCGGTCGGGCGTGCCCTCGGCCTTGACCTGCTCTCGCGCCTTGCCGAAGGCCAACGCCTCCGTCTGCGCAAACACGTTGGCCATCAGCATGTCGTGGTGCCGGCCGAGCGGATTGAGGGCCTGCGCGAACGCGATGAAGTCGCACGGAATGAGACGCGTGCCTTGATGGATCAGCTGGTAGAACGAATGCTGGCCGTTGGTGCCCGGCTCGCCCCAGTAGATGGGCCCGGTCGGATAGCCGACGTCGATTCCGTCCCGCGTGACGTGCTTGCCGTTGCTCTCCATCGTGAGCTGTTGCAGGTATGCCGGAAAGCGCTTGAGGTACTGCTCATACGGCAGGATCGCCACCGTCTCCGCGCCGAAGAAGTCCGTGTACCAGACGGTCAGCAGGCCCAACAGCACGGGCAGATTGCGCTCGAACGGAGCGGTGCGGAAGTGCTCGTCCATCTGGTGGAAACCGTCCAGAAGAGCGCGGAAGTTGTCGGGACCGACGGCGAGCATCGTCGACAGGCCGATGGCCGAGTCCATCGAATAGCGTCCGCCCACCCAGTCCCAGAAGCCGAACATGTTCGCGGTGTCGATCCCGAACTCCGAGACTTTGCGCGCGTTCGTCGACACGGCCACGAAATGCTTGGCCACCGCCTTGACGTCGCCGCCGAGGCTCGCGAGCAGCCACTGGCGCGCGCTTTCGGCGTTGGTCATCGTCTCCAGGGTCGTGAAGGTCTTGGACGACGCGATGAAGAGAGTTTCCGTCGGGTCCAGGTCCCGCGTCGCCTCCACAAGATCGGTCCCGTCGACGTTCGACACGAAGCGAAAGGTCATCGCACGGTCGCTGTAGTATCGGAGCGCCTCGTAGGCCATCACGGGACCGAGGTCGGAGCCGCCGATACCGATGTTGATCACGTTGCGAATGCGTTTGCCGGTGTGTCCTTTCCAGGTACCGCTCCGCACCCGGTTCGCGAAATCCGTCATGGCGTCGAGCACGGCGTGGACCTCGGGCACCACGTCCTTGCCGTCGACGACGATCGACGTGCCACGCGGCGCGCGCAGCGCGACGTGGAGCACGGCCCGATTCTCCGTCACATTGATCCTGTCGCCCCGGAACATCGCATCGATCCGCTCGCGCAGACCGGACTCCTCGGCCAATCGACAGAGCAGCCTGAGGGTCTCGTCCGTGATCCGATTCTTGGAATAGTCGAGGTGGATCCCGACCGCCTCCGCGGTCAGGCGCTCGCCGCGGGTCGCATCGGCGGCGAAGAGCGCGCGGAGGTCTCCGATCTCGTTTCGGTGCACCTGGAGCGCCTTCCACGACTGGCGCGCGGTCAGTGGCAATGGTCCTGTCATCACTCGTCCCTTCATGTGTTCGATACGCTCAAGCGAACAGCGTGACGCTTGCGGTGCGCTCGCTTCCACAGACGCAACCCCCCGGCGAACGCGTCTGCGTTGTCGCCGGCGCGGCAGGCTGGCGGTAATGTCTCGAGTTGGTGGACGTCGCCGCCCCCGAGCACGACATCCTCGGGCTCGAGCGCGGCAATCAGACGACGGACGACGTCGTCGACGTCGCGCCGCCACTGCGCGAGCCCGTGCGCCTGCAACCCGTGCACGCCGACGTACTCTTCAAACGTTCCGTCCCGGTACGGCAGGTGCCCCAGCTCCATCGGCTCAACGATGCCGTCGACGATCATCGTGGAGCCCAGACCGGTGCCGAGCCCGAGGAAGAGCATCTTGCCACCGCGGTAACTGCCGAGCGCCTGCATCGCGGCGTCGTTGACGAGCTTGACCGGACAGCCAAAGGCGCGTCGATAGTCGAACGCGACCCAGCCCCTGCCGAGGTGGCGCGGCTCGGCGAGCGGACGACCGTGAAGCACCGGCCCGGGATAGCCGATCGACGCCGCCTCGTACGTCCAATCCACAGTGATGCTCTTGACTCCGGCGACCATCTGCTCGGCCGTCAGCGTCGGCCCGGAGGGACACTCCCGATGCACCTTCTGTCCGGTGGCGAGGACCTTCACGTGAGTGCCACCGACATCCACGACGAGCACGCGCATCGTCAGCCCCTCAGCTCGCCTTGGCCAGGTCGGAGCTCTTGGCCGCGATCACCTTCATCAGCTCGTTCCAGGAGTCGACGAACGACTTCGCACCTTCGTCCTGGAGCTGACTGGCGAGGGCGTCCACATTGACGCCTGTGCTGGCGAACCGTGACAGCACTTCCTCGCCGTCCCCGCCATCGGCGGGCAGCATCCCCCCAAGCGCTCCGTGGTCGGCGAGCGCCTTGAGGGTGCCTTCAGGCATGGTGTTCACCGTGAACGGGGCCGCCAACGCCCGTATATAGAGGATGTCGGACGCCTGGGGATCCTTCGTACCCGTGCTGGCCCACAGCAGGCGCTGCGGGCGGGCGCCGGCGTTGAAGGCGCGCTGCCAGCGCGGAGAGTTGAGAAGGTCGCGATACGCCTTGTACGTCCGCTTGGCGATCGCGATACCGAGCTGATTGCGCAGCGTCTCCGGCACCCGGCTCTTGACCGCCGCGTCCCATCGACTGATGAAGACCGAGGCGACGGAGCCGACCTCGGGCGGCAGCCCCGCGGCCACGCGGCGCTCGATGCCTCGCATGAACGCGTCGGCCGCCGCCAGGTATTGCTCGCGCGAGAAGAGGAGCGTTACGTTGATCGGCACGCCGGCGAAGATCGCCTCCTCGATCGCCGGCAGGCCTTCTTTGGTCCCGGGGATCTTGATGAAGAGATTTGGTCGTCTCGCCCTGGCGTGCAGGGCTTTGGCAGCCGCGAGTGTGGTCGCCGTGTCGTGGGCCAGCACGGGCGAGACCTCGAGCGATACCCAGCCGTCCACGCCGCGTGTTCGGTCCCAGATCGGTCGAAACAGATCTGCGGCGCGCGTGAGATCCTCGAGGGCCAGCTCGAAGAAGAGGTCTTCGCCCGACTTTCCTTCCTTGACTTTCTGGCGAATGGCCACGTCGTAGCGAGCGCTGTTCTTGATCGCGTGGTCGAAGATCGTGGGGTTGGACGTCAGACCCGTCACGGCGTCCTCGCCGATGTAGCGCGCGAGCGTACCACTCTCGAGCAATTCCCGTGTGATGTTGTCGAGCCAGAGACTCTGGCCGCGGTCGTGCAGTGTGCCTGTGGCGTTCATCGTAGAACCTCCATCGACAGAAGCTCGGAAAGGTCATGGGTGACGAGATCGCCGATCCGCTCGACGGTCAGATCAGCCGCGCGATAGCGCTCGGCATCCCGAGCGTATTGGCCCTGACGGGGAAAGATCGTCGTGACGCGGTCGCCCCACGCGTCTTTGACCGCGGCGAGAATGCGCGGTTTATCGTCCACGAGGACGTAGTGCTGCGCGGGATAGCGTCGCGCGACGTCATCCAACGTCTCTTCCTTGTGGATGTAGATCAGCACGTGGCCGTCCACGGCCTCCGAGATCCCTGACCGCTCGACCTTGCGGGGCTGAAACACCACGTCGCCGTCGGACAGGATCACCGTCGGTCCCCAGACACGGAACCGCTGCAGGACGTCGAGCGCTCCGGGATAGAGGCGATTGGCGAACGGGTAGTCCACCAGGTACGACGACATCGACATGAGACGCACGTCTTGAGGGTGCTCGACCCGATAGCGCTGCAGGGCGCCGAGATAGTCACGATATCCGAGCTCGACGAAGAGGGCTTCGAGGATCGCCCAGTATCGGTCGCGAGACGCCGTGCCGAACTCGCGCTCGAGATGACGCTTGAGGTCGTCCTGAATGCGATCGTTGTCGAGCAGCGTGTTGTCGACATCGACGAGGAATACGATCGGCGTGGTGCTCATGACGTGGCCGCCATCGCGGGCTCGGCGCGGGCCGAAGCACGCGTGAGGTTGCGCAAGGCGTCGAGCGCCGAGCCGGACAGCATCTCGTCGGTGGCCCGCCAGCGCCAGTTGCCGCGAGCGCTCCCGGGCTGGTTCATGCGTGCCTCCTTGCCGAGGTTGAGAACATCCTGCAACGGCGCGATCGCGAGGGAGGCGACGGACGACCACGCCAGATTCAGCAAGGCCGGCGCGGCCTCCACTCCCGTGCCGGGTGTGCGCTTGAGGTAGCGCCACAGATTGCCGCGCTCGGCGTCGGGCAAATCCTCGTACCATCCGCGTGTCGTCGGATTGTCGTGCGTGCCCGTGTAGACGACGGTGTTGGCGACATAGTTGTGGGGCAGATACGGATTGTCGTCGTGCCCGTCGAAGGCAAACTGCAGGACGCGCGTCCCCGGGATGTGAAACTCGTCACGGAGCGTGCTCACATCGGGCGTGATCAGTCCCAGATCCTCGGCGACGAACGGCAGGGCGTCCAACGCCTTGTCGACGGCGCCGAAGAAACCGGCGCCGGGGCCCGGCGCCCACCGACCCGACTGTGCCGTCGACGCCGCAGGCGGTATGTGCCACGCCGCCGCAAATGCCCGAAAATGGTCGAGGCGGATGGCGTCGACGTGAGCGAGCAAGGCGCGCAGACGATCGATGCACCAGCGATACCCGAGCAAGGCCAGCGCGTCCCAGTCGTAGATCGGATTGCCCCAGAGTTGTCCTTGCGCACTGAAATAGTCAGGCGGAACCCCGGCGACGACGCGCGGTCGGTGGCTCGCGTCGAGCAGAAACAGCTCGGGGTTGGCCCAGACATCGCTCGAATCCGGAGAGACGAAGAACGGTAGGTCGCCGATCAACCGCACGTGTTTGGCGCGCGCGTGGGCTTTCAACCGTGCGCCCTGCCGGAAGAGCAGGAACTGAACAAAACGAACACGGTCCACTTGGCTGGTCAGATCCCGCCGCGCCTGATCCAGCGCCGCGGGCACGCGGCGCATGAGATCGTCCGGCCAGTCGAGATAACTGGCGCCGTCGTATCTCGCTTTCAGCGCTCGGAACAGCGCGTAGTCGTCCAGCCAGTGCGCATGCTCTTCGACGAAGTGCTCGAGTTCTCGGCGCAGATCCGGTCGCGCGCCGGCCCGAGAGTTCTTCCACGCGGTCTCGAGCAACGGGTACTTGAACCGCGCGACTGCGTCGAAGTCGACGCTCGCCGGCGAGAACGCGGCGCCCGCGCAGTCCGCCGCCCGTACCAGCTCGTCCTCGATGAGCCAGTCGGGGCTGATCAGCAGTGGGTTGCCGGCGAAAGACGATAGCGATTGATACGGTGAATCACCATAGCCGGTCGGACCCAAGGGCAGTGCCTGCCACCAGCACTGCCCCGCGTCGTGAAGGCGGTCCACCCACGCGACGGCGGCCGGTCCCACATCGCCGATGCCGTATGGCGAGGGCAGCGACGTGACATGCAACAGGACTCCGGAGGCCCGATACCCCGCCGGAAACGGAGGCATCGTCATGAGCGCTCACCGACCGCCGTGTCGACGAGCTCCTGGGCTTCCCTCACCAGCGCGTCCAGGTGCGCCGCCCCCCTGAAGCTCTCCGCGTAGATCTTGTAGATGTCCTCGGTGCCGGACGGCCGAGCCGCAAACCACCCGCCGGGCGTGACGACCTTCAGGCCTCCGATCGGAGCGCCGTTGCCCGGAGCTTTCGTCAGCGTGGCCGTGATCGGCTCGCCGGCGAGCGTCTGCGTCGTGACCGCCTCGGGCGACAGCTTCTGGAGTCGTGCCTTCTGCTCGGGCGTGGCCGGCGCGTCGACGCGCGTGTAATGCGACGCGCCGAACTCAGCAACGAGCTCCTGGTAGTGCTCGCCTGGATCCTTCTCGGTGCGGGCCGTGATCTCGGCGGCCAGCAGATCCATGATCGGACCGTCCTTGTCGGTCGTCCACACCGTACCGTCGTGGCGGAGGAAGCTGGCCCCGGCGCTCTCCTCGCCGCCAAAGCAGCAGGAGCCGTCGAACAGGCCGGGTACGAACCACTTGAAACCCACCGGCACTTCGTAGAGCCGTCGCCCGAGCCGCTCGACGACACGATCGATGAAGCTGCTGCTCACGAGCGTCTTGCCGACCGCAGCGTGCGCCGGCCAGTGAGGACGATGGCTGAGCAGGTAGCGGATCGCCACCGCGAGGAAGTGATTCGGGTTCATCAATCCCGCAGAACGCGTCACGATGCCGTGCCGGTCCGAGTCGGGATCGTTGGCGAAGGCGACGCGGAACTGATCCTTGAGCCCAACGAGCCTCGCCATGGCGTACGGGCTCGAAGGATCCATGCGGATCTTGCCGTCGTGATCCACCGTCATGAACGAGAACGTCGGATCGATCACCGGGTTGACGACAGTGATGTTCAGCTTGTAGAGGGCGTTGATCGGCTCCCAATAGGGAGTCGCAGCCCCGCCCAGTGGATCCACGCCGAGTGTGAGGCCGGCCGCGCGGATCGCGTCCACGTCGACGACGTGCTTGAGATCCTCGACATACGGCTGCACGAGATCGGCTTCGTGGGTGGTGACCGCCTTGATCGCCGTCGCGAAGGGCACCCGTTTGACGCCGCCATTGCCCGCACGCAGCAGCTCGTTCGCTCGGCGCTGAACCCAGCCCGTCACGTCGGTGTCGGCCGGACCACCGTTCGGCGGGTTGTACTTGAAGCCACCGTCCTCGGGCGGATTGTGCGACGGCGTGACGACGATGCCGTCGGCGTAATGGTCCTTGCGCCCGCGGTTTTCGACGAGGATCGCCCACGAGATCACCGGCGTCGGCGTAACACCACGATCGCGCTGGATGATCGTCTCGACGCCGTTGGCCGCCAGCACTTCGAGGGCGGTCCGCTGGGCCGGCTCGGACAGGGCGTGCGTGTCCTTGCCCATGTAGAGCGGGCCGTCGATGCGCTGGCCGCGGCGATAGTCGCAGATCGCCTGCGTGATCGCCGCGATATGGGCCTCGGTGAACGAGCCCCGGAACGGTGAGCCGCGATGGCCGCTCGTGCCGAAGCTGACGAGCTGCGTCGGATCGTCCGTTTCCGGCTTGCGGTCGTAGTACTCCCGCTCGAGCCGGGCCAGGTCGACCAGCATGGACGTCGGCGCCGGCTTGCCGGCCAGCGGAGAAAGCGCGCCGGCCTCTTTCATGTCGTGGATCATCGCCGGCTCCATCACGCCACCGGACACGGCTTCACATGCCAGATGTCGGACGCGTACTCGGCGATCGTGCGGTCGCTCGAAAACTTGCCCGAGCCGGCGATGTTCAGGATGGCCTTGCGCGCCCATGCTCCGCGGTCCGCGTACAGCGTGCAGAGGCCGGCGTCGGCTTCGAGATAGGACGCAAGGTCTGCGAGGTGCATGTAGTGATCACCGTGAGTGAGCAGGGTGTCGTGCAGAGGCGCAAAGACGCCCGCCTCGTTCCGGCTGAAGTAGTCGGAGAAGATCAGATCCAGTGCCTCACGGACCTCCGGCTGGTTGTCGTAGTGCCAGTGCGGGTTGTACCAGCCCCGGCTGCCGGCAACTTCTTCCGCCGTGAGGCCGAAGAGAAAGAAGTTCTCCTCGCCGGCTTCCTGAGCCATCTCGATCGTCGCCCCGTCGCGCGAGCCGATCGTGAGCGCGCCGTTCATCATGAACTTCATGTTGCTGGTGCCGCTGGCCTCGTAGCCGGCGGTCGAGATCTGATTCGAGACGTCGCTCGCCGGAATCAGTCGTTCCGCCAGCGACACGTTGTACTCGGGCAGGAACACAATCTTGAGCCGCCCGCGTACCACCGGATCGGCGTCGATGGTCGCCGCCATGTTGTTCAGGAACTTGATGATCAGCTTGGCCAGATGGTAGGCGGCCGCCGCCTTGCCCGCGAACAGGAACGTCCGCGGCGTCATCGCGAGGCCCGGGTTCTTCCGCAGTCGGTTGTAGAGCACCACGATGCGCAGCGCATTGAGCAGTTGGCGCTTGTACTCATGGATGCGCTTGACGTGGCTGTCGAAGATCGTGTCCGGATCCACCGTCTCCCCGGAAATCGTTCGGAGCCAGTCGACGAACGCCGACTTGGCAGAACGCTTCGCCGCCAGGAACGCGTCGCGGAAGTTCCGATCGTCGGCGAAGCGCTTCAGCCGCGTCAGCTCGCCGAGGTCGGTGATCCAGCCGCTGCCGATGGCTTCGGTGATGATGCGGGCCAGCGCCGGGTTCGCCAGACGCAGCCAGCGGCGGGGCGTGACGCCGTTCGTCTTGTTCCCGAAGCGGTCGGGGAACATCTCGGCCAGGTCTTTCACCGTGGTCGAGCGCAGCAGCGCGGAGTGAATCGCGGCGACGCCGTTCGTGCTGTGCGAGCCGACGATGGCGAGATTCGCCATGCGAACGTGCCTCGTCGCGCCTTCCTCGATCAGGCTCGTGCGGGCCACCCGCCCGCCGTCACCGGGGAAGCGGCGCCGCACGTCATCGAGCAGGCGTCGATTGATCTCGAACACGAGCTCGAGGTGCCGAGGCAGCAGCGTCTCGAACCAGGCGAGCGGCCACTTCTCGAGCGCCTCGGGCAGCAGCGTGTGATTGGTGTACGCGAGCGTCCGCCGCGTGAGATCCCAGGCCTCATCCCATCCGAGATGCGCGTCGTCGAGCAAGATCCGCAGGAGCTCCGGAACGGCGATCGCCGGATGCGTATCGTTGAGCTGGATCGCCGCCCGCTCGGGGAGCAGGCTCCACTCCGAATTGCTGCGTCGGAATCGCCGGATCAGATCGGCCAGCGAGCAGGCGACGAGAAAGTACTCCTGCACGAACCGCAGCTGCTGGCCACGCGTCGTCGAATCGTCGGGATAGAGGACCCGCGTCAGCGACTTCGCGGCCAGCGTCCCGGCCAGCGCGCTGACGAACTCGCCGTGGCTGAATGCCTGGAAATCGAAGAAATACGGGGCGGACGCCGCCCACAGACGCAGCGTGTTGATCGTCTTGCCGCCGTAACCGACGACGGGTCGATCGTACGGGATACCGATCAACGTCGAGGACAGCCCGGGGATGAGGGTCAGCTCTCCGTTTCGCATCGCTACGGAGCAGCTCAGGTTCACCTCGACCTTGTCGTCCGGACGGATGACCTCCCAGGGATCGGGGCGGCGGAGCCAGTTATCGGGCTGCTCGTTCTGCCAACCGTTCTCGATGGACTGTCGGAACATCCCGTACTCGTACCGGAGCCCATACCCGATGGCCGGCAGCTGCATCGTTGCCATCGAGTCGAGGAAGCACGCGGCGAGACGTCCGAGGCCGCCATTGCCGAGCCCGGCGTCGGCCTCCTCTTCGAGCAGCCCGAGCCAGTCGAGCGCGTTCCGCTTGATCACGTCGTCCACGATCGGACTGAGCAGGAGGTTCGTGATGTTGTTGGTCAGCGAGCGTCCGATCAGAAACTCCATCGAGAGGTAATAGATGCGCTTGGGATTCGCGCGATCGTACGTCTGCTCGGTGCGGACCCAGCGCTGCGACAGGACGTCGCGAACCGAGTGGGCGAAGGCCTCGTAGCGCTCGCGCGCGCTGGCCGCAGCTGGGTCGGTCACGTTGTCGAAGAACAGGTGTCGCTCGTAGAGGGCGTCCGCGCTCCCCGTGAGCTCGACGGGGCCGCATCCGTATTGCCGCCGCAGCGCGGCCATCGTGTCCGACGAAGACTTGTTTGCGCTCATCGCCGTGCTTTCTCCCGACGCACGCGCACCGGGGCGGGGCTGACGGGCGGTTCGGGTGGCATCTCGTTCCAGAGACGGATCACCGGATCGGAATGATCGTGCTCGTACCCGAGTGCGCTCAGGCTCGCCGTGCCGAGCAAGAAGGACCTGCCTGCGCCGGGTTCGAGCCCGAGCCAGCGGGCGGCGAAGACCCGGAGGAAGTGTCCGCTCGAGAAGAGCAGGGTGTTGCCCTCGATGGCCCGCACGCGCCGGATGACGCGGTCGGCCCGCGCCCCGATCTGCTCTGGCGACTCCCCTCCCGGCCCGCCGTCGCGAAACAGCTCCCAGTCGGGTCGCTCGGCGTGGATCTCGGCGCTGGTGCGACCTTCGTACGCGCCGTAGTTCCACTCCACGAGGTCGGGCTCGATCTCCACCGCGGAGCCGAAGCCAGCCAGCTCGCACGTTCGAACCGCCCGCTTCAGGGGGCTCGTGAGCACAGCTGCGAACGTCAATCCTTGGAGCCGCTCTTTGAGCTGGGCAGCCTCGGCTTCGCCCTGAGCGGTCAGCGAAAGATCGGTCACTCCCGTGTGCCGACGGGAGACAGTCCACGCCGTCTCAGCGTGCCTCGCCAGATATACGATTGGAAGGGTGTCGCTCATCTATCGTGTCCTCACCATCGCTCCTTGTGACGCTGCGTCGTGTAGGCCCGGCTTCGCGGAAGATCTTGCTTCGCCACTCCTATCGCTTAGAGCCCCGGTTCCCGTCGCGCGTCACGCCGCCATCCTCGAGGACGGGTTGATGGGCAAATGACGTGCCGGACCGGCGGAAGCCACCGGTCGGAAAGGGTCGAGAAGGAGGGGCTGTCAGCCGCGGCCGCAGGGAACGGTCGAAGGTACCGTCAACGTTGACGTGTTATCGGGGAGGCATTCGCCAGCGAATTGGCAGGCTCGCATGAATCAACTCGCTGGAAACCGGTCGCGGCTCCTCATCTCGGCTCGCGTTCGTTCATCGCGTTTTCGCGGCCGGTCGTAAGAAATTCGTGAGGTCAGCTCGGTCTCGTGCGGAACCACGGCATCTTGCGGTTGGCCAACGTGTTGCTCTGCGGGACCCACATGGGAACCGGCAGCCTGAACGCCCACCATCGCTCGGCGGCCTGGACGTGCCTGGGGACGCCGCAATGACGGCGATGCTGGTCGGCTTCGGCATGACGTTGGGCGCTGGTGATCCAAGGGGTAGCGGTGACGTTCGGGGTCGAGGCGATCGGCGTGCTCATGGCGAAGCGAGTGGTCGGACCTCTGGCGCAACGGCGGGGCCACACTGATACTCGCGTTCGGCTGGTCGACCGCAGCGATCGTGACCATCTTCATCCGGATGGTCCGTGACCGACACCGCGCCCAGATGCGACGCGCCCAGGTCCGAGACGGCCGGGGCAACCAGGCGCCGCCGGTAGAGCCGGAAGACGTGCTCGCCCGACGGTGATTTCGCGAGCCCTCGCGAAAAACTTGTGACTCGCTCGCTTCCTTCAATGAAACCGGCTATTTAGAATTGGCCATCGGCTTGCTCAAACGACAGCGAGAGGGGAAATGATCTACCAAGGGCGCCGGAGCACGCAAGTGACCTATAGAATCCAACAGTCCGTGCAGGACGGCGCGAGCGTCTTCTTGCTGAGCGGCGTGCTCGACACCGAGCATGTGGCCCGGCTGGAGGAGCTGCTCGCAACTGCGGCGAATGGGCGTATCGTTTTCGATTTAAAGGACATCACGCTCGTCGATCGGGCCGCCGTGCAGTTTCTTGGGCGGCTCGAATTGGCCGGAGCCGAGATCGTCAACTGTCCCGAGTACGTGCGCAGCTGGATCAACGCGGAAAACGAAAGCCGCTGATGCATGCAGTCACCTCGCGGCACGCAGCATCGATGAGAACGACGGTCATGAGCGCCCGCGCATTGCGGACGCCCAAAGAACGAGACGACCGCGACGGGCCGCTCGTCGAAGCGCTCCGGCGCCGTGACGCCGACGCCGCCGAGCGCCTCGTAACGACGTACCAGAGTCGGGCGTATCGGTTGGCCGTCGGCATCACCGCGAATGCCGAGGACGCGGAAGAGGTCGTCCAAGATGCCTTCTTGAGCGCGGTTCGGAAGATCGACACGTCCCGCGGCGAGTCGGCCTTCGGATCGTGGTTCTATCGCATCGTCGCCAACGCCGCCCTGCAGAAGGCCCGACGTCGGCAAGGGCGGCGCATCCACGTCGCGCTCGAGGACGTGCTGCCGGAATTCGACGGCGATGGACGTCATGCCGGGGCGGTCGTCGACTGGTCCGCCGCCGTCGACGATCCGTCCCGCCATATCGAAATACGGCTCACGATGAGGTCGGCAATCGACAAGTTGCCCCCTCACTATCGCGCTGCGCTCATCATGCGCGACGTGGAGAATCTGTCGTGTGCCGAAATCGCCGAGGTGTTACACCTTGGCGTCGGGGGCGTGAAGACGCGGGTGCACCGCGCCAGGTTGTTCATCCGAAAGCGGTTGGCGGAGTCCCTGTCAGGACGCTCCCTGGGGCC
>WNFR01001648.1_pt1 | contig 23402 bp, 30 predicted proteins | sample 5400221 | NCBI WGS metagenome assembly WNFR01 (sample SAMN13153357, study PRJNA577476) | soil metagenome | isolation source: 40 cm soil under Madrone tree | place: USA:California | collected 2016-06-14 | reverse complement strand
CATGGCAACAGAGTTACGGAAGACCGGCATCAGCATCGTCGGCGACCTCCCATGGGGCGCACACTTCTGTTATTTCTACGAGACGAAACAAGACCTCCTCGACGTCTTAATTCCTTATTTCAAGACCGGCCTGCAAAACAAAGAATTCTGCCTCTGGGTGATTTCGAATTCCGAGCTGCTCACAGTGCAAGAAGCAACGAGCGCGCTGCGGGATGCTCTGCCAGACCTTGACCGGTATGTGGCCGAGCGAAGCATCGAAGTTGTCGGCCATGAAGACTGGTTTCTCAGCGGAAACACTTTTGATCCTGACAAAGTCGCCAATCGATTCAGAATGAGACTTAATGAAGCACTGGCCAGAGGCTATGCGGGAATGAGAGTTAACGGAAGTCCGGCCTGGCTACGCGATGCGGCGCCGAAAGAGCTGCGCAAATTTGAAGCTGAACTCGACAAATTATTTCCGCACGAACGCACAATCGCGTCATGCACATACCCGCTCGCCTCTGTCGGTGGCGAAGAGATCTTTGATGTGATACGCACACATCAGTTTGCAATAGCCAGACGGCAAGGGAAATGGGTGGTCGTTGAAACACCGGAGCTAATACAGGCCAAGGCCGAAATAAGGAGACTCAATGAAGGGCTGGAGCATCGAATCCTTGAACGAACCCGGGAGCTTGCGGCGGCGAATGAAGAACTGAGAAGCCAGATTGCAGAGCGCAAGCGGGCGGAAGAGCGACTCAGAGCGACAACCGCACAGTTGCGCGCCCTCTCCGCCAAACTCCAGTCCACCAGAGAAGGGGAGAGCATCCGCATTGCGCGTGAGCTTCATGATGAGCTGGGATCTGCACTGTCAAGTTTGAGATGGGACTTGGAGGAGGTCGCTGAAGGGATGTCTGGGTCCACGGACCAATCTCAAATCGGCCACCTGAGTAAGAAACTCGAGGCCATGATCGAGTTAACTGATACTACTGTCGATGGCATCAGGCGGATTGCTTCGGAACTGAGGCCTATTGCGTTGGATGAGTTGGGTCTGAGTGAAGCCATTGAATGGCAAGCACGACAGTTTCAAGAGCGAACCGGGATCATCGTCCAGTGCGATTGCACGCTGCAGAGCGTTGATTTGAGTCGAGAGCAATCAACGGCCGCCTTCCGCATCTGTCAGGAAGCGTTGACCAATGTCCTTCGTCATGCGCAGGCGACAAGAGTTAACATTCAGTTGAAAGAGCAAGACGGCGCAATCATCTTGACGATCAGTGACAACGGAAGCGGAATTACCGACGATGAGAAGTTAGGCCAACGCACACTTGGCCTGCTGGGAATGCGAGAACGGGCCCATCTCATCGGAGGAAGGATGGAGATCACGGGGTCTAAAGAAAAAGGCACGGTGGTGCTCGTGCGAATCCCGATCTCGGCTGGCAGAATACCGAGTTCGTCGGCAGCATCGTGATGCGGTCCCAATACGCATCTTACCCGTCTACTGCTTGAGGTTGACGCAATGAAAAAGATCCTCATAGTTGATGACCATGAAGTTCTCCGAGACGGCGTGAAGCGAATATTCGATAAACAACCGGGCACAGTGTCGTTCGGAGAGGCGAGCACTGTTCAGGAGGCCCTCAGACTTGTGCGCGAGCAGGATTGGGACGTCGTCGTGCTGGATATTTCCCTGGGCGATAGAAGCGGGCTGGAAGTCTTGAAGGAGGTGAGGCAGATTCGTCCACGTCTTCCCGTGCTCATCCTCAGCATGCACTCTGGCGAACAATTTGCGCGGCGTGCTTTGAAAGCCGGGGCCTCAGGGTATATCACCAAGGACAGTCCGCGGGCGGAGTTGGTCAACGCGGTAAACAAAGTCATGAGCGGGGGAAGATATATCAGCCCCTCCGTTGCCGAAAACCTCATCTTCGATCTCGAAGGGGGCACGGACCGCCCGTCTCATGAGATGCTTTCTGATCGCGAGTTCGAGGTGCTTCGTCTGATTGCCTCGGGCAACACAGTTAGTGAGATTGCCAGCATCCTGGCGCTTAGTGATAGCACTATCAGCACCTACCGCGGACGCATTCTGGAAAAGATGGGGATGAAGACTAACGCAGAACTTACCCATTACGCCATCCAGAACAAGCTGGTGGATTAAGCTGGAAGAATTCCGACTCTCTCATTCGCCCGCATTATTTCACGCAACTGAACTAAGCCTAAGCTGTCTCTCACCTCTCTCAACCAAAGTCGAGCTTGTAGCGAAAACACCGACCGAACCTTAAGTCAATCTAGGACACGAAAATCATGCTTACTACGATATTCGTTTTCCATCCAAACTCGTACTCTAAGTTGAGTCAATAGACTTCGCAGGCCTCAAGCAATACCGGCTGCGCCCTGCGCCGTAACCACTATGCTGAATCGCTTCGCTTTCCAGGAAACGATTCGTCAGGGCTTCAATTCTCCGGGCGCGGGTCATAGCCAAAGGAATGTTTTACCGTGAAAGAAATTCGAGTATTGGTCGCAGACGACCACGCTCTCATACGTAGTGGAATTCGCGCACTAATCGAAAGGCATCCAGAATTGCAAATTGTCGCCGAAGCCGGCGACGGCCCTGAGGCGTTGCGATTGATCAGGCAGCATCAACCTGAGGTGGCTTTGATAAAAAGTGCAATGTCCAGGTTGAACGGCTTTGGACTGACTGAGCGAGTGAGGAAGGAGTGTCCCGGGGTGCACGTCATCGTCCTTTCAACGGAGGCCGATGAGGAAAGCCTGGGCCAGGCGCTGAATTGCGGCGCGGCGGGCTATTTGACTATGACCACCTCTGCCGCCGAGTTGGCGTTCGCTATCAAGACGGTCGCGAATGGGAGAGTGCATATCAGTTCCGTGGCGACAAACCTGCTGGTGGATTTTGTTCGGTACGGGTCCCGCAATGAAACTCGCAAGGGCTTAACGCCGCGCCAGCGCGAAGTCTTGAAGTTAATCGCAGAAGGTCAGACGACAAAACAGATTGCCTTGACCCTGAAGATCAGCGTCAAGACGGTTGAGACGCATCGGATGCTGTTAACAGACCGCCTGGACATTCACCACACCGCCGGGCTGGTCCGTTATGCGCTCAAAGCCGGCCTCATACAATTGGAGAACTAAGTTCTACCACACTTCCGGCCGGGCGATGAGACTGAGGGCGCGGCTCTTGTAGCCTTTGTTCGCCGCACAGCCGCAGGTCAACGAGAACAGTAGTCAACGATGGCGAGCATACTGCTGGTGGAAGATGATGATCAGTTGAGGACTGTCCTCAAAGAGCTATTGACTCGCTCGGCGTATCAGGTATCGGAAGCCCCTGACGGAAGAGGAGTTTGCGATATGCATCGGCAACATCGGTACGATCTGGTTATTACAGATCTGGTGATGCCGGACATCGATGGTCTGGCACTGATTATGGAGCTTCGACGCGCAGATCGAAGCGTGCCAATCATTGCCATGTCGGGAAGCCGACAAGGCCGCGCTGAAGAATACCTGAGGGTTGCCCGGAAACTAGGCGCCCAACTCACTTTGGCGAAACCTTTTGGCAGCCAGGAGTTCTTAGAGGCGGTCTGTCTGGCGCTTGAAACTACAGCATAAAGCGATCGAGAATCACATCCTTCACCTCAGGATGCGAATAGCATTTTGCAGAGAGTAGATCGATGAGTACATAAGAGAACGGCCACCAGCGGTGGCCGTGTTTATCGATTAAATGGTGAGCCGAGCAGGACTCGAACCTGCGACCCACTGGTTAAAAGCCAGTTGCTCTACCGACTTAACTCACCTATTGAAAAGAAAGAACTTAACCCGTATGACAAACAGCATCGTTCTTGATAACCAGTGGGTCAACGGAATATAGGTGAGGACAATTAGCCTGTCAATAACTCTTTTCGTGCGTTGAGACCAAGCACCACTTGCAGATTATATTTGAAAGCCACTAGCGCCCACTGCCACTAGCGCCTAACGACACTAACGGGCACTCAAGCAAAGGTTTCGAATGACCGCGAGGGAAGCTAGTGGTGAAATGTAATAGATTACTGACCGGCACCCTTATCTTGAAAAGGTACTTCTGCTGTTCGTGCTAGCGAAGTTTTTCTGGCCAAAAAAGTTTTGTATAAGGATTTTGAGAGAGAATGAGCGGGATGTGGGTTGCAGTTAATAGGTTTTCATAGCTATGAGGGTTTTGTGGGTAGTTCGCCAACGGGGAACTTACGAAGCGAACCTCCTCCAAGTCGCATATCCGAGAATTAGGGGTTCATCCGGCTCGCCAAGTCTCGTAAGGCTTCTAGGTAGTCGCCGCTTAATTGAAGCTCGTCGCTGCCAATTTGCACTTCCACCCGCGCAGACTTTGCTATTCTGACAAAATCGTTGGCGTCTATGGTGTTTACAAGATACTCATAGATTCCTCCACTTTGACTGAACTCAATATTCTCCCGGTACATATTTCCCAGCCTTAGCCGCTCACCATCTGCAAGAACAATCAATTCGGGTGGTTGGTTCCCGAACTTTTCTTCGTCAGAAGCAGACATGATTCTCAATCCGACCTTTTCGATTGGCTTGCTAATTGTCTTGCCTTCATAACCGAAAAAACACTGCAAGAATAGTGAGTTCAATTTGATACGAGAACTATCGTAGTCAAGCAGCACGAGAGTGTAGTCCTTGAATTTGTCGTACTTCGTTATCAGTTTCTGATGATGATTGAACGTTCGATGTACTGACTCGGTGGCAGTTGGCCTTGCTTCCTCTTTGTTAACGAGCGGCTGAGAGCCATTCAATGACTGAGTTGCCCTTGACTCATCAGAATTGGGTTTCGTTGATGAGCAGCCAGAAATTAGTGGAAAGCTGATTACTGTAATTGTAACAAACAACACGGACACTGTAGTGGAAGAGTCCCGTCTCAAAGTTGTTTTCGCCCTCCTGAGTTGCACCTCTATCAACAGGGCAACAACGATATACAGTTTTTGCATATCAGGCAAGGCCAACTACCTTGCGTTCATGCGGCGCAGCATTGGCACGGCTGACCACAAACGATTATTCGCCCTGCTTCGTCAAGCGAGGGTTGATGCAGGTCTTCGACAAGTGGACGTAGCCAAGCGCTTGCGCGAACCTCAAGCCTTCGTTTCCCGCTATGAAACTGGCGAGAGAAGACTAGACCTCATAGAACTCCGCGAAGTCTGCCGTGCGTTGGGCCTTAACCTCAATGACTTGGTTAGAGAGTTTGAGAAGGAAGAAAGCCTGAAACGCAAAGCAAAGCGTTAAATCATTATCCTTCGGACACAAACGACCCCCGCTCTGTAACTTCGGTTATGGGCGGTTTTTATTTGCTCGTTGTCGGATATACTACGGCGAAGTGGAAACCCTCTTCAGATTATTCTTGAAGGTAACAAACCTTCCCGCACAGATAGGTCTTAATAATGCCCTTCACCTAGTGGCGATAATTGTGGGGGTTCTTTTTCTCTATTCACTAACACTTCGGAAGGGCACGGAAGGCAGGGTTGAAGACTATGTTCAGCGACTTTGGAATCGCGTATACAATCTGCGAGCAAGAGCTATCTCGCGCCACTTAACTCTCATAAAGATAACGGCTAATGCAATCACATCACGCGCCGACAAATTATTTGGAGCTAAATTATTTTCTATACAAGCTATTGGTGTCTCGGTGTCTCTGGCTCTCTTTTGTCTGAATTCGTATCTGTTTGTAACCAGCATTAAAACGCACCAAACAAACTGGGATAACCTATTTAACACTTCTGTATTTTTGAGTTTCGCTTTATTCCCAGCCGTGATAACCACCATATATCAGGCCAACAGACCGGGCCATCGAAAACCCAGGCATCCTTTCACACAGGCTTGGCTCTACTGGTGGGCAATCCTCTTGCTGGTATTTCTCGCTTATCAATATATCTCACCTTTTACTTGCACCTCATGTGTTCCGACGAAATATCAAGGATTCTTTCTTAACGCGCTGTTAATGCTGACGGCAATCGGTATCGTAGCAGGAGTGTTATTCACATCTTTCGTGCTTGTTACCAGATTCAGCTTAAAAAAACTTTCAGTAGCTAACTCGACGGGTAAATCAATCGCATTTCTCTTGATTGGCTGTACGCCCGTACCCGTATTTTGGACGCTGATGGAAATCATGCTCTTCTTTGTAAATCGTACTGAGTTAACCTCAAGTAGTCCCTCTGACCCCACGGCGACATTTCACATCACAGCGCAAGAGTGGGTTGCTATTGGTTCTCTCATTGTCTTTTCGCTATCATTTTTTACAAACGTGGCATTCATATTAGGCCCAGCATTGTTTTTCTCTATAGCCGCCCTCCTGTTGGTTCATCGACTCTTGTGGCTAATTCTTGAACAACCATTGGGCAAGTTAAGCGAGACTGGAATCTTCAAGTATAGAAAAACCATCGGGACAATCGGTCTAGCCATGTTTCTTTTTGGCATTGGAAAGCCCGAGTGGTTAGAAAAAATACTCAAGCTGTTTAGTTAACATTTCAAGAAAGCCCACTAATCTTGATTTGAAGGCTTTTTAGATTAGAGCGAACGCTGGCTTATTGGGTGTTGGGCCAACTCCCGCGATTCCCTTTTAAGCATAGCAAGCCCTCAAAATATATCAAGTGAGTTATCCACAATCTATTGACGTTTTTGGGATTCGAGCGCAATATCCTGCGCATGGACCCCGGCGGACTAATGGTCGTTTTTGGAAGGATTGTTCTTGACGGCATTATCTGGGACATCGTTAAGGCAATAGCATCGAGGTATGTAGGCTTAGAATGGGCCCAAAGGATATATGACCGAATTATCCTGAATCAGCCTTCCACTCCCGTCATATGGTTCAGAGACCCAATGAAGCGAGCAAGGTTTGCCGCCTTCGCTATTGTAATAATAGCCATTGGTGGGCTTTCTTTATCTAGAACTCCTGAGCTAGCGTCTGATGAGTTAGTCACTCAGAAAGAGCCCATTAAAGAAATGCACGGAAGAATTACTCCGAGGGATACGACTGAGATTGTGTTTATGACACCTTATAAACCTGACCTTACCGATAAAAATGGTACTACCGTGGAGATGCAACCCTGTACGTGTGTGGATACCTTTCCTCTTAAACCCCGAAAGCCGCGTAGATAGACATTCTTTCGTTTAACTCAAGCATAATTCACGCAAAGAAGTCTTCTCCAAACTGAGGGTACAGTTATTCTCAACTGTTTCTTGCTAAGCGGAGAGGAGTTTAAGTAACCCACTTAAAGGAGCGGATATGAATCACAAAATCAAATACGAACGGGCCAAGAAAAACCTTATTCAAGCAGGAATGAAGCTCACATTCTTATACGACCAAAATACCAGGACGCAAATTATCTATAACGGAATCTACCTCGATGAATTAGTTGGAGAGATTATTGCGTGGCACTTCTGCCCGAGTGAGGAGAAACATCTTTGGTTTAAGTCTCTCATTTTCAGGACGGGAGAACTTTCATTCAGTAAGAAAATCGACATCTTAAAGGAAATTCTTAAGCATTCTTATCCAGACATTTTTGACGCCACAAGAGGGTTAATCGAACGTCTTCACGAAATCCGCCGGATGAGGAACGACTTTGCGCACTCTGAATTAATTATTAATGAAAGTAAGCTGCTGGAAAATTTTGGCAAGCCACCCAAGGGCATCTGTCTCCGGTCTATCAAAAAGGGGGGAATGACTGAGGCGTTTTACTCAGAGGCGGATATGAAGGAGCAAATAAAGCTTGCGGGCGAGGTTGGTTTATTCGTGCAGTACGTTTACGCCGAGGTCAAGAATCGCGTTACGGGCGGGACTAAGAATTTCGAGCCATTGTTGAAGATATTCAAGAGGCAGTCTCCCCATGTGTTAAAGAATCCAACCAAACCAAAGAAGGTGTAGTATCGTGAGGAATACGTCACTCATTCAATGACGACAAAGCTGGCAAGAAAAATAAATTATCAACTCGGTAATACGAAGCGGAACAAACGATGAATTGCCAATGGCAGGAATGTCCTAACGAAGGAACTAATGTTGTCTTTCGCGCCGTCTCAGGACAAGAACTAGTGGACAACACGAGGTATGAAGGGATTATTTGCAGTATACCCAAATACCATCACAAGACTGTTTGCGACGAGTGCTTGGACATTGCAAAAGAAACCTATCCTCTCACTCACAGAGATATTGATGCAGACCCAGACTTATAAGTAAATTTCTTTCCTCATATCTGAGCCTTATTTCTGACTTCCACAAGAAGAGTCTTGTGCGTTGTTGGGGACCCGCCCGATGCAGGGATAGTCAGGTAGCGCTACCTATTGACATGAAAAGCTGAGTAGGCGCAAGATAGCGGATAATCGGAGGAAGTTGCCATGTCGCAAACAATCGAAAATGAGAGAAAACTTTACAGAGCGGCAATCAGAGCGATGCCGGGAAACCCTGCCGGTAGATTCGTCGGGGATAACTCAGGTCTTCATAGAGTCTTGATTTACAAACGGCGCGGCTTGTTTGTTGAAAACGAGGACTTAGTAGAGGTTGCCGCGACTGATTTGCCCTTTGACGAAGCTCTCGAATTAAGCACAGAACTGAATCGCGAATTTAACGACGAATAATGGACTGGCCGACACGTTTAGGTCTCATTATGGGAATTATCGCCACGGCTGATTTGGCCTACAAGTATGGTTCTGCCCTTTTCAAAAAAACTACTGATTCCCACGTGGGAGAAAAAACGACAAACACCTCAAGAAAAGTCGCGGTGGCGACCACTGTAAAACCTGACTTGCTTTCCTACGGTGGCAATTTGTTGCTACTGTGTTCCCACCACGGCAGTTTTAAAAAAACGTAAAAAAAGCGTTCGCCGCATGTTTCGCGCAAAGCCTTCGATGAACGAGGTGCTGGCCCCACTATTAGTGGACATCTTGCAGATAGGTTACCCAATTTGAACGATTGACAGACCAAGAGGTTGGGCGGAGAATACTTCCAAAATGGATGTAGGTACTACAGCCGCTATTGTTGGTATTGTCGCCGCCGTTGTGTATGTAGTGGAGACGACTTGCAAGTATGGGTATACGCTTTTTAAGAAAGGGACTTTGCGTACCTCAAGTTCTGGGGCGGCCTACAATTTAAAAAAAACGCATAAGAAGCGGTCTAGACCACTTTCTACAGTCTCCGGTACTTCTTATGCTGTGCCACAAATCGTTCGTGACATCGCCGCTGCCAGACCAGAAGTTCGGGCTCTCCTTTTTGAAGTCCTTAACTCGACTTTATCAGACCATCAAGTAAGGAATTTACCAATTCGTCTTTGATAGCGGCGAGTGTGTTTTCAAAGCTGTTAGAAGAGTAAACGACAACTGGGGTTTTTTCGTTCATCTCTGCCGATTGGATAAAATCTGTTAGGTCCAACTCCGATTCATCCAGCAGTATCAAATCATAATTGATTCCCTTTATGAACGACCGGCACATCGGGCTAGGAGGACAGCGGACTACTTTTGCTTCCAAAGTTTCATGCAAGAATTTCAGGAGTTCGAGGTTATTTCCAACGTAGAGGATTCGCATAAGGGTGTTATTATTCGGGCGTTAGATTTGAAAATTTAGCAACGGCCAAATGCGTAGCTCACCCTCTCGTGTAGCAGGTAATGAGCATCGCCGTTGAGCATGGAAGGTTCCTACTCACGGCGACTTCGTTGGCTCGGCATAGGCTACGCTTATTTACGCATAGACACAAGTCAGGAGGAAACTCCTGATGGGAAAAAAGGCCCGTCTGCGCCCAGAGCGGTTGCCCGAAAAGCTCCTACAAATTCGCCTTGCCTTGGGCCTTTCCCAGACTGAAATGCTTAAGCGTTTAGGATTTGATGACTACATGATTTACAACAGAATCTCAGAATATGAATTAGGAAAGAGTGAACCGCCCTTACCCGTTCTCTTGCGCTATGCTCGCGTAGCTGGGGTTATCATGGACGTTTTAGCAGACGACGACATAGACCTTCCCAAGAAGCTTCCCAAGCGCTAGGTTGCGCGAGTCCGGTAAAACAACTTATCCAAGCAATAGGAGGTGCAGAAGTCTCTTCTATGGAATTTACGCGGCGATTAGGAAGCCTAGTGACCTAATAGCACAAGCTGGGGCATTTGATTCCCGGATGAAGACCCTCAGTATTGTTGATGAACGAAAACGTCCATCCCCAATGTGGGAATTGTAACGTCTACCTCCACGGGAATCTGATTGCTTATTATCCATTCATGCAGAAAACTTACGGCGAAGAAGTCATCGAAGAACTAAAGCGGCTTCACTAGAAAAGAAGTGTTTACTTGAAGTGCTGAAGCAATTCGACGAAACTCAGTCTAGATGTAGAGTCGAAGGAGGACGGCAATGAGTTTTGGTAACGTAAAAGAACAGGAACGATTCAGACGGGACTTTCCGACGTTTATTAAATATCACGACCCGCTGGAGAAAACGATTGACAGAGTTTTCGAGAGAGATTTGGGACCGGCTATTAAAATTGATAGGACCGTTTTCGGTTTAGGCATTATTTGTGCGGAGGATTTTCAGCAGGCTTATATCCTTTGCGGAAACGGGTTTGGTATAGGCGCGTTGCAAATTGTTCGAGGTATGTACGAGCGTCAGGTCACAGCAGCGTATCTTTCGAAATTTCCAGGCGAGGTAGATGCCTTTCTTAGCTATCATCACATTCATCGGTACAAAGATTTAGTTCATCTGAAGGCGATGTATCCTGACAAGGTTAACGAATGGATGCCCCCCGAAAGGCAAGCCGAAATCGAGGAAAACTACAAAACTCGGAGGGACGACTTCATGACGACGAAATGTGAAACTTGTAAGACAACGCGGCCAATGATGTCATGGACCAAAGTTGATACCGCGACCATGGCCCAAAAAGCGGACGCTAACTTGGCGCAAAATTATTACGCGGACTATTTCCGTCCTACCATGATGTCACACGCGACCATGACGTCATTACTATCTCGGCTGGCCAAAGAGGGGGAGCATAGTTATGCGTTTGGCGTGGAAGGTCAGCGTAATACCGTCGAAGAGGCACTCGTGAGTGCGCACAAGCTGATGCTCTTCGTACTGGACTTACAGAATAGGCACTTTAAACTAAATTTAGACGAGGAGATTGATGCTCGTAGCAAAGAATTCCTTGAAGGTTGGACTCAACCAAAACCAGAAAGCGCTGAGAGTGATTGATGTCCTTCAGTGATTGTTTCTACTCCCATGCTCTGCAAATAGATTACCGTTGTCCTAAACCGAAGGATGGCCCCAAGCCTCGTGAAGCAGTGTTGAAAGGAGCGGTTGCGCCGCTACTCTAGTGGCCGGTTCTTTTTTTGCTTGCTCTGGTCCATAGCATGGTATAATGACCTCACCGAGCAATAGTTTTTCTTTTCAAATTAACTCTCAAAATCGTTCGCACAATTTATTTTATATTAGGTGAATTTATTCGCTTCGGCGACTCCTATTAGTGGGAGAAGTTTTCTTGCGCCGGAGGGTAAATTAAATGATTACAATATTCGCAGTTATCGGATTCGTGTTTGTTGTTGTCGCTTTGATTCGATTAATTCGTTTGAAAGAATTGAATTTCAATCTCAAATTCCATGACGATAACAAACCGCCGAAGCAGCTTAAGAAGTAACTAAATTCAATTTGTTTTCACCAATCGGTAATTCCGCTAGAAGTCTGTCCAAATGTGGGTTTATCACATAGAAGTCCAAGACTAAGTTTTCCAAGCGAAGGTGAATAGTTGCTCGATATGGTCTCCCAAATCTCCGCGTAATGTTTCAAGTTTCCTATCAAACAAAAGTTGCCAGTATTTTTTAGCTAGTTCTTCTAAATGCTTCAAGCAATCCTCAAAAAATGATTCCGGTCGCTTTTGAACCTTTCATTCCTTGCCTGTCTTTGTGAGCGATTTCTTTATCAACCTGTTCTTTTATTGAAGCGCTTGTTTTTATCAAGAAGTCGATATCCTGTCGCACAATAGCCGGGTCCAGATTCGCGCCGCCTTTGCCAAACATATTATCAAAAACCTCCCCGGCGCTTTTCCATTTTTCCGGGTTGTGGAAGTGACTCTCCGGCCTAAAGGTATGCATCCCTTGAAAGTCTTCCTTCGTGAAGGTCACATGATTCTTTTCAACTTCTAACAGCACATTCATCAGTGAGACTGAACGTGCGTCTTTGTCAAGCTGTCGTCGTAGTCCAACCGAACCTGCTTCGATGTAAGAATTCTTGAGCCAATTAATCAAATGCCCACCTGTTTCCTGTAGCTTTGCGTTGTTGTTAAATGCATCAGCAATTTTCCAGAAGATGTCATGATGTAACCAAAGATTACTCACTTCGTTGCCGACTGCGATTAGGTCCGCCTTAATTTTTTCTCTAAGTGGAGTCGTCATATTCTTAAAACCGAAAGGCCAGCGGGGCTTTGTGGTGTCATTGGAATTCACAAAAAGATTAAGACTCAGAACTGCGTTTGAGCCTCGACCTTTACCTAAGCATAGCAAGCTGATATAACGCGTCAATCCCAGAAAAACCGGCTGAATCCAACCACGACTGTTTTGAGAATTACATAGCCTCACTTCACTGTGTCTTTTATTTAGCTTGCTGTAACGATTGAGGAGGTTCTTTGGTTTGTGAAACTCCACGAGCATGAGTATCGATAGCTGTCCAGTTCAATAGTAGTCCCGTATCCCATTCCTGCTGCATTTGATAATTTAATTGATGCTTCTTTTTGTTGATTGCTGCAATTTGGTCTAACGACGGGGTAGCCGGTTGCTGGTAGATTAATTGGTCTCTTAAGTCCTCCAATCGATTCCGCTTTCTTTTATGCCAGCTCCCCCGCTGCTCGAATTTGAAGGACCGTTCAAATAAAACTAGCAGGGTTGGTAACAGCGCTATGACACCAATCCACCTAGCGCTAAGTACACTTCCTAGTCCTAGGATGGCTGCCATTCCAGACGCAACAATGGCTAACAGAAGTAATATGAATGAGGTTGCATGGTTCCATTTAGTGCGCGAGTCTTCAAAGTTGATTGCCACATTCAAATCAGTAATTAGCGCATCTTTTCGCTTGGTTTCTTCTTGAGTGCTATATTCCATATCGCAGCCTCCAGATGCCATAAAAACCGAAAGGCCAGCTTTGAAGCCAGCCTGTCAAGGTTGGGCGGAGAAATTCAGCCTCCAGTTATTTGTATATGGATTTGTCTCTCACTTTTTCGGAGACCGCTTCTTTCCTCTTTTTCCAACTTTGATGACTTGAACGATTGCTGTTTTCTTTCGCCTTCTCGCTTCTGCTACGGGTATAAACTTGCCGTCACCGGCATCACGACCCACTTTCCTCTTAGCTACCATTTCTGATTGTCCTCCTTGATGGTGAACATATCACAAAACTTTGCTGTGGATAACTCCTATGACAATTCTAATAGGCTTGCTACGAGTTGAGTAGTTGGGGGGAGCGAATGTAACTGTGTAACCCAAATCGACTACTGCCCCAAAGTATTCTTTAACGCGGCCATGTTTCATGGTTACTAAATTCTACATTTTCAGAATTCAAGATACACAGAAACCTTCGCCGATAAACAGTTTTTGAGTTACATCGTTACAGGTTCAAAGGGAAGCAAAGAGAAACCTTCTGGCGAGACGGTCTTTCTCGTTACATCGTTACGGGTTTGTCCAAATCAACTTCCACAAACCCAACATCTTCGCAGATTGCACATTCATAAGTCTTTGGTCTTAACCTTGAGCGCTTCTGTAATTCCCTCATGTACTCGGTTGCTACGTCTCCCAATTTTCGCATTTCCTTTACTGCTTCGATTTCTTCTTAGTGTCTATACTTTGGTTTTGCCCAGTCATTTCAAAAAGGCAATGAACTATCATCCCACCTCGACTCGGAAAACTGAGTGTTGGTAATTGTAATAATGCGAGCGACTTTACCGTCCGACAAGCGTCTTGTGCCTTCGGGCATTTCAACATCGATGCCAGCTTCTTTTAGGTTTGGTTGAATTCGGCGGAGCTGGCTAGACATACTCCTAGAAGATGCTGGAAATCTTTTTCGACTGACTGCCCTGGGTAAGCGTCTGTCTAGTTCATCGAGCAAATCTCCGGCTGTGCCTTCCCACAAAGGCATTTCTTCCATTAGCGTTAATAGAGCCGTACCTACGTTGGACGCCTCTAGCGCGTTCATTCTCGCCGTCTTCCGATAGTCTTCATACACTTTGATAAATGTCCCCTTATCCCAATCAAGCCCTTCTTCCGCCGCCGTGACGAATCGTGCAACATCAGCCATTCTAGGCAGCTTGTCCAAATGAGTATTCGGAAGGTTTCTAATAGCCACCGACAAGACATCAAAGATGGCCCCTAACACGCGAGGGACAATCTCTTCATACTCAGCATAGAGAACCTTTTCATCTTTGCGCTCGTCATCTTTCAGCGACGGAAGAAAGACGTTTATTGTTCTGTCCGCTAAATCAGGGCGCGTAGCCAACTCTTCAATACCATTCATGACAATAGGTCTCATTACATCGAAAACATGTTCGTCTCCGTTCTTGTAAAGTTCACGATTAGCTTGCCCGCCGCCTGTGGAAACGCGGCAAAGGGCATCTGAAAGAGACTCAGACAGGAACGAAAGATTATCAAAAGCAAGAAGCCAATTGTTTTTAGCTCCGACCATTAGGTCTCGCTCTTCTTTCGGCTGTGCGCGGACAAGTACCGTGCTGGGGTCAACTAACATTCTTATCATCTTGGTTGTGGTTGACTTCGCAGCATCTTGGGTTCCTGCCATGCTCAATAACGCATACGGCCCACTTGGGCGAAAACTACTTATCAGCCAACCGACCAGCAGCGTCCAATCGTCTTCCGATGTAACGTTAATGAAACGTTTCAACTCGTTAATGCTTCCGCCCTTGACCGGCGTAACCTGACTCTTATAGCTAGAAGGACGGATGAATTTCACTGCCGACCTATCAAGAATTCGCCATCCTTCGCTATCAATCTCAACCACTCGCCACGATTCGTCGCCAAGGTCATAGTAGAACTTCCCATTTTGTTCGGCGACACGGATAAACACCCGATGTTTCGCACCGGAGAAGTATGCTTTCGCGGCAAGAGTATTTAGGGCATCCTGCATCGGTTGATTAGATACTGCTTCACCATGAGTCTTGTAAAACTCATTTGTTAACCATAAGCGAAACTCCGCCGAGTTGACCCAATAGGTCTCAAAGTGGTCTCCCACAGGCACGGTGGCAAAAGCCTTATCGCTCTTTCCATCCGGCTCACAAAACAAGTCAGTATGAGCGGCAAGCTTTACAAGCTCATCCTTCTTGACCAGTGATGCCTTTCCTTTATTCACCTTCGGTTTTCTAATTTTCGGTTGATTAGTCGTCGGTTCATTAGTCGTCAAAACCAAACGCGGTCTTGATAAATGTTTAGGTGGCGGAGTGTTCAATGACGCTAGCGCAACTTCTGGGGTGACTTGCATTTTATTTGCCCTCCGCTTTGTTCGACAAAGAATCTTTGCGTTCAAATCGAGTTAGGAAATTTAGCAAATGAGCTAGTGAATAAATCACTCTTCTTCCGACCTTATAGAAACCAATCTGCCCGAGATTTCGGGCGCGTTGTAAGGTGATGCGAGAGAGTCCCAGCTTTTGCGCTGCCTGAGTTTCGCTCATCACTTCTAAAGCTGTCGCGTTTGGGGTTACTTGTTTTTTATCGTTCACGTTCGTTCCCTCAATGGTTAAATTTAGGCACACGTCGACCTCGAAAGGCTCGTTGCCCTTTGAAAAATGGACTTACTCAGGTTGTGAATTCTTGACCGGGAGTATCGCTAATCGGATTGAACTCTTACCTTGAAGGCCTCTTAAATTCGAGGGGCGAAAACACCTAAGACTGGCCTCCTCGAATACCTCGAAATATCTGACTGTAGCTCTATTATACTAAACGCGACTAGGCGTTCTCAAACGGTTCGTAAAATCCCAATGAGATTCTTGAAAAAACATCGCAGAAAGTCGTTTGTTGGCATTATTTGCATAAGAATTTCCAAACCAAAAAAGGTTCCCAAGTGAAAGGAAAGTTGTCCCAGTGCCCACACCCTTCAGGTTTCAAAAGAACTGGTGAAGGCCACAACTTCGGTTCGGATGCCGCTTCTAGAAAGAGTCAGGAGGCGGGAAAGAACAAGGAGCCGGGAGGGTGCACCCGACTCCTTACCTTTAACGGCGCTCCTATCTCAATCGGCTCATCAGAGAAGTTTTCATCTGAGCCTCGCGGAGGGCGTCAACCTCAATACCAACGTAGCGCTTGGTCATTTGAAGCGTCGTATGGCCCAGCACACGTGATAGGTAGAGGATATTTCCGCCACTTCGGACATAATTCGTCGCGAACGTGTGGCGTAGTCTGTGGAATGACCCTTCCTTAGTGATATGAGCCTTGGCGCATAATTGACCGTAGTCGCGGTTCAGATTGTGATACGAGAGCCTTGACCCGTCTCGCGTACAAAACACGTGGTTAGCGAGCCTGCGGGGTAATTTCTGCATGTACTTTACAAGAACTCGACGAAGCTCATAACTGAAGGGAACGAGACGCTCCTTTTGTCCCTTTCCCATAACCTTCAATAGCAGATTATTGAGGTCGATAGCGTTAGGTTGAAGTTAAGGCCTCTTCAATGCGTATCCCTGTATCAAGAAGCAGACAGAGAAGGGCATGAACTCTGTATTCCCCAAAAGTCTTTGGTTTGAACGTCAGAATAGCTTTCAGCGCGTCTTCTTCGATTGTTTTAACGACTTGTTGTTCAACCTTCAACTTCTTGATTGTGAGACCTTCCCGAATGTGCCCACCCTCGTGGAGCCAGTTAAGAAAAGCGTTAATGCCCGATATGTAGGTATTGCAGGAAACGGGCTTGATGCCTGACTCGCGAAGATTCACAACGTACTCGTTCAGCAAAAGACGAGATAACTGGTCGGTGTTTTCAATCGGCACCATTCTGCGAAACGAGTCCCAAGAGTTGTTGTAATAGATGATTGTCTTGGGTGTGACGTTCTTGAGGTACTTTCGCTCTTTGACGAATTGTTCGAACAGTTCCGTAAGCATAAAAAAACTTAGCCCTTTCTGAAAGCCAGTTAGTCATTTGACTAGAACCAACTTTCGGTAAAACGAGCTAAGTCTTTTTATTTCAATTAGTGGTGAGCCGAGCAGGACTCGAACCTGCGACCCACTGGTTAAAAGCCAGTTGCTCTACCGACTGAGCTATCGGCCCACATTTTTTTCGCCGGAGAAGGTCGGGGGAATTCTACCTAACGCAAAGTGTAATGTCCAAAGACTAATTCAGCCAGCCGCCGAGAGTTGAATCCTGAATCACGATCGTTTGCGAGCGTTCCGGTCCCGTCGAGACCAGTCCGATCTCGACTCCTATCTTCTCCGATAGAAAATCGACATAGGCTCGCGCGTTCGGGGGTAGTGCGCTAAGTTCCGTCGTGCCCAGAGTGGAGCTCTTCCAACCGGGAAGTGTCTCGAAAATGGGAACGACCCGCCGCAGGTCCTGCGAGACTGAGGGCAGGGAATCACAGCGGCGCCCATCCAGTTCGTAACCGACGCATACTTTGATTTCATCAAGCGCGTCGAGGACGTCTAACTTCGTCAGAGCTACCGAGGTAAATCCGTTAATCTCTGCCGCATACCTGGTGGCAAAGGCGTCGAACCAGCCACAACGGCGCGGGCGCCCGGTGGAAGCACCGTACTCGCGGCCGCGTTCGCGAATCAGTTGTCCCATCTCAGCTTCGCCGTCGAGCATCTCCGTCGGAAACGGTCCTTCACCGACACGGGTGGTGTAGGTACGAACAATGCCGAGGACGCCGGTCAAGTGTTTGGGCGCCAGACCTGTACCGACCAGAGCTCCGCCAATCACCGTGCTCGACGAAGTAACGAACGGATAGGTGCCGTGATCGACATCGAGCAGAGTAGCCTGCGCGCCTTCCAGCAAAATCGTTTCGCCCCGAGTCGCTGCCTGGTTAAGGTAATGACTAGTATCGCAAAGGAACGGCGCCAGGCGCTCGACCATCGCGGACGTCTCCTGAAAGATGGAATCTGCGTCGAGCGGCTGGCCACCGTAAGCAACGATGATGCGGTTGGCGTCTTCAAGGTTCCGCTCAATCCGTGATCGCAGCACTTCGGAGACCAGCGCATCCGCCACCCGAATGCCGCGGCGCCCAACTTTATCTTCATAAGCCGGGCCAATGCCGCGCAGCGTGGTGCCGACTTTTTCGTTGCCGAGCCGTTCTTCGCTGGTGTGATCCAGTGCGCGGTGATAGGGGAGAATGAGGTGTGCGCGAGAACTGACTTTCACCCGTTCCGGAGTAATACTGATGCCCTGCGCCATCAGCCGATCAGCTTCCTCGAAAAAAGCTTTCGGATCGATCACCATACCATTGCCGAGCACACAGGTCTTACCCTGATGAACGATCCCTGATGGGAGCAAGTGCAGCACAAAGGACCGATCGCCTATCTGAACTGAGTGACCGGCATTGTGGCCGCCCTGATAGCGCACCACGACGTCGAACCGCTCGGCCAGCAGGTCGACAATCTTACCCTTGCCTTCGTCCCCCCATTGGGCGCCAATAACTGCGATGACCATAGTCGAAAAAATAAGTCAGAGAAGAAATCGGAAGTCGGAGTTTGAGGAGATCCGGCTCTAAGCACAAAACAGGCGCGGCTGTGTAAATAACACCGCAACCGCGCCAATTTGTTTCCTGAATTATGCTGCGGTCGTAGCCGCGACATGCTTGTCGAGCATGCGCGAAATTGCCTGTTCGGACGTCGCTCCGACCACTCGCTCTTCTTCTCTGCCGTTCTTGAAAAGAATCAGAGTGGGAATGCCTTTGATGCCGAAGCGTTGCGAGACCGAAGGATTATCATCGACATTGAGTTTCACAACGCGGGCGTTGCTCGCGTATTTTTCGGCCACAGCCTCGACGGTAGGCGCCAGCATCCGACATGGCGCGCACCACGCGGCCCAAAAATCCACCAAAACCGGACGATCCGATTTCAATACGTCATTTTCAAAAGTGCCATCACTGGTTTCTTTGACATGCTCACTCATTAAATTGAACTCCTTAGCTGTTAACGTTTTCTCTCATTCCAACTAGCGCGAAGATTGAACCTGATGCTGTCCGGTGCCGGCAATTTCACGATAAAGCTCGAGATACTTGTTTGCCGCGGCCAACCAGGAGTTATCAGTGGTCATTCCGTTACGCTGTATCTTTGCCCAAATTTCGGGTTCAGTATAAAAGTAAATCGCTTCTCGGATTTTTTCAAGCATAGCGGGCGCCGAATAGGGTCCAAACTTGAAACCATTGCCTTTATTGGTCATTACATCATAGTTCTCAACTGTATCATCCAGCCCGCCGGTTGCCCTTACTACCGGCACCGTACCATAAAGCATGCTGTACATTTGATTCAGCCCGCACGGTTCGTAAAGCGACGGCATAATGAAAATGTCAGCGCCGGCTTCGATCTGATGCGCCAGGGGCTCTCCGGCATAACCTTTATAGATGCCCACCCGTCGTGGTGCTGCGTCGTGCCAGCTTTGCAGGAAATCTTCGTACTCACGGGCTCCCGCGCCCAAAGCAATAAAGAACGCACCGGTTTCAAGAATGCCGGGCGCTGCCTGTCTGATTAGATCATAGCCTTTCTGAGTTACCAGGCGAGAAATTATCGCGATGATGGGGCGCGCTGGTTCTTCGGGCAGACCAAAACGACGCAGTAGATCAAGTTTACATTCTCTCTGGCCCGCCAGATCGTCTGCGGAAAAGTTGGCGGCGATGTGCGGGTCACTCTCCGGATTCCAGATCTCGTAGTCGACGCCGTTGGTGATTCCTACCAGTCGATCGCTGCGCGCCCGTAGCAACCAATCCAGACCATAGCCTTGCTCGGGCGTTTGAATCTCGCGCGCGTAACGTGGGCTGACAGTCGAAACCGCGTCGGCGGCTATGATACCGGCTTTCAAAGCGGACGCCGCCCCCTTCATCATGAAATCGGCGCTGTAATCAGAAAAGCCGAGCCACCAAAGATCCTCGGGATTGAATCCTCCCTGATAGGCTAGGTTATGAATGGAAAAGAGCGTGCGGGTGTGCGCAAAAAACTTTTCCTGTTGCCGGCGCGCGCGCATCTCGACGGCGGCAAAGCCGCACGGCCAATCGTTGCAGTGCAGCACCTCCGGCGCATCACCCAGGCGGCCGAGCAGGGCAATCGCCGCGCGGCAAAAAAAGGCAAACCGCTCGAAATCATCTATATCGCCATAAATCTTACCGCGATGGAAATAGTGCGGCGCGTCGATCAAATAGGTCGGCGCGTTCAGCGCGTCGCTGTGCCAGACGCGAACGCGAAGACGCTCTCCGCGCCACTCGACCTCAAGGTCCTCGATGAAAGGGCCATCAAGCAGATTGGGATCAACCTGATCATAGAAAGGAGTGATGAGAAAGGAATCAGCGCCTTCGGCGTGCAGGGCCTTGGTCAAGGCGCCCGAGACATCCGCTAGACCGCCTGTCTTGGCGAAGGGAACTGCTTCGGATGAAAGGATGGCAACGCGCACTGACTTGAGTCTATTCGGAAGCAGGCAGTGAAAAACCGGAGGCTTTACTTCCCTCTTTCCTTTCGCAGTTTTTCTTCAAGGAAAATTCTATCTGGTATGTCTTTGTCGCGGTAAGTCTGCTTCATCTTAAGGAGAATATTTGTAGACGCAAACGGAATGGAAACGCCTTCAACAACTTTCAGTTCTATATCACTCAGCGCCTCGTCGTATGTAACTCCGCAGGCCGATAGCATGAGGTCAACCACAATTTCATCAGCGATACGCACGACCAGGTATTCGTCAAGGTCCGTGTCTTCTACCTCTCTCACGGATTTGTCAGGGAGAATTTCCAAAGCCTTTCGTACTCTGCTTTGGTTATCGCAGGAGCGTTCCAGGAGAAGATCGATGCCTTCGGTAGCGCGGAGAAATCCCTGCTGAATAATCGCCATGCCGCCGACCACGATATAGCGTGCGCTCTCGGCGTTAAGGGCTGCGCAAAGCTTTGCTAGGTCGGTTTGTTCTGGTGTTCTTGGCGAAGCTTTCTCTTCCACTCTTCAAATTCCTCGTAGGTCTTGAAACGGAAGATTCCTCTGGGGCTTACAGGTCTACCAAGCAGCAGATTCGCCCTTCGCTGCAATCGGTCGAAGCGCTCCCAGTAAGGTGGAAGGTTCCTGCCGCCGACTACTTTCATTGACTTTAAGGGAGGGGGCATTGCCGCAGGCTCCTAAGTTTGCATTGACGCCAGGAACTCAGCATTCGACTTTGTCTTCTCGAGTCTCTCCAGCACGACTTCCATCTGCTCGGTAGGCGAAAGCGGATTAAGCACCCGACGCATGACCCAGACGCGGCTGAGGTCTTCCTTGCTGATGAGCAATTCTTCCTTGCGCGTTCCCGATCTCTGCAAATCGATTGCGGGGAAGAGTCGCTTGTCGCTCAGCCGGCGGTCGAGATGAATTTCGGAGTTGCCGGTGCCCTTGAACTCTTCGAAGATCACGTCGTCCATGCGCGATCCGGTGTCGATTAGCGCAGTCGCGATGATCGTCAGCGAGCCGCCTTCTTCGATGTTGCGGGCAGCGCCAAAGAAACGCTTAGGGCGTTGCAAGGCGTTCGAGTCGATACCGCCTGAGAGAATCTTGCCGCTGGGCGGCACGACCGCATTGTGTGCACGCGCCAGGCGCGTGATCGAATCCAATAGAATCACCACGTCGCGTTTGTGCTCGACCAGGCGCTTGGCCTTTTCAATCACCATGTCCGCAACCTGCACGTGGCGGGTGGGCGGCTCGTCGAAGGTCGAAGAGATGACTTCACCCTGTACCGAACGTTGCATATCGGTAACTTCTTCAGGCCGCTCGTCGATGAGCAGCACAATCAAGGTCACTTCCGGATGGTTCTGAGTTACTGAATTGGCGATGGCCTGCAAAAGCATGGTTTTGCCAGTGCGCGGCGGCGAAACGATCAGGGCGCGCTGGCCTTTGCCCAGCGGCGTAACGAGATCGATGACCCGGGCCGAGAGATTCTCGGGTCCGACTTCCATTTTGAGCATCTCGTCGGGATAGAGCGGGGTCAGATTGTCAAAGAAAACCTTTTCGCGGGCTTGATCCGGCGATTCAAAGTTGATCGCTTCTACCTTAATGAGCGCAAAGTAGCGTTCGCCTTCTTTCGGCGGACGAATCTGGCCGCTGATGGTGTCTCCAGTGCGCAAGTCGAACTTGCGAATCTGCGATGGCGAGACATAGATATCGTCCGGGCCAGGCAGGTAGTTGTATTCCGGCGCCCGGAGAAATCCAAAGCCGTCGGGCAAGGTCTCCAGAACACCCTCGGAAAAGATAAGCCCGCTTTTTTCGGTCTGCGCCGCGAGCACCTTGAAGATCAACTCCTGCTTGCGCATCCCGGTAGCGCCGGGGACGTCCATGCCTTTCGCAACCTGAGTCAGCGCTGAGATTGACATCTCCTTGAGTTCGGACAGATTGAACACTGCCTGACTGCCGTCATGGTTCACTGCGATTTCATCTGGTGCTTCAGCCGTGGCGACACCGCCGCCATTGTCGCCACCGCCGTCGCTATTCGTACGTCTTTTGTTTGCCATATTAGCTCTTTCGTGCACGGCAATATTTCGCCGAGCCTTTGTCCGTGGTTTTACCATCCTGTCAATTGATTTCAAATATGCCGGTTAAAGGGAAAGTTTCCTCGCGGTTTTATTGGGCAGCTCGTGTGGGGGCTTCCCTCCGCGATAACTGAGTTCTTACCAACCTTACCGCCAGAGGCCGGAATCCACAAGATGACGAGGTCGCTTGATTTGGATGCCGGTTGACGGGGATTGCGTGGTCTCAGGTCAGATTTCAGGTTCAGCCAAGGCTGGACTAGGCACCTGGATTTTCTCTTTTGTCTCTGCTTATCGATTTTGGACTTCTAATTCTAAACCAAAGCTGGAAATTCGCAAGGACGAACTCGCACTAGCGGCGGCCTCGCTAGCTTTTTAATGACTTTTCAATTGCTTTCCAAACCTCTTCTCGGCCACGTTTCTCCGTCGCTGAGTAAACCAATACCCTGCCGGAGTTAAACGCGCGCTCGGCGCGAACTATATTCTTGCGCAATTCATTGTTCGAAAGCTTGTCGGATTTCGTAGCGACGATCAAGTGTGGCTTTTGATTGTGCTTGAGCCACTCGTGAAGTTGCAAGTCCTGTTTCGAGGGTTCGTGACGCGAATCTACGAGGTGAATTGATAGCACAAGCTGCTCGCGTTTGGCAAGGTAGTTCTCGGCCGATACACCCCATTCCGCTTTCAGAGCTTTCGGCGCCTTCGCGTAGCCATAACCGGGCAAATCGACGAAGCGAAAACGATCATTAATCAAATAGAAGTTCAGCGACTGTGT
>WNFR01014811.1_pt1 | contig 23408 bp, 22 predicted proteins | sample 5400221 | NCBI WGS metagenome assembly WNFR01 (sample SAMN13153357, study PRJNA577476) | soil metagenome | isolation source: 40 cm soil under Madrone tree | place: USA:California | collected 2016-06-14 | reverse complement strand
CATGAATTGGTCGCATACTAGTATCTGGGTGTGACACCTCCGCACCTCCTATCCCTGCCAACTTCGAAATGTATCCTACACCATGAATGTGATACTGCTCGCCAACAAGCTCCTTGGTCGCGTGCATTAATCGATCGAGACGCGTTACAATTCCAAATGACGTTGACACCCCAACGCAAAAATACCTGGAATGTGTGTGCTCGAACACGTACCAACCAGCGACTAGCGCGCATGCTTACATATATTGCTCGTTCTCGAGAACGTCGATTGACATAGTACGTGGCAGACCATAGTCGTCGTCTGCTTCATTTCGGATCACATTTAATCCATGGTGATAGAGTATAAAACGATCGAGCAAAGGGCATGGCGTGATCTGAGGTAGTGGGGAACCCGTGCGAAGAGCGGTAGATATCATACCTGGACGTGATCACATGTCAGTAGTGCACTCACACGAGGTTAATTATTGTTTCGTTACTTATGATAGAAAGGACGTCCCCTTGAAAATCGGGGTCCAAAAATCGGGTCCGGCGTAGGAATGCTCTGGTCCAGGCCGGCTCCAGGTTCTGTACCACCGAGTTCAGATGTGAAAGAAGGTACGCAATTTCGCTAGAGGGAAATCATGAGCGACATATCTCTCCGCAGGCAGCGAGTGCATGACACCTACAGCTGAGTTTCCAATATCTTTTGATACCTTTCCGCTGGCCATCGCCCACGCAAGGAAAACTGCCAGATTCGTCAAGTCAGGAATGGGACAAACCCCTTAGTCAGGCACTCACCTCATAGATGATATTTTCGCGTAAAACGATCGAGCGCTTCAGTTTCAGACGAATTGCGACGAGGCTCTGTACAACATTCTGCGGGTTCTCCGCGTGGGAAGAACTGGCGTACGATACGACCGAACAGTATACTGAGCCAATCTCTGAAGCGGTCGTCGCGAGGCTCTGTCGCTGATACCCACGAAGTGTGGTAGAAGGAGGGAGGAAGGAGAAAATGCTACGAAAAAAATTACATCAACTAGTGCCTCGGATAGTGATTTAGGCTTACAACGCCGCGGACACCCCCGTAGCCACGAGGACAAACCGCCGCTAAAAAAAATTGCGGTTACAATAAGAAGAGGAACTGAGCGCATGAGGTATAGACACATACCCAAGCAAGGTTGATTCCATAAAACAGAAAACCACCACTATTGACCAGATAATGGGTATTTTGCCAGGAGTAGCCAATCACCTAAAACGTGAAGAGGGTGAGCAAGTTTATGGACTACAAGGGTTGATACGCACCAGGGCCGTCGTGGTGAAAAATATTATGTTCGGGACTGGAGGACCTGGCAAATAAAGCCTCACGTAGAAAAAGAACGGGAATGCCACGGCGCACGCGGCAGCCAGACCGTATGGATTACCCCTTCCCGCACCAGTTGATATGTGCCAGACAACAGCACCCGTTAAACCCCCTCCGAACGTACTGACGATTCGGGCTACAAGGCCAAACGTAGTATCGCCGCGAAACCGCGCAAGCGTGAGCTGGCCCATGAAGCTACGCACGCATTAGACAGGGGCAGCGCCAGAGACGAAATAGTTCACATAGCCCAACTAAATTTTTCCCCTGAAATAAGATTTGATCAGCACGTTTTGGAGAATTCGTCCCACCCTCTACAATAAGCGCGCACCATAGGCAAGATAAGCGGATGACGGAATGAATGCGGGAATGCTGAGAAGAGCTGTGTATGCGTGAGCCCAGGCGATGACTTCCAAAAAGAGATCCTAACCAGTGAGAATACCAGCCTTGATGGCGAAGAGTTGGTTGCCGCGTGACAGGCCACGAAACATATGGTAAAGGACATTCATAACTGCTTCAAATGAATTTCGCGGAGGTAACGCATCTGGGTCGCGTCGTTGAGCAGCCCCAATGTCCATGTTGAGCTTTTCTGTTCCTTGTATTACATCTGATAACATAAATCAGCAACTGAACACAAAAAATACGTAGCGCGCTAGACGAACTTGGGTTTTCGTCATCTTCACGCTCGAGATTGATGGCGTGATCCCATATGCTCCGGCGGAAGAAGCTGGAAACGGATCCCGAGGGAAGCCAGAGCCGAGTTTTTGAGCGCTCTTTCTCTAGCCTCGTGACGTCTTCGAGCTGTGAACGCCTCAGCGAAAGCTCGAACTAATTTGGAAGTGCTCCTTACAATACTTATTAAGAGAACGGAAAATTCCAGGAGATGATACTGGTATGTGTAGGCGTGAAACAAATATCGATGAGGCGGAATGTCTCCTCCGGTCATACATCCTTCGTGCTTGTCACTGAAAGCCTCACGATACGGTTCTAGCACTAAATACCTAGACCACCGTTAGCGAAACCTTCGTTAATAATACCACTAGCCAAAATCACGCACCGCATAGATGTACGAAAGGATTCAAGCGTCCTCCTGAGTTCGTCGCACGCCCGGGATAGCGCGTCGACACGTTCTTGCTGAATACTTGCGCATTTCTCTCCGCCCCACCAGAACATCCAACGTTTCAGTCGCGAAGTGCCGAGCCATGAGGTGAGCTCTTCGAGACCCTTGCTACAAGCGTGGAGAAGTGGCTCGCAGCTTTGACGTAAGAGGGAGGTCGACCGTTCAGCATAGCATGCTGACAGTGGGTGGGCAAAAAGATGTGACTCAAGATCGAGGTATTTCTGTGACTCAAAAACGCCAACGACATGTTCACGTAGATTATCGTGGTGATGAAAGCCTGAGCGTAGGGATACATATGAGTGCCGGCGATGGTGCTTGTGTGAACGAAACAGGGTCCCATGCAAGTAGGGCTTGGCCGAGTGCACACTAGAATCGACGTCGAAATGGGGGTGTAGGCGGTGAGCCTGCCGCCCCCGGTGCTGTTCGATTTCAACCTGGGAACAACTCTTCTGTACGAGCAGGCGAAGACGGTCGAGACACGTTTGGCGTTCCTGCTGCAGGGCTACCAGGACGAGATGGCACAGGTGTAACGGGGAACCGCTCCCGCGTAGGGTCGATGAGCGCGAAGTACACGTTCATCCCATGGGAGCGCATAACCAGACGTTGGACCTTCTCTCGCATCCCATCAAGGTCCTTCCCCGAGAAGCGCCCCCATGAGATGTCGCGCCCCAGGAGACGAGCTGATGCCGCGAGTGGTGCAAGTCCGCTTTCAGCTTTCGAGGAAGAAGCCCTGACGGCCTTGGGTGAAAAATCCGGGGAAGAAGTAGAAATTCCGAGAAGAGCCAGATGCTGGCGGAAGCCTGAGCCGAGTGGACCTATGACCCCTCGGAGTCTGGTTGTGTATTGGGAAGCAATGGAAGTAGGGAATATGAGCACGGATGACGCTATCGCCAAGGCCGAGTGAAATGCTAATGGAATTACGACTCCTTGTCCTAACTGTCAAGGCGCGATAAGAGACGGACATTGCTGCCGAATCTACAAGCGGCTCACCTTGTAATACGGGTAAGGAAATAATGCTGAAGACGTCAATGAAATATCTGTTCTGGGAACTAAGCTTGCTCGTACTGTGCCAGAAAAGTGTAAGACCTGCCTAGACAAAGGCAAGCGTAGGTGGTCGCAGGTGCAAAAGGACCAGGGCCTTGCTGGGCCTTGATGTATAAAAAGAAAGAGGAACCGACGAATAAAAATATGACATTGATGATAGAAGGCTGCGACAAGAGTTTAAAAGGCAAGTTAGGCAGCCATATAGAACTCACCGCTGCTTCTATGTACTTCCCAGATAAGATTTCGTTGAGGGTGGCGGTATAAACATATTGTGCGCGTGCTAGACTAGCAAGTTTAATTCCTAAACTTGACCACCTGTGCAAAAGAAGAGCTTGATTACGAAGTCAGTTGTACCCGATTTGTGATCGCACTGACCCCCATGCCATGAGAACGAATACAAGTATCATTATTTCTCGTTCTGCGTTTGTCACAAAGGGATCACCAGGAGGCGAGAGCATGCCAGCTAAGGAAAAGAACTTGACAAAGCAGCCTGCCGCGCAGATGCAAAGTCCACGTACCAACTAATATTACAAACGAGGCCTCACAAAAGGAGTAAATAAACGCTCGCTATTGGCATGTGACAGATGAGCATACCTGACCCATCGCTCTCCGGGACGGGCCTATGAGGAGCAGCAGCAGCGAGGCCCATTCGGAAACCGCGCAGCGTATGGTAGGTTGCCATTTTGACCACGTCCAGTTATCTATGATCCAGTTCAAGGAACCGGGTAGTCCAAATCGGGAAGCTCCAGGGGAAGAAATCGGTCTATTCGCCGTCTCCTTGCCCTTGTGGCAGTTCGAATCAGCTTCCGGTTTAGGGGCGACCGGAAACGCCTGAGGGCCCTGCGGGAAAGATGGTGAGATTTGCTCGTTATTATCTTGTGAATCCTGTTTCGATCCATCTTCATCACCGATACGTGGGTCGTATTCTTTGGGTTGAGGAGGAGAATGTAAAGACATATGGGAACACTGTCGTTCGAGGGAATAAGTCAGCGCAAAGCGACTAGAAAACATAACAGCTGAAATACTTCCTGTCCCTCCGAATCTGCTGACTTGCCAGTGGGAAGAGAGGTGAAAGGTGACAGTCTCAGTCTCTCAGACACTCTAATCGGGCGTAGTCAAACTTGTGATACTGCCGCCAGATACTGCTCCCAGTTGCGGCAGAATGAGCGCAAAAAAGTCTCCCTTTCGATCGGGATGAGGTTAGGGTTTAGCGATTTCCTCTCACTTACTATGGCCGACTCGCCACCTCCTCCAGAAGCTACTCCTCCTCCGCCGCCGCCAATCACCTCTGGATCACCAACTGAGTTTTTGAAAAACGTCGTTGGGAAGCGTGTCGTGGTTCGTCTGACGTCTGGGGTGGACTACCGTGGTACGTTTTCCTCCCCTTTGCCTTGCGTTCTGCCTCACATTTGTCTCCGTACTTTAGGCGTATTATCGTGCCTCGACGGATACATGAACATCGCTCTCGAGCAGACGGAGGAACACGTCAACGGAACTGTGACAAACCGGTATGGGGATGCGTTTATCCGTGGTAACAACGGTCAGCGGATGCACCATGCTCTTTCTGCATTCTGACGTTCTGGGCACAGTACTCTACATATCAGCCGCTGAACCCTTATGAATTCTCGTCTCGCTTTTCCCTTTACTACAAATCTACTGTACACGTGACGCGAAGCTGGTCCCTCGATTTTCTTTTTTGGTTCAGTCTGCTCTCACGGCGCATGGGGTACTTTAATGTAATGTCATTGCAATCACATCCATACGCCACCTCTAGGTACAACGCCACGACCGTGCCAAACGCATGCTTGCTTTCCAGCAAATTTCGCTTCTTGACCTAAACCTTCTAGGACAGGAAAAATGGATCAACCATCTTCTGGTTTAGGTTTCAACCACCATCTGATCGATGCCGCGAGTCGCACTTACCAAATTATTGAAGTGGCTGATCCCAGTAGCTCGCCAGATAGTTGCGTCGTACAGTGTAATTTTTTTTTTTGGCTTTTTCTGCCCCATTATACGACCATCCACCTTCTTGGTGCTTGGCGTGCAGGCCCCTTTCCCGGAATTTTCCGTTTGCAGAATCCCTCAACCACGATGGTCAACTATGTCCGCGTGTTCCTCCTCGACCTTGTCACCAACTCTCGCTTGTCCTTCTTTTCTTCCTGGATTTGCTTCGTTGCGCCGTTCCGTCATGGTGTCGTTCACCAGCAGATGCTGGATCTTCTGCCGTTTCAAGGTGTAAAACCTGGTCATTCAGGTTCAAATCATTGAGTGCACCAACTAGACGAGAACTGACTTTGCCCCTCTCGCCGACAGCTGGGAGAATTACGACCGGTACTTGTGACTCTCAGTACCATTGCTCTAATCTGGCGGTTCGGACCGAGACCGAGCTGTGCTTTCAAATGACGTAGTAATGCACGAACTGTGCGCGTTCATCATCAAGGTCCCTCAGTTCTGTAAGAGTAGTCCTCACGAGATATCGAAATGCGGGACCCTCCATCGGAGTCATTTCGCTGCCTTGTTTAAGATTGTCGGCTCGTCGCTGCGGCGCTCGATCATTTCCTCGTTCTTGTACTTCACACGGCGTATACAAGAAATTTTATATTCGCACTAAACCCTTCCAACGAACGTCGTGAATCGAATTTACAGCAAAAGTTAACTCCGCAGATGCACACATGACCACCACCTTCTAAAGCCTTGGCTTAATCGTATGTTTGACTGATGCTGGATCGAGAACACCTTGAGGGTAAGGTAATATGAGTCCCGAACATGTTCACCGGCGCCGTCGATGACAAGAATTTAGCCTGAGACAAAGCTAGCAGCATCACTAAAAAGGAAGGCTACTGCATCGGCAACATTCTCGACCCTCCCTTGCGGCTCGTGGGAACAAGCCCAGTAGTACCCTTACCTATGTGCAAGAGGCGATCCATACCCTCGGTCCCATCAATAGGACCGGGTGCAATGACATTCGAACGGATGCCATGCGGACCTTCTTCGACTGCAAGGTCAGCAGATGTAGCATCGATGGCAGCTTCTGCAGCCGAAATGTGTCCTTGATATGGGATACCTATGAAAAGACGGACTAATTTCAAAGTCGCACATACCGCGGTAGTGTGTGGCTGCGCTCACATGAATGCATGAGCCCTTTGTCTCTCGCACATGCGACAGGGCCACCTTAATTGTATTGTAGGTCCTAATCCTAGCGGGAAGAAGAACAGACTCGGAAAAGCACGTCAACAAATGGGGATCTACCGTGTCAATTTCGATCACAGGCTTGAAACCATTTGCGGAGAGGCCTGAGATGGGTGCAAGGATATTCCCCGCAGAGCCTATATCAAATGAGACAACGTCAGGCGAGATGTAAACGGTCAGGGTACCCAGACAAAGGGCCGTTGATCACGAAATCTATCCTGCCAAATTTCTCGATAGGCCGTTGAACAGCAGCCTGGACTTGCTCAGGCTCGGGATCTCTGACGTCAGCCTTGACGACACGATAAGTGGTCCAGTAGCCGCAGAAAGTTCTTGCGTCGCCTTTATGAGGCGTTCCTCGCTGGAACGGTATCAGGGAGATGTCACATGTCCTTGATGTTTCGACCGACAATGGTGGTATTCGCTCCATGTCGCATCTAAATGACGCCGAACATGAGGCAGAAGGACGTGTTTCTGTCATCTGTGGCGGCAAGACGAACTACGGCCTCCGTCATAACGCGACATATTCCGGAACCACCACTGGCACAAAAGACGTTATGTCTTGAAGACGGCCGTCGAGTCCAGCACATGGGGACCTAGCCGAGACATATTCATATTCGGCGCTAGTTGATGTGAAATTGAATGATTTACGTCCTTTCATCTTCCTTTTTGATCTTCTCTGTCTCATCGTCGGCGCTGCTCGTCGCCACCTCCGCACGAACCCGGAAACAATTTCCGGACCGGAGCGGATTGCACGTGAAGCTCACTTACCGTAACGTAATGCTCAGTAGTAAGCTAAATTCCTCAAGCCTGTGGTTGGTTCCTCAGCTCAGCTCAGACGCTACTCATGCCGGTCGTTATTGTAAAGGTAGATCATTATAATATTTTATTTTGTTGTTTTACAGTAATTTAAAAGTTTTGAATATGTTAGGTCTGGGGCTAAGAGGGCTCAGTTTAATTCCGCGATTCAAGTCAACAACATACGCTGTAGCTGTGGTGCTGAGCGACTCAGGCTTGCGTACGTACCGTTGTCTTTCTGCTCTTACGTTTTCTCCCTAATGAGTATATACTTCCAATGCCCTATCTAGCGCGGCCCCGACTTCGACCCACGGTACTGTACCTCACACTGAGGGCTCGTCCGAGTCACCAGTCTGCTCCGCGGTCCGCCGCGTCGAGCCCCAATCACCCCCGAAATCACGCTTTTTAGAATGCGCAACCATGCTTTCTTCCTCGAAGAGGTCCGGTGAGTATGCTCCGAAGCTCTGCGTCTGACCTAAACCTCTACTCACGGCGGCCGTGTGTACGGGGGGTATCGAAGAGGATGCCCTGTGTTCGAATCCCCAGCTTCACAACCCCCCGTTCTCACGCCGGGAAGTTACACGTCGCGCCGCCGTCATACCCCTAATAGAACTCGAACACCCCCCTTACTCTAATCAAACGTGTCGTGATGCGGTTTTGCGCAGTTAACCCCGGGATATCCCGTGTTGGGCCGAAAAAAACAGCGAAGTTCCAGACGCGCAAGCAACTGCCCTGAATTTCGTGCTTCAGCCGTGTTTGATCCTAGGGGATTGTGTTGCATGGCAGGTGGCGCGAATTATTGTTTTGACTGTCGCGGTCGTAAAGTCGAGCATCGCGATTTTTTGAGGTATTCTGAAAAAATTACTCACTTCCTGGGTTTCATTCTGACATCTTTCAGAATTGCATTTACTTGAAAGGTGAAGTGGGACAAACTCTGATGGGAGTTCTAGGGACCAAGGATAGTTGTAGTTTACACTTGACAACAAACAAGGTTTGGTGCAGGGATACAGTAGCAGGAAAACTGGAGATGACGACACTGCAATACGAACGAAATCTGTGAGACAGTGGAGAGAAAGTGAAGAGCGTTAAACAAACAAGCGGTGATCTAGGCTCAGACTGTTGCAAGAATGGTGGCAAGAAGGCAGTTGTAGCAGTTGTAGCAATAATTCGACGAGAAAACCACGAAAAAGTAATTCGAAGAGACTGGTGACGCGATATCTCTATTGTCCGCCTATCTTTGTACGCCAATGGTCCATGCCCGCGTTAGCATACGAGGCGTTGCTCGATGGTGGGTTGCTTAAAGGCGGCATCGCCGAACCAAGCGCCAACGAGTGTAATGGTGGTCGCGACGACCGTGATTGTTGATGCGGATGCTGTAAGCTATCATGAGCGCTCGAAAAATGAAATGTGTTGGAGTGCAGACCGAATGCGAGTCGTACAATGACTGTTGCTGTTGCTCGTACCCACTGCCCGCTCTACCTCCGTACGAGCCCCCCTGTATTTGGGGCCCTGGAGTGTAAAAATTTTCTGGGCTTCCCGAGGGAGTGGAGGAAGACGACGTGGAGCTTTGGTACGCCCCTGGAGAGTGGGAAGCGGGAAAGAACGGAGACGAGAGTGTCTGAAGAGGGTAATTGTTAGAAGAGCAGGAAGAGATGTGCGATGACGCGCTGGAAATGGCCGGGGAGGCCTGCGAGGCCGAAGTCGACCAAGCGCGCGGCGAAGGATGAGAATATACCTCGCTTTTAGCGTGAGCAGCGGAGTTGGGCCGCTGCCGAAGCTGGTCTCCAACATTAAGGGGAGGTATTATTGGAGGTGTCGGGCTCCATGTCGGCTGAATAGTCCGGCCGTGATCGCCACGGACACCAGACGATGTGCTTCCCCAAATGGAAGAGCCCGTGATGTGGTCTGGTCCATATGCACTCGAAGATGTCCCAGTGTTGTGGGGGTGAGATGTGTGGGAAGGGAATGCGTGGGAATGTATCGATGTGTCAGAATAGTGGTGAGAATGCAACGAGGCCAGAGACGGTGTCTCGGAAGGTGGGTGGTCGTGAATGGACGAAAGGTGACGAAGGCGTGTGCCAGGAACCTGACTCCCTGGAAAATCATTGCCAGGATATCCAAAGGACGACAGGGCAGGATGCGGAGATGCGACACTTGGGCTATCGTCATATCCCGATGCTACGCCGGAGTGCGAACTGCCGCGTGACGGAGCGAGGTCCCGCGCGAGGTCCTGTCCGTCCACCGACTGGTAATCGAAATCATGTCCGGCGGAGAAATCATCTCCGACATCGCCTGATGCCGAGGGATCAAGCGGGGAGTTAGCGGTGGCATCCGGTCTGCGTTTCTTACGGGAGTTGTTAGGCCGCCTCCTATAAACGTAGTCGGGATATTTGGAGTTAAACGTTTCTTTCAGACGTTTGGCTTGATCGAGATAAAATTGCTTGTCGGTCTTAAAAATTACAAGCTTAGTTGCAGAAAGGCACGACATGGACGGATCTGCTCACCATGTCCATAGAGTTCCACTCCTTGCTCAATATTTTGCTGATATCGCCAGTGCGCATGGTTTGATTGGCTGCGGATACCTGAGGACGCCTACGACGCGCAAAGATCATGAACGCGTTCATCGGCCGCCTCGGCGTACCATCAGAATTAAGGGCTTGAGAAGTCAGTTGCGTGTCCTCTACAACGGAAAGTATGAACGGTGTGTGGCAGATTGGCAAGCTAGGGCTAACCTGGGGCCATGTCATCCATCTTTGCGGATGCGCGACAGTAGGTATACGACGTGCCATCGTCGGAGTCGGGGCGGGGACTGCTTTTGTCTGAGCGAGGATGGCGGTGTGCAGCAGAATCTGAGCCGGATTGAGAATGTTGAACCAGAGAGTCGAGACGGCTCATGATGGGCCAGACGCGAGCGTGGACGGAAATTGAGGGGAACGCGTCTTGAAGTACGTGAGAGGCGCCGTTGTCGCACACGGGTATGTCAGGCGAGCGAACTGCGGCGTGATCGGGGCGTGGCGGTCGCGGCTGTCCCAATTTCCAGAACAGCGGCGGCTTATGAGAGCAAGCGGGTCCTGGGGGTGGTAGTTGGGGGGTGTGAGGTGCGCTGTATAAATTTTGAAGCACACACTGGGTTTTTGACGTTACAACTGTGAGGACGGGATCAAAGCGAAGCAAGATGGCTCGCCCGGAAGGGAATCTGCTGATCTCTTGTTTGTCGCCCCATAGTCATTGACACCGGCTAACGAGGTGCTATAACAGACACCCTTGAAACGGCTGGGCTCCTCACACCTGGGTCCGTTAGCGCGGCTCGACCAATCGTCGGTTTCCCCGCCATCCTCAAAATCCTTTCCCATAATTATCGAAGATTCCACAAAGGCAAACGCCAGCTGATACCCAAAGGCCAGGCGCGCCTCAGGTTGCCTTTTAGAATTTTTCCTCGGCCTTTTCCCTGCCCTTCTGGGCTAGCCTCAATTCGAAGCTGTTCGCTCAGCGCCGTTCGGCGCCCAAATGCGGACCCAGTTCCTTGTTTCTCAACACCAGCGCATCAGTCAAGGGAAGTTTCTTTTGAGCTCTCGCAAATTGCTCACCTCCCCGGATGATTCATTCTACAAGAAAATCGGTCCTGGGTCTTCGAAAAGGTCGCAAGCCGCGGTATGGTCCCTGAGAGACGAGGGACCCCCGAACCTTTTTTTTTTTCCCTCTTGCCTCGCGGGCTCTCGAGACCGTTTGTGCGAAGTTGGCAATGCCCTGGTTGTGCCACTACTCGACTCCTCGTTGGAAAATCATGTGACCTCCCCAACACCCGCGACCCGCGACGATGGGAGCTGTGTTGTACGACAAGGTTATCATCTCACTCTGATACGTGCCATAAGGTATTAGTAAGTCCAGATAATTATCCCTTTCGACGGTGATGGACTTGGTTTGGTTTGCTGATCTGCTTGACTGTAACCGGTGTTCTCCGATCGCCGATCCTGCACCGGCCCGCCGTCTCTGGCACTTGCCGATATGCGCAGCAGATGATATATTTCTCTCGCGCAAGGCTTGGCTCGCGCAGGATTCTTCATGATGAGGCTCTGCAGGCATCCAGAATCAGTATTGAACTCTTGTGTTCGCTAGTCCTCACAGGGGCACCGTTTTACATCCAATAAGAGGCGACGCAACTAGGATAGGTGCCTTGCATATCCGTCCCAGGTACAATGGTACCTGGGACGGATCTGTCATTTCTAGTGATCGCTCCAAGCAACACCGTCTCGAGGGGATCGCTCAACGCCGACACGTCCGAGGGAGCGCCTCGTGCTGCTACGTGTCCATCCTTTTGTTGGGTGTGTACCGTATTCGTCCTTATGACTTTCTACGAGTGTGCAGGATGCAAATGATTGTGGTGGGATCAACGATGCTCTTATTACCTAAAATCACCCATATTTCCATGTGTACATCCGCTCAACCCCGGTGTGCCGGGGTCAAAAAACCATGCACGCAGTCCCCTTACAGTAAACAGTGTCACTTGTGGCCCTGCAAGATGAAAAGATTGGCTTTCTTTTTTTCTTTTCTTTACCGTGAACTTTCTGCGCGGTACGAACCCCAAAGTATTTGAGCCAGGGGATGGTCAGGGTAGAATTACCCGATGGGACTTAAGTAATTTCCACCCTGACCGTTCTGTGCGTGGAACTCCGAGAGGAGATAGCAGAAACCTGCCCTAGCATCACCCCATTCGTCTATGGGCGTGATAGTTCACCATGTGGGTGTATCCTCCATTTTGTGGACCATTCATCGTGGTCAGTGAGGTGTATCCTACCTTCGTGAATTGCGTGAATTGGTGAATTGGTGTCTTCTTTGAGGCGCATCACATCATCACATGGCGCTTCGTTGTCGGCGCTCAAGGAGTGCGTAATCACCCACCGCTGGAGACCATCACCGGCCAATCAAATATCAAAATCACGGGTAAGTTCAAACAGGTCCATGCAACCACGATATACGTGTCTCAGGGAAGGCGCTACACTGCAGGCGCGAAACACGTCCCACGAGTGACGTTGCGGGGAGGCCGTGATTGGCGATGTTGCGCGCCACCGTTGCGGTGAGGTTACCCACAGTCATCATCCCTTGGAATCTTTACGAAGCAGATTGGCCCAGCCGACAATGTCCGCTTATTGTTACCGCCCCCCCGTGTCAGAGAGCAAGGTAGTTGAGTTGCAATAAATCGGATGTTCGTGATACAAGCGGGGAATAGTTTTATTTGCGTGACAGGTGAGCACTGGAACTCGACATATTTCTAGATCGGATGGAGCTCGGACATGTCGTGGAAGGATCGACTCAACGTCGAGGCCATGGGGCACTAAAGGGGTGCACAACGAGTTGCGGTGTTAGAGTACCTGCCTGCAAACTTGGGAAGAGGTGGAGAGGTCGCCGCGCAAATGATTTGATCGAGATATGGGGTTGCTTCGGACCATTATACGAATACAGTAAAGCGCTGATGCCCGAAACAAAGTTTGCTGTGAGGGCATTGGATGAAACTTGGACAAACAGGATCGGTGTGATGGCCACTCTGTTTTCGCTCTCTGATACCTTACAGTAACAAGTGCGCGCAAACAGTCTGAAACAAGGGAAAGAAGTAAACGAACGAACAACGTGCAATTCCGCCTCGAACACAAAACGGGGCAGAGAAAGGATCTACACGTCGTGGTCCATATCCAGAAAGAAGGACAAGCTAACATTTCGCCCACCGACCAAAGGCCTGCAGGAAGCGCGGAGACATTTGTGCTGATAATGCCTGCGAGTGGTGAGATAAAAAATTCGTGGCGTTGGTCACCGAGGTTACGGCGTGATCGTTCTCGTTTGATTGGGCTCTTTCTCTTGCTCTCTCTGGAGTAAAAAAAAAAGACGCCCTGAGATACGTAAGCACCAAACCGATTTCTTTTGTCCTGCCCCGCCAAAGGCGAAGATGTCCGTTAACGATGTTCCGTACACGTAATGAGACGAACCAGACAATCCTGGGGCGCATACTTTAAAGGGACGAAAGATAAGGAGACGTCGCGACGGAGCCTATCACAGTCGTCAGAGTTTGCCAGCGCTGGCGGAGAGATATGGATATGGGGAATGAAGGTCATAAAAGTTTCAGCGTCGTCATGTTGCTTCATAATGGGCATCAAGGTCTACTCCGCAGTGGAAATTAAGAACGAGTGTGTGAATATTACTTCCAGGTGTAGAAGCGACTACCCAACACGGCAAAGCTCGTTACTGACTGATAAGTAGCTTACTGATAAGTAGCTTTCGTGAACAAAGGGATATAGAACGGCCGCTAATCCCACACTACGTCAAACGCAGTATCCGTGGCAAAGTACGTATCGTGCCACACGCGTGAGTCGCACTTGCCTGGATCAAGTTAGCTGCTGATATCTATAGATGAGTGTGTTTGTGCTCAGTCGACTTGAGACCAAGTCAGTTCGACTCCAGTAAATGAACAGGCTGTGGTCGCCCTTGATCATTGCATGGACTGGACAACCGTAAATAGACGAATAAATAGACGCAGGTTTATCGCATTGGGAGGGGCAATGTTAGGATGAATAATCTGAGGAAGGCGTGACAACGCGTCGTGTCACGTTGTCACGAGTAGAATCATGTGACTCGGGCGGAGCGCGACCAGTGAGTCACATCATCTGTCTGTCTTGTCTTGCTTTCACGGAACAATATAACTCACTCTATCACCTTTTATGCTGCCTTTCAACAATGCCAATTTTTGACGGAATCAAGTTCTTTTGCACTTCCACGCTTTCAGATAATCGAAGGCTTGATCTCACTTCATCCCTGGAGCAGAATGGCGCGGAATCCGTGCCTCTCGAAGAAGCAACACACATTATCACGCGCTCGCTTGATTATGAGGGAGAAGATCGCGCGAAGGAAGGGTCGGTCACAGTAACTGTGCGCTTTCTTTTGGCCTGGAGTCATGCCTACCTGTTGACGCCTATATCCAGGATTATTGGGCTGAGCGGTCCTTGATACTCGGAAGGTTTCAGCAGTGAGTGTACAGATGTACGTGCTCTTCCCAGTATTTCATTCAAACTTGCACCAGAGTCCAACACTTCTCTCCTGATCCCTCGATGCTCTTCTCAGGAGCCGTTGCATGTGCAACTGATGTACGCCTTCCACGCGGCTTTCCATCTCTATGCCTTGCTTACTTTCCTTCTCAGCTCGTTCCTTCTGATGTCGAAGTTCTCTCTGCAGGAATTACGGCGCTTGGAGGGCAGTGGCGCGCTGGATTGACTCGCGACGTCACCCACCTTTTTGCCGTTGGTCCGGGGTCTGAGAAGTACCAGACGGCGTTGCGCTACCAAAAGGAGACTCAAGTCAAAGTACTACTGCCACATTGGTTTGACGACTCTGTTCGCCTTGGCATATGCGGTCTAGCCACCATGACATATGAATGGCCTGAACCCCCACTTCTCACAATTGAGCGGCCAAACCCTAAGACAGGTGCGGTTGGGGATAGCTTACTGCGACCACAGAGCAAGCTGCCTCAGGAGAAAAAGGCACTGTACAAAACTGCGCTCATCACGGCAGAACAGGAAGCGAAGCTATGCCAGGCCGAACCACGGAATATCTGGGACAGTAGACGCGTATTACTGAGTTCTGATCTCGAGCTTTCGGACGGTCGTAGGCAGGCCATCGAAGCGGGTATCGTACGCTCTGGAGGAGTGGTTGTGGAGTACAATGCCAAGAGCACAGACGTCGAGTATGACTTTGACGTTCTTATTGCGCGATATCGCTGGGGGGATCTTTATGTACAGGTGAACCTTTGCTCGCTTGGCGTATCCAGTGATCGTGTCTTCCTTACTGGTCTTCTAGGGCGTAAATGGACGCAAGCTCATTGGCTCACTTACATGGCTATTTCATGGTTGCTTATCGTGCGACGTAGGAGATTACCGTGACGAACTACACCGGCGACGCGCGCGACTATCTCAAAAAGCTGATAGGCCTCATGGGCGCGATTTTTACTCCGAGCATGTCCGGCAAAAATACAGTGCTCATAGCTGCTCAGTGCGTCATTTTCTCTACTGTCTGATGACCCCTGACCCCTTCGTCCCTATCTGTAGGATTTCGGGGAACAAGGCAAACAAAGCTCGTAACTGGTCCATCCCAGTCGTCAATCATACATGGCTGGAGGACTGCTTCATTCAGTGGAAAAATCTAACTGTCGGTCTTGAGAAATACGTTGTCTTTCCGCCTGGCCTTGACTTCTCCCATAACCTCGGCGAGCGTGGCATCCAACGCGAGGTTATTCTTGAGTCGCTTCCTGATCTCGTAGCGGAAATGGCTCAAGCGAAGAGTACGGTGACTTCTGTTACAAATAACGGTGATACAGGGAAGCAGTCTCCGGCAAACGCAAAGAAGACCAGCACCCGCAAGGCTCATGAAGTGGAGGACACGACAGGCGGAGTTGACAGCGAAGACCGGATGAACGTTGACGCCAAGTCACAATCCACGGACACTCGAAGAAGGGGGGGTGACCACTTGCAAGAGGACAATCCCGAGGAGGGCGCACTCGACGAGCCTAAACGCACCTGGAAATCACCTAGACGAGCAAGCACGGGTCACTCTCCATTGCGACAATCTACTACACCACTAAAGCACGCACATAAGCGCCTGTCATCAGCGAGCAAGCGCCGCCGCGGAGCCGACCAAGAATCAACAGAGGACGAAGATGAGCGATCTCCGACGAAAAAAAGATCAACACGTGCCGAATTGAGTGGGGCGGACGCTCGTGTCGACAGCCCGTCAAAAACACCCCGAAAGTCTCCGTCCAAGTCTTCGCTAGCGTCACCGGTTCGTCGGATGGCATCGGTCCTTATGCCGCCCGTTGGGACAGCCAGGTCCGTCGTGCAATCCCCACACCGATCGGCCAAAACAAGTCCACTCAAGGACAAGCCAATACGTCGCGGACCTCGGGCGAGATCGTTTTCCCCTGAGCGCGAACCTCCACTGTCATCTCTCACAGTTGACACGACCGTGGACCGGGAGGAGGGACCATCAAGACAAGTGTCACGCCGCTCCGCGGCCAGCAGAGCTTCGCAGCGTTTGAGGGACGAAGTCATGCCTGACGTGGTCAGTTTTGAGAAGGAGATGCGGCGTGGTCATGTCCGCGCGGCCAACGTTCCTGAGAGCGGACACGGGAAGGAAAAAGCTGACACGGGATCCAAGACGGTGGGTAAGGGTAAGAAGCGCACGTCGGCCCACAATGGCGTGGAGGACATTTCGGTTTACTATGAGGAGCACGAGCGTAAGAAGCGGCGCATCAGTAGTACGAAAGGTCGCTTTTCGGGGACAGGTCAGGCGGACGACGGTGATGAGCGCTCAGACAGAGCGGGTGCCAGCTCACAGGGGAGCACAGCACTTTCGTCAAGCAAGGGCGCAAAACTAAAGAAGGCTCCTCCCGGCGGAGACACCACCAAGTAAGCGAAGCAGATTCCGCGTAATTGTTGATCACATATCGACTGATCGCAAGGGAACATACCGTTGGGATCTTGGTTACACAAGTCACGTTGGACGATCACGAAGAGAGGGTGCGTGGCGGAATTTTTCGAGATGCAAATTAAAATTTCATTCTTTGCGTCTTTCTTAGGCTCTGGCGAAGCTCGGTGCGAAGATTGGCGTAAAGCCGAGCGAGTGCACGCATTTAGTCGCAAAGAGCCTTGCGCGCACGGAAAAGCTCCTGTGTGCGATGGCTGTTGCGCCTCATTTCGTGACGGAACGATGGGTTCGCGATTCCATCGTGGCAAAGAAGTTACTCCGTGGGTGTTTTACCTTAATTCCAAAGTGGACCAACTCGAACACTACCGTGAAATTAACAGCTACGGACAAGTATAAGCTTGCGGACCCCTCCAGCGAAAAGAAATGGAAGTTCGAGCTCGTCGACGCGCTGAAGCGTGCAAGAGCGAACAGGGGCCGACTGTTTGCGGGCAAAGTCTTCTACGTGACAAACAAGGTTCCGCTAGATAAGAAACTGTTAAAAAATGTCATTTTAGCACACGGTGGGCAGGTGAGAGTCACTCGCGGCGGCAGTAATGCGCGCAAGGGTGGTGGACTGATCGAGCTACTCGCTCGTTTTGGGTCATAGATACGTCAGCAAAACCCAACCGTTCGTGCCTTGAGCGGCAAATCGTCGGGTCAGGAGTACTTCGTGATTTCGTGCGCGGAAGACGCTTCGGTATGGCGACCTATCGCCGAAGCTGGACATGCGATTTACTCGCAAGAACTCGTGCTCGGTGCTGCTCTCACGCAGGAGATGCGTTTGCATGATGACGAATATCGAGTTGACACGCCGTCGTAAGTTGGTTTACTCTTTATCGGAATTTGGTAGTGCGAGTGCTCGTTAGTTTGGTTACTTGGGCATCTCGGTTGGTTCTTTAATTCTGGAAGAGATGCGTTTTTTTATATGAATCACCGCATTCTTTCCACCGTCCCTACCTGTCTCTGGATTTGTCATGGACCGTCGAGGACGGGCACCCGCAACACGCATACACTATGCATTATCAGCCTCAGTCATCAGGAGGGCACTTGAGCATAAACTCTTATCGAGATTGATTGAGAGATAAACCATATATGGTACCTGAACATTTCAGGGAACCTATCAACTACAGTAAGTTACTCCCATACTACTGCGGCACGTTCATTGAAGTCGATAGAGAGACTAGAAACAACCAGGCGTTGGACTGCCGGAGTGTACAACCATTTCGATGCCGGGACATTGACACCATTTACGCGCACGCGTCGGGGGGGCTTGTTGATGCCAAGGACGGTGAGGACGTCTAATGGCTGGACGACGCTAAACGCGCCATGGCTCGTGATCGTTAACTGACCACCTTGTACATCGAACATCAGCGTACGGCTTGGCGACGGGACATCGCCGGGTAGTTGCGTCTCCCCGTCGTCGATAAGCGCAGTACCGAACGCATGGCCATCGCGGTCGAGAGAGACGAGGAGGGCATATGGCGACGCCGCGCTCGCGCGCGTAGTGTACCCCGGCTGGGAGTGCAGGAGCAGTGCGGCGCCTGAGCGGAGTAACACAGGGATATGGCTGAGCGGCGCAGGGACGTCGACGGTCAAGGTGTTTGTGCTGCCTTCGGGCGTACCGCTCACGACGGTGTGGGTGTACCAGTCGCGCCAGATGACTTGTCCGCGCCCAGGGAGAAAGCCTGAGTAATGGGTCGATTGAGCAGCGCGTACTAAAGTGATAGGGTTACTTGCCATTAACTGAAGACACATTCGGTGTCAGCACAGGGATAACTAGGATGTCGCTCCCAACCATGAACTGGCGGTCAACGGAAAGCAGTTCCGGCTCCTGAGGAAACTCAAAGAAAAGCGCACGGACGGGCGGTGTGCCATATAGCGAGGCGTTGGCGAAGAGCGTATACTAGAAGGGTTTAAGTAGCTGAGAGGCAGAACGAGAACAGACGGACCCAGTATGGAAGCAGAGCGTAGCGCACCGCGATAGCCCTGCGGCTGGCAAGGGCGACGCTGTCCCATCTGTACGGTTCCTGCGATATCGCACCGCGGATGTTGTGGTTGCGGAAAAAGGGCGTGAAAGCTGCGAGTTGCATCCATCGATTACACAGCTCCTCGTCAGTATTCCCAACTCGCAGACACGTTCAGTTACTTGACTGTAATTCAGAACGAGGAAAATTCGCTCTCACTGAAGCCACAAGCGTCCGCTCCCACCATCGGGATCTGGAAGAGCTGGAATTGTAACACCCCCTGGATGCTATGGTGCAAGTACGACCACTTGCTCAAGTTATCTCCTAGCTATTGGCGGACGCATCAGTTCCTGCAGCCACCGAGCCCGCGCGGGTGCTTTACTTACCCAGTGTCCCGTCCACCTCCCCGAACCGGCAAACGTAGAGCGAGAAATGAGAAACGGGCGTTTGTTCGGTTGCAGCTCACGAAGGGCAAGATTTGCCGCTCGCGACATGAGGTGTCCGAACAGGCTGTGCAAGTCGAGCTCGGTCCTACCGCCGTGATGCGTCGCGTTAGTTGCGATCGTTTGCGCCGATAGGTCACCTTGCGCTGCAGAAATAAAAAGTATAAAATTGCTTCAATTCATGGCTAGATTGAGAGATGCTTACCATTGTGAATCGCATATGGCGGCTCGCCGCTGGTATCCCCGCCTTGGTTGACCTCATTAGTCCCGTCCTGGTTGCCAACTGAAGGGTCGATCCCTTTGCCGTATGTGAGCGTCCCATTGATAGTTACGTTGCCGCTTGGTCCCCAAATCGTGGCATCGTACCTAGATCCAAATTAACTATAAATAAGTCGTATTGAAAAGACGGTCCATACCCTTCTGGATATGCAGTGACTAGGTTCCCAGGATCCCCAGGAAGTATTATTGTAGCAGCATGAGTAGGGTGATCAGGCGTTGGGGCGCTATTTCTCCAAGTCAGCATAAGCCATGTTCGTAAACTTCTCTCCTTACCAGTGACCGTCGCAGAAAGATTTTACTTCGTTCATATCCAACCAAAGTCCGGAGAACTCAACGCCGAGCGACGACCAGTTTCGCAGGACCTCCTTATACCATAGTCCCACGTTCGGAGCCAACCAGTCTGGGAAGACCTAGAGAGACACAATTAACCTGGGCACGTCGAAAAATTCCTCGGCTCACAGTATACCCGGGCCAAACTTGACCAATAAACACAGACTGGTCCGGATTGCGAATAAACACGTCGCTTATAAGGGAGAATAAGACCTTTTTTAGAAGGATTTGGGAGCCCTCACAGTTCAGTTCCGCGAGTGAAAGGATCGTACTGAAAGGGGGTCCTCAGTAGCCTGCTTGCATCCGCCAGGATGAAGAACGCACAACGTCCGTGTCATTCGTTAAAAGGGCAGCATAGCCGTGAACAATAGGGATATCTGTCTTCTGGTGAAAAGCATGCTCAGTAAGGCGCAAAAGGGGGCATACAGTGTTGCTCATTCGCATTCTGAAGAGACCTATCAGGTTCACGCTACCAAGCTGTAGAGAACGACGAACCAATTCTCTGATGAAATTGCGCATTTCTTCAGCGGGAAACATTTCGGGGTCGGTGGTAAAGTCTCTGTAGTCGTGGTACAACTCAAGGTCATTCCACATTACTGCATGAGGCGTGGTTAGTATGAAAACCCGTGGGTGGAACAAAACCCATTTCCCGAACCTTCAAGGGGGACGTCCGCAGCACGCATAGCATATACCTGCTCTCGCGTTTCAGCTAGGGATTTGTAGCCCCATCTGCAAAGATGGAAACCGAAACCCCAATTGGGCAGCCGGGAAGGTAGGCCAACGACCTGGCCGTACTGCTCAATGACGCTTTTAGGGTTCGGACCAGAGAAAAAGTATAAGTCGAGTGTTCCCCCAATGAGGCGGAACTGTATCAGGGATTGGTTCGAAGACGGGGGTGTTGCGAGAATGATATCAGACCCTGCCGCGCTGGGAGTGACAAGTTAGAAAGTTCGGTCCCAAAGAAAATCGCGGCATACCTTGAGAGGAAGACGCCATGCGACTGGAACGCGCGGGTAGATGGGACCCAGCGGTGTTCAAGATACATGGGATGCGAGCCGTAGCTACAATAAGATGGAAGATGAGAAGTAGCGAGATGCAATAAGAGAGATTGACAACATGTTCTCGTCTAGAGGATCTGGTGCGTCTCTGTTCCACATTGTCTGCACTGTTCCATTACGCAAGTCCCGACGGAACCCACTAGAGGCCACGACTTCGCCCAATCCATAGATGTTCGTATCCAGCGGGAGGGCAGAAGTGAGCTACGGCCCGAGGTGCCCGAACGAACGTCATCACGTGATCAGTGGTTTAGGGAATAAATTACCTGCAAGTATCTGTCTTCGAAAACCAAAGCGAACGCATCGAATGCCAAACTGGGATCACCTCCGGCTCTCATAAATGCAGGGATCGGCGCGGGGGGTAAAGATGTTGGACGTGTGTCGAAAATGGGCACCGGCTGGGGATCGGATCGGCGAGTAATCCAAAAGGCGAATGGAGACGCCTCGTAGTGGAACCGCAAGTCTGCATGTTCCGGGGAGCTCGGCTCTGTCAGTTCTGGCGGGTCGAAGTATTCTGAGGGTAGGGTGAATTGTCGAGCCGATCTGTCGAAAACGTTGACGTGTAGTCTGTTGGAAGGAAGCACAAAGCACTAGTTGGCGCTGTGCAGATTTAGTGCGGGAACGGACACAGACACGCACCGAGAAGTAGTTTCATAAGAGACCTGAATGGTAAGATTGAGGATATCGTGTCCGAATGCGTCGCACGGGCGCCCTGCGAGATTAAGTTGCGCTGTGAATCCACTCCGATTCTCGACGAGTGAATCGAGCACATAGCCTGAGAAGAAGAGATAAATTTGGCGAAAGGATAGCAACAACAGCCGGAAATTAGACCTGGACAGTCGGTGACATTTAGTGGGTGCTTCTGCTTCTGCGTATGCCCGTTGCGGATCATCACCAGGTGTAGAAGTATTGACGCCTCCCCATGTCTCTCTGATAATAGTTCCGATTATGCGGGCCACCACGCTCATAATGCTCGGTCTCACGTCGACCCTGCGAGGAGGCTACCAATTTCGATCCACTGTCGTCACGGGTCGGCGCTCCGTCTTTTTTGTCGCTATCCGGGGCACCGTCGATATTAGGCCCTTCGCCGTCATCGCGGTCGTAAAGATGCCTTGATCGGGGCTGTCGCGCCGGGTCGGCCATTTCAAGCAAGTCTTACTGCCAGGTGTGACAAGCGGTCTCGTAGCTAGTCGAACAGACAAGAGAAGTAAGATGGCGTCCCGACACTCACTATCGGCTATCTCTTGACAAATGGGGGCCAGGGCAAAGGGTTGTAGTACGGCATATGTACGGCATAAGTTGTTGGTGGGGTATGCGTCTGGATGTCATCATCATGGATGTCATCATGGACATGGAACGTTCTGCGAACTGAAATGTAAACGTAAGACTTGCCTTTTCGGTATAAAAGAGCTAGGCCGAATAAAAAAAATCTGGCTGCTTACAGTACTGCGAATTGAATCGGGTGAATCAAAGTGTGTTCATTGAAAAATGTAGATAGTACAAGACTTTGTAAGGGATGTGCACTGGCAAGGCGGGGGGTCCTACACCCAACGCGCACAAAAATGGGTCGAAAAATAATTGTGCCCGTAGAGGATTCTCTATAACTCCACAGTTGACTAGAGTCTTTCAAGGGACTATGCTGACCCGTTCAGTCGGAAATGGTTACGGGTCGACCAGAGAGCCGGCGAGCTGACACGAATCGCTTGACGAGCTTGCCCTTTAGGCAAAGCGACCGAAGGGACGGCATCACTTCGGCGACCATCTCCTCAGCGACGCCTTCGAGTGCGTGAGAAATGTGCCCCGCCAATCCCTCAGATACTACGTCCAGCGTCACCGCAGCGGTGAATGGACGAAGGAGTTCCAGGCATGCAGCAGCGTCCGTGTGCTCCTCCACCTCCACACCCCATTGTAAGCCACGTGACGTGATGGAGAGGTGCACTACGTTGGAAAGCATGGCGGAAAATTTGCTAAGGATTCGGGCTACTACGTGCGAGAGTTGCCAACAGACCTCTAGGCATAATATTTCGAGTGAGAAACTGTGAATTTCAAGTCGTTCAAAGTAAAGATGGACGTTGCTGCGTGGGACCCCAAAGGATACTTTGGCGCGCTTCAAGCGGACTAGGTTGTGACCTTGTGCACGATCGATGAATTTGGAAAGCTGGGGGACTTGAAAGTCAAGCCTATGCCTAACTTGAATGAAGTACGATATATCGCACTTGTCGAGTCGAGGAGTGTCGAGCCGGGCCAGGAAGTCCTCCAAATAATTCGCAAGGCCGAAGTAGTTAAAGGTAGTGAGAGAGCGAAGGACAACCCGCGTTCCTGGAACCGGAGGTATGGTGCTAGAGGGATATTC
>WNFR01005005.1_pt1 | contig 23414 bp, 23 predicted proteins | sample 5400221 | NCBI WGS metagenome assembly WNFR01 (sample SAMN13153357, study PRJNA577476) | soil metagenome | isolation source: 40 cm soil under Madrone tree | place: USA:California | collected 2016-06-14 | reverse complement strand
TCGATCGGCATTCCGGGCAAGCTGGCGCAGCTAGCGCGACCCGGAATCAAGGAATTCCAAAGCCATCTGGATACCGGCGTCCGCCGGTATGACGGATAAGCGTGAACAACTTGTTTAGCGAACTTCTGGGCCAGGACATTAGTGAATGCCAACACGCAGAGGTTTTTTACTTTAAGATTTCCTTCATTTTGCTTACCAGCGCCGGTTCGAGATTGAACAACTCTTTGACTTGTTTCTCGATCTCCGCGCCGTCGATCGGATCGAGATCGAGCTTGGCTTTTTGGGTATCGACTAAGAACTCCGGATCTTTCATCGTGTCCATGAAGGCTTTGCGCAACAAGCCCACGCGGCTTTTCGGAGTGGCGGGCGGCAGGACGTAGAAACGATTGAGGACGCCGTTGACGCGCGCTGACGTTAGAATCAATTTCTTAGCCTCCTCGCTTTTCGCCAAATCGACTGCCCAGGGAACATGGGGCACCTCGGGATGCGGTTTAAGATTCCCTTGCACCAACAGGAAGCTTTCCATTGTTCGACGCTGGTGATGCCGGTGGACTTTGCGACGCCGATCATGAAATTATCTTGGGCCGGCACACCGAGAAACTCGAACTTGCGCGCGTCGAACTCCACTCCCGGCAACCCGAGCATCTGTTGAAAGGACAGGCCACCGACAAAATTGCCGATCGTCAGGCCGTCCGGCTTGGCCGCTTTGTAGACGTAATTGGCCGCGAGCAAACTCGCTGCGCCGGGCATATTATCGACGACCGTGGTTGGGTTACCGGGAATATGCTTGCCCATGTGCCGGGCAATCACTCGCGAGTACGTATCGAAGCCACCACCCGGCGCGAGCCCGACAATGAGCCGGATGGTTTTTCCTTTGTAGAAATTTTCCTGCGCGAGAACGGACGCCGACTGCGCGGCGAAGATCCAAACGAGACCGAAGGCCAACAACGAACGAAGCACGCTCGGAGACATAGAAACCTCCTGGGTGGAAAATTGGCCGTGCTATGAGCCGCATCGGACGCCTTAGTGTGGTCGCGATTAAAGCAATTTTCGTGTGGGCAAACAACTAAAAAATAGGACGATCTGATTGACCCCGCTGCGGCTGACGAGCGCCCGAAGAACGGCCCTTCGACTAAAGCCGCGGCGAAACGCGGTCAAGATCTCGCCTATGATGAGAATAGAATAATTCTATTTGACTGTAACGCGGGCGTTTCCTATAAGGCGCCTATGGATATACAAGTTAGCGGTTTTTCCGCGATTCAACAACTTGCGAAATTTATCGAACGGCGATCCCGGAAAACTCTGGTCGCTTACGCGATCTTAATGACGATACTGTTGGGTATCTTCGACCTGCAGACGGGAGTCGAAGGTCATTTCCTACTCCTTTACCTGGTTCCCATTTTCATCGGCAGTTGGTTTGTTTCCCGAGAAGTCGGAGTTTATCTCGCTTTTTTTGGTTCATTGATTTGGTTCGCTGCGGATTCGCTGGGCGGCCGCACTTATTCTTCCGCTTGGATCGCCTATTGGAATATGGTTACGCGCACGAGCGTGTTCGTCCTGTTCGCGGTCACACAGGCACAGCTGCGCACAAAACTGAATGAGCTATCGAAGCTGGCCAGTCGCGACCTGCTCACGGGTCTGCCGAACGGTCATGCTTTTTACCAACTAGCGGCCAAAGAAATGGACCGAGCATTTGGACTGGAGCCGATGACTCTAGCTTGTATCGATGTTACTGGATTCCACTGGGTCAACCACCGGTTTGGCTACCCGATGGGAGATCAAATGGTTTGCAAGATTGCCCATACCATTAAACAACACGTGCCGCGTCCCGATCTGGTCGGTCGGATGGGCGGCACTTCGTTCGCTGTATTGTTGCCTAACGTAGCTTCGGAGACGGCGAATTTTGTCCTCGAAGGGGTTCACCATGCTTTGAATGAAGAGCGCCGCAAGTTTTCCCACCCGCTGACGTTCTTTATCAGCGCGATTGCTTGTACGAAGGCGCCGCGCACGGTCGCGGAACTGTTGCACGAGGCCGACGCCCAAATGACTCGCATGAAGGGCGGCAAGAAGGATTCGTTGGAAATAGCAAACGTCGACGTTCTGCCGATGTTAAACTAGCTGTAGCGACACTCGAGAGGACGGACGCTGCCGGTCGGCGACCTCGTCCGAAACTTCCATCCTAGACTCGGCAAGGGCGGGAGCCTTTTCCCTTCGTATCACAATTGCTCCGAGGGCGAATTATTACCAATCGCTCCATCGACGACGCCCCCCACTAGTCGCAAAACTTTCCGATTGTCTTATGAGCACAGTGCCGCGCCGTCTCTGTGCTTGGGCGCGATATTTTTATAATGACACACCGAGCGTCGCTTCTACCGCTCGTCAGCCCATCCAGCTGGTCATGCGTTGAATGCGGGACAGCGACTTCATCGTAGCCGACTACTTCTTCGCCGTTGTTACCCGCCCGCGCTTCGTTTTTGTACGTGCGCATGAGATAATTCGCCTGTCCGTAAAACGCGCCGTCACGCCGCTGCCGCGCTCAAACTATCACTATGCGTTTGCCCTTTATCCTCGAATCGCCGCTCTGGCGTTCATTGCGTCATCGCAACTATCGGCTCTATCTGATCGGACAACTGGTCTCCGTGTGCGGCACCTGGATGCAGCAGGTTGCCCAGAGTTGGCTCGTGTATCGCCTCACCGGGTCGGCCACGTTGCTCGGACTCGTGGGTTTCGCCACGCAGATTCCCGTGTTCGGACTCGGCGCTCTTGGCGGCGTCATCAGTGACCGCTACTCATCGCACCGGGTTGCCGTCTGGACGCAGAGCGCTGCGCTGCTGCAGGCGATAATTCTCTCGGGGCTCACGCTGACGGGTTGGATTCAGCCGCTTCACATCATTCTCCTGGGTGTCATCTTGGGAGTCGTCAATGCCTTCGACATGCCCGCGCGCCAGGCGCTGATGCACAAGCTCGTCGCCGTTGATGATTTGCCAAATGCCGTCGCGCTCAACTCTTCGATGATCAACGCGGCGCGGATCATCGGGCCGGGCCTCGCCGGCATCGTGGTCGCCAAGCTTGGCGAAGGCACGTGTTTTTTGATCAACGCTGTGAGCTATCTGGCGGTCATCGTCGCTCTGCTGGCCATGAAACTGGCGCCACAAGAAGCCGCGCCGACCAAACAGCTCTCGCTCGCCCATTCCCTCGCCGAAGGTATTCGTTACACACTCGACACAGTGCCGATACGGGACGTTTTGCTGCTGCTCAGCGTCGTTGGCGTGATGGGGATGCCGTACATCACGCTCATGCCGGTTTTTGCCGCGGACATTCACAAGAGCGGCGCCGACGCGCTGGGTTTGATGATGGGCGCGATCGGCTTAGGGGCGCTGGTCGGCGCCCTCGGTCTCGCCAGGCGCAAGTCGGTCATCGGCCTAGGCCGCGTCATCGCAATCGCGACCACGGGTTTTGGCCTAGCGTTGATCGCCTTTAGTTTCTCGAAGCTATTTTGGCTCTCGCTTTTGCTATTGACCGGCGTCGGTATGGGCTGGATGGTGCAAATTGCCGCCTGCAACACGGCTCTGCAGACTCTCGCCGACGACGCCATGCGTGGTCGGGTGATGAGCCTCTTCTCGATGATGCTGGTCGGCATGGCGCCGTTTGGAAGCTTGATTGCCGGCTGGGCGTCCGACCGCATCGGCGCGCCTTGGGTTGTCGCCGTGGGGGGCGCTGGTTGCGCGCTGGCAGGGCTCGTGTTTGCGCGCCATTTGCCGCGTCTAGTCGCCGCGGCGCGGCCGATATTGATCGCCCGCGGCATTATCATCGAACCAACAACCGGCGGTGAAGCAGTCGGTGTCGATCCAACATAATTTCGTTGTTTCCTCGGCGGGCTCCACAGATCAGTCCGTCACTCGCTTCGCACTAGCGGTAAAGCGCATTGATAAATCCGCTCTTGTCCAGTTCCTGCAGAATACTGTCGTCGTAAAATCTCCTGGGATCCTGGCCCTTCGCTTTGGGATTGACTTGCGCGAGCTCGTTGATCACGGAACGAAAAGCTTCCGCGCTTGGATAAGGGCGCGATTTTAAATATTTGGTAATGGCGAATTCATAGGTTTCGTCGAGCAACTCGCGATCTTTTGTGCGCAGATATTTTCCCATCACTTCCATCGCGAACGGTTTGTCCTTTTTCACACGCGCGATGGCTTCCAGAAAAGCCCTCAAGAAGTTCGCCGCGATTTCACGGCGCTGTTGCATGAAACTTCGCCGCAACGTGATCCCGTTCGCGGCATAGGGTGTGCCAAGCGATGCGATGTCCAAGATTTCGCGAAAGCCTTCGCGTCGCGCCTGAATGATCGTCGGATAGGAAAGAATCGCCGCGTGAATGCGGCCGCCGCGCAGCGCCGCAACAGCGGAGGATACCGCGCCGACTTGCACCAGCGACACATCCTTGATCGGTTCCAGACCGTAATGTTGAATCGCGATGCGGGCCGCCGTGTCGATGGAAGTGCCGAAGCGGCTAATGCCAATCGACTTGCCCTTAAGATCCTCCGGTTTTTGAATGGCGGGGCCAACCACGAGACTCGTCAAAAGGCGATCGTTGATCAGCGCCATGCTGAGCACGTCGGCGCCGCCGATGGCGGCGCTTGCGGTCGTGCTGCCGGCGATGGCGAGAAACTCGATTTCGCCCGCGATCATCGCGGCCATCCCCTCGGTGCCGCTGGGAAAAGCTATGAGATCGATATCGAGCCCATGCTTCTTGAACAAGCCGGCTTCGCGCGCCGCCCACAACGGCGTGATGTTTCCCGACAGGGACGCATAACCGGCTCTGATTTTCCGTCCCTCTTGTGCCGTCGCGGTTGCGGCAAAAAAGACAAGCACAGCGAGAAAAAAGCTGGAGAGCAAACCGTGATTCGTCATTCGAGCCTTAACGATAAAGCTCGTCAATGAAGCCGCTGCTTTGCAGCTCGCGCACGAAGCGGTCGTCGAAGAAACGCTTCGGATCCTGCCCCTTTGCTTTGGGATTGCGCGATTCTAGCTCATCGAGCACGGCTCTGATGGCTTCCACGGTGGGCAGCGGCACTTTCATCAGATGCTTATTCGCATAGATATCGTAGGTTTCCGCAAGTTGTTCGCTGTCCGTCGTGCGCAAGAACTTGCTCATGACAGCGATGGTAAACGGCCGGTCGCGTTTCATGCGCGCGATCGCCTCGACTTGCGCAGTCATGTACCGGCGCACTAACTCCGGCTCTTTGCGAATCACTTCGCCGCGGGTGGCGATCCCAGTGGACGCATAGGGCATATTCAAAGAAGCGATGTCGAGGAGGTCCCGAAAGCCGAGTTTTTTCGCGTGTCCGATTGCGGGGTAGGAAAGAATGCCGCCTTGGACCCGACCCCCGGCCATCGCCGGCACGATCGATTCCATGCCGCCGATTTGAATAATCGAAACATCTTTTTCCGGCACGAGGCCGAAGTGTCGTAACGCGATACGCGCTCCGGTGTCGATCGTCGTGCCGAAGCGGCTGATGCCGATCGACTTGCCGCGCAGTTGTTCGGCTTTTTCAATCTCCGGACGAACCACCAAATTCAATACCAACGTGCCGATCGTCGTGCCGATAACGATCACATCGGCGCCGCCCACCGCGGCGCTGACGGTGGTCGCGCCGGCAATCTGCAAGAAGGTCACTTCGCCGGCGATCAACGCGCTCATGCCCTCGACGCCGCTGGGTGTCGCGATGACTTCGACTTCCAAGCCGTGTTTCTTGAAGATCCCTGCTTCGCGCGCCAGCCACGGCACCGCCATTGACCCCGACAGCGACGTGATCGCCACGCGCAGCTTGCGCAACGGCGGCGATTCTGCGGCGTTGGAAGTTCGCGCCGCGAACGACAGGAAAACTAGGGACCCAATTAGAAATAATAATCGTCTAGCGACTCGTTTCATCGTTTATTCTTGGCTCCATTCAACGATCGCCCATCGGCTAAACACACTGGGGCGCGTTCATTACTTCAACCCTGCGCTGCAAAGATTTTGAAATCCGCGAAGTCATCCTTATCGTGCCGGATTCAATCCCAGCTCCTGCTGGGCGCGCCGCAGGTAACTCATGTCGAGATATTTTTCCGGCGCCGGATAGGGACGGCTTTTGAACAGCCTCTCGCCCATCAAATCGATCAGGCGCTGAAAGCCCTCGCGATTCACCGAGCCGTCGCGGCTGATGATGCCCTGAGAAAGATATTCGTCGACAGTGGACCGTGTGTATTTAAGCGGAATGCCGGTGCGTTTGCTGACCAGTTCGGCCGCTTGATCCCGGTTAGCGTGTGCCCACTGCATTGCGCGGACCATGGCTTTGAGGTAACGCACCGTCAGTTGACTGTTCGCTTCCGCCCAGCGGCTGTCGACAATCAAGCTGTGAAACTGCAAGTTCGGGATATAGTCGGACAGTCGCGCAACTTCCAAAAAACCCAGCTCGCGTGAACGCGGCAAATCGCCGCCAAGCAGCATCGTCGCCGACGTGCTGCAAGTCTTCAGGCTGGCGAGGCGTTGTCCGGTAGGTCCGTTTTGAATGATGGTGTAGTCACGATTAAGTTCCAAGCCTTCGGCTTTGAGCATCTCGCGCAAGAAAATCGTGCTGCCGGAAACCAGACTGACGACGCCGATGATTGTGCCCTTGAGTTCCTTGATTGATTTGTATTTGGCGCAAGTCACCAGCGTGTAGGCTGCAATCGGCACGGTGCCGCCGATGATTTTGAGCGCCGCGCCCCGCTCCACCGCGTTGATTGCCGCCGACGGATCGACGATCGCCACGTTTACCTGGCCGGCGATGAGCGCTTGAATCAGCGTATCGGTCGAGCCGATCAACACCACGTCGCCGTGAATGCCCTCTTGCGTGAAGAAGCCTTTGTCCGTGGCTGCATAGTTGGGCAATTGTTCCACGGTGCGGGACACGTTTCCGATAATCACGCGGTCCGCGCCGTAACCGATTGAAACAAATAAACCAACCCAGAGAAAACCCGCGCAGCACGTCAGCGACTTTGTCCGCATGTTCGTCCTTTCGCCTCACGCTTTCTGATAGTAGTTGGCATAATAGTGGTCCGCAATCTCAGCGCCCGTCGCTTTCCATACCCCATCGTGCGCGCAAATATATTCAAGCGCTTTGTCGAGATATTTGATGCGGAACGCCAAGCCGATCACAAACGGATGCAGCGGTATCGTCATAACTCGGCCCTGGGCAGCGCCCTCCGCATACAGCGTATCGAATTGGTCGCATACCATCTGAAGCCAATCCTTTGGCGTGTGGCCGCCCTGAAAAATTACCCGGATGTCGTTGAGGCCTTGCTGGTACGGAATCGCAACCATGCGGCCTGATTTTACGCGCATCGCGCAAGGTTGATCGTCGAAGCCCCAATCACAAACATAATCGAAACCCTCCGCCGCCAGATGGTCCAATGTGTGCGGACTCTCATCGCCACCGCCGGGACCGAGCCAACCGCGCGGCGCTTTGCCGGTCGCGGCCGCGATGGTTTCGCGTATTTGGCGAACGACCGACCGCTCCTCCTCGGCCGAATATTGAGTCATTCGGATATTATTCGTCACGCCGTGACCGAGCCACTCCCATTTTCGTTTATTGCCTTCTTCGATGATCGCCGGATGATGCGCGCACACGTCGGCATTCAATAACGCCGTTGCCCGGATATCATGCTTTTCCAATGCATCCATCATGCGAAACACGCCGATGCGCGAGCCGTAGTCGCGCAGCGCATAGCCGGTCACGTCCGGCAACAGCGCATGGGCCGCGCCGGGAATGACTTTATCAACGTGAAAGAACTCGATATTGGGGGCAACCATCAGGGCAACGCGTGCGCCCCCCGGCCACTTGAACGGTTTTCGTCCAATGATCGGGGAATATTCATAACGGTCGGTTTGCATGTGCTGAACTCCTGATCCCGATAAAAATCATCCAGAAAGGGAGGCTATGACAAAAAAGGTCGAAGCGTCAAGAAGATCATCGCCGGGTGATTTGAGCGCAAAGCTCGAGGCGGTCACTTGGCGCGTTCATTTGAATTCGCCGCACAGTGGCGCCACAGCGTCCCGCCGGTTAAAGCCTCATTCGGAACGCGCGGTGATTTTTCTCCCAAACCAGGAAATGCGACCCGCACACGATGCTAAGAAAACCCTTTTGCTCACAGCCGAGGTGCTCGTAAAACTCTTTATTCGAGGCGTTGAGCTCGTCGAAATCGCTGAGCACGATCCACGTCGGCTTCATGTTCCCGTGCACGATCTTTGCTACTCTTTAGCATACAGCTTGTTATCCGGGTGCTTTAAGGAGCGATTTGGAGTTATTGACAGCATTGCTTCCGCTTCGTCGCGCGCCTGAACGGAAATTTTACAATGAGTGACAATTTGACAGACGATTTTGTCTAACCAGGAAAGATATGCGCGCAATCGAACTGCTCTGACCGAAGCTCACCACGAAACAGTATGATTTCTATGAACTCACAGTCGTCCGCTGCCGAAAAAATCGGTGAATTATTGACCCGTGAAGGCTTGCTGAGCCGCGACCAATTGGAACGCAGCATCGAGGCTCAGAAACTCGATTATCCATCCGTGCCCTTGGGCAAGGTCTGTGTCACCCTCGGCTTTATGTCCTCAGCTGAACTGGCCGGCGTACTCGTCAAGCATCGCCGACACATTCAAATCGGCGAACTTTTGGTGCACCTTGGACTGATTCCCACGGACCAGCTGCAGGAAATACTTGAATATCAGATCAAACTTCACCCGAAAAAGAAGCTCGGCGAGCTGCTGGTCGAAAAAGGCCTGATTGACGACGCGGCGCTCATTCGCGCCTTGTATAGGCAATCGCAGCAGACCGATCCGCCCGGCAGGCGCACGGGAGGCAAGTTTGCGCCGTTGATCATCTCCGGTCGCCTGCAGCCGCAAGAACTTGATGCGATTGTCAGGATAGCCGAGAGCAAGCGTCTCCCGGTGGAAACAGTCCTGATGGAACGAAAGCACGTGACGAAACAAGAACTGGGTGCGGCATTGAGCGCGTATTACCAGTGCCCGTTCAAAGAGTACGACGATAAAGTTCTGATCGCTCCGGAATGCGTGAGCGGCATCAATCCCAGTTATCTCAAGATGAATTATTGGATCCCGATGCGCGTCAGCGACAAAACCGTCGACGTGCTGATCGATGATCCCCACGCCCATGACCGGATTCAGGACATCAAGCGCCTGTATCCCGGGAAGAAGATAAAATGCCTGGTCGGACTGCGCGAGGATATTCTTCAATACGTCAATGCGGTGAGCACAGGGCAATTCGGCGCTCACACCCGCGAGTCTGTGTCGACGATTCTTGGCCAACTGGACGGCCAGGACGAAGACCCGTCGGAAACGAACGTCGAGCTGCTCGTCAGCGAAAATGACAGCGCCATCGTGCGTCTGGTCAATCAAGTCATCGTTGACGCCTGGAACCAACGAGTTTCGGACATTCACATTGAGCCGCAAGGCAGCCGCCGTGAAACCCGGATACGATTTCGTGTCGATGGGCGGTGTTTTGAATACTTGCAAGTCCCGGCCGTTTATCGACGCGCGGTTGTGTCGAGACTCAAAATCATGGCCGGGCTGGACATTGCAGAACGGCGCAAGCCTCAGGATGGTAAAATTAAATTCCAACTGGGCGATCGCTCCATCGAATTACGCGTAGCAACGATCCCGACCTCCGGCGCCGGCAATGAAGATATCGTGATGCGGATTCTCGCCGCCGAGGAACCGATTCCGCTGGACCGTTTGACAATGACCCCGCGCAACCTGCGCGAGTTTCGCAACTTGCTCGAAAAACCCTACGGTTTGATTCTTTGCGAGATTCGCGATCATGAAACCGCCGAAGTGGCGATCGAAGCGTCGCTCACCGGCCATCTGGTTTTGAGTACGCTCCATACCAACAGCGCCGTCGAAACGGTCACTCGCCTACTCGAGATGGACATCGATCCGTTCAACTTTGCAGACTCGTTACTCGGCGTGTTGGCGCAGCGCTTGGCGCGGACTCTATGCCGCGAATGTCGACAGTCGTACCATCCTCCTAAGGAAGAGTACGACGCTCTGGCCTACGGCTTTGGCGAAGATTCATTCGCTCAGTTAGGAATTGCCTACGATGACAAGTTTAAGCTTTACTGCGGCAAAGGTTGCCCGTCGTGTCGCGATACCGGTTATAGGGGCCGAATTGGTTTGCACGAACTGCTGCTCGTCACCGACGAGATCAAAAAACTCATACATACGCGCGCAACCGTGGCAGATCTGTTCAAGGTTGCACGGGCTCAGGAAATGACCACACTGGTCCAAGACGGTGTGTTAAAAGTCCTACAAGGCTGGACTGACTACGCCCAAGTCAAAGCCGCAGCGACGAGATAATCGGCGAGGGATACCCCGTAGGAAGACTTAACGATCGTCTCCATATTGGACGCGAATATCAATCGCGCTGACGCCGGGCCAACCCCAATTACTTTCGTAATTTGTCGATGAAGCCGCTCTTCTTGATCTCGTCGAGGAGGCCCGGTTCGAACACTCGGAGTGTCTCCGGCGTTTGACCCTTGGCTTTTGGATTTGTCCTGGCTAACTGGCCAATGACCAACTCGACTCCTTTACGGTCGGGCATGCTCAGCAGACCTTCGGCATGTTTCCCTAAAAAATAATCGTAACCGATGCCGTAAACTTCGTCGTCGGCACGAATATACTTTTTAATGACCTGAATCGTTAGGGCGCGATCTCTCTTGGCGAGGAACATGCCTTCGATGAGCGCCTTCACGACGTTCAGCGCCTTGTCGCGATTGGCCTCCAAATAGCTGCGCTTGATCATGAGACAACTCTGCGGATAAGGCATACCGGCATCCGCCATGTCGAGCAGCAGATTCATCCGGTGCTTTTTGATCGCCATGGTGGCAAAGGGTTCGGTGAACAACGACGCTTCGGTGGCGCCATTGATTAAAGCCGTGAGCCGATTCGAGCTGGCGCCCAGCTGAATCACGGTGACTTGCTTGGGATCAACGCCGAACTTTTCCAAACTTGACTGGACGGCAAAATCGGTGGCGGAGCCGAACTGGCTAATGGAGACTTTCTTGCCGCGCAAATCCTGAATGCTCTTGATGTCCGGTCGACCGACGACCTTGAAAGCAAACAGGTTAAATCCACCGGTAATCATCGCGAGGTCTGCGCCTTGTACGTTAGCGGTGATCGCCAGCGCGCCGGTGGAAAAAAGGAACTGACTCTCATTGGAAAGCAGCGTCTGCACGCCCAAGGTGCCGCTGTTCATCGTCAAATATTCAACTTCCAATCCGTATTTCTTGAACAGGCCCTCTTGATTGGCGACCCAGATTATCGCATGGAGCGGCGTTATGCCGCCGCCGCTGATGCGAATCTTGTCCGTCGCAAGCGTGATGGTCGAAACAAACAAAAGTCCGACAGCGACTCCGACGGATAATAGTAGTTTCATACTTTTGCCTAGTCGCGATCGTGGGGCTGAGACAAACACGCGCCACGAAACACGATCACGAATTGACGATTTCCTCGTACGTTGGCGTCGGCATCCCGGCCTTCCAGCTCGCGTCGCGCAGCTCGATGCGGTTCCCGCTCGGATCGAGGACAAAGAGTTGTCTGCCGGTGAAAAATCCACCCGGGCGGTAATCCACGGGCTCTTGAATCTTGATGTCGAGCCGATGAAAAAGTTTGCAGGCTTGATTGAACATCTCCGGGCTGACGTCGAAGGCATGATGCAAGCGGCCGTCTTGCTCGACGGTTCGAACGATCGGGTCTTTACGCTGGCAGAGAATGATATTGTGGCCGCCAATGCGAAAACAGGACTGCGGCGAGTTGGCAAGTCTGCCGACATGTTCCAACCCGAGAATCTCGCCGTAAAACTTCTCCGCCTCTTCGAGGTTGTTCACCGGGATCGACCAATGAACCACGGCGTCAAGCTTGAGCATGCCCATGAGTGCTCTCCTTTCGAGCATCACTTAGCGCATTCGCCCATACCTGTCTAGACAATACGATCACGTCTAAGCGCCGCATTCCGTCCCTCGGCGTTGACTTCTTGCCCCCGTTGCACCTAAATTCGAGGCGCTCAATTGCACAAGCACCGGAGGGAATGATGGCAAATGGAACAATAACGATCGGCTGCCGCGATTACGCCCACACCCGCGCGCTGGCGGACGGCAGGGTCAAAGTGGACGGCGTCGAGCTAAAATTCGTCAACATCTCGCCGCCGTCGCAGATATTTTTGCGCATGTTGCACGACGAAGAGTTCGACGCGTCGGAGATGTCGTTATCCAATTACATGATTGCGCTCGGCAAGAACGATCGCCGATTCGTGGCGATTCCGGTTTTTCCGTCCCGGGTTTTTCGCCATTCCTATATCTGGATCAATACCCGGGCCGGGATTACGAAGCCGGAGGATCTTAAAGACAAGAAGGTCGGCATCGCCGACTACTCGATGACTGCGCTGCTGTTCGTGCGCGGTCTATTGCAGCATCAGTACGGCGTCGCGCCGCAGGACATTCATTGGTTTCGTCGCCGCTCCGAGCACGTGTCCATCGAAATTCCGCCGGGGATTCGTATAGATAACATCGGCAAGGAGCAGACTCTCGACGCTCTGTTTGAAGCGGGCGAACTCGATGCCCTCGCTGTGACTCAGCCGCCGCGCGCATTTCTTACGGGCTCACCTGTCGTCAAGCGTCTCTTCAACGACGTCAGAGACGTCGAAGCCGAATATTATCGCCGGACGCAAATCTTTCCGATCATGCACATGGTGGTGATTCGTCGCGCCATCTACGATCGAGATCCGACCCTTGCGGTCCGCCTGGCGCAAGGGTTCGAGGCAGCGAAACACATCGCCTTCGAAGATTATGAAGAAGGCTTGTCGTCGCTGCCTTGGGTGAATTTGGATTTAGAATACGCTCGGCAAGTCTTAGGCAAAGATGTTTATCCTTATGGCGTGAAAAAGAATCTTCCAACCCTGAACGCGGCGACACAGTATTCTCACGAACAAGGATTGACCCAGAGAGAATTTGCGGTGAACGAATTATTCGCGCCGGAAACGTTAGAGTTATTCGGCGCGGATTGACCGGCGTGTTCGAGTATTTATTGCTTCGCCTTTCGCCGCAGCTCCGCCAAGAAGCCACCGGATTCAAGGTTGCCGATGAATCTTGCGTCGATGATCTGGTCGAGATCGACTTGATTGATCTTCGGATTCAGTCGCGCAACGATGCGCTGCACGGCTTTATAAGCCGCTGGATTGGGCGCTAAATCTAAAGTGGTCATCAGCCGGAGCACCTTGTACGAAGCTTCCGCCTCATCTATTTTGGACAGCCGGAGATTTTTTTGCAGGACCTTGAGAACGTCGCTTCTGTTGCTGTTTTCAAGAATAAACGCGCTGGATTCGGCCAGCCCCTTGGTGAGACGGAGAAAAAAATCAGCACGATTCGCGATCACATCCTTGAGCGCACAGAGACTCGGCCCTTGATACGGCGCCTTGAGCTCGGCTGCGTCGGCCAAAGAGCGAAATCCCGCTTTGAGCGACGCTTCGCTCAAACCATACGTCATCGCCGCGACGTCGATATTCCCCGCCATCAGGGCCTGGGCGATCACCTGCCCGTCACCGATAACGCGAATCTTGAGATCGAACTTATCGGGATCGACGCCGAGGTGGTCGAGGATGATCATCGTCTGCAACCAAAAGCCGCCGCCGATACTCTGCACGCCGACGCTCCGCCCGCGCAAATCTTCGACGCCTTTGATTTCTTTACGGACAATCAAACTGCGGGGAATCTTGTTGATCGCGCTGGCGATGCAACTAAGTTTGACGCCTCCGGAGACCGTGCTCAGAATGGTCGATTGCGCCGGATAAACGGCCTCGACTTCTTTCGCCACCAGCGTGGCGACGCTGAGTGCGCCATTGCGCACTTGGATCATGGAAGCGTCAATGCCGTATTTTTTGAAAAATCCCTTTTCAATACCCACCCACATCGGCGCCGCAGTCTCATTGTAACCGCCATAGGAGACGCGAAAGACTTCTTGAGCGTAGGAGAAGGATTGAAAAAAACACGTCAGGCCGATCAGCCCAAGGCCGGTGAGGATATTAATCCCGCGCGTTAAAACCATGCTTGACCGCTTCGGAGCTAACCGTGCCGTGGTTCGCCGCTCATTGTAACTTTCTCACTGGCCGCCGGCGTTCCGATGCGAACCGTTAACGCGTAAACTCTCCATCAATCGGCCGAAACCTGACCGGCAGTCATAAATTTTCAACGCTTTGAGGGCACCCCAAACCATGGCGGCCGGGGCGGCTACGACTGTCTTTCCCGTATCGGCTTCCAGCGCGGCGATGATATCGACCGACGGCCAGCGCGGGCACGCAATGTAGATTGCATCCGCGGACGGGTGCTCGCGCGCTAATCCACGAGCGAGATTAAATGCCGCTTCAGGCGATTGACTGGCGAAATCGATATTTTTTATCAGGCCAAGGCCCGCGGTCGCCAAAACTTTGAAACCGCTGGCTTCGAGAAAGGCGCGAATTTCTTGATTGCGCGCTTCGACAAAAGGACTGACCGCAATCACCGACCGCGCGCCCAAGGAACGCAACGCTTCCACGACTGCGCCATTCGCCATCACGACGGGTAATTGGGTTTCGCGCCCGAGCAACTCCGACAATTCCGCGTCGCCTGACGGGCCTTTCGACAACGCCACGGGAGCGCCGCCACAGATGAGCACGTCGACCTTCTCCGCGGCCAGTCTTTTACCGGCATCCACCATCTGCGCAAAAGCCGATGCCGCTTGTTCCGCACCCAAGGTTTGGATCGGCTCGCTGATCGTGAGACCAACGTGAAGCACTCCTTCCGGTAAAAGCTTGCGCATTTCTTCGCCCGAGGTGTCGAGAATCGCCGGGGCGATGTGACCCATTCGAGCACGCCATCCGTAACGCATATCTTTTAACCTTTCGCTGTTTTCCGATTTACCGTTGATCTGTTGAGCGTCACCCGATTTCACATCAGTGAGCGCTCGCGATTCGCCGCGCGCTAAAGCCTTGGCGTCTCTGAGCGATGCCGTTGCGACCCTAACAAAGCCGTTTAACCGGTGTCAATCGATCAAGTGCAAAATTGCCGCGGCACCGTCATCATGATCGTTGCGGCCGGGTTATCAAAAAATCCCCTCGAGCGCGAAGCAAGAAAGAATCTGGCTATTTTCACAGTAATAAAAAAAGGCCCATGCCGAAACGACATGGGCCTTTTGGAAAAAGCGATTGTAGCTCTGGTGAGCTTGTCAAGACACCGGCTTGTCTCCCGAGACGACGAACCGTGCACGGCGGTTTTTCACCCAGCACTCTTCGTTATGTTCTTTACACACCGGGATCTCTTCACCGTAGCTAATCGTCGATAGTCGATTCGAGACAATTCCTAATGTTACAAGATAGTCCATTGCGGCTTGTGCGCGCTTGGCGCCAAGCGCCATGTTGTAGTCGGCTGCGCCACGCTCATCGCAATGGCCTTCGATCTGCACACGCGCCGACGCATTGCTTTTGAGCCATTCGGCGTTCGCCTTCAACGTCGCGCGCGCCGTTTCGGATAAATCAGCGCTGTCAAAATTGAACCCGATGTCCTTTAATGGCCCCCCGGCAGCACTCTCACCCTTGCGCAAAGCGTCTAGGCTGGAAGTCGTACTCGGGTCGGCTGGAGCTTGCGGTTTTGCAGCCGCAGTCGGTGTACCCGACGAGGCGTTGGCATTTTCGGCCGACCAATTCGGCGGCGGTGGATTGGCTGGACTGCCACAAGAGATCAGAAATGAAACGGCCAATAAACTCAAACCATAGCTCAATAACGGCATTCTCTCCCTCATCGTATTTCCGCCTTTTCCGTCCGTACTGGACTGATTAATTGCCTAATTATGAAGCATTGTACTTAATGTGTCAACCATTTCAGGTATCAAAACGAAATTATATTGATAAACTTGTTTCGCCGGATTTGCAGAAAATCGAACAAATTTCCATCACTTACAGCAAGATGATCTAGCCGGCGTTGACCAGGCGGACCCCGTACAACTTTGCTTCGGCAATTTGCAGCTGACGCCAATGATCGCCGCCGTCTCCGCTTGCGTAGATTGTGCCGTCCGTATAGGCAACGCAAAGCGAATTAGCGTCCTGCGGATCTGTGGCAAAACCGCAGGTCATGTGCCCTGAGGCGCCTGGCAATCCGTCTGTAAGGAAGCGCCAGGACTTGCCAGCGTCGTCGCTTCGTAAAATCTGCGTTCGCGCGCCACCGGTTTCGACGGAAGTGTCGCGGCTGAATCGGACCGTGTTATACGGCCCGGCGCGAACCGTGCGGTGGCCTTTCCACGAAGTCGGCCCATTTTCCGCCGCGCCGAGATAGATCCGATCTGGAGCGGCAGGATGATTGGTCATCGGAATCGCATAGGCCCGGCCCATGCCGTATTCCAGCTTCTCCCAGACCTTGCCGCCGTCATCGGTTCGGTACGTGCCGATTCCGGTGCTGGCGTAGAGCGTTTCCAAACGCACCGGATGGCGCATCACCCAGTGCACGTCGCGATACACGCGGCCGTCTTCATGCTTCCCCATTTGATAGGGCAGGATTCCGGCGGGATCGTTGTATTCTGGAAACGCCATCGCGCTCGAAGGTCCGCTGATGTCTTCCCAAGTCTCGCCGCAATCGCGGCTGCGCACGACTCCACCTTCTTCGATGCCGACTAAGATTTCGTCCGGCACCCGCGCATCGAGCGTAATGCAACGCACATGCGGCGTATGCGGCGGGGGCGGAAAAGTCCATTTGCTATATTCGGGCAGCTTGCGAAAGGCCGAGAGCTCGCGAAAAGAGCGACCGCCATTTTCGCTGACGTAGATCGCCGCCGGGAGCGTGCCCACATAAATCTCGTTCGGCCGCGTCGGATGAACCGCCATCGCCCAGATGTCCCGATAATCGAGGCCGCCGGACGGCAGCCATTTCCAAGTCTCGCCGCCGTCCTCGCTCACGTGAATCTCGGTTAAGGTCGCTGCATACAAACGCTTAGGGTCAAATGGATCACGCGCAAGTTCGCGCAGCGTTTCGCCCTCAAGCGCGCAGTTAAGTTTATCGACTCGCGCCGATGCACCGTCCCAGCGACAGCGCACTAACCCATCGGCTTTCAGTAAAAACAGGCTCAATGGTCCATTGGTCACCGCCATAAGAAATTCCTCCTTCTGTGCGGATTCTGCCGTGGTGAGCGTTCCTGCAACCAAGATAGAGCAAACCGGAAACAAGGGTCAAGGCGAAATCTACCTTTGGTGCGGTAGCGAATCGCCTATTGGCCACTGGATATTTCACCGCTTCTTGCATTAGATTAGGCGCTCTGAACATGCGCTCGGTTGAACGACCCAATCCGCACACGAGAACGCCCAAGCTCATCGCCCCGCCCGGCGCTTGCGATACACATCTTCACGTTTACGGTCCGAGCGAAACCTATCCGCTGACCCCGGAGAGAAACTATGATCCCGATCCGCACTCGACGCTCGACGATTATGTGAAAGTCCACCGCGCGCTCGGTCTGGAACGCGCCGTCATTGTCACCGGCAGCGCCAACGGCACCAACAACCGGATTACGCTCGACGCGTTGCAACGCATGAGGGGAAGTTTCAAAGGCCTCGCGCTGCTCGATCCGGCGATCACCGACGGCGAGTTGTCGAAGCTGAAAGAAGGCGGCTTCAGCGGTTTTCGCGTCAAAGCCAACGGCAAAGGCGGCTTGTCCTTCGAAGAGACCAGGCGAATGATCGCGCGCACGGTGGGTTTCGGCTGGCATATCGAGTTCATGTCCCAGTCGATGGCGGAAGTGATCGAGGCCGTGCCGTTCTTGCATTCACTCAAAGTACCCTACGTTTTCGATCACGTGGCGCACGCTGAGCCGCATCAGAATAAGAATGATCGCGAATTTGGCGAGCTGCTCGCCATTCTTAGAAATGACCAGCATTCGTGGGTCAACCTTTACAGTTTCTATCAATTGTCTGAAGTCGGCCCGCCGAATTACGCCGACATGATCGACGTCGTCCGTGAAATTATTGACGCGGCGCCGCATCGTGTAATTTGGGGCAGCAACTGGCCGCACGCCGGCATCGCCGTGCCGATGCCCAACGACGGCGATCTGCTCGATTTTTTATTAGCGGCAGCGCCGGATGAAAATGTTCGCAACCAACTCCTCGCCGACAACCCGGCGGCGCTTTATGGCTGGAAGTAAACCGAGTGACAATAACTCTTGAAGATCGAATTATTCCCCTGGAACTATTTGAACGTTTTGAACGGCTTGAACGACTTGAACTTCATCGCCGCGCGAACAATACCGCGGACGGCACGATGTCGACGATATAATAAAATTACCTAGGAGGGTTAAGAGATGTACGGTTGGCGCGCTCGCATCGGTCATGTCGCTCCGTCGCGGGGCGATACTTTAGTGTACGAGTTTTACAGAATGTTTCCCGAAGGATTCATGATCCTGAATACCACCGGCACCGTGCGCCAGCTGGTCGACGACGACTTCGAGAAGCAGCTCGGCCGCATCGAGGAGGCGGTGCAAGACCTGGTGGAAAACAACTGCGACTCGATAATATTCAGCGGTTCGCCGCTTTTCACCCGCCTGCCCTTCGGTAGCGACCGTGAGCTCGGCAAAAAGCTCACGGAAAAATTCGGCGTGCCCGTGGCCGCGGGCCTGACGGCTGAAGTCGAAGCGTTGAAAGCGCTGAATTGCCACAAGCTCGTCGTCGGCACGCCATATCCAGAAGAGCTCAACCAGCGGCTGAAGCGCCACCTCGAAGCGTCCGGTTTTGAAGTTTTGCAGATCGCCGGCTACGGCGTGCAAAAAAATGCCCAGCTTACTGATTTACCGGTTCACGCTTCATACAAAATTGCCAAGCGTCTCTACGCCAAGGCCCGCGGTGCCGACGGTATTTTTATTGCCTGCCCGCGCTGGCCGACAATTACCGACGTGGCCGTCTTGGAAGAGGAAATTGGCAAGCCGGTGATCACCAGCAGCTTGGCTTGCATCTGGTACGCCATGAAAATGATTGACGTTAAGGAAGATGTGAAAGGATTTGGCCGCTTGATGGCGAGCCTGGGAACTTAGTGGAAAGACCTCACTCGAACTTTTGCGACGCCGTCATGTAGCGACTGGTTACCCCGAACGTCTAATCGACAGCACGTCGCAAAGGAGGCAATCATGTTCTGCAGCAAAACTGTTTTCCTAACCGGGCTCTTGGGAGCGGCATTGCTAATTTTTTCAGCGGAGGCAAACGGCGCCGACTCCGGCCGGGGCGGGAGTTGTCGTCGCGGTGACCGCTTGAATATTCAAGACCTCGACATGTCGCCGGATCCGGTGTTTGAAGGGCAGCGCGTCCGCACGTGGAAAGTGCGCATTCGTTTTGACGGGCGCCGCGAATGCGCGACGGACGTCGTCGTCCGCGAAGGCAATACAATTGCCGGCAATATTCGCGACTTCAAGCTTCGGCCCGGCGTGAATGAGATCGAAATCCCCGCCGCCGAAGGCTTTCGCTTGCGTGGCCGCGAACATTGTTTCAATGTCCAGGTCGACCTGGACGGCTCGCGGCAACAAATCGACGCTGACCGCCGCTTCTGCGCGAGCCAAAGATCGGCTTGGTCGATGCGCGAGCCCGACGATCGGCGGCGATCTGACAGATAAAAAGCATCCGCCTTCGCCTGTCAGCGACTTTGCGGTAATCGGTTCGGATCTGAAGAGCCGATTACCGCTGCCTCACCGCCCCAAACTTTTCGCGCCGTTTCGAGCATGACGTCCAATTTGCGGAACTGTTCATCTTCGGTGAGTAAATTGCCGCGCAAGCTCGACGCAAAGCCGCACTGAGGGCTGACCGCCAGCTGTTCGAGCGGTAGGTAACGCGCCGCATCGTCGATGCGCCGTCGCAACTCATCGACGGTCTCGACTCTCCCGACTTTCGTCGTTATCAAACCAAGCACGGCAATCTTGTCTTTCGGCACGAAACGCAAAGGTTCGAAACTGCCGGCGCGCTCGGTATCGTACTCTAACAAGAGCCGCTGGTGATTTAACCCGGTGAAGAGTTTTTCGGCGATCGCGTCATAGTGCCCTTCGCGATGCCACATGCTTTGGCGGTTGCCGCGACAGATGTGAATGCCGAAAGTGACGCCTGGAGAATTTGCTATCACTTCGTTATCAGCTTTGATCGAACGCTCCAAAATCGCGTACGGGTCCTCGCCTCTGGAGCGCATCGCCGCCAGAGAGTCCTGATCAACATACGCCGTATAGCCGGGGCCATCGATGCCGATGTAACGGCAACCTGCTTGTGCCAGTTGTTCGATCATCTGCCGTTCGACAGCCACCACGTCGCGCAAAAATTCATTTGTGCTCGGATACACCGCGCGCGACGCCGCGCTGTCGTAGCATTGTTGAATCCGATCCGGCCCGATCAAGGTCACTTTGACCGGGCGAGCGGTCAAGCTTTGAGCAAACCGATAGTCGTCCAGCAGCGAGTTGTGCAGCAATTTGAGCGGCTGGGTGACGCGCTTGCGATTGAGCAGGATCGGATCCTGCCCCTTATGAGTGGCCGTCTCATTGCCAGCACCGCGTTTGAGAAGTTCATGATAAGTCTTTACCCCCGCCTGCCACTCCTCGACCCCGGCAACCACAGCAAAACTTTCCATGAAACTTGTCCGGCGAAACTCGCCGTCGACGACGATCGGCAAGTTGTGCGCAACTTGTTTGGCAACGACATCGCGAATCGCGTCATCCTGAGCCTGTCTCAGCTCGGCTTCGCTCGCGTTTCCTTCGCCATAGTTGGCAAACGCGTCTTTGACCGAGTGGGGCCTTAGTAAGCTGCCGACCAGGTCGACGCGCATCGATTGAAGATTGACCGTTGATGTGACGTCCATCAGTTATTTCCCATCCATTTGAATTTTGTTACGCATCGATTCGTGCCGATTGAGTTCGTGTTTACTTGCCCTTTTGTTCGATCTCTTTCTTGACTTCGACCACCCATCTGAGATCCAAGAACTTCTCCGCTGCAACCGGCATATCCATTTTCATAGGCAGCCTGATTTCGTATTCGAGAATGTTTTTGATTCCTTCCGTCGACGGCACTCCTGGAACTCCTTGCGGTAGAGCACGGGAGTAACCTTTGATCGCCTCTATCAACATGGCCTTAGTGACGTTTCTAAGTTGGAGTTTTTTTGTCGCGACGTCGGCGGCTTCGTCGGGCCGCTCGCGCAAGAACATCAGGCCGCGAATCACTGCTCTTACCCAGCGTTTGAGCTGCGCCGAGTTTTCCGCGATTTTTTTATCCGTCGTCACATAGCCTTGAAACGGTAACGGAAAGATATCGCCGAGGTACGCTAGATTCCGCAACCCTTCTCTCTCCGCCGCGACCGCGCCTGCGGGATCGAGAACCGCGGCCGCCACCGCGCCGCTCTTGATGCCGAGAATCTTGTCAGTCGGGCTGGTTCCCAGCGTAATTTTCGTCACATCCTTTGCCGACAGGCCGCTGCGCTCGACAAACAGCGTCGTAAATCGGTCCTCGCTATCGCCGAGCAAAGCAACTCCGATTTTTTTCCCCCTAAGATCGGCCACCTGCGAGATCGACGGATGAACGATTAAATACCAAGTGGGGCGCTCGGTTTGGTACATGATCGCTTTGAGCGGCGCGCCCTTGACCGCTGCTCTGAGCCCGCTGCCGCCGGCGCCGCTGTAGTCAACGTCACCGCTGATCAATGCCGCGATGCCCGCGGGCCCGCCAATGACGATCGTCTCGTTTTCCAATCCCTCGTCTCTGAAAAATCCTCTCGCGTCCGCCGAAAAAATCGACAGATAATTTAAATTCAACCCGGGCACGGACGTGCGTATTTTTTCTGCCTCGGCGCCCGCGTCTAAAAACGCTGCGACGAGCAGGGACAAAACCAAGCAGCGGAAAATCCTGATCGACATGCGATTTGTCTCCGTCTCGTCTCAGTGCGCGCCCAGCTCGCGAATCGCCTGTTGCAGATAGCTCCGATCGATATATTTCAGCGGATCGGGCGGGGGTCCTTTGAACTCCTCGGCATAGATCTGCATGGTAAATTTCAGCCCCTCGAGATTGATCTCCGCGTTGGGATGCCAGATGCGATTTGTCGTGTAGTACTCCCAGCCGCGGCGCGCAAGTTCCGGCTTGAGCGGAATTTCTTTGGCGAGAAAATCGATCGCCGCTTCTTTGTTCGCATAGAGCCAACGATGCGCGCGCACCGCGCCTTTGAGGAATCTGATCAGCGGTCCACGATTTTTCTCCGCCCACGCGCGTTTTACCGCGAGCACCGAGAGCTGATAATTGGGAAAAGAGTCTTTGAAATAGCCCAGCACATTAAAGCCCTGTTGTTCCGCGCTGTGGTCCAAAGGCACGACCAAATAAGTCGCGCCGAGCTGCCCTGAGATCAGCGCCGCGAGGTTGAAACTACCCCCGCCTACGGCGAGCAACTTGTAGTCGGCCGGATATTCCAAGCCGTTTTGTTTGAGAATACGCTTCAAAACATTGGTCGCGCCAGAAGTCAGCACTTGGACGCCGATGGTCGCGCCGCGTAATTCTTTGATCGTCTTGTAATTTTTCGCCGCGACGATGGCTTGAGTCAAACCATTGACCACACCGCCGACGGCGAGCAAGTCTACCCCGCTCGCAGCGGCGCCGATGGTCGCGTCGGCCGAACCAAGCGCCAGATAGAGCGACTCGCTCACCAGCGCTTGCATAGTAATGGCAGTGCCGCGCAAGAGCACCGGCTGAACGTCCAATCCGAATTCATCGAAAAAGCCCTTTTTGGTCGCCAGCCAAAACATATTGGTGCCAATCGTCTTGGTGCCGACACCGACAGGAAACTTCATTTTTTCCTGCGCCGGAACAGAACCGCACACAAATGCGACGGCAATAAAAACGAACAGGAACAATCCCGTGCGGCGATTGCTGGTCGGCATGGCTCACTCAGTAACGCATCGCGGCAAGATCAGTTATCCCCATATGCCGTTATTGAATAGAGCTCCGATTACACTGGGGCAGTAGAGCATCTCATTGACCTGCGGTGAAACTACTTCACGCAGCCAATCAGCGTCAACCGTGATTCAGGTCGCGCTCACCGCCGAGCTTTGACACGAAACTTGACACTAAACCTACGAACATGATTTACCGGAAACGCCTGGATCAACGTGGAGATCAAATAATGAGACTTGCCGGCCGGCCGCAAAGTCTATTTTTCCTCAGCCTACTCGCATTCGCCTTTGTCGGCGCCAGCTCGGCCGACGCTCAAGCGCCAAAACTCCGCGTCGCCTATACGGCCTTTGCCGGAACTTTTACCATTCTTTGGGTCGGCAAAGACGCCGGTCTGTACCAAAAGCACGGCGCCGACATGGAGTT
>WNFR01003579.1_pt1 | contig 23422 bp, 29 predicted proteins | sample 5400221 | NCBI WGS metagenome assembly WNFR01 (sample SAMN13153357, study PRJNA577476) | soil metagenome | isolation source: 40 cm soil under Madrone tree | place: USA:California | collected 2016-06-14 | reverse complement strand
GATTGCGGGTGTCCAGGCCGTCGTCGCATTCACCACCCCGGCGCGCACCGGCGTCGCAGTGCTGGCCAAGGATTACTGGACCGCGAAGAAGGGCCGCGATGCGCTGGTCGCGGAGTGGGACGAGTCGAGCGCATTGCGCCTCGGCAGCGCCGAGATCATGGCGGAGTACAAGCGCCTCGCGGTGACACCGGGCACGGTGGCGTTGAAGGAAGGCGATGCCGAAGGCGCGCTGCGCGGCGCGGCGAAGACGCTGGAGGCCGCGTACGAGTTTCCCTATCTGGCTCACGCGTCGATGGAGCCGATGAACTGCGTCGTCAGCCTGAAAAACGATGGCTGCGAAATCTGGAACGGCGAGCAGTTCCAGACCGTCGACCAGGCGATGGTGGCGCAGATGCTCGATCTCAAGCCCGACCAGGTGAAGCTCAACATGCTGTTCGCCGGCGGCAGCTTCGGCCGCCGCGCCAACCCGCAATCCGATTTCATCCTCGAGGCGGTGGCGATCGCCAAGGCGATCAACGGCAACGCGCCGGTGAAGCTGGTATGGGGACGCGAGGACGACATGCGCGCCGGCTACTACCGGCCGATGTACTACCACGCGCTCGAAGCGGGACTCGACGCGCAGGGCGAGCTCACTGCCTGGCGGCACACGATCGTCGGGCAATCGATCCTGTCCGGCACGGCGTTCGAGTCGATGATGGTGAAGGACGGCGTCGACGCCACCTCGGTGGAGGGCGCAGCCAACCTACCGTACGCGATTCCCAACCGGCTGGTGGAGCTGCACTCGCCCAAGCTCGGCGTGCCGGTGCAGTGGTGGAGGTCGGTCGGCTCGACGCACACCGCCTTTTCGACGGAGTGTTTCCTGGACGAAGTCGCGCGCGCCGCAGGCAAGGATCCGCTCGCGCTACGCCGCGCGCTCCTGCGCGACCATCCGCGGCACCTCGCGGCGCTTGAGCTGGCGGCGAAGCAGGCGGGCTGGGGGAAGCCCCTGGGCAAGGACAGGGCGCGCGGCATCGCGGTGCACGAATCGTTTAATACGGCGGTAGCGCAGGTGGTGGAGATCTCGCGCCGCAAGGACGCATTCCACATCGACCGTGTGGTCTGCGCGGTCGAATGCGGCGTGGCGGTGAACCCGCAGATCGTCGCCATGCAGATGGAGTCCGGCATCGGCTACGGGCTCTCGGCGGCCCTGATGGGCGCAATTACCCTCAAGGACGGCATGGTGGAGCAGTCGAACTTCCACGATTACCCGGTATTGCGCATGAACCAGGCGCCCCGCATCGAGGTCCACATCGTGCCCGCCAGCGGCAAGCCGACCGGGGTGGGGGAGCCCGGCACCCCCGTGATCGCCCCGGCGCTCGCCAACGCGCTCCTGGCGCTTGACGGGCAGCCAATTCGCGCATTGCCGCTTTCGGCACAGGGAATCAGCTTCGCCTGAAGGTACAATGCACCCTTTGCCCATCCCCCCCCATGCTGGAGAGAAGACAGTACAAGCTCGGTAAGTACGACATCGTGGCGCAGCCGGCCCCCGGCTCGATGCACATGCTGCGCTATACGGTGCTTTTGAACGGCAAGCGCCTCGGCGCGCTGCTTTCAGCGCCCACCGAGTCCGATTGCCGCTTCATCGAGGCGCCGCCCAAGGTGCCGCCGCTCAAGATTTTCTCGGTGACCTACCGGCCGGGACGCCCGAAGAAGGACGCCAACAGGAACAGCGAGGGCGGCGAGAGCGGCCCCGTCATCCCCTGGTCCATCAAGGGCCAGCAGCGCTACTAGGCTGGGAGTCGTCGTTCCCGCGCAAGCGTCGCGGGGGAGACGTTCTAGGTCAGATTCCCCGGCGGCGCGCCTGGACGCGCTGCAGGAGCTCGTCCCACAGCCCGCCGGTCTCGTGGCGAAAAAAGAGCGCGGCGTCCGGCTCGGCCACGTACCAGTAGCCCGCCTCGAGCTCGGCCGCGAGCTCGCCCGGCTGCCAGCCGACGAAGCCGGCAAAGTAGCGCGCGTCGTTCGGCGTGCTTTCGATGATGCGATCGACCGCGTCGGCGTTCGCGGTGACGTAGAGCTCGCCGAAGAGGTGCAGCGCGTGCGCGCCCGGATCGTGCCGCACGACGGCGAAGATCGAGCCCACCATCTCGGGGCCGCCGAAGTACACCGGGTCCATCACCTTCGCCGAGGGCGCATGCTCGGGGAAGAGCGTCGCCATCTTCACGCCGGTCGCCCGATTGAGGATGAAGCCGAAGTGCACCCCGTCGCCCGCCGGGACGACGAGGACGGCCGTGTGGTTGTAGGGCCCTTGCAGCTCCGGCACGGCGACCAGCATGAGCGGCCGGTCGAGGTCCTGTGCCGCTGCCGCGCCGATCGCGCCGAACGCGACGAGCGCGAGCAGGAATCTCTTCAATGGAAGCTCCGCGCGAGCGTGCGGCCGCGCAGCAGCTCCGCCGCCTCGGGCTCCTCTTCGAGCAGCTCGTGCAGCGCGGCGGAGATCTCGTCGATCAGCTCGCGCGTCTCTTCGCCGTCGAGCGCCGGGTGGCAGGCAACATGCGAGCAGGAGAGATCCTGCTGCACGAGGAAGCCGCACAGCTCCGGATTGCGCCGGAACAGCGTCTGCATCACATCGCGAATCTGCTCGTGAATCGCGTTCATGTGCACCTCCCGTCCCTTACGCCTATCAAGTTGCCCTTTGCGAGCGTTCACCGCGATGAACGAATTCCGTTCGTAACGGTGCATTACGCACGTCCCGGACGAGAGGGGCGTGCAATGGGATTAGCGGTGCAGCAATTGCACAAGCAGTTCACGCCGCGGGCGTGTCGAATTAACAACACGCCCGGCGAAACGCAGACTTTTCAGGGCCTTCGCAGCCCGACGTATTCCAACTCGGCGCGGGCTAACTGCGCCTCAGCACCTGTCCCGGCCGCGCGCCGGTCGGCCTGCCGTCGCGCCAGACGATGGCGCCGTTGACGATCACGGTGTCGATGCCCTTCGCCGGCTGGATCGGTGCCCCGAAGCTCGCGCGCTCGTCGATCTCGACGGCATCGAAGATGGTGATGTCGGCCGCCATGCCGGGCTTCAGCACGCCGCGATCCGCGAGGCCGAAATTGCGCGCGGTGAGGCCGGTCATCTTGTAGACCGCCGTCTCGAGCGGAAAGAGCCCGAGTCCGCGCGTGTAGTGGCCGAGCACGCGCGCGAAAGTGCCCCAGAGGCGCGGGTGCGGCGCGGCGTCGTGCGGCAGGCCGTCGGAGCCGATCATCGTGTGCTCGAAGGCGAGGATGCGCTGCACGTCGGCCTCGCTCATCGAGAAATAGATCGCGCCCGCGGGACGCAGCTGGTCGATGCCGAGCTTGAAGTCGCGCCGGATCTCCTCGAGGTCCATGCCCGCGACTTCGGGATGCGGCTTCGACCACGTGACGAGGGTCTTGGTGGCGGCGGCGGCGCGGCTCGCCGAGAGGATCGTCGAGGAAGCGCAGTACGGATAGCAGTCGAGCGCGATCCGCTGGCTCTTCATGCGCGCCTCGATGAGCGGCAGCGTCTCCTCCGAGCGCCCATGGTTCGCGGCACCCGCGACCTTGTGGTGCGAGATCACGACCTGCACGCCGAGCTCGCGGCCGATGCGGAACGTCTCCTCGAGCGACGCGAGTACGTTGTCGCCCTCGTCTCGCATGTGCGTCACGTAGAGGCCCTTGCGCTTCGCGAGCGGCCGGCACACCCCGACGACTTCCTCGGTCGGCGCTGCGTTCGCCGGCTCGTAGTAAAGGCCTGTCGACACGCCGAGCGCGCCCGCCTCGAGCGCTTCGTCGGCGAGCTCGCGCATGCGCGCGATTTCGCTCCTGCTCGCCGCCCGCTCGAGATGGTCCATGGTCTGCACGCGCAGCATCGTGTGGCCGACGAGCAGCGCGCAATTGGTCGCGGGCGGATGCGCCGCGAGCTCGTCGACATAGTCACGGAACGTGGCGAAGCGAAACCAGTCGCCCGCGTCGTCCAGCAGATCGAGCGGCGGCGTCACCGGCCTGCGCATGCCGTTCGGCGCCGGGGCGAGCGAGCAGCCGCAGTTGCCGGCGATCACCGTGGTGACGCCCTGGCTCACTTTCGGCGCCATGTCGGGCGCAGACAGCATCAGCCGGTCGTCGTGCGTATGCGCATCGATGAATCCGGGGCTGGCGATGCGGCCGCTCGCGTCGAGCTCGACGTCGGCCTGCGCGCCCTCGAGCCGGCCGATCGCCGCGATGCGGCCGTTGTTGACCGCGATGTCGGCTTGGAAGCGCGGCGCGCGCGTTCCATCAACCACCGTGGCGCTGCGAATCAGCAGGTCGTAGTCCATGCGCGAATGCTACCCTTGCCTCCCATGCGACCCAGTGAAACAACCTCCGAAGCGCTCGTCACGGCGTGCCTCGAGCGCATCGCCGAGCGCGATGAAACCGTGCGTGCCTGGGCGTTCATCGACCGCGCCGCCGCGCTGGCGCAGGCGCGCGCGCTCGATCGCATGCCGCGGCGCTCGCGCTTGCACGGCGCGCCGTTCGGCATCAAGGACATCATCGACACCGCGGATCTGCCGACCGAATACAACTCGCCGATCTACCGCGGGCACCGGCCGCAGGCCGACGCCGCGTGCGTCACGCTGCTTCGCCAGGCCGGATGCGTGATCCTCGGCAAGACCGTGACGACCGAGTTCGCCAACAATCACCCGTCGCAGACGCGCAACCCGCACGACAGCGCGCGCACGCCCGGCGGCTCATCGAGCGGCTCGGCCGCCGCGGTCGCCGACTTCATGGTGCCGCTTGCACTCGGCACGCAGACCGGCGGCTCGGTGATCCGGCCGGCCGCGTACTGCGGCACCTTTGCGATCAAGCCGAGCTTCGGCGCGATCAATCGCGCGGGCACCAAGTTTCTCGCCGAGTCGCTCGATACCATCGGCATCTTCGCGCGCCGCGCGGGCGAGCTGGCGCTCGCGATGGAGGTGCTGACGGGCCGCAGCACGGCATCGATCAGCGGAAACCCGCGCATCGGCCTGTGCCGGACGCCGCGCTGGTCGCTCGCCGATCCGGCGGTGCAGGCGACGGTCGAGGAAGCGGCGCGCTCGCTCGCGAGGGCCGGCGCGCAGGTGCGCGACTTCGAGCTGCCGCCGGGGAGCGTCGATCTCTTCGACCGGCACAAGGTGATCATGGGCTACGAGACGGCGCGCGCGCTCGGCTGGGAGTACTGGAACCATCGCGAGCAGCTGAGCACGACCTTGCGTGCGCGGCTCGACGAGGGATGGAAGGTGCCGCGCGCCGACTATGACGCGATGCGCGAGCACGCGCGGCGGCTGCGCCGCCGACTGGCGGGGGAGCTGCGCGAGGTCGATTTCCTGCTGACGCCGAGCGCGCCGAGCGAGGCGCCGGCATCGCTCGAGAGCACCGGCGACCCGGTCTTCAATCGCGCGTGGACGCTGCTCGGTGTTCCCTGCGTGACGATCCCCCATGGCAAGGGACCGCACGGCCTGCCGCTCGCCGTGCAGCTCGTCGGCGCGCATGAGGCCGACATGCCGCTGCTCGCGTGGGCCGAATGGGTGGCAAAGCTTTCGGAGCCAGGGTCGTAACTATTCCACCGAGGCCCACCAAGTCCCCTTGAATAATTACGACCTGGCTCAGAATTCCTAGCGTCGGCCGCTCGCGGCGAGCAGCTCCCGGCGAATCTCCCAGAGCTTCGCCTTGACGCGCGCGGCGCTCTCCGGGCCCATGCGCAGCAGGATCTTCTGGCCTGCCGAGCGCGTCTCCAGGTCCGGATCCGCAAATTCGTAGAGCACGCGCGGCCGCAGCAGCTTCACCGGCGCGTCGAGCTGCGGCGTCTCGAGGAGATCGTCGATCGCGTCCAGCAGCCGGTCGTTGAAGTACTTGCCGGGGAAGCCGAGCTCCTGGTACGCGCGCTGGAAGAGCGGATAGAGGCGCACGTAGCCGCGGACCAGCGCCGGCGCATCCAGCGCCGCGACGACGTTCACGTACGGCACATAGCGCTGGTAGTTCGTCGTGTCGATCACCGTCTGCTCGGCGTTCGTTACGGCCGCAAAGGCGCCCGGCACGGCGTTGAGCGGCATCGCGCGCGTCGGCGCGGTGCGCCGCGGCAGGTTGTCTACCGTGGCGACGATGCGCCGGACGAGCTGGTAGGGCACCACCATGCCGGCGAACGCCTTGCCGCCGATCAGGCGCGACACCGAGTCGCGCATCATCGAATCGCTGTTCTCGACGGACGGCAGCGTCGCCGGCGCATCGTTCGCCGCCTCGAGCGGATGGCGGATCGCCGGCTCGGGCGCCGGTGCCGGGGATTCGAGGGCAGGCTCCGCCGGCGGCGCCGGGGGCACCGGCTCGAGCCACGCGCGAAAATAGAAAGCGAGCGCCCACGCGAGGGCGCCGATCACGGCGACCGCCAGCCACGGATTCAAGCTGCGCGCGGGCCGGATGTACGGCCGGTCGTCCTCGCGCACGGACCAGTTTTCCACTTCTGCCTCCTGCGGCAATCGGCGCCGTGCGCGTTAGGCAGCGGCTGCGGCGCCGAGTTTCCGCGCGCCCCCTAGCGGTAGACGATATCGCTGCGGCGGTTCTCGGACCAGGAGGACTCGTCGTGGCCGGCGGACTTCGGCTTCTCCTTGCCGTAGCTCACGCTCTCGATCCGATCGGACGGGATGCCGAGGATCTGCATGCGCTTTTGCACGGCGTCAGCACGCCGTTGGCCAAGCGCAAGGTTGTACTCGCGGCTGCCGCGCTCGTCGGCATTGCCCTCGACCTTTACTTTCAGGTCAGGATGCTCGCGCAGGTACTGCGTGTTGGCATCGACGACTTTCGCGCCATCGGCCCTGATCTCCGAGCGGTCGTACTCGTAGTAGACGCTGCGGCCCTGCGGCATGGGCACGGCAGCGCTGCGCACGCCGGCGACATTTGTGCCAGGCGCCGGACGCGCGCCAGGCGTGGTGCTCATCGCCGTGGGTGCGGGCGCGGGCGCGGGGGACGATTCCTCGTTCGATTGGGTGGCGCAGCCGGCGACGAGGCCGCCGATCAGCAGAGCCGCGAGACGGGTCTTCATGCTTCTTCTCCCGGTAGGTTATAGCGCCGACAATTATGCTCTAAATCATATTTGGGCAAATATGAATAAGCTCGCACGCGGCAAACGCGCCGACCAGCGGCGCCGCATGCTCGAGGTCCTGGAGCAGTTCCGGGTGATCGTGAAATCCATCCGCCGGCACTATCAGGACGTCGAGCGGCGCGCCGGGGTCACCGGGGCGCAGCTCTGGGCCCTCGCCCAGGTCGCCGAGCAGCCGGGGAGCCAGGTCGGCGAGCTCGCCCGCGCGCTCGCCGTGCACCAGTCCACGGCGAGCAACCTGGTGCGCGACCTCGAGAAGCGCGGCCTCGTGACGCGCAAGCGCCGCGGGCGTGACCTGCGCCACGTTCAGCTTTATCCAAGCAAGAAGGGGCTCGCGCTCCTGAAGGCCGCGCCGCGGCCGCTGATCGGCGTGCTGCAGCAGGCGCTCTCGGAGCTGCCCGCCGCGCGGCTGGTCGCGCTGCACGCCGAGCTCGCGCAAGTGACCGCGCTGATGAAGGGCAGGCAGGTCGCCGCCGCGCGGGCCCTGCCGCTCTCCGAGATGTGAGACCGGACCCCCGCTTTCGCGGGGGCGACGGAGCTTTCTAGTTCGGCGCGAAGCAGTAAATCAGTCCCGCGCCGCCCGAGGCTTTCAACTGGTCCTGGCTGCAGCCCCGCGAGCCGTGCGAGGAGTTCCATGACTTCATGTGCCAGGTGTCCTTCAGGCCCTGGCGGTCGTGGTGGCCGACGATTGCCGAGCCGTCGCCGCTCTTCGTCCAGTTGCCGCAGGTCGTGTCGCCGCCCGCCGTGGAGAAGCGCCCCGTGGGATCGGAGCCGGTCAGGATGTCGTGCTCGTTCGGCTGGTCGCCGCGGCCCTTCACGGACTCACCTTTCTCGGTGAGGGCGGTCTGCTTGTTGATGTTCGCCTGCTCCGAATGGAGATCGTCCACGTTCTTCGCGATCATCACGCCCTTCGTGTTGTACCAGGGGCCTTTGCCGATGCGCTCGCGCGCGTTGACGCCCGCATCGCCGCCCGGCAGCCACGTGCTCAAGTAGGCCTTCCAGTTCGCGTGCTTCGAGCCTGCAGTCTTGGCGAGCGCGTTGCAATGTGCATCCGCGCCTTCCAGCCCGCCGAGATCGGCGCCGTTGCCCTTGCCGGTGCTCGTCACGAAGAACGTCATGTCGTGCTGCTGCGCGTTCGCCGCGCCGATCCAGGTCAGACAGATAAGCGCCATTGCGCTGCGGTAGAACCGGTTCATGCGTGTTTCCTCCTCTGGGTGGAAATATCGGGTGAACGATATATCGCGTGCGCGCATTCCATCAAGGCGCGCCGTGCCGCGCCTACAATGCCCTAACCGCCACCCGGGGCGGACAAAAAGGGGGATCGCGTGACAAGGCTCGTTTCCGTATTCGCGGCTGTGCTCGTCCTCGCGGCAAGCGCCGCGCCTGCGCAGGACAAGGCGGAAAAGAAGGCCCCGCAGGTGTCGATCCACCAGATCACCGAAAACGACAAGGTGAAGGTCTACGAGGCTACGTACAAGGTCGGCGCCGAGAACAAGGGCGTCGCCGCCTCGACCATGCGCGTCGTGCGCGCGATCCGCGGCGGCCGGATCGAGCGTACTTATGCCGACGGCCGGAAGGAGACCGTCGATTACCGGCCCGGGCAGGTTAGGGTCCAGCAGCCCGGGCCGGCCTACACGACCAAGAACGTCGGCAAGAGCGTGCTCGTCCTCTACGTCGTGCAGCTCAAGTAATCAGTGTTGCGGCGGCGGCGGCAGTGACGCCGCATAGGCCGCGAGCGCGATCATGTCGTCGATGGCGAGATTCTCGACCGTCGGCTTCATCTGCGCGCTCTGCGCGCCCGCGCGTATGCCGTGCTTGAACTCGTAGAGCTGGCGCACGATATAGGTCGGCGAGCGCCCGGCGATGCGCGGGAGGTCGGCGGCACCGGCGAGGCCCGGCCCATGGCAGCTCGCGCACGCCACCGTCTTGCCGCCGCCGGTGGCGGCGAGCGCTTCGCCTTTCTTCACGCTGCCGGGCGGCACATAGGCGATGAAGCGCGCATGCGTGTCGCGGCTCTCGAAGCGCTCGTACACCTCGGGTACCTCGATGATGCGGCTGCCGAGCGCCTCCTGCTCGCCGTTGCCGAGCAGCGCGTAATGCCAGCCGGTGATGTAGGTGCGCGGCACGCTGTCAGTCTCCACCACGCGTATCACTGCACGGGGCTTGATCGCCGAGAAATAGGCGGCGGCCGCTTCCACTTCGGCCTCCGTCGTCGCCTTGGCGAGCGAGATCATGAGCTCGGTGTTGCGGCCGGGCACCGCGGTGCGGCGCGCGCCGCTCTTGTAATCCGCCATCTGCTGCGCGATGTATTTCGCCGGCAGGCCCATGAGGTTGGCGTTCTCCGGACCGCCCGGCCCGTCGGCGCGGTGGCAGAAGCCGCACGCGTAGACATCGGGCTTCCTGCCGCGCGCGACGATTTCGGGTTGCGGCGGATGCTCTTCGGGATGCCACACCGGCGAGATGAAGCGATCGCGCAGTTGCGTGAGCGTGTAGCTCGCGTTGCTCTCCGGGACGTGCCGCGGGGTACCGTCGTCCGGGCGTGGCTTGAATCCGGGCGGGTTCACCGGATACGCCCACTCGGGCGGCGTCTGCGCCGCGCACAGGTTCACCGCGACCGACAGCGCAAGCCCAACCAATGCTTTGTCGCTTGTCATGCGCTCCCCCTCTGGAGCGCTCAGTGTACCTGCAGTTGGAGGAACGCTCGCACGGCGGGATCCGATTCCAATCCGATCGCGCGCTGGTAGGCCGCCGCTGCCGCTGGCGCATTACCGCTGCGCGCCAGTAGCGCGGCGCGCGCGGCCCAATACGGCTGGTATTGCGCAAGCCGCGCATCGCCCTGCAGCGCGTCGAGCACAGCCAGCCCGCGCTCCGCGCCGTGCAGCTCGGCGAGCGCAACGGCGCGATTGATGGCCACGACCACCGAGCCGGTGATCGCGAGCAGCGCGTCGTAGAGCTGCACGATCGCCGCCCAGTCGGTCTTGCCGCTCAGGCGCCGCGCCGCGTGCGCCGATTGCACCGCGGCTTCGAGCTGGAAGCGGCCCGGCTGCGCCATGCGGCTCGCGCGCAGCAGGCGCTCCTCGGCCTCGTCGATGAGCGTCGCGTTCCAGCGCGCCGGATCCTGCGCCGCGAGCGGCACGAATTCGCCCTGCGCGCCGCGTCGCGCATCGTGGCGCGCATCCGCATGCAGCATCAGGGCGAGCAGGCCGAGCGCTTCGGGCTCCTCCGGCAGCAGCGATGCCGCGAGGCGCCCGAGCCAGATGCCCTCCTCCGCCAGGTTGCGCGTGCGCGGCTGCGTGCCGGCCGGGTCCGTCCAGCCTTCGGCGAACACCGCGTAGATTGCCTCCAGCACGGCGTCGAGCCGCTCGGCCAGCTCTTCCCGCTCGGGAACGCGGAACGGGATGCCCGCCTGCCGGATGCGGTTCTTCGCGCGCACCAGGCGCTGCCCCATCGCCGCCGGCGCGACCAGAAACGCCGAGGCGATGGTCGCGGCGTCGAAGCCGAGCACCGTCTGCAGTATCAGGGGCGCGCGCACGCCCTCGTCGATCGCCGGATGCGCGCACGCGAACATGAGGCGCAGGCGCTCGTCCGGTATTTGCACGTCACCTTCGGCCGCGTCCACCAGCTCATCTGTGAGCAAGGCGAGGGTCGGTGCCGCCTCCTCGCCGGTCTGGCGGCGCCGCGCCGCATCGATGAGCTTGCGCCGTGCCACCGTCAGGAGCCACGCCTCCGGCGTGCGCGGGATGCCGCGCGACGGCCATTCGGCGAGCGCGGTGGCGAAAGCTTCGGCAAGCGCATCCTCGGCCGCGGCGACGTCGCGCGTGCGCGCGGCGAGAAATGCGACCAGCTTGCCGTAGCTCGCCCGCGCGACAGCTTCCGCGGTGTCCCTTACATCGTCCACACCGGCCGCACTTCGATCGAGCCGTGCGCCGCGCCCGGACAGCGCGCCGCCCAGGAAAGCGCCGCGTCGAGATCGGGTGCCTCGATCAGGTAATAGCCGCCGAGCTGCTCCTTGGTCTCGGCGAACGGCCCGTTGATGACGTTCTTCTTGCCGCTCGGGCTGCGCACCGTCGTGGCCTCCGACGTCGGGCGCAGCCGGTTGCTGCCGACCCACACGCCGGACTTCTTCAGCGCCTCGGTATAGGCCATATAGGCGCCCAGCATCTGGCTCGACGCGTCCTTGGGGGCGTTGAGCATCGCGTTTTCGTTACCGTAAATCAGCAGCAGGTATTGCATGGCGTCTCCTTTCAGGTTGTCGCGGGCAACGTGCGCCGCTACGACAATGACGTTCGGCGGGGCCACATTTCGACACGAATATTGCCACCCTGAAACGCGGCTGAAACCGGTCTGTAACGCCCCCGCTGCAAGCTTTGGCTACGATGGAATTGCGGGAGGACGACTTTTAGGAGCAGCAGCATGCGTTCTTTCGCAGGTGGTCTAGCAGTGGCCGGTCTGAGTCTCTTCTTCTTCGCCGGCGCCGCGCACGCCGACATTTTTCATTGCGTCGATCGCGACGGCAGGTCCGTTTTCAGGGATACGCCGTGCCCGAAAGGCACGCGCACTCACGGCGTGACGTCCGCGCCCGCGGAGCAGCCGGCGCCCGCGCCGCAGGGCCCGTCCCCGGAGGAGCTCGCCGCGCTGAGTCGCATCCAGGAGCTCGAGCTCGAAGTCGCCCAGCTGCGCGCGTGGCTGCAGGCGGCGCAAGCCGCGGCGCCGCAGCCCGTCGCCGCGCCAGCGCAGGATGTCGTTCAGGAGCCGGTGTACGCGCCGGTTGTCCCGCTCATCGTGGTAGGCGGCTGCACCGGCCGCGATTGCAAGCCCGATCGCCATCCGCATCACGACGGCGGCGACCATCACGGCGACCATCACGGCAGTCACGACGGCGGTGGCGACCCGCACGGCAGGCATGACGGCGATGGGCGCGCGAGCGTCAGGACGCCGCGAACGAACACGCCGCCCGGCTAGTCGATCTTCGCGCCCGAGCGGCGCACCACCTCGCCCCACTTGGGCGTCTCGCGGCGCACGAGCGCGAGGAACTCCTCCGGCGTGCTGCCGTCGATCTCGCTGTCGAGCTGGCGGTAGCGCTCGTCGACCGCCGGCACCGCGAGCGCCGCCTTTATTTCCGTGTTCAATTTGGCAACCACCTCGCGCGGCAGGTGCGCCGGACCGATGACGCCGCCCCACGAATTCGTCTCATAGCCCGGCACACCCGCTTCCGCGATGGTCGGCACATCGGGAAACGAGGCCGCGCGCCTGTGCGCGGAAACGCCGATGCCGCGCACGCGGCCCGCTTTCACGTGCGGGCCGATGGACGGCACGTTGTCGAACATCACCTGGATCTGGCCCCCGATGAGATCGTTGATCGCCTGCGCGCTGCCCTTGTACGGGACGTGCACGATGTCGACGCCCGTCATGTTCTTGAAGAGCTCGCCGCCGAGATGGCCGGTCGTGCCGTTGCCGGAGGAGCCGTTGGTCAGCTTGCCCGGATTGCGCTTGGCGTACTCGATCAGCTCGCGCACCGAATGCACCGGCAGGTCGTTATTCACCGCCAGCATGTTGAACACGTGGGTGACGTTCGAGATCAGCGTGAGATCGCGCTCCACGTCATAAGGAACCGACGGCAGCAGCGACCGGTTGATCGCGAGCGAGACGATGTTGCCGTAGCCGAGCGTGTAGCCGTCGGCGCTCGCGCGCACGACATCCATCGTGCCGAGGACGTACGAGGCGCCCGGCTTGTTCTCCACCACGATCGGTACGTTCAGTTGCGTCGCGAGCTGCTGCAGCAGGATGCGCATCAGCACGTCGGGCGAGCCGCCGGGCGCCGACGGGACGATGAAGCGGATCGGCTTCTCGGGATAGGCAGCCGCCGCCGCGCCGGCGAGCGCCACGAGGAGAGCGGCCAGGAGAGAGCGCATGCCGCTATTATTCAGCATGCACATGCGCATCGTGCTCGCAAGCCTCCTCGTCATCGCCGGCTGCAGCTACTACCAGGATCCCAGCGAGACCGAGGCCACGATCGTCGCGCCCGGGAATTTCAGGGCCGGCTCGGGCGTGATCGAGTCGGTCGGCGTGCTGCGCAATGCGAACAGGGACAAGAGCATCGTCAGCGGCTCACGCCGCGCGCCCGACCCGAATCTGTACCGGCTGTCGCTGCGCATGGATGCCGGCGGCTTCCAGACGGTAGACATCGACGACGGCTCATTCCTGACCGGCGAAGCGGTCGAGCTCACCAACGACGGCCGCGTCGTGCGCGTGAGCGGTACCACGCTCAACGAGCTCGCCGGCGGCAGGGGGCTGACCAAGTCCGAATAAGGCTCGCTGGCGTCAGCGTCGTTCTGCTTTTCGCCGCGCGCGCGGCCTGCGCCGCATTGCCCGACGAGATCCAGGTGTATACCGACGATCTCGAGGTGCCGGGCGAGCGCGGCATCGAGCTGCATGTCAACACAACGCCGAGCGGGCGCACGACGCCCGATTATCCCGGCGAGGTCGTGCCGCACCACGGGATTCGCATCACGCCGGAGATCTCCTGGGGACTCGCGCGCAACTGGGACGCCGGGATTTACCTGCCTTTCGTGCACAGCGGCGATGACGCCACCTTCTTCGCCGGCCCGCGCTTTCGCCTGAAATGGCTGCCGCTCAGGCCCGCGGAAGGCAGGGCGGGTCTCTTCGCGGGCATCAACTGGGAGGTCTCGTTCGTGCAGGAGCGCTTCGAGCAGGCGGGACGCACCACCGAGATCCGGCCGATCATCGGCTATCGCGGCGCGCAGTGGCTGTTTTCCCTCAATCCCATCCTGACCGCCGATCTCGCCGGCGAGGACAAGGGCGTGCTGATGTTCGCGCCGGCCCTGAAGCTCTCGCGTTCGTTTTCCCATGGCACGGCGCTCGGCGTCGAGTATTACGCCGAGCTCGGCCGGCTCTCGCACTTCGCGCCGCGCGACGAGCAGTCGCACACCGTCTACGCGGTGCTCGACACCGAGCGCGTCAACTTCGGCATCGGCCGCGGACTGACCGGCGCCGCGGATCGCTGGACCATCAAGGCGATCTTCTCGTTCTAGCGAGCGGCGCTGGGGGCTAGGGGCTGGGGACCGGCGGACGCGGGAGAGCGCCCGCCCGGTCGAGGTGGGGAGCCAGGCGAAGCCCCAGCCACCAGCCCGCAGCGCTGCCGCTCGCTAGGCGGCAAAGATGCGCACGACGACGAAGGACAGGCCGCCCACCAGCGCGCCGGTGAAGACCGCGGCGGCGAAGGTGAAGGCGAGGTCCTTCAGGAATTGTTTCGCGGTTATTTGCATAGCGGCCATTGCACCAGCCAATCGCGGCGGCGGCCGGCGCGCAGGCTGGCGCGGCGCCGATCAATAGTGGCAAAGCGCGGGCAGCCGGACGCTTTGCCGGGCGCAATCCGGGCATTGTTCGTATATTGGCGGCCATGGCCCGCACCGTGGCGATCGTCGAGGACGACGCGGCGATCCGCGCGAACTACGCCGACATCCTGAAGAAGCACGGCTACCAGGTGAGCGCGTACGGCGACCGCAAGTCGGCGACGGCGGGCTTTCGCACGCGGCTGCCCGATCTCGCGCTCCTCGACATCGGTCTTGGCGACGAGCCCGACGGCGGCTTCACGCTCTGCCGCGAGCTGCGCGCCATGTCGGCCGCGCTGCCGATCATCTTCCTCACCGCGCGTGACAGCGATTTCGATCTGGTCTCCGGCCTGCGCATGGGCGCGGACGATTACCTGACCAAGGACGCGGGCATGCCGCAGCTGCTCGCGCGCATCAGCGCGCTCTTCCGGCGTGCCGATCTCCTGCGCGAGCCGCCGGCGGCGGAGGAAGTGCTCGAGCGCGGGCCGCTCAGGCTCGACATGAAGCGCTTCCATGCGAGCTGGCGCGACGCGCCGGTGGATCTGACGCTCACCGAGTTCTGGCTCGTGCACTCGCTCGCGCGCTATCCCGGCCACGTCAAGGACCGCGAGAGCCTGATGCGCGACGCGCACATCGTGGTCGATGATTCGACCATCACCTCGCACGTGAAGCGCATCCGGCGGAAATTCCAGGCGGTGGACGGCGCCTTCAACGTCATCGACTCGGTGTACGGCTTAGGCTACCGCTGGAACGGCTGACCATGCGTCTCACGCTGCGGGCGCAGGTGGTGCTCGTGGCCCTCGTGCTCACGGTGATCCCGCTCGTCGGCTACGTGCACGTGAAGCAGATGGAGCGCCTGCTGCGCGAAGGCCAGGAGCAGGCGCTCCTCGCCACCGCGCGTGCGATTGCGACTGCGCTGCACGATCGTCCGCAACTGCTGGAACTGCGTGCCGGCGAGCCGGCCTCCGGCGAGATGGCGCTCATCCTGCGCAGCCTCGCGCGCGCCGAGTCGCGCATCTGGATCGTCGATCGCGACCAGCGGCTGCTCGCGCTCGTCGGTGATCTGAAGAAGCGCGCCGGCACCGAAGAACCGCCCGACCTGCTCACGCGCTTCGTGCACCCGGTGGCGGCGCTGGTGCTGGAACGCCCGACCGAGGATTTCGATGATTCGCTGCCCGAAGCCGAGATCGGCGGCTCGGTGGCGGCGAGCGCGCTGCAGGGCGTGCCGGCGCGGCGCTGGCGCCAGTCGCCCGATTCGCGCGCGGTGATCCTCTCCGCGTCGCACGCAGCTTCTCGACGGTGCTCGCGCGGCTGGGCGAGTACAACCGCTATCTGGAAGCGATGGCGGGCCGGCTCTCGCACGAGCTGCGCACGCCGATCGCCGTGGTGCGCTCGTCGCTCGAAAACCTGCGCCTGCAGCTCCTGCCTGCCGAGGCCGGCGTCTATCTCGCGCGCGCGAACGACGGGCTGAAGCGCCTCGACACCATCCTCACCCGCATGAGCGAGGCGACGCGGCTCGAGAGCCTGGTGCGCGAGCATCCGCGCGAGCGCTTCGATGCGCGCGACGTGGTGCGCGGCGCGGCGCTAGCCCATCCCGGCAAGCGCTTCGAAATCGATGTGCCCGAGGCGACAGTGTGGCTGCGCGGCGCGCCCGAGCTTTATGCCCAGATGCTCGACAAGCTCGTCGCCAATGCGGTGGACTTCGCCACCGGAGATGAGCCGATCCGCATCCGCCTCGAGCCGCGCGGCGCCGACGCGGCGCTCACTGTTTCGAACCGCGGCCCGCGCCTGCCGCAATCGATGGCGGGCAAGCTCTTCGAGTCGATGGTGTCCGTCCGCGCTCGCGAGAGCGGCGCCGAGCCGCATCTCGGACTGGGCCTCTACATCGTGCGGCTCATCGCCGAATTCCACGGCGGCACTGCGCAGGCGCTCGACCGCGAGGACGGCTCGGGCGTCGTGATCAAGATCACTACCCCGCTGAATTCGGATCCAGGGTCGTAATTGAGGCTAATTCCGTGCCTGGCACTGATCTGGATCGCGGCGGCGTTCGCGCAGTACCCGGATAAGCCAATACGCCTTGTCGTCGGTTTCAGCGCCGGCGGGCCGACCGATCTGCCGGCGCGCTACATCGCAGATCGGCTCGGCACGCAGCTTGGTCAGCGCGTGATCGTCGAGAACCGCACCGGCGCCGGCGGCCAGATCGCGACGCAGGACGTGCTCGCAAGACCGCGCGACGGCTACAACCTGCTCCTCTGCACGCACTTCGAGGGCATCAATCTCGCGATCTACAAGAACGCCGCGTACACGCTCGCCGACATCGCACCCATCACGCAGATCTCGCTCTATTACTACGCGGCAGCGGTTGCCAACAGCGTGCCGGCGAAGAGCTGGGAAGAGTTCGTCGCGTACGCCAAGGCGAATCCGGGAAAGCTCAACTACGGCATGACCGGCCGCGGCTCGGCGCAGGAGATCCTCGCGCTCGAGCTCGGCAAGTTGAGCGGCATCGAGATGACGGGCATCGCCTACAAGGGCGGCGCCGACGTGATGAACGATCTCCTCCCCGGGCGGCTGCAGTTCTACGTCTCGCCGACGCTCGGCGTGCTGCCGCACTACAAGGCGGGAAAGCTGCGCCTCATCGCGCTCACCAGCCCGGAGCGCCTGGCCGCGATGCCCGACATCCCGACGCTGGTGGAGAAAGGACTGCCGTTCGTGCGCTATGGCTGGCTCGCCGTCTGCGCCGGCGCCGGCACGCCGCCGGCGGTGATCGCGCTGCTCAACCGCGACATCGGCGCCATCGTGCGCTCGCCGGAGTATCGCGAGCTGATCGAGAAAGCGGGCTCCATCGCTGTCGCATCGACGCCGGATGAGCTCGCGCATATCCTGCGCGAGACGTACGAGCAGACAGCGCGCATCGCGCGAGAATTCAATCTGCGCCTCTGAATTCCGATTACGGCTCTTGCGAGTCGAGCAGGATGAACGCGATGCGGCACGGCTCGCGCCCGCGGTTGACCCAGGCGTGATTGGTCGCCTGCTGCACCACGACGTCGCCCGCCTTCAGATGCACCTCGCCCTCGTCGAGCAGCATGTCGATCTCGCCCGACATGATGATGGCGTAGTCGAGCGTGCGCGTGCGATGCATCAGCGGATGGCGCGGCGCCACGCCTTTGGCCGGCGTGCCGGCGGCGCCGACGACCTCCTGCATGGTGCCCGAGCCCAAGTGCGCGAGCGCCTCCGACTCGGGCGGAAACTCGACCACGCGAAACACGCTGCCGCCCTTCGGCGGCATGAGCCCGATCTTGGTCCTGCTGCGATCGGCGCTCCACGAGAAGTCGGGCGGACTCGCCTCGGTCACCCACAGGTTGCCGACGTAGGTCGGGCCGCGCGGCCGCGCGAGCGGCGTGCGCTCGTCGATCATCACGAGCGCCTTGCCCGATGGATCGAGCTTCGTCACGACGCGGCGGATGTCCTGCTGCTGCGCGACAACATAGCCGGCGCTGAAGAGTGCGGCGGTGGCAAGCGCCCACGCAAGCTTGCGTTTCATTGACATCTCCTCCTTCCCGTGCGCGCCGAGTCTAAGGCAACTGACGACAGCCGGATAAGACCGGCCGCGAAGCCGCGGTGTATCGTGGCTCGCAGCACTTCTCCTCTGCGGAGAGATCGATGGCCACCAGCAAGAGCAAGTCCAAGGGCGGATCCGTGAGCGGCGTTCACATACTCAAGGAAGACAATCCGTGGGCAATCGACTACGCGGGCCACGAGCCGCGCGCCGACAGCCCGCTCTATGTGAAGTCGAGAAAGATCCTCACCGAGATCGCCAAGAGCACCTCGGCCAACGGCGGCCCGGCGTGGTTCTACGGCCCCGACCCGTGGGAGGACCATCACGGCGGCGGACTGTGGATCCATGACGGCAATGGCTGGTTCTTCGTCAAGAACTTCGCCGGCATGGAGTGGGCTTCGCAGTTCTGCGCCGATCCCGCGAAGATCGAGCGCCTGCGGCAGAACGCCGCGCGCCTGTATCAGGGAGCGTTCTACGACAACAGCAAGAAGGAGATCCTGAAGCTCGACGCGACTTATCCGTTCGACAGCGTCCTGAAAACGCCGATCACCTCCGCGGCGCAGGTCGCGCTGTGGACCGATTCGATATTCAACGCCAGCGTCCCGCTGCCGAAGCTGCGCCACACCGGCGTATCGCCGAAGGGACACGGCGTGCATCACTACCCGACTCCGGTTTTCGACATCGAGCTTTTCAAGCGCGACGACTTCACGCTGTGGGTGCTGGATCAAGAGAAGCAACCCGCGGCGGTGGTGCCGGTGCATCCGCGCGGCGTGAGCCAGGACGATCCGAAGTACGCGGCGCGCTACGGCCAGACGATGGTCGTCTATGCGACGCCCGGAACGAAGCTGAGGAAGCGCCTGGCGGCTGCGCAAGCCAAAGGGAAGACGCTGGTCGCGAGCCCGGAGCATGCGTTCACGAGAGCGGCGTTCAAGCAGCAACAGTAGTTATCAAGAGCCACAACGAGCGCCCGCGAGCCTAGTCAGTCCGTCCGGCCGGGCGTATATTGCCCCGCATAACACCTGGGGAGGTGATCATGCTTGTCCGCGCCGTGTTCGCCGGCGTTTCCATGGCGGGTCTCGCCGCGTCCTTGCACGCGGCGGACCTCGAGTCCTGCGCCGAGTCGCTCGGCACGCTCGCGGTGGTCGAGGACCGCAACGCTGCCTGGTACCACACGTTCCGCGACCAGTACAAAGTGCAATCGACCGTGCCGCTCATCCGCATGCTGGTGCAGAAGTCGAACTGCTTCGTGGTGGTCGAGCGCGGCGCGGCGATGAACAACATGGCGCAGGAGCGCGCGCTCGACCGCTCGGGCGAGTCGCGCGAAGGCTCGAACTTCGGCAAGGGACAGATGGTCGCCGCCGATTACTCGATGAATCCGACCATCAGCTTCAGCGAGCGCGATACCGGCGGCTTGAGCGGCGCAGTAGGAGCGCTCTCGCACAAGCTCGGCTCCTACGGAGCCGCGGCCGGCTCGGTGCTCGGCCACACCAAGACGCGCGAGGCGGCGACCATGCTGACGCTCGTCGACAACCGCTCGGGCGTGCAGCTCGCCGCGGCCGAGGGCAATTCCTCCAAGACCGACTTCGGCGCCTGGGGCGGCCTCTTCGGCGGCGGCGCCTTCGCCGGCGCGGGCAGCTAGACCAACACGCCCGAGGGCAAGGTGCTGGCGAGCGCGTTCGCCGACGCCTACAACAACCTCGTCAAGTCGGTGAAGAACTACAAAGCGCAGGAAGTGAAGGGCGGCCGGCTCGGCGTCGGCAAGTAATCAGCGCACCGAGAACGGCGCGTTGTACGGCCGGCCGAACGGCGTGCCGGCGAGCACGCTCTGCACCGGCCGAAGATAGGCGTTGCCCGAGCGCTTGTTGTTGCGCGTGTCGACGAACTCCACCGGTCCGTTGACCATCTCGACGAGAGTCGCGTCGGCGGGTGCGCCGACCTGCAGCGTGCCGAGCCTCGGCAGCCGGTTGATGATCGCGCCCGGCGCGCTCGAAGCCATGCGCAGCACCTGCTCGAGCGGCAGCCCCAGCGCCAGGAACTTGCTCATCACCCAGGTGAGGTAAGGCATCCCGGGCGTGTTGCCCGAGACGACGTGGATGTCCGAGGAGATCGTGTCCGGCGCCAAGCCCTCGCGCAGCGCCGCTTCCGCGACCGTGTAGTCGAAGCTGCCGCCGCCGTGGCCGACGTCGAAGACGACGCCGCGCTTCTTCGCCGCGTGTGCCTCCGGCATCAGCTTGCCATCCTGCACGATGTTGGTGAAGCGGCCGGCATTGTTCGGCGCGCCGCTGAAGCAGTGCGTGAGGATGTCGTCCTTGCGCAGCGTGTTGAGGATCTCGCGCATCAGGTCCGGCGTCGCCACGCCGCCGATGTGGCACATCACGCGCGCGCCGCCGCCCGCGATCTCGGTGGCGCGGATCGCCCGCTTGAGCGGCTCGAGGCCCGCCTGGTTGATCACGTTCTCCGACATGCGCACCTTGACGCCGATCGCGATGTCGGCGTTCTCGGCGACCGTCTTGCCGCATTCTTCGGGATGCGCGAAGCCGAGGTGGAAGAGCTCCGGCTCGGGGAATCCTGCGAGCCCGATGTTCGCGATGTGCACGAACGCGTAAAGGCGTGTCCTCGTCTGCGCCTGCACGTAGCGCCGGAACGCGGCGAAGTTATTCGCGCCCGCGTCGCCCGCCGACACCATGGTGGTGGTGCCCTGGTAAGGCACGAGCTCGTCGGCCGGGATGCCGAGCGCCGAGCCGTACGGATAGACGTGCGAATGCAGATCGACCAGCCCGGGCAGCACGAGCCGGCCGCTCGCATCCAGGATGCGCAGTGCGCGCGCCGCCGGAATCTCCGCGTCGAGCGCTTCGATCTTGCCGAAGCGCATGCCGATGTCGCGCTTCGCGCGCAGGTTCTGGCTGGGATCGAAAACCTCGCCGCCCTTGATGACGAGATCGAACTTGTCCTGCGGTCCCATCGCGGCTCGCACCGCGACGGACAGCCCGCCCGCTGCGAGCGCCGCACCCATCCCGGCGACGAAGCGCCGCCTGCCTTGCCGTGCCATGTGCCCTCCTCCCGGCTGGAAATCAGTGCCTGACCCCGATTCGGGCTCCCTCCCCGAGCTCGTGGCCCATCGAGCAGTTGCGCCCCGCCGCCTTCGCCGCATAGAGCGCGCGGTCCGCGCGCGCGATCCAGGCGCCGGGATCGTGATCGTCGTTGTCGAGCGCGGCGTAGCCGATGGGCCGCGGCGCCCGTTGCATTGATTCCCGGCAGCACCACGCCGAACTCCTCGCCGCCGTAGCGCCCGGGGATGTCGTGCATGCGCAGCGATTCGCGCAGGATCGTGGCCACCGCGCGCAGCGCGTCGTCGCCGACCTGGTGGCCGTGCGCGTCGTTCACCGCCTTGAAGTGATCGATGTCGAGCATCAGCACCGCGGACGAATGGCCGATACGCCGGCAGCGCTGGAACTCGGTCTCCACCGCCCGCTCCCAGTGCATGCGGTTCATGAGCCGCGTCAGGCCATCGAGAGTGGAGAGCGTCGCGAGCACGTCGTTCTGCTGGCGCACGCGGCGGGCGAGGCGATAGGCGGCATAGCCGACGGTGACCGGATAGGCGAGCAGCAGCGGCAGGCTCGCCACAACAGCGACGAAGCCCGAGTCGAGGTGCAGCGAGAAGTTGTTCACCAGCGCGACCAGCGCCCCGGCGGCGATCTGCGCGTTCAGGCAGCGCGCGAGGAAGCGCACGCCGCCGACCGCCGCCTTGTCCATCGCCAGCATCGCGACGAGCACCGCGCTCGGCACGAGGTTGAAGCCGATCGCCGCCACCCAGGCGCCGCCGCACGCGGAGTCGAACATCAGGTTGTGCAGCTCGGCGCGGTGCGGATCGCGGCTGCGGCGCGCGATGCGATAGGCGAGATGCGGCCAGGCGAGGCCGTTCAGGGCAAGGAGTCCCCAGAGCCAGAGCGGCGCCTGCGCCTCCCACAGGCCGCCGCCGACGGCGAGCGTGCCGACGCCGAGGCCCAGCACGCGCGGCACGTACATGCGGCGCGCGAAGCGCAGCCCTTCTTCGACCGTGCGCTCGAGCGGCCGCAGGCCGTCGAGCGTTTCCGTGCCGTCCATGGCACCCCCTCGACTATTCTGCGCTAAACCCGTAGGGGCCGCCCGTGAGCAGGTCGCGCAGCTCCTGCTCACCATTTGACTAGAGGCTAGTTCGTCGGCTGCACGCCGGCCGCGGTGAGCACGCGGTGCCAGCGTTCGATCTCGCTCTTGATGTGCTGGCCGAACTCGTCGGGCCCGGCGCCGATCGGGATGCTGCCCGACGCGGCGAGGCGCTGGAGCACCGCGTCGTTCTTCAGCGCCTTTGCCGCCGCGGCGTGCACGCGATCGATGATCGCGCGCGGCGTCTTCGCCGGCGCGACGAGCCCGTACCAGCCGCTCACAGCAAAGTCCGGCAGCCCGCCTTCCGCCGCGGTGGGTACATCGGGCAGTGAGGGCGCACGCTTATCCGCAGCCGTCGCGAGCGGCTTCAAGCGGCCGGCTTTCGCGTAAGGCGTGACGATCGAGATCACCGACCACATGTAAGGCACGTGGCCGGCCACCACGTCGGCCGCGGCCGGACCACTGCCCTTATAAGGGATGTACTGCACTTTGGCGCCGATGCGCTGCAGGAAAAGCTCGGCCGCGAGGAAACCCGCGCTGCCCGGATCGGTCGCGTACGAAAGATTGGACTGCGCCTTCACCCAGGTGATGAACTCGCCGAGCGTCTTCGCGGGATTCGACGGATTCGTCACCAGCACCGTGGGCTCGTGCGAGATCAGCGTGATCGGTGCGAAGTCGCGCAGCGTGTCGTAGGGCAGCTTGGTGACCAATGTCGGGTTGGTGGCGTGGCTGATATAGACCATCAAGAGCGTGTAGCCATCGGGCGCGGCTTTCGCGACGACTTCCGTGCCGACGACACCGCCCGCGCCGCCGCGATTCTCGATCACCACCGGCTGGCCGAGGTTGTCGGCGACCGCCGGCACGTAGCTGCGCGCCGTGATGTCGGTGCCGCCGCCGGGCGCGGCCGGCACGATGAGCCGGATCGGGCGCGTCGGATACTGCGCCGCCGCCGACAACGCCACGGCCCAGAGCGCGAGGACGACGAATGTTCTTGTCACGCTGCACCTCCCTTCGCGGAAGGTGCAGTGTACCTACTCGCCCCGATTCGCAGTGCGCGCAAGCTCGCGCGGCTGACCGATCACCTCGACGTCCGCGCGGCGGTCAGCTTGCAGGCACTCGACCAGCGCAGCGTTCTTGCGGTTCTCCGGTCCCAGGCGCTCGCAGTGCCCGCTGGTGTACGGCTCGTCCGCGCCGCGCGCCTCGGCGAAGAGCTCGCGCAGCGTGATGCCCTTCGTCGCGAGGTAGTTGCGCACCGCCTCGAGCCTGCGCTCGG
>WNFR01003905.1_pt1 | contig 23423 bp, 21 predicted proteins | sample 5400221 | NCBI WGS metagenome assembly WNFR01 (sample SAMN13153357, study PRJNA577476) | soil metagenome | isolation source: 40 cm soil under Madrone tree | place: USA:California | collected 2016-06-14 | reverse complement strand
AGAGAGTACTTCTCTCAATAAATAATCACTTCAGCAGCTTTCAGTTCGCAGTCGTACGATCAAGCCTAGGCCCGTCTCCACCTAATGCTGGCAGATACACCGTTGCCTCACGGTTTCGGCGCCGCTCTTGCGAGCGTGGGTACATTTTCCAAGGGCTCCAGAACAGTTCGTTACCTCCCCGCTCTGCCTTGTAGGCTACGTGCGATGGGACGCACGGTCTGATCGAGTTCCTCCTCTCCAGACAATCATTTTCAGCAGCTTTACAGGTCGCACGAAGGGTTGCCGACCATCCATCCAGAACGACTTCAGTTGGGCTATTCCGCAACGATATTTGACGAGCACTTGATGCGCAAAAAATCTCCCGAGAGGGCCATAAAACACAGCGCGGCCGTTAGAAAGCTCAAGATGGCGGCTGTTTCTAGCTGGCCTGCCTGCTCGAGTGGCACCATGAGCGCAATCCCTGGCAAGACTTGCAGCCAATTATTTGCTCATCTCTACTTCAGCACAGCAGCAGCGCTTACTTCTTGCGAATGGCGAGGGGGCAATATAGCTTTGAGCCGTAATACTACTGGAAGCGAGTCAGAAGGCTCACCAGAACGTGGCAGCGGCTTAACCGACGCCCTGACGGAGACTCCCATGCCCCTTCGCGGCAGCTTGCGTTCTACCACCACTATTCTAGTGGTGGCCGGACTGGTTTGGACCGCCTGTCCCCAGGCAAATGCTGACGAACCGAAACCCAAGCCAGAAAACACGATCAGCATCCAGCTCGGGGAACCGGTTCCACCGCAAAAGTTTGAGCATCCACCCAAGTTTTGGATCGCGAGTGTGACCGATCGGTCGGGAAATCCGCAGCCGATGATGGTGACGAAAGAGCGAGGCGGAGTCTTCCTGGACAAACAGCCGACAGCGATTTTGAAAGAAGCGATCGAGCAATCACTGAAAGCAGCGAACTTGCTGGCACCTGATGCAGGATCGGCGGACCTGGTGGTGCGAGTGTACCTGTTTCACTTCGGTTTGGCCGCCGGGTCGGGGCTCGACTTTTTCGGCAAAGTGGAATTTTCGACGATGGTGAAAAACACGAAGACCGGAGAATCCCAAGAAGTGAAAGCGGTGGGAACCTCCATCGCCAAGGGCGCTGTGCGGAAGAAGAACATGCAAAAAAACGTGGAGGAAGACATTGAAGAAGCGCTGCATGATGCGACACGGAATTTTGTGCGCGGAACGCAACTGAAAGAGGCGGTGGCGGCGTTGTCGAAGGGAACGGAAGTGGTGCCCGCGGGAGCCCCGAGCGCCGCCGAAACGCCGAAGCCACCGTCGAGGTAAAGGGCTCCGATTCTGTAGGAATTTGGACGAAATGAAGAAGGAACAAGAGAGGAGGCAACAATGCGAATCTTGATGATGGCACTGCTTGCAGGGATATTCGCGACGGGCGCCTTGGCGAAACCCAAGGATGAAACGCCGCAGTACAAGACAGCGGAAGCCAAACATTTCACGACGGCGGAAGGAGTGGAGCTGACTCCTGCTTTTGTGGACTATTTCTATGCTGAGCTGCGAAGCGAACTGACCAAGGCCAAGCTGGTGAATGAAGTGGTCGGGGAAGGGGAAGCGGTGGACGACTCGGACGCGCCAAAATCGCTCGTGATTAGCGGAACGATTACGGAATACAAGAAGGGAAACGTCATGAAAAGCGCCCTCATCGGCTTCGGCGCAGGGATGCGGAGCCTTAAGATGGATGCCGACGTGGTAAGGCGAAGCGACAAGCAAAACCTGTGTGTGTTGCACGTGCACGTCAAGATTGACCCCAGGTGGGATGAAAAAATCATGGCGAAAGGGGCGGCGCACCAGATGGTCAAAGAAATGAAAAAGGCGCTGGCCGAGACTACCAAGCCCTCTTGAAGAGTTGGAGAAAACATCTGGTATTGAAGACCTTTCTGCGCCGCGCTGTGGCGTGCGGATTCGCGCTCGCCTGGTGTCTCGCCTGTTTGCCTGTTACAGAAACGGCCGCGGTTACAAAGATGAAGCTTCGCGGCTACGTGACCGAGCGGGCCGATGCGAACACCCTGCTAATTCTGGACGACCGAATTGAGCTGACTCCCGCAAGTCGCGTCCTGAGCAAAGACGCCGCGGGCGAGCACCCCTTCAATACCGGGGAACTGTCTGCTGGAATGTTGGTGGAAGCTGAAGGGCAGTGGCTCGACAAACACCGGTTTTTTGCGGAGAAGCTCATGGTCGAGCTTCGAGAGGACGACAAGAAGATCCACGGCTCCGCGTATCTACAGGAAGAGCCGATGGACGCCACAAAAATTGCGGCCGGTGAGGCGAGTGAGCTGAAGCTGGACGGCTACTGGCTGAATCTGGACAACACTACAAAGCGCGCTTGGAACCCGGCGAAAGCAGGAGAAAGCCTGGCTACTAAGACATCAGGGCAAAATGGCGCGCTGGCCGGGTATCACGTGAAGTATTCGGGCACGCGGCGCAAAGACGGACGAATCGAGGCCGAAGAACTAGAGCTGGGCCCACCCGCTCCCGCCGATGACTACAAGATGCCACACAACTTGGAAGTCGTCCGGGCGAAGGATGCGCAAACGGGAATTGACGTCCTCGAATTTCGCCAGGGAAACAAGGTTCACGGGCGAATGAAGCTGCTGGCGGAGCGAAGTGTTCAAGAATATGTTTCTCTTTTGGGCGATTCATTGATTCCGGAAGGAGCGAAAGGGACGAGGCGGCCTATTGAATTCCGCTTTTTTGTGGTGGAAGATCCGGAAGTTAATGCCGCGTCGCTGCCGGACGGAACGCTGCTGATCAATACCGGTTTACTAGGTGCGCTCGAGAACGAAGCGCAGCTCGCGTTCGTATTGAGCCACGAGATGGCCCATGTGCTGCAAGTGCACTACCGGCGTGAAGTGGAGGAGACCCGAGGGTCCCGCATCGGACTGACGATCGCGGGAGTCGCTGCGGGCGCGTTCATCGGAAACGCCGGAATCTTCATGGCACAAATTGGAATTGCGTCCGTGGTGAACGGTCACCAGCGGGACCTTGAGAATCAGGCGGACCGGCTGGGACTTCAGAACGTGATCGAACACGGATACGACCCGCGCGAGGCGCCAAACTTTTCGCGCATCATGATCAATCGCTACGGCAACCGCACCACGAGCAAGTTGTGGTCGAATCATGAATCGAGCGTGATCCGGGGAAGTTTTATGAACGTGCAGTTAATGCGTGAATATCCGGAAAGCCACTGGGACCAAGCGAAGAAAAACACAGTTGCCTTTCAGACGATGAAAGACGACCTGGGACCTGTAAAAATCATGTAATCCGTTCGGTTTTCAGGACCCGATAACGTTTCGGGCAACGAACAAGTGTCGCGCCTAGGCCCGACTGGCGACACTTAATCACCAGCCAATCCCAGTTCCCATCTCTGAGGATCTTGTTCAGGGATGTGAGCGGCAACAGTCTCTTTCTCAATCAGTTCACACCGGACGGCTCGCAAATAAGACCATTCACGAGCGCAGGGTTTACCGCAGATTCGGCAGGTTCAATCCGCGATTGTGACAGGATGACGGGCAAACAGGAAGTTAGAAGTTATCGGTTCGAGGATCGGCACACGCGCATCTCGTCAATGCTTGATTTCCTGACGAGATGCCGACTTCTTGTTACAAATCTCTCGCGCAAAGCGATTGGATGACTTCCGCATTGCCGACGATCAGCCCGAAACGTTGTATACCATTTCGCGAGAAGCTCGAAGAGAGCTGCATTTTGGCGCTGTCGACGGCTTGACAGTCCACTTTTTCCGCCTCCTCCGTTTTTTTGATGGGGTCAAGGGGAGCTTAGCAATCTGTGGGAGCATTCAAACAACTCAAATGGCCACCCTTCGCTACCGTGCGGCACGCAGGTATTAACTGCAATGCAATTCTGCTCCTCGCGTTAGTTGAGACACGGATAACAACGAACCTGAAATCGATTTCGGGACCTGAAGCGGACTTCAGGAGAACGTTCCCAATACATTCCGGTACGGTTCACTTTCTTGGTCCAGAATCCGATCGCGAAGCATTCTCTTGGCTCTGAAGATTGCGGTCTTGATCGCTGGCAGCTGTTTGCCGAGAGCGAACGCAATTTCGGCATAGGTCATTTGCCGATAATAGTGCAGGACAAGCAGAATCCGATAGTCTCGCGGCAAACGACGCAACTCCTTCCGGACGCAGCTCTGCTGCTCGCGACGGAGCACCCGAGAAAGGGGCGAAAGCGCCAGAGTGTCTGGTAGAGCATCGAACTCTAGTTCATCATCGACGCGACGACGGCGCTCGGCCTTTACCTGACGTAGCTTGTCTATACAATGCCTGCCCGTGACCTTCGACAGCCAGGACTTGGAACTTATCGGGCGCTCCCCACTGTCCAGTACGGTATGCAACTTCAAGAAGACTTCGGCGGCGGCATCTTCCGCGTCCTCGCGCTGCCAGAAGAAGTGCCGGCAGACTTTCAAGACGTAGCGATAATGAGAGTTGTACAGGGAGCCGAGCAACTGCGGGCAGCTACGAAAAGCCGCGCTGATAATGGCTTCGGGAACTCCCGATTTTTCCAACAAAACTGAATTCATGGTCGTCGCCATGACAGCTCCTTCCGGGGTGAGCCGGACACACCCCAAGTTTTGTCTCCAAGTCCGCGTAGGTGCGGAGCCGGGAGCCTACGTCTTCCAAGTCACGCTAAGAAACCAATCTCTGCCGGCCCCCACTGCGAGGCGGCGCGGCAGGAACCTGCTCCCGCATTACCGTTGAAGAATTCCGATCGGCCGAACGATCGCGTATTGTTATCGCCTCCTCGCGTCGAACGACCAGCAAGGTCAAATCGTCACTGAGGGGGCAACCATCGGCAAAATCAAGGACTGCGCCCAGAGCAGAAAAGAGCGTCTGACTGACGCTTCGTCCCCTGGCAGCTTGTGCCGCCGCCGAGAGCCGTGTTAAGTCGAACTCTTCATCTTGAGAGTTTTGGCATTCCGTCACTCCATCGGAACAGGCAATGAGGGCGTAGCCAGGATGCAAAGTGACGGTTCCTATGTTGAAAGTAGCGTTGGACATAGCACCGAGCATAGGCCCGCCTTGGTCGAGGCGGACGACGTCATTATCGCGGTCATTGTCGCGTCCAAAAATCAAGGGTGACGGCAATCCTGCGTTGCAATAAACAATCTTGCCGTCCTGCAGGTCGATTCGAGCGAAGAACACTGCGACCAGCGGTGGCTCGCCGTATCCCCCACAGAGCTCGCGATTGGCTTGCGCAATCGCGTCTGCAGGATTTCGATGTGCTCGAGCGCAGCGGTGAATCAGCGAAACGAGATGAGGCAGCCAGATTCCTGCCGATAGTCCCTTGCCAGCGATATCCCCGACCACTATGCCCAGCGCCGAGTCGAGCTCCATCACTTTGAAAAAATCGCCGGAAAGATGGCGGACCGGAAATATCTCACCGGCAACCTCGAAATCGCCGGAGCTGAATTGCCGAGGGGCGCAAAGCCGGCGCTGGATCTGAGCCGCCTCAAAGATGCCCCGGTGGAGCTTCGATTGTTCGCGGCGCAGTACTTCTAACTCTTCTTCGAGAGCACGGATTTTTTCCGAAGCTCCATCCACATAGGAATCCATCTGCTGCTCCGCCTGTTCACCGGCGAACGAGGCGCTTGCTGCAAACGGTTCTGGATTTGTCCTCTGCCACGTCTGACACATTTCCAACGGTCCTCCGCCAACGCAAAAACTAACCGACAAATTTGTACCCAATGCCATGCACCGTCAGGAAATAGCGAGGCTCCTCGGGAACTGGTTCTAGCTTTTGACGAATGCGCACGATATGGGTGTCCACGGTGCGCGTCGTCGGATAGTTCTCGTATCCCCAGACCTCGTCCAACAGGCGATCCCGGCTAAGCGTCTGTCCTGAATGACAGAGAAAATGCTTGAGAAGTTCAAATTCTTTTCCGGATAATTCCACCTGGTTGCCACCGCGAAAAACCTGATAGCTGCGTAGGTTGACCTCGACGTCGCCGAAGGTATAGCGATCCATCTCCTTCGGCAGAGTCTGGGTGCGTCGCAACACGGCCTTGACGCGAGCGAGCAGTTCGCGGATGGAAAAAGGCTTGGTGACGTAGTCGTCGGCGCCAAGCTCGAGCCCGACCACCTTATCCACTTCTTGACCGCGCGCCGTGAGCATGATGATGGGAATAGAGGGACGCTTGGACTTGAGTTGTTTGCATACGTCGAGTCCGCTCATGCGGGGCATCATCACGTCCAGAATTACCAGGTCCGGAGAATCTTTGAGAGCGCGTTCCAATCCTTCCACGCCGTCAAGCGCCGTCGAGACTTCAAAGCCTTCATATTCGAAGTTGTCACGCAGCCCGGCGACCATGTTGGGTTCGTCCTCGACAATCAGGATTTTTGTTACTCCCATGAATTCTCCTTCGCGGAAGAGCGGAAACCTGGAAATAGCCGGCGGTTTGAGGCGATCATGCGAGTGCAGCTCCTGTTCGCTCTGACGGGGCGATTGGCAACGCGATCGTGAACTTACTGCCTTTATCCGGGACACTTTCCACCGAGACGTTGCCTCCATGCGCCTGCGCGATGTGGCGTACAAGCGACAGTCCCAGTCCGGAGCCCTTTGTGTTGTGTACCAACGGATCGCCGCAGCGGTAGAATTTCTCAAAAATTTTGTCCTGTTCGGCGGCCGCGATTCCAATTCCGCGGTCCTGGACTTCCAGCTTGACGCTGCCGTTCGAGCGGTACAGGCTGACACCGATGTACTTCTGCTCTTTTGAATACTTCAGGGCGTTGTTGACCAAATTGAGCAAGGAGCGGGCAATGGCCTCGCGGTCCACGTTCACAGGCGGAATGTCGCCGGAGATATGCTCCTCAAACGCGAAGCCGTTCTGCTCGATCTGAAAACGATAAGAATCAAGAGTGGTTCGAACGAGTTCCGCCAGGTTCGTCTCTTTGAACTCGTATTCCTTACGGCCAGCCTCGATACGGGAGAAATCCAGGATGTTGTTGATGAGAGCCGTAAGGCGCTCGCTCTCTTCGCGAATAATGCGAAAGTATTCGTGGTATTTTTCCTGCGCGGTAAGGCGGCCGAGCTCCAGGGTCTCCGCATAAAGCCGGATAAGAGCCAGCGGAGTGCGCAGCTCGTGGGAAACATTGGCGACAAAGTCCGACTTCAGTCGAGCCAGCTTCATTTCGCGCGAAACGTTGCGATACGTCAGCCAGATGCCCCCGAACATCAGCAAAGAAAGTGCGGCAAGGACGATGTAGTTGTACCTGAGGAACTTCGAGCTCATGTCCGCGACCGTGGTGCCGTGGTACTTGATCGCCAGAGCTAAATCCTGAAAAACCCATTGAAAGTTGCGTTCCGCCTCCGGCTTGCCGCCATCCCAATTTGCCGAAGCTACCCAGGGCATCGTGGAGTCCTTTGCCGGGCGAATCATCATGGCCGGAGGATTAGCCTCCTGTCGCAGGACGTTGTCTTTGCTGTTCAACACATCGGCCATCAGCGCCGGGAAAAAGCTATTACGCAGATAGTCTTCGTCAAGCGACACGAAGCCAAGCTCCACGCGGTCCTTTGGCACGTCGGGTGGAATGAAGTAACCCAGGTTCCAATAGATGTGCTGATTATCGGTGAGCATCCAGCCGCCGTCGAATAACACCGGCTCGTCTTCCTTCTCCATCGCCAGGCGAACCTTCGTGGCCGTGTGGGAAGCTTCCAGCGGTATCCACGAGGCTGCCATCTTGATCGCCTCCTGGGACCTTCCGCAAAAATTCGGATCCGAGTCGCGTCCCGGTTGTGTGCGGCTTACGAACAGATTGCTCTTCTTGTCGTAGAAGAGCGCGTACGAAAATTCAGGATGTTGCGTCAGGATCCGGTCGAGTTTGGCCTCAATTTCCGCACGGCCCTGGTCGGCGTTGGGAAACTGGCTGCGGATAGGCATAACCATGTCGTAGGCTTTGTGCCAGCTTTTGTTTTCGGCGATCTTCAAAACGTGAGAAATCTTCAAAACGTGAGAAAAGTCGCGTTGAATGGCCGCTTCGACCTGACCCGAGCGCTGGATATGCTTCAGGTTCCAGATGCTGAAACCCATCAACGCCGCCGCCGGGAGCACGATGGCCAACTCCAACGTCAGCAGCGTTCGCGTACGATCCGTTAAGCGCCATTTCCTTGGCATGTTTTGCTTCGTCAAGCTGATGCCCCGTCAAGAACTCATTGCGAATATGGAATATAAAGACCCGCGGAAGGCCATGTGTCAAGGCAAAGCAAACGATTGTAAAAAGTTGTGAAGAAACGTGGAATTGAACTTAAACCCTTGCGCGAGAGCCGGTTACGGGTGAAAGCGAAACTGTTTTCGCGCGATGTCTAGCCTGGCGGACCGATCAAGGGCAACTTGAGTCCGGGAACCCAGCTGCTGCTTTGAGCTTACTCGCGTGCTGCTAGATGGTCTTGTCTTTCGATTGGCAGAGCGGCTCGAGATTGCAATCGATGCATCTTGGTTTGCGAGCTACGCAAACCCGGCGGCCGTGCCAAATCAGCTGGTGGGAAAACTGGATCCATTTGTTTTGCGGCAGAATGTTCATCAAATCTTGTTCGACCTTTTTGGGTTCTTCGTGCTTTGTTAGTTCCAGCCGCCGTGCGAGTCGCAGCACGTGCGTATCGACCACCACGCCGCTCGGGATTCCGTAAGCCGTTCCCAGGACTACGTTGGCGGTTTTTCGAGCAACTCCAGGAAGGGTAAGCATCTCTTCCATGGTGCGCGGCACAGCGCCAGCGAATTTTTCCATAATAGCTTTGCTCGCGCCCATCACTGATTTGGTTTTGTTGCGAAAGAATCCGGTGGGACGAATTTCCTGTTCCAGTTCAGCGGGGTTGGCATACGCAAATGCTTTTGCGTCGGGATATTTCTTGTAAAGCTTTTCGGTGACCTGGTTCACGCGAACGTCGGTGCACTGCGCCGAGAGAATGGTTGAAATTACCAGCTGGAACGGGTTTTCGTGCTTCAACTCGCAGGTTGCGTTTGGATACGCTTCATCTAGTTTTGCCAGGATTGCGGCTACCCGCTTTGGATTTGTCGGGTCAGGTGTATCGCCGTGAGAAGAAGCGGCGTTTTTGGCAGCATTGTTCTTTGTACGTACTTTTGCAACGGACTTGAATTTCTTTTGCCTGGTAGGTTTGCTCTTTTTTGCTTTGGCCATGTTGGCCAGACTACAGCATGCCCGGCAAAACCTCCAGCAGCCGCCGGAACGCTTTTCCGCGATGGCTGTAGAGGTTTTTTTTGGCGCTGGAAAGTTCGGCGAACGATTTGTTCAGAGGCGGAAAGTAGAAAACCGGATCGTAGCCAAAGCCGCCTGATCCACGCGGTGTATCGAGAATGAAACCGTCCACGCGATTGCTGATTACCGCGAGCGTATTTCCTTTTCGCGCAACCGCCAGCACGCAAACAAAATGTGCCGCCCGCGCCTCATTCTTTTTTTCTGCCATCGCGGCGAGAAGTCTTGCGATGTTTTGCGCGTCACTGGCGTCAGCGCCGGTATAGCGCGCGGAGCGAACGCCCGGTTCGCCGCCCAGCGCCGGAACGACCAGCCCGGAATCATCCGCGCAGACTGCTTCGCCGGAAATGGCCGACGCGTGCAATACCTTGCCAAGGGCGTTTTCCGCGAAGGTGGGAGCATCTTCGGGAAACGGCGCAAGTTCGGGAAAACCAGGCAGCAGGGCTGGTTCAATAGTCGAGTGAATTTCCGCTGCGATGGCGGAAAACTCTTTCAGCTTTCCGGAATTGGACGATGCCAGATACAGTTTTTTTGTGGATTCCATAATTGTCGGGAAAATTCGAAATCTAGCGGCTGCGCGCCAGAAACTTGGCCGGCAAAATCGCGCGCTGCGCCTCCGCAAGCCGGCGAATACCCGCCGCAGCCAGCGCCAGCAAATCCTGCATTTCGCCTCCGGTGAACGGCCGGCCTTCGGCGCTGGCTTGGATTTCCACGAAGTCGCCGCTTCCGGTCATCACTACGTTCATATCCACTTCGGCGCGCGAGTCTTCTTCGTACATCAAATCCAGCAGCGCCAAATCGTCCACAATTCCGACGCTCGTCGCTGCTACGGTATCAATCAGTGGCGAACTTTTCAGGATTCCAGCGGCGACCATGCGTTCCATCGCCAGCGCGAAAGCGACGAACGCTCCGGTGATGGAGGCGGTTCGCGTTCCGCCATCGGCTTCGATCACATCGCAATCGAGCCATACGGTTCGCTCGCCCAGCACTTCCTGATCGGTGATGGCGCGCAAGGATCGGCCAATCAGCCGTTGAATTTCCTGGGTGCGGCCGGACTGTTTTCCGCGCGCCGCTTCTCGCGCCGTGCGTTCTTCCGTGGCGCGCGGCAACATTCCATATTCGCCGGTGACCCAGCCTTTGTCCGCGCCCTTCAGGAATCCCGGCACTCCATCATTCACGCTGGCGGTGCAGATAACGCGCGTTTTGCCAAGTTCGATCAACACGCTGCCTTCAGCGGTGGAGATAAAGTCCGGCGTGATTTTCAAGGCCCGCATCTGATCTGCGCCGCGTCCGTCCGGTCTCACTGTGCCTCCTAGGCATTGCTGGCGATCGCAATTCCCGAAATGTGTATGAGGGCTGGTGGCGCGCGGTGCAGCGATCGCCGGGCTGCTTGGTAATTCATCGCGGCTGCGTCAGTGTGCCGTTTGCAGCGAGGAGTGTCAACGCTTCGATGGAACGGTTGCGCCGCTATTTGCAGACGACACCGGAGGAACAGCAATCCTGACCGGCATTTCGAGCGAGACCGAGCCTAGCTGCGCGGCTTTGGTATCGACGATGAACAACTGCGTTAGGTCGACGTGGCCGGCAAGGGTGTCCAGCTCCTGCCCGTGAATCAGTATTTTGAGCCGCTTCACCCGCGGGACGTTGGCTTCCAGTGTGCGGGCGATCGAATCCACGGCTAATTGTTCGCTCTGGATCCCGGAAGGGGACGAAGTGGCCAGCGCTTCGGAAAAGTCGGCAACCGCGGTTCCATCCGGCAACAGGTAAAAGGCGAGCAGCGCAGCATCCGGCGGCAGTGTGCGCAAATCCGAATCCACCGGCCCAGCCAACAAAGTATTCAGGACCTGCTTGGCGCGCAGCACCGGGTCTTTCGAAAGCGCAAGCTGGATGGTCACGGGAGCTAACGCGCTCTCGTCCTCGCTGGAGGTCCAGAACATCTTCACTTTAACGACTGGATCGGACGGACTTGGCGCGACTGCCTGCGTCAGTTCGCGGCGCGCTTGCTCTTCGGAAGGCTCGGTGATTTTGGCCGCCGTTTTCACGCGCCTGCGCAAAATCGGAAAGTAAATCGCCGCGCTGACCACTGCGACGCCGAGTGCTACCACTATCCAAGTGCGCCAGGTGCCGGTCATGGATGCGTTCCCGCTGCGCCGGGCACGACGTAAGACGGGCGGAAGTCGGCAACGCCGCGCGCGATAGCGTCGCCGACTCCGGGCATCATTCTGTCCAGGTCCGCGCGATCCTGGACGCTGACGCTGGCCAGCTCGACCGCGATGGCCGGAGCTGCGGTGGTGCGCAACTGGCGGATGGTGGCGCTCTGAGAATTGTTTGGCGAACCCTTGAATCGCTGCGCCAGTTGGCCTTGCACGGCATCGCCGAATTTGCGGCTCAGTGTGACGTAAGGAGCCTGCGCACGGTCCCAGCCGATGACGCCGCCGGTGGCCACGGCCGCAAAGGCGTCCGGCATGGTGTAAACGCGCACCGTTCCTGGCAACCCGGTGGAAGAGATGTGCAGCGTGATGAACACTGCGCCGTATTGCGCGTTGGCAAGAGTGGAGCGGTCGTCAAAAGAGGGATTTTCATTGCCGCTGCGCGTTTGTAGGACCTGATAGCCTTGCGCTTCGAGAGCGCGGCGAACCTGGAAGGTCAAGTCCAAGACCAGATCGCTTTCACGAATGCCTTGCGCGCCGCGTGCGCCAGGGTCGGTGCCGCCATGGGCAGGATCGAGCACGACGACGTTGAGTCCGGTTCGCTGGGGCTGAGGCGGCGGAATCGTGGGGTAGGGCGGAGCGGAAATTGGCGCGCCGGGCTGCTGCGCGGCAGGCGATCCGACAGGCGCGGATTGCGGCGATTGTGCCTTCGAAACAAAAGACGGAAGGCACGCGAGCAAAGCTATCGCCGACGAAATCAAACAGATTCGAAAGAAGAGGCGGCCGTTCGAAATACGCACGATAGGCAGAATATCAAATCTGCGGTCGACGCTGCGTATCGCGGACGGCCATCGCTGCGAAAAAGGGACGGTACCGCCCTCTACGTTATTGTTCACATCGACTGGGATTGCGAGCGTTCGGCACGGCGTGCGCTGCGATCCGCTTTTAGCTGTTCGCGTTGTTCGGGAGTCAGTACGCTGCGCGCTTGCTCCATTGAAGCGTGACGGATTTCCTTTGATTTCTCCCGCTTCGCCGTGTCGGAAAGCGAAGAGTCCGCCATCACCTTATCCCGTTTCGCTCGGGCTTCTTCGTGGATTTTCTTGATTTGAGTTTTTTGATCATCGGAAAGATTCAAACCCGCGAACGGGCTTTTGCCGTGTTCGTGCGCTCGGGGAGCTGGCTGCGAAGCTGCGGGCGGCGTGGCTTGCTCTTGCGTGCCGCTTTGTGCATATGTTGTTGGGGCGAACGTTCCAACCAGCAAAAATGCCCCGACCCCCAAAACGGAATTTAGCAGTGATTTAGTTTTCATCGGTCTATCCTTTCATGCTTGTCCTTAGACTGGCACCTATGAGAATAGAAACCCCTGGCAGCGGGAAAAGTCGCTGGGTATCGAGCCCGATAGTTGATGCTTCAGCCGCTCGGAGTTGGAAAAAGAAGACAAGAAATAGTGATGCAGGCGCGCAAAACCTGCCAGGGGATGGAATGATAGTGGGCTTTTGCGTTCGGAAGAGCGGCAGCAGGGCGGCCGCTCTCCGGGTGACCACTCCTCTCCGTAAACGGAGAGGCTTCTCGCGACTGCCACCAGCGAGTATTGCAAGGCGCGTTCCACTCGGGCAGGACACTTTACGCGAAGACTCAGTCCGAGCCCTACGCCACGGAGGAAGAACAGCAGAAACGGCAGCCTTATCCCTAAACGAAGTGGTTTCACGGCCCGGAGGATAAGGACGGCGGTATTGGCCAAGCGTTAGGTCGATTCGATGGCGCCTGCGGAAGTGCGGCGAACGGGAACGCCTAGCTTTCGCGTAGAGGCGTAAACCAGGAAACCGCAGCCGATAATTAGCGCGCCGAAGATGAGACCGTTCATTCCGAGCACAGTTTCGGATCCGCTCTTGACCAGTGCGAGGAGCAGCAGAGCCAATGGAAACACACCAGCGAGAATAGCCCCGGGTAAGCCGCCCGGGACGCGGAATTCACGTTTCAGCCCAGGTTCACGAATACGCAGTACGACGAGTGTCACGAATTCGAGCATCAGGCTGACGCCGTAGAGCATGATGTCCAGAGTGATTAAGCGCTGAAAACCCAGGCCTAGGCACAGCGCCCAGCCACTGGCGCAAACGATGATGGCGACCCAGGGCGCTTTGGTGCGCTTGCTGGTTTTCGCAAACGCTTTGGGGAGCATGCCTTCGCGTGCCATGGCAAGAGGCAAGCGCGAGTAGCTCATTACCAGAGCGTTGAACATGCCGAAGGCGCTCATCATCCCGCCGAGAACGATCAGGAAGCGAAGCCACTCAATGCCGAGAAGTTTTCCGCCGAGCAGGCCGCCGATGGCGGCCCATGACCCATCTTCGCCAAAACCGGATGTGGGAATTCCGGTGAAGTAAACGGCTGCGAATGGAAGCACATAAGTGGCCGAAACGAGAATCACCGCGGCGATCATGGCTTTAGGATAGGTGCGCTGCGGGCGTTCGACTTCCTGTGCGATGGTGGAGGCATTGTCCCAGCCCATGTAATTCCACATGGCGACGAGGACGCCGCTCAGCAGCCCCAGGCTGGTTCCGGTAGCGGCCGCGGCATGCGGTACGACGAACGCTCCGAGTTTCAGCGGAGTCATGATCACAACCATTGCGAAAGGCAACGAAAGCAGGAAGAAGAGCCACAGTGAAGTGATTCCTACCACGCGAATGCCGAGCAGATTCAGGATGGTGCAGGCAGCCACGACAAATAGACCTGCCAACACGCCGTGATTTCCTTCACCGAACCACGGAGCGATCTGCTTTAGGTAGAAAACAAAGAGCGTAGGGTAAATCGCCATGTCAAAGACGCTGGCAGCGAGCGAGAGCCACGCTTCCTGAAAGCCCCAGAAATTTCCCAGGCCGCGGCGGACCCACGCGTAGTAGCCGCCCTCTTGCGGCAGAGCGCTGGACAGTTCTCCGATCATGAAGGCGGTCGGCAGGCTCCAGAAGACGGGAAGAAAAAGCAAGATCAGGATTCCGTGGCCGTAACCAGCGCCGTGAACGATCTCCTCCGTACCGTAGGTACCTCCGGAAACCATAAAGAACGTGGCGGCAACCAGCGGCCAGAGCGTGAGCTTTGCCGATTTCTTTTTAGCTGCAGAGATGACACGGGAAGGAAGGTTGGCGGGAACCGATATGCTGCTCAATTTGTACCGTCGTCCTCCTAAGCGCGCTCATTATCGACGTAGCGAAAATTTTTAACGAGTTCGCATTTGAAGAATACAGGGTCTGAACCGGCATGCAACAAAAAAATGCATCTGAGTGAATATTTTTTCAGTCTAGAGGGATGGCGGCAGGCGCTTGCGAAATCGGAGCGCGCGGAGGAAGTCTTGCGCGGCTATGCTAAACTTCGCCCGCTTGACGCACGCAATTTTGCTGTGGGGAGACTGCTCTTATGGCTTGGTTCCGCGGATTGGCGGTGATGGTTGTTGTGGCGATGAGTCTTTCTGGAGCGGAGTCTTACGCACAACAGGCGCAAACGGGTCCGCGGGCAGTCAGCGTAGCGGACGTGTTTGCTTTTCGAGATCTGCATGATCCGCAGATGAGTCCGGAAGGGCAGTGGGTCGCCTACACGATGGGAATGCTGAACCGCGAAGAAGATAAGAACGAAGAACGAATCTGGATGGTGCCAGCGACGGGCGGAGACGCAATACCATTGACGGCGGAGAAGGTTTCCTCGTCGCATCCCCGATGGAGTCCGGATGGCAAATACCTGGCATTCCTTTCCGCGCGCAACGAAGGAAAGGCGCAAGTATGGCTGCTAAACCGCAAGGGCGGGGAGGCGCAGAAGCTGACGGATACGCCGCAAGACGTGGACGATTTCGAGTGGTCGCCGGAGGGTAAGCGGCTGGTGCTGGTGCTTCGCGATGCCAAGCCGGAAGAACTGGAAGAAGCAAAGACGAAAGACAAGGAAAAGGACGGAGCCGAGAAGGGCAAGAAAGCGAAGACGCCGAAACCGTGGGTGGTTGATCGGCTGCAGTTTAAGCAGGACACGATTGGCTATCTGGACCGGCGCAGGACACATCTGTATGTATTCGACGTGGCGGCAAAGTCCCTGACGCAGGTCAGTTCTGGCGATTTCGACGATGAGGAGCCGGCTTGGTCACCAGACGGAAAACGCATTGCTTTCACTAGCAATCGCTCGCTACCGGATCCCGACCGCACTTATAACACTGACATTTGGGTGGCGCCCGCGGACAGCGAAGATAAAGGCGCTCATCCAACGCAGGTTACGACTAATCCCGGAGAAGATCACCAAGCGGCATGGTCGCTGGACGGGAAATGGATCGCGTACTCGAGCCAGCTTGACCCGAAGCTTTTTGAGTATTCCACCAAGCACATCGCGGTGGTTCCTGTGCCGGACGCAGGTGGAAAGCCAGGCGATGCGAAAGTGCTGACGCTGGCGCTGGACCGGATGGCAACGCAGCCGAAATTCGCTCCGGACGGAAAGTCAGTTTATTTCATCGCCGACGACGACGGAACTTTGAATCTGTGCCTGGTGGAGATTGCCACACAGAAGGTCACCAGGCCGATGGGCGGCCGATTCATGCTCTATGACTATTCGCTTTCGAAGAGCGGCGAAATCGCTGCGCAGATTACTACACTGGACAGCCCAAACGAGATTTACACGGCGCCCGGCGGGACATTGACCCGCATCACGCATGCCAACGATGAGGTGCTAGCGAAGCTTAAGCTGGTGCAGGGCGAATACGTGAAATTCAGGAGCAAGGACGGAACAACGGTATCGGGCTATATGTATAAACCGCTAGGCTACGAAGCGGGGAAGAAGTATCCGGCGATTCTGAGGCCGCACGGCGGTCCTGTGTGGGCCTACTATGCGGAGTTCGATCATTTGGTGCAACTGCTGGCCGCGAATGGCTACGTGGTGCTATTCCCAAACCCGCGCGGATCGACTGGTTATGGAGAGGACTATTGCAAAGCGATCTTTGCGGACTGGGGCAACAAGGACTTTCAGGATGACATGGCGATGGTGGACTATGCGGTTGCGCAAGGAATCGCGGATCCCGACAAGCTTGGCGTAGGAGGATGGTCGTACGGCGGGATTTCGACCGACTTCATCATCGGACAAACCAAGCGATTTAAAGCGGCAATTTCTGGAGCGGGCGCGGCGGAATTTATCAGCTTATTCGGGCATGACCAATACCAGAAAGACTACTTTACAGAGTTGGGCTACCCGTGGGAGAACCAGGCATTGTGGAATAAGCTTGCGCCTTTTCATCGCGTGAAGGAAATCACCACGCCGGCGATGTTCATGGGTGGAAGCATCGATTGGAATGTGCCGATTCTGGGTGGCGAGCAGATGTACCAGGCGTTGAAGGCATTGGGGCGCGAGACACTCCTGGTTGTTTACCCCAGCGAGTATCACGAGTTCACGGTGCCATCGCATATCGAAGACCGACTGAAGCGATATCTGGCGTGGTACGGCCACTATGTGAAGGGCGACGCGGCGCCGGCGGCGTTGCCGCAGGACACCCGCGAGGCAACTCCGCGTGCTGGTGACAAATGAAGAAGAGCACAACGGGAAACCGACAAGAAGCAGTTCGTCATCAAATCGGTTTCCACAAAGTGGCCCCGCAACGTCCCAACACTGCACTTTGCAGCGCCCATGGCATCGATACGCTACAGCATCATCCGTCACCGGTAATCAAGCCGATCCCGTCTCCGAATGCTCCGAAGAATGAAAATGTTTCCGCGGGGCTGGAAGGGCCCGGCAGCGACGCTTGCAAACAGCAGACAAGCTCTCGATCAGCAAAGCAGGCCGAGATTCGAACGGAAGTGCAGCGTCTGTTTGCAATCGCTACGGAAATTGAAGGACCAAGTGGACAACACCAATTCGAATTCGGTGCTGAACCGGGCGGTGCCGAAACGCGCGCAGGAAATTGAAAAGCTGGCGAAACAGATTCGGGATGGGGCGGGGAAATAGACCGGGCTGATGTCCCGTCGGAAATCGAAAATTCTACCTACTTTCGGTCTGCGCGCTGTGCTGTGCTTGTCTGAGCTCTAGCGTACTCGAGCTTGGATTCGGGAACTCTTGCTAGGAACACGGATAACTAAATTGCCCCAATTCAGTCTGCGGGTTATGCTTTCGAGTTTTGGAGGCCACGGATGAATCTACGTTCGATGAGAAAAATTTGGTCTGCGGTGGCGCTGTTGACAATCAGGAATGCCGCGGCGGACGCGCAGAGTTATGACCAGAAGTTGTTTCAGGAGATGCAGTGGAGGTGCATTGGACCGTTCCGCGGCGGACGAACAGTAGCGATTACCGGAGTGCAAGGGCAGCCGAGTCTGTTTTATATGGCGGCGGTGAATGGCGGAGTGTGGGAGACGACGGATTTTGGGAATACGTGGACGCCTATTTTTGACAATGCGGGAACGAACGGATCAGTAGGCGCGATCGCGGTGGCACCGTCGAACTCGAGTGTGATTTACGTTGGCAGTGGCGAGGGATTACAGCGGCCGGACCTTGCTGTCGGTGATGGAATATATAAATCCACGGATGCGGGAAAGTCGTGGACGCATCTAGGTCTGCGCGACGCGCAGCAGATTACGGCCATTGTGGTCGATCCGAAGGATGCGGAGCGAGTGTATGTGGCGGCGCAAGGGCATCCGTATGGCCCGAATGCGGAACGTGGAGTGTTTCGTTCGACGAACGGAGGGCAGAGCTGGGAGAAAGTTCTCTACAAAGATGAAAACACCGGCGCTGCGGAGTTGGTGATGGATCCGGAGAACACGCAAGTGCTGTATGCGGGGCTGTGGGCGGCGCGGGTTGCGCCTTGGGAAGTGCGCAGCGGCGCTTCGATCGAGATGGCGGGGAGCGGTTTGTACAAGTCCACGGATGGAGCGACGACGTGGCGGCCTCTGACCAAAGGATTGCCGGGCGCGGAAGAAGGAGTTGCACGAATCGGATTGGCGATTGCGCCGAGCGATACGAAGAGAATTTATGCGTCGATCGAAGCAGACAAGAAGGCGGGAGTATATCGGTCAGACGATGCGGGAGAAACGTGGACGCAGGTGAATGACGATCACCGGATTGGCGGACGCGGTCCAGGCGCGATGGGAATTGCGGTGGCACCCGACAACCCGGATGTGCTGTACGTCGAAAACACGACGACGTGGAAATCAAGCGACGGTGGAAAAACCTTCGCGGGATGGAAGGGCGCGCCCGGGGGCGATGATTACCAGCGGATTTGGATTAATCGCGACAACGGACAAATTATCGCGCTTTCAAGCGATCAGGGCGCGGTGATCAGCGTGAACGGCGGTGCCACATGGAGCAGCTGGTACAACCAGCCGACGGCGCAGTTTTATCACGTGACTACCGACAACCGGTTTCCTTACTGGGTCTATGGCGCACAGCAGGAAAGCGGCTCCGCGGCAACGATGAGCCGCAGCGACTATGGGGAGATTACATTCCGGGAATGGCGGCTGCTGGGCGTGGAAGAGTATGGAACGATTGCCATCGATCCGCTGAATGAGAATTCTGTGTACGGCGCGCGGGTTACGCGGACGAATCTGGCGTTGGGAGAAGTGCAGGACGTTGCACCCGAGCCGGTGCGCCGCGGTGAATATCGCTATGACCGTACATTGCCGCTGATATTTTCGCCGACCGATGCGCACAAGTTGTACTTCGCTGGGAATGTGGTGTTCGAAACGGTTGACGGCGGGAAAAGCTGGAAAGTCATCAGTCCGGACCTGACGCGGAAGTCATATGAGACGCCGGCGAATCTCGGAGCATTTGCAGCGAGCGATCCGGAAAAGGGCAAACATCGCGGAGTAGTGTATGCGCTGGCGGGGTCATTCCTGGAAAAATCCACGATTTGGGCGGGGACCGATGACGGGTTAATTCAACTGACGCGGGACGGCGGCAAGACCTGGACGGATGTTACGCCAGCGGAGCTGACGCCGTGGAGCAAGGTTTCAATCCTGGAGGCTTCGCACGCCGAGGCGGGGACGGTGTATGTCGCGGTGAACCGGTTCCGGCTGGATGATTTAAGGCCGCACATTTACCGCACCCGGGACTTTGGCAAGACTTGGAAGGAAATTGTTGCAGGAATTGCGGACAACGCTCCGGTGAACGTAGTGCGGGAAGATCCGGTGAGGAAAGGATTGTTGTTTGCGGGCACGGAGACCAGCGTGTATGTATCGTTTGATGATGGCGAGAATTGGCAGGCGCTGCAGCTGAACTTGCCGCACACGTCGATGCGGGATCTGACGATTCATGGCGACGATCTGATTGTGGCGACGCATGGCCGTTCGTTCTGGATTCTGGATGACATTACGCCGCTGCGGCAACTCACCGGGGAACTGGCGAAGGCGGGCACTCATCTGTTTGCGCCGCAAGAAGCGCTACGAGTGCGCTGGAACAAAAATCCGGATACGCCGTTGCCGCCGGAAGAGCCGGCCGGAAAAAATCCGCCGGATGGGGCAATCATCGATTATTTTTTGGCGAAGAATGCGGCGGGACCTGTGACGCTGGAAATTTTGGATGCGGGCGGAAGACTAGTGCGAGGGTACTCGAGCGCGGATAAGACTGAGTCACTCGAGGAGATCGCGCCGAAATATCCGATACCGATGTATTGGGTGAGGCAGGAAAAGATTTTGTCGGCCAAAGCGGGAATGCATCGGTTCGTGTGGAACGTACGCTTACCCGCTCCCAAATCACTGGGGCACGGGTTCCCGATTTCGGCAATTGTGCATGACACGCCGCTAGAGCCGCAAGGTGCGTGGGCATTGCCGGGACGGTATACCGTGAAGTTGACGGTGGACGGAATGTTGTACACGCAGCCACTGGTGTTGAAGATGGATCCGCGTGTGAAGAGCACCGCCGCGGATCTTGCGAAGCAATTTGGGATGCAGCGCGAGGCCACAGAAGGAATGAACGAGAGCTTTCAGGCGCTGGCAGAGTTGAAGTCCACGCGCGAGCAGGTGAAGGCAGCGATGGCCAAAGCGTCCTCGGCGGAAGCTAAACAGAAACTCTCGGAATTTGACAAGAAAGCTGCGTCGCTGGAAGGAGCAGCGGTGCCGGGATTTTCTGGCGTGCCACTTGCGGGGAAACAGACGGAGAATTTTTCGACGCTCAACCAGCGTTTCGGCAGAATCATGGCAATTGCAGATGCCGCGGACGCAGCGCCGACCACGCAGACGGAAGCGGTAGCCAGAGAACTGGAAGTCGCGCTGCGAGAAAACGCCCAACGGTGGAGAGAATTGAAAAAGACCGATGTGGTTGCGCTGAATCAGCTGCTGGAAAAAGAAAAGGGAGGAAGGATCGATCCTCAACTGCAAGGCGGAGAAACGCCTTCGTCGGACGTTGATGGGGACGACGAGCCGTAGGAAAATCCGGTCAGAATACTAGATTAAGTAGGGGTTGACTGAAAGCTACAGTAGGAATCGGTGCAAGCTGCAACTGCGAGAAACTTCGTTTACCAGGAGCGTCGCGGCTGAAGTGCAAACCTTGGCAATCGGTCATGATGATCCCGCTGACCGGTTTTTAGTCGCAACGGCGAATTGTTTGACGTTGACGCTAGTCACGGGGGACGAGCGATTGATCAATGTGCCCGGGCTCAAGATCCTTGCAAACCGCTAGGTTGCGTAAGTCGTTCGATGTAATGATTACGGCGTAACGATTTTATTTTCTTCCGAAGTCATCCAGTGTGGTAAGGATTTCTTCGCTGTGCTTCCTAACGTCCACGTCAAGCCAGACTTTCCTGACGGCACCCTGCGGATCGATGAGAAACGTATGTCGCGAAGAAAGTTTGGCGATTCCCAGGTTGAGGATGGAGTCATACGATTTCGAGACTTCTTTTTTAGTGTCCGCGAGTAGCTTGAAATTTAAACCTTCCTTGGCGCAGAACTGTTTGTGGGACTCTTCATCCTGGACACTGATGCCGAGTATCACCGTGTGGCGCTTCTGGTATTCCGATAGATCCCGCTGGAAATTGTGAGCTTCGACGGTGCAGCCGCTGGTGAAGTCCTTGGGATAGAAATACAACACCACCCACTGGCCGCGAAGAGCGGACAACGTTACTGGCTGCCCGTCTTGGGAAGGCAATGTGAAATCCGGGGCCGCAGAGCCAACCGCCGGAGGATTGCCGCCGCCACGTAGCAGAGTGTGCCCACCCGCAAATATCAGAAACGCTAGAGCAACGAGAATAGAGGCTGTGAGCATTGGCTTCTTCACTGTGCAAAACTCCTATCGTTGCCAAGCATGATGCACCAAGGATTTTAAGGTTTTAACACAAAGCGAGCTCGGCTTAACCGCATGGTCTGTTAGTCTTGCTCCGGAAAGCTACCACGTCAATCCCCGGTGATGAACTTATATTGTTCGGCGGTAAGAGGAACCACCGAGAGGCGCCCGATTTTCACCAGAGGCGAGGCGGCGAAAAGCTTATTGGATTTGATCTCGGCAAGGGTAATTGGCTTAGCGAGCTCTTTGCCTGCCGCGACTTCTACTTGCGGACTCTTGGGATCAGTGACTTTCACTGAAACGACGGCAGCTGTTCCTACCGCGGCTTTCCGGTCGCCGGTTTCGTAGATGACCAAACGGTCGCCGGCTTTCATTTCGCGCAGATTCCGTACCGCAACGGGATTGGAAACGCCGTCCCAGACGGTTTTCTTATCGCGTTTCAGATTGGCGAAGGAATATTCTGACGGCTCGGTTTTCAATAAATAGGCGTTTGACATAAGCAAAGTGTAGGACAACCGAGCAAGAAGGAAAAGCTGGATCCGATTGCCTGAGTGGAGAAAGTAAGGTCAGACACTTTCGCTTCATTCTGTTGGTTTTTCTTGACCTTCTCGGGGTTATCTCTAAGAGAAACGTGTACGTCAGTCTGACTTTCCGAGCAGCTGGCGGGCGTAGGCTGGTGCTTTGCCCGAATCCTCGTGTTTGCAATAGACGTATGCGTCGATGCCATCGGCAAGCCATGTGTCTAAACGTTTTTTCCACGCGGCCAGTTGCTTTGCAGTGTAATTTTCGAGCCGCAGGCGCGCATACGTGAAATCAGCGGTGAGCACGTCGGGAGGAGTTTGTTTTTCGGTTTCGGAAAGACAAAGTGCCGTTTTGTACTGGCGCAGAACGCCATAAGTTTCGTCGGTGTACCAGGACGGGTGACGCACTTCAAAGGCAAGCATGAAAGCGGGTGGGCGGAGAGCAAGGAAATCCTCAAGCAAGGGGCGATCGAACTTAAAGTTAGGCGGGAGTTGAACCAGGATAGGACCGAGGTGATCGCCGTCGTTCAGGACACTGGCGACTTCCAGGAAACGCTTCAGGGTGCTCTCACAGCCGCGCAGTCTTTGAACATGCGTGATTTTCTGATTGGCTTTTAAAGCGAAACGAAATCCTTCCGGGACAGCATGGGCCCAGTTCAGAAGCGCGGTCTCCGTGGGCATGCGATAGAAACTGTGATTGATTTCCACCGTTGAGAATTGCTTCGCGTAAAACGGGAGCATTTCGCGATCCGGAAGCTTCTCAGGATAAAAATTTCCTTTCCACTCTTTGTAGGAGTATCCGGAAGTTCCGACGAAAAGTCTGCTGGCGCGGGGCATGCTGCATCTCCGTGGACTGAAATTTAATCATAGCCGCGCACTTTGGCAAAGAACTTCGCAACGGAGATGGATTGATACATGCGCAAGTGCCGCGGAGAAGTTCCTGGAACGGCAGTCTAGGCACTTAAGGACCGAGCCAGCCAAGCTCGCGGCAACGGATCTGGATCAGTTGGCATGGTTGTCAAAAAACGCAGCCAGCCTGGTGATGGACGAAGCCAAGCCTGCGAAACTCGCAAGAAAATCAGTTCTCTAAAGTAAGTCAGCGGCGGCGCAGGCCGTCTTATGGACCTTTGTGCTTCCATTTGCGGGGCTGGCTCGTCTATACCTTATATCGATGTTAGTAAATCAAGCCGCGTTGACTGTGCCTCCCGTCCAATTGGTGTACTATCGCTGCGCCCGATTCCATTGGGGTTTTG
>WNFR01002816.1_pt1 | contig 23426 bp, 23 predicted proteins | sample 5400221 | NCBI WGS metagenome assembly WNFR01 (sample SAMN13153357, study PRJNA577476) | soil metagenome | isolation source: 40 cm soil under Madrone tree | place: USA:California | collected 2016-06-14 | reverse complement strand
AGAGGGCGAGGTTCTTCAGGAAATTGCTGTACTGCGCCCCCACTTGCGCGGCCGGATATTCCCAGTAGCGATGCGCCAGCGCGGTCGCGCAAACGAGGAATAGCGCGCAGAGCAGCGCGGCGTAACGGGTACCGACCCCCAAAATGAGGGCCGCGCCGATGAGGAATTCGACGGCCGCGCCAATCCAGGACCAAAACTCGGGCGCCGGCATGCCAAGGTTTTTCAAGTAGCCCGCAAAACCGGCGACGTTCCACAGCTTTCCGCCTGTGCCCGCTGAGCTCACGAGAAAGAGCCAACCGAGCAGGACGCGGCCGACCAGCAAGAAAGCGTCCGCGGTACTGGCTGCGATGCTGTCGGTGTGTGACAGCAACGGATACGACGATTCGGTTGATTGGACGGACATGGTTTTCCCCCTCGACGTTGACTTCCCTTCTCTCGCGCTCGATCGAGTTTCGATGGGCGGAGGCTTCGCCGCTTGGCGAAACGTTGCGGAGCAAGCTTACTTGTCTGGACGATTCGTGCAAAGGGCTGTCCCAGCATTACGGGTCGGCAGCATGGGGAGGGACGCTTCGTTGAAGGGGCGGTCGCTCTTCATTATGGTGCATCGCGGTCAAACCGAGGGAGATTTCGAATGATCGTGTCGCGGCGCAGCATTTCGGCTGTCGCATTTGCCCTCACGCTCGGTGGTCTAACTGTGCCGGACGCCGTGCTGGCCCAGGACTACCCTACGCGCCCGGTCAAGATCATTGTGCCGTTCGGCGCTGGCGGGCCCGCCGACGTCTATTCCCGCGTACTCGCCCAGCACCTCCCGCCAAATCGCCGCCCGACGGCTATACGCTGCTCGCAATGTCGAACACGCACACGACCAACGAGTCGCTCATACCCAACAAACCCTTTCAGTTGATGCGCGACTTCGTGCCGGTGGCGGGCATCAATTATTCCGACCTGGTGATGGTGATCCATCCCTCGGTGCCGGCAAAGGACCTCAAGGAATTCATTGCCTACGCAAAGTCAAAGCCAGGCGAGCTCAACTATGCGTCCTCGGGTGCCGGCACGCCCTATCACATGGCGGCCGAACTGTTCAAAGCGATGAGCGGCACCGATCTGGTGCACGTGCCGCATAAAGCGTCCGGTGAAATGCGCAACAGCGTCATCGGCGGCCATGTGCAAATGGCGTTCGACGCCATCACCACGATGGCACCGAACGTGAAGGCGGGGCAGGTGCGGGCGCTCGGCACGTCCGCCGCCAAGCGCTCCTCGGTGTTGCCCGAGATTCCCACCATCGGCGAAGCGGGCGTGGCAGGCTACGAATCCACCATCTGGCTCGGCATCATGGCGCCCGCCGGGACACCGAAGGCGATCATCGACAGGCTCAATGCCGAAATCAACAAAGTGGTCACGCGCCCGGACGTTAAGGAGGCGTGGGACCAGCAGGGCGCGGTTCCATTGGTGATGACGCCTGGCGAGTTCGAGACATATCTGCGCGCTGATATCGAGAAATGGGCGCAGGTGGTGAAGACCGCAGGACTGAGAGCCGAGTGAGGTCGTCCCGCGGCTGCGACCGCTAGAGCAACGCGTCCGGTCGGCACGCCGTTGGCCGGGTACATGCCTTTAGATATTGCGTGTCCGCTGCAAAGGGCCGACAATATCCGCAATCACGATTACAAGAAGAGTCCGGCCGGCAAGCCGGTGAGGAGGCGACCATGCTCTCAGTGATGAAGTTCAAAATCATCCTGTGGGGAATGGCACAGCTTCTCAAGTATGCGGCCTGGCGATATCCCGCCTTCCGCGCGCGGCTTAAGGAATGCAATCTCGTCGGGCAGCTCAAAGCGCGCGATGAGGAGATCGGCCGTTGGTACGCGATCCGCGACGGGAGGATAAGCTCCGGCGCGGGGCTGCGCGCCGACGCCGACGTCACGCTCGGCTTCAAGACGGCCGCACTCGGCGCCGATCTGCTCATGCCGCCGGTCAACTGGCTCGATCAGATCAATGCGCAAAAGGATTTCAAGCTCACTGTCGATGGGCCGGAGGATCTCAGCAATTGGTTCGCGCAGACCATCATGATGAGCCAGAGCGTCGGCTTGAAGATCGGGACCCGGCTCGCCGACGGCACGATGCGCTACTGCAACATGACCAACGGCGGGCCGGTCTTCGTCCATGTCAAGGACGGAAAGATCCTCCGCCTGACGCCGATCGATTTTGGCGCCGACGATCCTCAACCTTGGACCATTGAAGCACGCGGGCTGAGATTCACCCCGCCGCGGAAGACCACGCTCGCGCCGCACGGCCAGAACGCCAAGTCGATCGTTTATTCGCCCGATCGCTTGCTTTATCCGATGAAGCGCGTCGACTTCGACCCCGACGGCCAGCGTAACCCGCAAAACCGGGGCAAGTCGGGCTATGTTCGCATCTCTTGGGAGGAAGCGCTCGACCTCGTCGCCGGTGAGATCCAACGGCTCAAGCGTACCTACGGTCCCGGCGTCATGGCGGTGTCGCACGGCTCGCATCACACGTGGGGCAATATCGGCTACTACCTCTCCGCGCTGTTCCGCTTTCGCAACGCCGTCGGTTATACGCAGATTCATCACAACCCCGACAGCTGGGAAGGCTGGTACTGGGGCGCGGTGCACCACTGGGGGTACACACTGCGGGTCGGCCAGTCGGAGACCTACGGAACGGTCGAGGACTGTCTCAAGAACTGCGACATGATCGTGTTCTGGGCCGCCGACCCCGAGAGCACCAGTGGCTCCTATGGCGCGCAGGAAGGCACCGTTCGCCGGCAATGGCTGAAGAACCCGAGCCTCGGCATCAAGGTCGTGCACGTCGATCCGTACTACAACGCGTCGGCGCAATTCCTGCCGGGCAAATGGTTCGCGCCCAAGCCCACGACCTCCGTCGCGATGGCGATGGCGATCGCTTACGTCTGGATCAAGGAAGACCTCTACGACAAGGAATACGTCAGGACGCATACCGTCGGCTTCGACAAGTGGAAGGCCTATCTCCTCGGCGAGGAGGACGGCATTGCGAAGACGCCGGAGTGGCAAGAGAAAGAGACAGGCGTCCCGGCAAAAGACGTGCGCGCGCTCGCGCGCGAATGGGGCAAGAAGCGCGTCTATCTCGCGCCGGGCGGCTGGGGCAATGGCCACGGCGGCGCTTGCCGCAACCAGACCGGCATCCAATGGGCGCGCGTCATGGTGTGCCTGACCGCGATGCAGGGCTTGGGCAAGCCGGGCGTCAACATGGGTAACTTGCAATGGGGCTGCCCGCTCGATTTCCAGTTCTACTTCCCCGGTTACGCGGACGGCGGCATGTCGGGCGATCTCGAAAACACCGCGATGCCGGTCGAGCTCTATCAGCGTATGCCGCAGTTGCCGAGCATGGCGACGACCTTCCAGCGCATCCCGCGGCTGCGCACCCCCGAGGCGATCGTCGACGGCAAGGCCGAAGGCTATCCCTGGGTCGGAAAATCCATCGAGCATCAATTCGCGAAGTTCTCATACCCCGCGCCCGGGCACGCGCCCGTGCGCATGATGTACAAATACGGCGGCTCGATTCTCTCGACCATGAACAATACGAACCGCTGGGTGCGGATGTATCAGTCGTCCAATCTCGAATTCGTGGTCAATCAATCGATCTGGTTCGAGGGCGAGGCTAAGTTCGCCGACGTGATTCTACCCGCGTGCACCAATTTCGAGAGGGTCGATATCAGCGAGTGGGCGGGGCTCGGCGGCTACGGCCATCACGGCCAGCAGCAACTGAACCACCGCGTCATCATTTTCCAGGCGCCGGCGATCACGCCGCTCGGGGAATCGAAGTCAGATTTCTGGATCTTCAACGAGATCTGTAAGCGGCTCGGTCTGGCCAACTATTTCTCGGAAGGCGTCAATGAAATCGACTGGGTCAAGCGCGTCTATCTCGCGTCCGATCTGCCCAAGGTGATCTCCTGGAAGACGTTCGTCAGGCGCGGCTACTACGTTGTGCCTGCGGAGAAAGAGAAGCTGCGCGCGCCAGTCTCCTTCCGCTGGTTCTGGGAGAACCGCAAGAAGGACGTGCCGGAGGCACAGCCGCTTCCCTCCGACTACACGGAGGAATATCTGCGCGGGCTGCAGACCCAGTCCGGCAAGCTCGAATTCGAATGCAACAGTCTCAAGCGCTTCAACGATCCCGAGCGGCCGCCGATCGTCAAATACGAGCCGTCGTGGGAAGGGCCGCATTCGGGGGAAATGTACCGGCGCTATCCGCTGCAACTCCTCACGCCCCATTCGAAGTACTCCTTCCACACCCAAGGCGACGGCAAGGACTCCTTCCTGCTCAACATCGAGGACCATCGGGTCAAGGTCGACGGCTATTATTACTGGATCGTGCGCCTCAACGCCGAGGACGCCGACGAGCGCGGCGTCAAGAAGCATGACTTGGTAAAAGTCTTCAATGATCGCGGCGCGGTGATCTGTGCGGCGCTGCCGACGCAGCGGCTGCCGCGCGGCGTCTGCCACGGCTACGAATCGTCGGCGATTTACGACCCTATGGGTGAGCCTGGCAAATCGGTCGATCGGGGCGGCTGCCTCAACCTGCTCACGCCAGAGCGCACCCAGACGAGCTCGACCCACTCCATTGCAGGCGCGAACGCGCTCGTTCAGGTCGAGGTGTGGGATGGGCGCACCGAGCACATGTCGGAGACGTTCGCGCGGATGGAGAAGGACAAAGAGATGCGTGAGACGCTCAAAGCCGCGCACCTCGTGCCGGCTAAATAAAAAGAGACGAGTAGCGAATGGCGAGTCGCGGGTAACCGAAGAGAGGTTCCGCCCATTCGGGTATTCGCCGGGAGGTCACGCAATGCAAAAATGGAACATGATCATCGACGTGGCCGAGTGCACGAATTGCAACCTGTGCACGCTCGCGGTCATGGATGAATATATCTGCAGAAGGAGCGCGGGCAGGTGCCGATGATCGACATCGCCTACGTTCCAACCATGTGCAATCACTGCGACAACCCGCCGTGCATGGCGAAGGCCGGCGACGCGGTGAGGAAGCGGGACGACGGGATCGTGCTCATCGATCCTGAGAAGGCGAGGGGACGCAAGGATCTCCTCGACGCCTGCCCTTACGGGCACATTTGGTGGAACGAAGAATTGCAGCTTCCGCAGATATGGCCGTTCGACGCCCATCTCCTCGACCAGGGGTGGCAACAGACCCGCGGCCAGCAGTCGTGCCCGACCGGCGCCATGCGTGCCATCAAGGCCGAGGACGAGGAAATGGCGCGCATGGCGCGCGAGGAACATCTCGAAGTGATGAAACCGGATTTGGGCACTCGCCCCCGCGTCTATTACCGCAATCTCTGGCGCTATTCGAAATGTTTTATTGGCGGCACGCTCTCGGCGGAGACGAACGGCGTGGTCGATTGTGTCGAGGGCGCGAGCGTCCGCCTCATCAAGGATGGGCGAACGGTTGCGGAGACAACGAGTGACGATTACGGCGATTTCAAATTCGACAAGCTCGACGAGAATTCGGGCACGTATCTCGTCGAGATATCCGCGAAGGGCCGGAGCAAGACCTCCGTCGAAGCGCGTCTGGGCGCTAGCCTCAATCTCGGCGAAATCAGGCTCTGATCTTTTCATTGCGGTGCGCGCACGATGGTTGACGCGACGCCGCTCATCTTTCTGCAACTCGGCCCCGCGTATGAGGCCCTCTTTCCGTGGGCCGAGGCGCTGTTGCGTGCCGTCGTGGGATTTGCGCTGGTCCCGCACGGGCTGCGCAACACCTTCGGCATGTTTCCGTCGACGGGCGTGTTGTCGCACAACTTGGGGCAATTGGCGCAACAGCTCGACCGCGACGGCTATGGTCCCGGCAAATTCTGGGCGCCTGCCATCTCGCTGACGCAGCTGGTTGCGGGCCCGATGCTCGCTCTCGGCTTATTCACCCGGCTCGTGGCCTGCCCGATCGTCATTTTCCTCATCGTGTCCAATTACGAACGCTGGCGCGTGGGCGGATATTTCTGGAACAAGACCGGCCTCGAATACACGCTCATGTGGACCGTCGCCGCCCTCTATTTCTTGGTGCATGGCGGCGGTGCGATCTCGCTCGATCATCTCCTCATCGGGCGAGAATTCTGACCGCCAGCTCGCTGGAATACGCCGGCCGGTTTCGTTACTGTACTGTACGGAAACGCGACGCTACGCTTCCGACCGCTGATCACCACGAGGAGCTTTGCCGTGAACATCCATACCAAGAGCAGCCCAGCGACCACGATCTCCCCGGCGGAATGGCAGAGCCGCGTCGAGCTCGCGGCGGTCTATCGCCTCGTCGCGCACCATGGGTGGGACGATGTCATTTACAACCACTGCTCCATGCGCGTTCCAGGCGAAGACCGGAAATTCTTGATGAAGCAGCACGAGCTGTTGTGGACGGAGGTCACGGCCTCCAATCTTGTCAAGGTGGATATGGATGAGGACCTCGACGAGCGGGCTGGCGTCAACCGCCCGGGCTTTACGCTGCACAGCGCCATCCTGCGGGGGCGAGCGGACGTGAACTGCGCGGTTCACGTCCATACTCGGACCGGAATGGCGATTGCAGGACTCAAGCGCGGATTGCGGATGATCTCGCAGGAAGCGGTGCGTTTCTTCGGCTCTCTCGGTTATCATCCGTACGAGGGAATTACGGAGGACTTCGACGAGCGCGAGCGCCTCATCGCTCACCTCGGCGACAATCGCGCCATGATCATGCAGAACCACGGTGTGCTCACGGTGGGCAGGACCGCGCGCGAGGCCTTCATCCTCATGAAGCACCTGTTGGAGGCCGCGGAAATCCAGTTAAGTATGGAAGCAACCGGCGGCGAGTTGATCGAGATCCCGCCCGAGGTCTGCAAGAAGACTGCGATGCAATACGAAAAGCACGACAGCGGCCGCGGCGCCGCTGATTGGCCGGCTTACCTTCGTCTGCTCGACCGCCTCGATCCGAGCTATCGGAACTGAGGCTGGCGGAGGGTTAGGCACGCACCTCCGGCAATCTCGAGCGCGCGCATGGCGCACCTGCCGTGACCCGAAGGCATGGCCTGGTCGCGCTGCCCTGGTATATGATCCGCAGCGGCCAAGGGGCGCCACGCGCGGTGGGGCGTAGGCCGCTGCAGTCGGTCCACAAGGAGCTTCGCTCATGCTCGACGTCGTCAAACAAGTTGCGCGGTCTATTCCCTTCGACGCGGATCGGCTGGATCGTTTGATGGACGAGGCCGGGATCGATGTCCTGGTCGTGACGTCCAAACACAATGTGCAGTATCTGCTCGGCGGGCATCGCGCCTTTTTCTTCGAGTCCATGGACGCGATGGGATTGAGCCGCTATCTGCCGGTCCTCGTCTATCCCAAGGGCGGACGGCAGAAGGCAGGTTATTTTGGCCATCGCATGGAAGGCTTTCAGAAGGAAAACGATCCCTTCTGGGTACCCGAGTCACAGACCAATTCGTCAGGAACCGTCGATGCCATGCAGAAGGCGATCGAGTACCTGCGCAAATTGGGATTGAAGCCGCGCCGGATCGGCGCCGAGCTCGGCTTCCTGCCGGTCGATGCCGGCACCGCGTTACACAAGGCCTTCTCCGGCAGCGAGATCGTCGATGCGCTATTCGTGCTCGAGCGGCTGCGCGCGGTGAAAAGCCCCGAAGAATTGCGGCAGCTGCGCATCGCCTCCGAGCGGGTGATCGAATCGATGCTGGCGGTCATCGCCAATCACGGTCCAGGTGCGAGCAAGCGCGAACTGACCGAAGCGCTCCGGCGGGAGGAGACCGCTCGCGGGCTCGTCTTCGACTACTGCCTCATCACGGCGGGCTCGAGTCTCAACCGCGCGCCATCGGATCAGAAATGGAACAAGGGCGACATCCTCTCGCTCGACTCCGGCGGCAACTATCACGGCTACATCGGCGACCTCTGCCGGATGGCAATCCATGGAGATCCGGATCCCGAGCTCGAGGACCTATTGGGCGAGATCGAGCAGATTCAGCGCGCGGCGATGAAGCCGATCAAGGCCGGCATTGCGGGCGGGGCGATCTACGCCGCGGCCGAGCCGCTGGTGCACAAATCCAAGCACCACAACCACATGCATTTCCTCGCCCATGGAATGGGATTGGTCAGTCACGAGGCGCCGCGGCTAACCGCGACGGGTCCTGTTCCCTACGACGCGTATGATGCGGAGCGCCCGCTCGAAGCGGGAATGGTGGTCTCGGTCGAGACCACGCTGCAACACCCCCAACGTGGATTCATCAAGCTCGAAGATACGGTCGCGGTCGCCGGCGCCGGCTTTGAGATCTACGGCGAGGGCGGTCGTGGCTGGAACCGCGGCCGTACCGCGGCAAGGTGAGCTGGCCGCGTCTTGCTGCGCGGGATATCCGACGCTAACGATTGGCTCGTCCCCTCAGCAAGCATGGGAGGCACGAACAGCGCCTTGGAAAAGGGTGTGCGCGCGCCGGGACGACGGCGGGCGATCTGAACTCCGAAGCAGCCGGATCGCGGATTTAGATGCTCACCGCGAGCAGTGCCACCGCGCCGATACCGACGACAAGGACCAGCAAAGCGATCGGGTCGTAGTCGAGCCAGTGTCTGGTTTGTGCAGTCATGATGCACCTCGCCCTGAAAGCCGCATCCACTTTTCTCCGAACCCTGTTCAGGGCGGTCGGTGGCTTGCGTCTCTATTAGTCGCGGATGAGGGGGCAGAGGTTCAAACCTGGCGGTTGGGCATGCGCACTGGTGCGAGCCGGAATCGCGACACAGTAACGGTTTGACTCTACTCTAGATATTTCGCTGCGGTTTCCTGGCGGTCCAAACCAGGTCGAACGCAACGTGGCGGGATTGTGGCGACGCGTCGATCAATGGCCCTGGCAGTTGCACCCTGAGGCGCTTTGCAGCGGCTCAATTCAGTTCTGCGCGGCCGCGCGGCTCACTGCATGAACCAGCCGTGGCTCACGACCAGCGATTGCCCGGTTAATGCATTGCTCTCAAAACCGGCAAAGAATACCGCCGTTTCGGCCACGTCCGCGACGGTGGTGAATTCGCCGTCGACCGTGTCCTTGAGCATCACGTTCTTGATCACGTCGGCTTCCGAGATGCCGAGCTCTTTGGCTTGCTCGGGGATCTGCTTGTCGACCAGCGGCGTGCGCACGAAGCCGGGGCAGATGACATTGGCGCGCACGCCGTGCTTGGCGCCTTCTTTCGCGACCACCTTGGCAAGCCCGATCAACCCGTGCTTGGCGGTGACATAAGGCGCCTTCAACAGCGACGCCTCCTTCGAGTGCACCGATCCCATATAGATGATGCTGCCGCCGGTGCCCTGTTTGTACATGCGCTGCAAGACGGCGCGTGTGGTGAGAAACGCACCGTCGAGATGGATGCTCAATAGCCGTTTCCAGTCTGCGAACTTGAACTCATCGAGCGGGGCGACAATTTGAATGCCGGCATTGCTCACGAGCACATCGATTTTTCCGAACTGCTCGACCGTCCGCGCGGCACCCGCCTCCACCTGCTGCTCATTCGTCACATCCATGACCACGCCGAAGGCTTTGCGGGTGTCGCCCAGTTCCGCCGCGGCCGCATCGGCTGCCTTTTGATTCAAATCGGCGATCACAACGCGCGCTCCCTCGCGCACGAAAGCTTTGGCGATCTCCTTGCCGATGCCGCTAGCGGCGCCGGTCACGATGGCAACTTTGTCCTTGAGACGCATGTCACGACACTCCTGCCGTGGCCGGCTTGGGCGCTGACTCTCGCTTCGTCGACGGCTGGAGATAGTCGTAGGCGACTTTGCCGAGGCCCAGCGTGAGGTCGCAAACGAGATGTACGGCGGAGACGACCTCGAGCACCGGCAGCTCTGCGACTGGGGCGAGCGCGTGCGGCGTGAGCGAAATCGCTGCGGGACCGGTCCAGGCTCCCTTGAGCGTCACGTCCTCGAGATAGTATTCGACGAGCTCGCAGATTCGCGGGCTGCCGTCGACGTGCGGGATGATTTTGAGCAGAAAGTTCGGCGCCGCCAAGGAAGCGCGGATCGCCGCGGCGTCGGCCACTTTGTGCTTGTATCCCATCGTGGCGGTGACGGCCCGAACCGGGCCGTAGTCGAGCGTGCCGACCAATTGATCGATCTCGACATGCAGCGTCGGGTTGGCGAGTTTTTTCGGGAATCCCCAAAGCTCGCGGCCACCTGCGATCGGCGGCTCGTCGTTGAGGAACATGCAATGGGTGTAGCCGCCCTTGCGGCCGCGAAAGCGAACCGGAATGACCTGTCCGGTCTCGGTGTAGTCGCCGAACCCGGTGGAATCCGGCATGCGGATGACCTCGTATTTGACGAGAGGCTCATCGACCTCGAGCGGCTCGGGGACGACCGCACGCAGTTTGTCGGGGTCCGTTCGATAAGTGATGATCATGAACTCGCGGTCGACGAAGCGATAAGGGCCGGGCGGGTAGGCCGGGCTCGTCAACGGCATGGCGAACGCGCGCGCCTTGACCTCTGCTTCCTTCATGCTGTGCTCCTTATGATCCAGTCGATATGCAGGGCGCCGCGCTCACTCGCGGCCGTCGACGGCGGCGTCGAACGTGGCTACCCCGGCCTGATCCACCGGGCGCTGCAGCGCTTCCGGATGGCGCAACGTGCGGATCGCGTCGTTGTAGCCGGCGTTCCAGTGCTCGATCATGCTGGTGCGGGAGAACTCGTAATCTTTGGATTGAGGCTCATAGCTCTTCGACCGGTAGATCAGGTGCACGATTTGGTAGACGTTGCGGTCCGCGACACTCTTCAACAGTTGCCCCTCGTCGGATTCGAGGATCTCGGTTGGAATCTTTTCCAGAAGATTCGCCAGCGCCATTCGAACACATTGGATCTGCTTGAACTGATCCGTGCTGGCCCGCGTCCTGCTCGAATACTGGATCTCTTTCTGTCGCGACATCACGTCGTTGAGATCGCTCGGCAACTCTCCGCGCGAGCTCCACAGGTCGACTTGGAACGTAAGCGTGTCCTGGCGCGTATCGCCCGACACCACCCACTGCAGCGGCGTGTTGGAGACGAGACCACCATCCCAATAGAGCTCGCCGTCCACGTCGACCGCAGGACAGCCGGGCGGCAGCGCCCCGCTCGCCATGATGTGCTCGGGCCGGATCTTGTGCGTGGTCGAATCGAAATAGACGAAGTTGCCGCTGCGGATGTTCACGGCCCCGACGCTGAACCGCATCTCGCCGGCATTGATGCGATCGAAATCGACGAGCCGCTCGAGCGTGCTCCGCAGCGGCGTCGTGTCATACCAGCTGGTCGCCTCAACCGTGCCCGGCGGCGAGAGATAGGGCGGCGGAAACCGCGGCTTGAAAAAACCGGGAGCGCCCTCGAACAGGGTCGCTCCGGCACGCAGTCGATTGGCGAAAACGTGACCAGTATCGCCGCGTAACCAGTAGTGGGCGAGACCGAACGGGTCGAACAAGAGCTGGGTGGTGACTTGCTCCCAAAAGGCGCGCAGCCTTTCGAGCCGTGTCTCGGGCGGATTGCCCGCGATCAGCGCGCAGTTGATGGCGCCGATCGAAATTCCCGCGACCCAATCGGGATGCAGGTTTGCCTCGGCAAGCGCCTGATACACGCCAGCTTGAAATGCGCCGAGTGCGCCGCCCCCTTGCAGCACCAAGGCGACGCAATCGAAAGGCGGCCGCGGCAAACCCCGGTGGCTCTTCAGCAGCGGCTTGACGAAGTGCCGGCTGATGTCTCGGGGCGACGCCATCGATCGCTCTTTCACATCGGCCGGCGAACTCTCGCGTTTCGCCGTCAACGGCGCGACACGAGCCGAAGCGTCACTGGAAGTCATGCAATGACCGATCCTGTTTTCAGGTACCTGCTGTCTTGAACGCGAGCGCGCAAAGCGAACGATGTTGAAGCCGAGCTCGCGGCCGTTCGGCACTCACGCTGCTCCTCCGCAAACAAAGCGACTGCCTCAGCAAATCACGATCACGTGGATGATTTGTGTCACTTCAATTGCCTCCCCCACCGCCACCTAAAGACCTTTCCATCTGCGCCGCATCGCGCCCCATCTGCAGGCAGACAAGGACCTCAACGTAGCTGGGGTTCCCGCCGGTTTCGGTGGTGGCAACACACCGCTCGCGCAGCGCCGGCGAAAACTGCGTCCACTCTTTTTCAAGCTCGTCACGCGCACTTTTTTCGTCGGCGAGGCATTGCCGCAGGCTCGTATCCAAGCTCAAGCTGTCGCCCATCTTAGCCGCCGCGCGACAGCCGGGCTCGACGTTGAGAGCTGGAACACCCTCGGCGACCAGCAGCGTGCCACCGAGCGCGAGGAGCACCGCTGACGGAAACATTAGACCCTCCCGCGCTCCCGCGCGATTACTTGGATCGCTTAACGTGCGCGCTGAGGGGGGTCAACGGCGTCGTCGACCGATCCTCGAAGCCCGCTCAGGGTACCACCGTCGGGCGCCGTCCTGCACACGCGCTTTGACCACCGCTCCCAATCGCGTCCTTCCCCACGCCGTGCAGTATGTCCGCCTCGACTACGCGCCGGCGAGAATAACTTGCATCATAAGCACCGCTTGCGCGAAATTGCTGCGAATAGTGTGATTGCGATGGGATTTTTGCGGCCGAGCTAGTCTACGGCGTGGATGATGGTGCCTTGAGCTTGCAGCTATTGAGCACTGCATGGTAGCCCTTCTCGCCTTTTTGGAAGCTCACGTCGGCGGTGAACACGTATGATCCGCGTTTCGGCTCCTTGAGCTCGTAAACCCACCAATTCGTGACTTGACCCGGACGGTTCGAATATTCGGCGCAGGTCCCATCCGGCCCGTCGACGATCGGAACGCTTTGCATCTCGTAACGATAGTCCTTCGCACTTGGCCAGGCGACGCCGATTGCGAAACTCGGCCGCTCGTAGTCCAAGGGAAAGGGCTGTGAGAGATTCTTGGGGTCACCGCAATTGGGAAAGGTGGTCACGTATTCCGCCCGGCCGCTGCAGATCATGATCGGCGCGCCATTATTCCAATCGACTCCGCCGGGCAGGGCGCCCCAATGCGTCTGGCAGCAGGTCTCGACGGGCACCGCTGGCCATCCGGCTGGAGTCTGAAAGGATGTGCTTTGGCTGCTGATGCAATAATTGGTGGTGCAGGCGTATTGCGCCGACCCCGGCGACGCAGCCGATAATGCGAGGACAGTCAGCGCCAAAAAATATCGCACCGTCTTCATGGAGCCCTTTCCAACGACAGTCTTCGTCCGCGTCGTTTTGTCCGCATGCCGGCAGGTCTTTGCCGACTCCGCGTGCTGATGTACACTACTACGCCGAGTGCGCCAACGATCGAGCGGCACTTCTGCAGTCGCTCAGTCATCCAACCCGAGGTCAGCCCCGCGTGGCCACAAGTCATAACCTGCGCAGCCTGCGGCGAGGGTCGTCTTTGGTCATGTTGCCTGCAGAGTGGGGCTCACCGGCGAAAATGCCGGAGACGAGCAGGAGACGCGTCGCCAAAGACCCGCTGCGCGGGGCCGGTGCTCGGCTATCCGTCCTCGCCTGCGCGGGAATACTCACGCTTCTGACCGCCTGCGGTCAGGAAAACCGCTTCGTTGCGCCGCCGCCGCCGACGGTGATCGTGCAGCTACCTCTGCAGCAGACGGTCACGCCCTATTTGGAAGCGACCGGCAACGCCGCCTCGGTGAATACGGTCAAGCTCTTGGCGCGCGTGCAAGGCTACGTGCAGGAGATCAAGTATCAGGACGGTGCCACAGTGAAGAAGGGCACGCCCCTGTTCGTGATCGAGCCGGAGCCCTACAAGGTGCAGCTCGAGCAAGCGCAAGCGGCGGAGGAGGGCGCCAAGGCAACGCTGGTCAATGCCGAAGCCCAATTCACCCGTCAGCAGGAACTCCAATCGAAGGATGTGTCGACGCAGGCCAATCTCGACCAGGCGCGCGCCGCCCGCGATACCGCGCGCGCCAACGTGCTGCAGGCGCAGGCCGCGACCCAGACCGCGGAGATCAATCTCGGCTACACGACGGTTTCGGCTCCCTTCGATGGCGTTGTGACCGCGCGCAAAGTCTCGGTCGGCGAGCTGGTCGGCGGCGATCACACGAGCGAGCTCGCGACCATCGTGCAGATCGACCCGATCTGGGTATGGTTCAATCTGAGCGAACGGGACGTGCAACGCGTGCGCGCGCAAATGGCCGAGCGCGCCGTGACCATCGCCGATCTGATCAACAAGGTCCCGATCGAGGTCGGCCTGCAGACCGAGACCGGATATCCCCACAAGGGCGTGCTCGACTACTCGGCCCCCGACGTCAACCAGTCGACCGGAACGCTGCAGGTGCGCGGCATCTTCGAGAATGCAAAACAGGCGCTCCTGCCGGGCTATTTCGTGCGCGTGCGCGTGCCGCTGCGGCCTGAGCAGGCGCTGCTCGTGCCGGAAGTCGCCGTCGGCGCCGATCAGGCGGGCCGCTACGTGCTCACGGTCAATGCGGACAGCATTGTCGAGCAGCGCCGGGTTCAACTCGGCCAAACGACGGGCGAGATGCGCGTGATCGAGAGCGGGCTCAAGCCCGACGAGCGCGTGGTCGTATCCGGCATTCTCGACGCCGTGCCGGGCCAGAAGGTGGATCCGCAGCTACAGACGCCGAAGTCGGCGGCCGCCGGGCCGACCGGATCGAAATAGCCGCGCCTCATGATATCGAAATTCTTCATCGAGCGCCCCGTTCTGGCGAACGTGCTTGCGATCCTCATGGTCGTGATCGGCGGCGTGGCGCTGCTGCGGCTGGCCGTCGCGCAATATCCCAATGTGGTGCCGCCGACCATTTCGGTGACCACGCGCTACCCCGGCGCCAGCGCGCGCGCGGTGGTCGACACCGTCGCGCTGCCGATCGAGCAGCAGGTCAATGGTGTGGACGGCATGATCTACATGCAGTCCTACAGCGCTTCCGACGGCAGCTATACGCTCATCGTCACGTTCAAGATCGGAATGGACATCAACTTCGCGCAGGTGCTGGTGCAGAACCGGGTATCCAGCGCGCTGGCGCAGTTGCCACAGGCCGTGCAAGCCCAGGGCGTGACGGTGCAGCAGAAATCGACCGCGATTCTGCAATTCGTAACGCTGACCTCGCCCGACGATCGCTATGACAGCCTGTTCCTCGCCAATTACGCGACCATCACCCTGCAGCCGGAGCTGGCGCGCCTGCCGGGCGTCGGACAAGTCAATATTTTCGGGGCCGGCCAGTATTCGATGCGCATCTGGCTCGACCCCAACAAGCTCTACGCCCGTTCCTTGACGACGGAGGACGTGGTCACCGCACTCAAGGGCCAGAACCAACAAGTCACCGCCGGCCAGCTCGGCATGCCGCCGGCGCCGAACACGCAAGCTTTCCAGTACACGCTCGATATCGCCGGCCGCTTCGACGACGTCAGCCAGTTCGAGAACATCGTCGTCAAAACCGAATCCAACGGGCAGATGGTCCATGTGCGCGACGTCGGCCGCGTCGAGCTTGGCGCGCAAACCTACAGCCAGGTCTTCACGCTCAACGACAAGCCGTCGGCAGGAATCGGCATCTATCAGACGCTGGAGGCGAACGCACTCGATGTGGCGGGCGCAGTCGCGGCCAAGATGAAGGAGCTCGCGAAGAGTTTTCCGCCCGGGCTCACCTACAGCATTCCGTTCGACACCACCACCTTCGTGCGCGCGTCCATCAACGAAGTGTGGAAGACGCTGTTCGAGGCGGCAATCCTGGTGCTGATCGTGATCGTGGTGTTTCTGCAGGACTGGCGCGCGATGCTGGTGCCGATGACCACCGTTCCGGTCACCATCATCGGCGCGTTCGCCGCCATGGCGGCGCTCGGCTTTACGATTAACCTATCGACGCTGTTCGCGATCGTGCTAGCGATCGGGATCGTCGTCGACGACGCCATCGTCGTGGTCGAGGGCGCAGCGCACCACATCGAGCGAGGTCTGCCGCCCAAGCAAGCGGCGATCCAGGCTATGAACGAGCTGTTCGGTCCGATCATCGGCATCACGCTCGTGCTGATGTCGGTGTTCCTTCCGGCCGCGTTCATCCCGGGCCTTACCGGCAAAATGTTTGCCCAGTTCGCGCTGGTGATCGCGGCGACAGCGTTCCTCAGCGCCGTCAACGCCGCCACGCTCAAGCCGACGCAATGCGCGCTGTGGCTGCGGGCACCGGTGCCGCCGAACGAGCGCAACCTGTTCTTTCGCGCCTTCAACGCCCTCTACGACCCCTTCGAGCGCGCCTACGGGCGGCTGATCGGCAGTATGGTCGCGCGCAGCGGGCTGATGTGCGTGATCGCTCTGATCGTCATTGTGGGCGCGGGCTACGGCCTTTCACGCGTCGCTACCGGTTTCCTTCCGATCGAAGACCAAGGCTACGTGCTGGTGACAGTGCAGTTGCCGGATGGCGCCTCGCTGGTGCGCACCAAGCGTGTACTCGACCAGGTCGGCGCGATCGCCGGCAAAAATCCCGCGGTCGCAAACGTGATCGGGATTTCCGGCGTCTCCGCGCTCGACAACAATTCAACCCTTGCCAATGCGGGCGTCGCCTATGTCGTGCTGAAGGATTGGAGCGAGCGCGGTAAGGGCGAAGACTTGCAGTCGCTGTTTCAGCAATTCAACCGCGATTTCGCCGCGATCACGGAAGCGCGCATCGTGGTGTTTCCGCCGCCGCCGATCCAGGGCATCGGCAATGCCGGCGGCTTTGCCATGCAGCTCGAGCTGCGCGACGGCAGCTTCGATCTGGCCAAGTTGCAGACCACGACCAATGCGGTGATCAAGGACGCGCAGACGCAGAGCGGCTTGCAGCGGGTAACGAGCTCGTTCCGTTCCACCGTGCCGCAGCTCAAGGTGGACGTGGACCGCGCCAAGGCCGAGACGCTGCAGGTATCGATCGACGACGTGTTCGCGACGCTCGGGGCTTATCTCGGATCGAGCTTCGTCGATCAGTTCAACAAGTTCGGGCGCGTCTTCCAAGTCTACGTGCAGGCGGATTCGCAATTCCGCCTGCGGCCACAGGACATCGAGCAGCTTCCCGTGCGCAACAAGCAGGGCGCCATCATCCCGCTGGGCACCATGGTACACATTACCCCGACGGTCGGCCCCTCCTTGCTCAGCCTTTATAACTTCTATCCCTCTTCGACGGTCATGGGGCTGCCGGCGACGGGCTTTAGTTCGGGCGAAGCGATAGTGCTCATGCAGCAGATCGCGCAGAAGGCATCGCCTCCCGGCATCGGCTACGAATGGACCGCCATGTCGTATCAGGAGAAGCTCGTCGGCAACCAGATCTACTACATCTTCGCCGTGTCCATGCTGCTGGTCTATTTGGTGCTCGCCGGCCAATACGAGAGCTGGTTCTTGCCGGTCGCGGTGCTGCTTGCGGTGCCGCTGTCGCTGGTGGGACCGGTTTCCGCGCTCAAGGGGCTCGGTATCGACAACAACCTCTATACGCAAATCGGCCTCGTGCTGCTGATTGCACTCTCGGCCAAGAACGCGATCCTGATCGTGGAAGTTGCGCGGGAGCGGCGCGCATTCGATGGCAAGCCCATCATCGAGGCTGCCGTCGAGGCGGCACGTGTCCGTTTTCGGCCCATTCTGATGACCTCGTTCGCCTTTATCCTCGGCGTGCTGCCGCTGGTGTTCGCGACCGGGGCCGGCGCCAATTCGCGCAAATCGATCGGCATTGCGGTATCGAGCGGCATGCTCGCCTCGACCTGCCTTGCCGTGCTGTTCGTGCCGTCGTTCTTTGTCGTCGTGCGCCAGTTCGAGGAATGGCGTGCCGCGCGCAAGAGCAAGGCGGCGGCAAAGGCGGTGCCTGCCGAGTCGAGGGCGAGCGGATGATAGGAGAGGCCTCCCATGGCTGAGTTATCGCGAGACGAGGTTGCGGAGATCCTTGGACCGGTGGGCGATGCGATCGCGGCCGAAATCATCGCGACCGGTATTAGCAAAGCGGGGCTGTTGGCGGCGCGGGATCGGGTGGTCAGGGATCGCAAAACTCGCACGCCCGGGCCACCGCTCAAGCCGGGGGCCTTTGCCCAGGTCGTCGACATTCTCGAGCGAACGCACGGGATTTTGGGCGAGGGCGGCGGCTCGCTCGAATAGGTGGGGTTGTCGGACCGCGTGCACTGCGGCCACTCCCGCAGCCGAGGCCCTGAACCCGGAATCCTGCAAACGGTGTCGGTTGTTACTGGAGCTCTCGCCGCCCTCGCGGCTCGGCCGGAGCGACGAATTTTTATCAGGAAATAGTGATCACCACGGCGGCGAACGCCACGACCAGAACGGCAATCGCAGCCGCGAGCACCGTGACGCAGGTCGCCAGTGCCCGTACGAGGCCGTCGCGGCGGGCGCCAAAGGCTGCCCGATGCGGCGGCACGCTCGGCATTGCGGGTCGGGACTCCATAATGCCCTCCTCATCGCGCATGCGTAGGGAACGCACCGGCTTCGCGAGAGCCTACTCCGCGGCTCCGGCCAGGAACGCGGCCATGAGCATCATGAAGCCGAAAGCCAGCCACAGCAGCTCGGTGGGAACAATCGACACCATAATGTCACGCACACGCCACTTCACGAGAAGCCTCCGAAATTTAGTGTGGTGAGCAGCGCTTCCGGTTCACGTTTTTTGCCGTCTTGGGACGAAAATTGCTTTCGTGCGAAGCTCATTCCCCGGTCAGGTCGTCTGATGCGTCATCCCGAGGGAAGCGGGGCAAAACGGAATCCATAACCGCTGCCAATGCTTATGGAGCCTGCCGCGGTCCGCGGCCGGCGCGATGACATCCCGAAACCGGGGTTTTAGTCCGTTCGCAGCCAGCGCTAGGCGTTGCGATTGGGGGTGCCGAGCAGGTGGACGTTCGGCGGCAGCATCACGTTGTCGAACTGCTGCGTGAACATGGCCGCGGCGAAGAACGCGACCGCCCGCAGCGTTTCTTTGCCGGTATTGGCGAGGTCGTGCCGCATCGGCGTCGGCAGAACGAAAACGCTGCCCGGCCCGACCTGATGCTTGCTGCCGTCTTCCAGGCGAAGCTCGCCGGTGCCGGCGAGGATGTACTGGGTCTCCTCGGTCGCATCGGTATGCCAGCCGAGCCGCCCGCCGGGCTCGATCTCGTAGACAATGGTCGAGGACGTGGTCGTTCCGTGGCCGCCATAGGCGGCAAACGCGCCGGCCCATCGCACCGCCGGGTCGTCCACTCCCCCGACCTTCGCGCGCGGAAGAGTGGTGGTATCGACAACGAACGCTGGCGCTGACGCCACGGCCGCCTCCTTATGATGCGATCGCCCCGCTCGCGGGGCGATTCAGGTGTGGCGGCGCGCCGTGTCGCCGGAGCGTTGCCGCATAGCGAAACGTTATAGGCGCCTGCCAAGGAGCGTCAATGTCGGTCATCGCACGCGATATTGGTTCGCGTAATGCTTGCCAAGGATCTTGCGGATCTGGCGGCCAAGCTGCTTGTTGGGGATTGGTGGCGGTGGCTTGTCGCTGCGCCTTTGCGGCTTTCCTCGCTGCGGTTTCGCGCCTTCTTTACGCATCGCTCTCAACTCCGTTCATTCCCGCGCAAGCGGGAATCCAGGACCGCTTGCTTCGAGCCCTTCGCTCTGGGTCCCCGCTTTTCGCGGGGACGAGCGGAGATTGGAGCATTCGACCGCATTAAATAACAATTTCGACCGGGCTGCCGATCGCAAGGCCGAGGTCGCGGTCGGCGCGGCCGCGATTAACGGCGATTTCAGCAAGGCCGTTCGAATTCTCATACCAGAACGCCGCGCCGGGCGGCCGATCGCTGAAGGTCGTTGCGCGCTCGAGGGCCCGCCCCGCCACCGCAAGCCTGGCCTTTTCCGCCAGCATCGATGCGCGCAGGCCAGTCATCGCATTGCCGAAATGGTCGACGTAGACGATTTCGGCAAGGTCGTCCGGCCAGTTTGCGCGGCGCTCCGCGCGCGGCCGTCCTGGAGGCGGCTCCCCGCGCGCTATCATGGCCGCCACCGGTGCGAACAGGTCGCGTCCATGAAAGCTCGCGGAGAGATTTTCGGGCCTCCACTCGATCTCGAAGCTGCGCGCCCTCATGGCGCGGCGCTCGACGAGCTCGAACAGCCCGTTGCCGGGGCCCACATACCAGCGGCCGTCGGCTTCGAGCATGACCGGCGGACGCGGGCCGCCGACGCCGGGATCGACGACGCAGAGAAACGTGGTGCCCGCCGCGAACCACTGCGCATAGGCCGCCAACAGATAGGCCGCCGCCTTGGGATTGCCCGCCGGCGCATCGGCGAAGAGATCGATCGCCGGGATGCCCGGCGCCATTTGATGCAGCACCGCCTTCATCTGCCCCGTATAGGGGCCCTGCAATCCGAAATCCGTGAACAGCACGATCATGGCGAATGCTGTAAGCATACGCTCGTGTCCCGCGAAAGCGGGCACGCACCGCCTCTGGAATATGGCTCCCCAGCATCAGCGCGTTTACGCGCGTCCATAGCCCGTCGAAGACGGGCGTAAACGCCCTTAAGGACGCGTTATGCGACCGCATGAAAAGTGGCGCCGCGGCGTCGAGTTCCAACGCGCGCGCCGCCAAGACGGATCGGGCGATGCGGGGCGTTACTCCCGCTCTTTCGGCTTGTCGGCGTCCCCTGCATCGCCGCCTTGTGGAGAGTGGAAAGCCTACCGCGTCACCGCGGCGATCGCCCGAAACTCAATTTCACCCGCGCCGGATCGTTTCCGGCGCCTGGGGTGATTTATGACAATTCAAACCGGTTAGCGTTCCCGCGGCCGATGGCGGGAAGCATCGCGGCCCGCTCAGCGGCGGGCGTTACTCTTGATGCCACCGACGTCCGACGTGGGTTTGGTCGGTTGTTGTGTGTACTTGCGCTGTTCATCGTTCCGTTCTGCCGTTTCACTTCCGCATGTCCAGCGAAATACCAACATTTGATGCCATCTTTTCTATAGCTGCCTCTGTTCTCTTCAGGGTTCTTGCAATGATCGGAAGTGGACGCTTCTTGGCCGCAAGTGTCCGAAGTCTGCGTAATTCGTCATCAGTCCAACGCACAGCCACGCCCAGCGGCACGCCCAAGTTCGAAGCTTTTTTCTTTGTAGAATCGAGGCTCCGTTTGAGCCTTCGCGCAATCGCGGGCGCAGACAATCTTTGGCTTGCGAGAACTTTCAACTGGCGAATTTCATCTTTAGTCCAGATGCGTAGCTTAAAGGATTTCTTTTTTGTGCGACCGGTCTTTGACCTTCGCGCCATGTTTACACCCGCTCCCGCACTATCAGCCCCTTGCGCTGTTCGTCGCTGAGATTGAATTGTGCGACGGCGGCAGCTTCGGCCGCCTTCTCATTCGCCGCGTCAACAGTCCCGAGGTATCGCCCGTGCTTTCTGATGATCGAGACGCGCCAGGAGCGGAGCTTGTCAGCGGTTTTCTTGTGTAGCCGGTCGGTCACACCGCGCGAAACTTGTAGCCTGTTGCCCCTCATGTTGCCCCGAGCTGGTTTTGGGCTTTTTGCGCTCACTTCGAAATCGATCTAAGCCTTTGAATGTGTTTGGCTCCCCGGGCCGGATTCGAACCAGCGACCAACCGGTTAACAGCCGGTTGCTCTACCGCTGAGCTACCGGGGACCACGCACGCGAGCATTCGCTTCTAACAAAGGCGCTGGGCGCTTGCAAAGCACGAAATCGGCGCCGGCGGGCATCGTTCGCGGCGAGGAGCGGGGAGACGCCGCTGCGCTCACCGCGCGGCGTCTCCCGCACTCGCGGCCATGTTCGAAGAAGCGACGCTGCGCGCGGCCGCGAACTCGGTCACGCAGCGGGCGAGATCGCGCAAATGCAGGCGCAGCTGATCGAGCGCAAAGCCGAGCGCGAAGATGCGCTCCAGCGCCTCATCCGACAACGCACGGGTGACGCCTTCGCGGCGTAGCGCCGCGAGCTCGGCGGCATAGCCCTCGAGCGCGGATTCGGCCGCTTCGAGCGAAGGCGGCGCTCGCCGCGCCGACAGCGCGGCGGCGCTCAAGCGCAGGTAAGCGGTGGCCGTCTCGCTCACGCGCGCAAGCGGCGGGTCGAGCCGCGGCTGGAGCGCCTCGGGCAGCGGCGCAACGGCGGCCCGCCCGATGATCACGAGATCGTGGCGCAGCCGCAGCATGGTGCGCAACAGCGGCCGCTGGTCGGGGTCCGCGCCGAGCCGCGTGATCCGCTCATGCGAAGCCTCGAGCGCGATCTTGTCGAAACGCGCCAGCGCCTCGCCGATCAGGTTCTGCATGTCCGGCAACGCCGGGCGATTCGGATCTTGCGAGAACCCCGCGAACAGATCCGGCAGAAATCGCGCCATGAGCGAAAGCATCCCCGTCGCCGCTTCGATGGCGAGGTCATGCGCGCGCGCGGGCAAAACGAAAAGCGAGACGAGGAGGCCGATGACGCATCCAACCGCGACTTCGATCACGCGCTCGAAGGCCGCCGCGATCGGGCCCGTATGCGTGATGGTGGGGCCGAAGAAGACCATGACGGCGGTGAAGGGCGCGGCGCTGAAGCGCGGATAGAGCGCGGCGAGCAGAACCGCCGGCGCGAGCGCAATCGCGAGCGCCGCGAACACCGCGACCGCGTTGTCATGCGGAACGAGCGCGCCGATCGCGCCGGCGTAGACGGCGCCGCCCAGCGTGCTGAGCAAATAGTCGGTCGATGCCTTGAGTGACCTGCCGACGTTGATTTGGGTGAGGATGACGGCGGTGAGCACGGCCCAGAGTGCGATCGGCAGGTGCAACAGCTGCGCCGCCGCCAAGGTGAGAACCGCGGCCGTCGTGCTGCGTCATGGCAAGCTCCTCGCCGGCGACTCTTTTCCGTTGCCACGCTTATTGTAGCGGCCCTCATGCTCAGGAGCATCGCGGCGCGAAGCGAACACATATGCTCCACAAGACGAATGCGCCGCGATGCGTCTCGAAGCATGAGCGCGTGCGCCGCGGCCGTCCTCATCCTTCGAGACGCGCGCGCGCCCGCTGGAATTTGCGGACACGCGTGCGCATTCGCGCTCCTCAGGATGAGGACGGCGATCGCGTTAGAAATCACTTCTCACGATGTCAAACAGCCCATCTCGTTCCCGCGGCGCGTTTTCTGCGCCCGGGTTTTTGTTTCTTCGCTTCACTCACCCCAATCGAGGGGTGGCGGAGCGCCGAGAGACGTACGGGTGCTCGGACACCCGGGGCCTGCACGTGACGCGGCAGGCCAGGCACCTACCGAGGCGCCTTGCGTCCCATAACGCGGGACGCCCGCCTCCCGGCGCTCTCACCGTGGCGATTTTGGGCTCCGGTCCCGCGCTTGCCTCACCGGACTTGCGTCCGGATCGGTGCGAGCTCCTCGCGGCCGGGTCGTAGTGCCCGGCTGGCGGGGTCCCGTGCCTCCCGGGACAGCGGTTCCAAGCCGCTGCCGCAGGACGCCACGCCTCGCTCCGCCTTCAGGATGCCTCCGGACGACGCCCTTCGTGAGCAAGGCT
>WNFR01002093.1_pt1 | contig 23427 bp, 27 predicted proteins | sample 5400221 | NCBI WGS metagenome assembly WNFR01 (sample SAMN13153357, study PRJNA577476) | soil metagenome | isolation source: 40 cm soil under Madrone tree | place: USA:California | collected 2016-06-14 | reverse complement strand
CCGCAATCGCGTTCCTCCCCAGCCGGTGCCGCAGCCGCAGCCGGTGCCGCAACCTCGACCGCCACAGCGCCAGGCCGAGCCCGAACCGATCTCCGAGGAGGGCTGGGAGGAGATCATCGCCGGCTTCATGGCGGGAACGATGAACTGGAACGTGCGCCGGCTTGGTCCCGAGCCTGGACACGCGGATTGCCGGGCGCCGCGGAATATTCTCAGGAGCTTTGGCCTGGCATGATCGCCACCTCACCGGCCCTTGCCAGGCGCTACGCGGAGGCCCAAGCGGGATAAAATGCCGCCGACCTGATGACAGATCGGCGGCTTACTCGATTTATGGGATGCTCGAATTTATGGGATGCTCGCGCCGCAGAGGGCTCGCCGCTCGGACGATACCCGGTTCCTAGGTCGCTCGCATCTCTTGATAGCCGGCAGCATGTCGCGCTGCCGCCGCTCGTAGTGGATCTCGTACTCTACCATTGGCTCTCGTTCGCCGCGCTTCCAATCGTAGAACGCTTCAATCGCAGCGATGAGCCCCTCCATTGGCGCCGGTGCATGATTAAGCACGTCTTGCCGAAGCCGCAGCCGTCAATGCTATCGCGAGAGGATCGCAGCACATCACCATAAGGGCTATGAGCCACCGAATCGCCTTTTCGCTGTCGGTGTCCACGCCAAGCAGCTCGGCGACGTAACGGATGGGCGCAGCTTCCGTCTCGATCTTGCGGCCGCTGGCGACCAGGGCGGCCCGCTCCGCCTTGAGGCCGGCGAGGGCCGTGCCTTCCCGGTGCCGCTGGTCGGCAAGAGCGGAACGCGCTTTCGTCTGCCCCCCTATGGCGGTGAGCGCCGCGTTGGCTTTGCCGCGTTTTGCCGCCTCCTCGATGGCGACGTCTATTTGCCCCAGGCGCCGGTCGAGATCGGCGACGGTGTGGCTCACTAGCTCGATGCGGGCACCAAGGGCTGCGTCTTTCGACTCGAGCTGGGATGCAGCCTCTCCCCGCGAACCGACATGGGCGGCCACCAGTTGCGCATAGACCCCAGCCGCATTGATGAGGGTGAGCCCGGCGACTAGGGCGACCAGGATGCCGCGCCACACCCATGCGGTAGCCCGCCAGCGCCGGGCGAGCCACCCCGCCGTGACGAGCTTGGACGCTTCCATCGCGACCGCCATGCCGACGATCGCCGTGGGTGCGCCGGGGAACAGCACGGTCATGCCCCGGATGCTGAAGTAGGCCGCAGCGCCGGCAAGGGCCACCGCCGCGGTGTATGCGGCGAAGTCAATCGCCGAAGCGTTGCGCGATCCTGTTACGGGCGCGATGCCCTCAACCCTCGCCGCAAGCGGGGGAAGGGTCGTGGGGCGGGCAACGGGAGTCGGCGTTGCGCCGGGCACCGTTACTACCGGCTTGCGTTTCTTGCGAAATCTGGCCTGCCGCTGGGCGCCGGCTGGATCCTTAGCCTTGGGGCGTAACGGCGTGATATTGGTGTCCGTCATCACCGTCCCCCTCATTTCCAAAACGTGTTGAAGCGGGCGGCGCTCAGTTCCGAGTAACGGACGGTGTGTTGTATATTTTTGTGCCCGAGGTAGTGCTGGAGCGCGCGGGTATCGACGCCGTCGTTGGCGAGCTTGTAGCCAGCGGCATGTCTGAGCATGTGCGGGTGCGCCTTGAAGGGGAGCCCCGCCTCCTTGCCGGCCCTCTCTACCGGGCGGGCGAACCCGGCCGTCGAGAAGGGCGCCTTGCGTTCCGACACGAAGACGAAATCGCTGTGCGCTGCCGACTCTCGCTTGAGCCTCCGGAGCGCGCGCAGCTCATCGCCTTGGATCGGGTGGACGGAAGGCATGCCGCGCTTCACGCGTTTCACGTGAAGGCGGGCCTGGTCGAGGTCGATCTGGTCCCAGCGCAGATCGCAGATCTCAGCGGCCCGGAACCCATGGCGGTACGCGATGAGGAGCATGGTGCTGTCGCGGTGCCCATGGCGCATCTTGCGGGCCGCCTCGAGGAGCGCGTCCATCTCGGTCGGGGTCAGGTATTCCCGGCTGCGGTAAGCCGCATTGGGGAGGCGGGTGGGTGTCGAGCGCGGCACTTGCAAAATATTGATTGGTGGCGGTTCCTGCGGAACCAGTTTGAGCATCGGTTTTGTCATGGGAAATATCCTTGGTTTTGGGGTGCGTTGCCGAATACGGGCTGTTCTTCGACTTGTGATGGGATGGAAAAAGCCGAACCCAAGGGACGGGCCCGGCCGAGTTGTTCGTTATCGAGGGGCGAAGCCGGCCACGCACAGGGCGCGGCGCAGCTTGTCGATGCTGGCGAGCATGGCGTGGCATTCGGCGCCGCCGTCATGTCGATCGGACAGCCGCTCGCAGTCGTCATAGCCAATGCGCTTGGCAAGCTGCGCCAGGGCCATGGCTTCGTCGGCGTCGAGTTCGAGGAGGATGCGCTTCATCGCGGCGACTTCCTCTCATCGGCAGCCTCGATGAGCCGCTCGAACAGCCGCCGGTAGCCGGTGAGCGTCGCTTTCGCGATCTCGACCGCGATGACGACGTGGGTCTCGCTCTCGCTGATGATGATCGGGGTTGCGCTGGCCGGGATGTCGTCGAGGTGTGTGCGGCAGGGCATCACTCACCCTCCGCCGGCCTGGCATGGATGTGGTAGCCGGCGCGGGCGAGCTCGCCGCCGATGCGGTCGAGGACCGTAATCCAGCGACCGACGGTGACAGCGGTGTCGCCGGCGCCGCGCCAGGCGATGGGGTTGAGGTGCTCGGGCTTGATGCGGTGGCACAGGACCGCAAGGTCCCTTGCCTCCTCTGGGGTGAGGTTGAGCGGAATCGTGACGGTGGTAGGCTCGTTGGTAGCCATTAAACCCTCCTGTTTAGGGTTTGGTGGTTAGGCTCCGTGCGGCTGTTAGCGCAGCCGCGCGGGGCCGCTCCGGGTCTATCCCGGAACCTCTCTGCGCAGCGGTACGACGTTGTCGGCTGCTGGCGGATTGCCGCAATATTCAGCCCACGTGTCCATCAGCCGGCGGCGCTTCTCGAAGAGATCGCCGCGTTGGTAGGCCTGCTCTGTCTCGTCGCCGAGGGCATGGGCGAGCGCTGCCTCGATCACCTCTCGGGGAAATCCTCCGATGATCTCCCCGCGCTTGGCCGCCTCGATGATATCCTGCTCGGGCGGGGTCCATTCGCCCCCCCAGGTGCGAAACGTGGCTCGGAACCCGTGTGCGGTCAGATGGCCGCGATCCATTCGCCGAAGCAAATTGAAGAACACCATTTTGCCGAGCGGTTGGCCCGGCCTGTCCCCGGGGAATACATGTGCGCCGGTGGCAAGCGCTCGCATGTCTTGCAAGATCACGATGGCCCGATCGGATAGCGGCACACGGTGCTCACGGCCGGCCTTGATGCGATCTGCTGGCACCGTCCAGACTTTGAATGCGAAGTTGATCTCCGGCCAGGTAGCGCCGACCACTTCGCCGGTTCGTGCCGCGGTCAGGACCAAGAATTCGAACGCCAGTGCTGGGGTACTATTGAACTTCCTGAGCTCAACCATGAAGGCGCCGATCTCGGTGTAGTGTAGTGCGGGATGGTGACGTTTGGCGCGCACCTTTTTCCAGTTCGGCAACGTTTCCTTGAGATGCCCCTTCCACCGCGCCGGGTTGTCGCCGTCGCGATAGCCGCGCACCTTCGCCCAATCCAAAACGCTTTCGATGCGGCCGCGCAGCCGGCCGGCGGTCACCGGTCTCGTCTGCCATAGCGGTTCAAGCACTTTAAGCACAAGCCCGGTATCGATCGCCTGCACCGGAAGGGAGCCGAACACCGGGTATACGTAAGTTGCCAGGGTGTTACGCCATTGCTTTCTGTGCCTCTGATTGCGCCAAGCTGTCTCATGCGCCACGACATAGGCCTCTCCGCATTGCTGGAAGGTAATCGCCTTGGCAGCGGCGAGCGCAGTAGCGGCACGCTGGGCCTTCCGGTGCTCGATCGGGTCGACACCATTCCGCAATTGCTCGCGACACAAGCGCGCCATCTCCCGCGCGTCGGCAAGCGACACGGTATCAAGGGGACCAAGCCCCAGCTGCCGGTCTTTGCCCGTCTGTCTGCTCGCGTAACGGAATATCCAATAGCGATTGATGAGGTTGTCTTTGTTTGTCGTCACCCGAAGGTACAGTCCATGGCCATCGGGATACATGCCAGCTTTAGCGGTCCGCACCCGCCGATCCGAAAGTCTGTTGTTCTGGCGCCCCATTGGCTCTCCGGCTGCGTCTACGTCTTGTCCACGAATTGTAGCGAAGGACGGCGAATGTGTACAGAGTGAAACCACATCACATTTCCCGCTTTACTCATGCATATTTTGAATTATCGCGAAGGATGGCGAATTGTGGCGAAGCTGGTAGAGGGCGGATAAGCGATCCCGCCCACCTTCTTGTCGAGTCGGCGACGCCTACGAATGTAGACACGGTGGTGGTCGATGGCCGCATTCTCAAACGAAACGGGAAGCTTACCCACATCGATGTGGACGGTTTAACCGAGGAAACTGCCGCCGCATTCGACTCGCTTCGCAAGCGCGCGAATTGGAGGAGCGGCGCCCCCCCGAAACCACGATGACACTCTCGCGCGCGAAACATCCACTTGAATAGGGGCGGCGTAGCCCTTGGCGATGGCTGCCGACCACAGCATCGCGACATTGATGCCCTGATAGCGAACGCCGCTGCCGCGCAAGGGGCGCGTGATGCGTCCCGCGCTGTGCTCGAGATTCGACGGCTGGTAGCCGATGCGCAGCGCGCAATAGCCTCTACAAGCCTCCAATCGGTCGACGTGAGAGCACCGTAGCGGTTGCAACGCGCCGCGCACATCGGCAGCCTTTTGATTTTGCGCGTTGATATCGACGCAATAAGGGACCCAATCAATGGCCCGCTCGGCGTGACGTGAGGCAAATTCGACGGGTCGATGACGGGCCGGTCATGAGCGCGATGCTAGCGCCGCTTGTTGTGCAGTCACGATCTGGTGCTTGGCGCAGCGGGCATGACCTCCAAAAGTGGATACCGCCGCTCGTTATTCATCGAGTGCTCGACGCCAAGCCCCTGGACTGATGCCAACGATGCGGGTGAAGACTTTCGTGAGGTGACTTTGATCTGCAAAGCCGCAGGCCAGGGCCACATCCAAGAGCGACAATCGAGCACCACGCAGCCTCACCTTGGCCACCTCGACGCGATGCATCAGCAGCCAGTTATGCGGTGCGGCACCTACAGAGCGCCGAAACGCACGCGAGAAATGGCTCACTGACAGACCACACTCCCGAGCCACCTCCTTGAGTGGCACTCGACCATCGAGGCTGGCGGTGAGAGTCTCCTTGGCGCGCCTCACCTGCCATGCCGCTAGCCCACCTCGGATCGGTCGTGGCAGAGTTCGCATGCCTCCATAGGTTTGAGCAACATGGATCCCGACCGCCAAGAGGACGTGGTCGACGAACAACTGGGTCGTCTGGTCGGGATGGCTGAGCGCCGGCAGCACCGCGCTTCCGAGACTGCCAACCGTGGCATCGTCGAAACTCAGGGGATTGTGGCTCAAATCGCCAATTCGAGGCACGTCGGCGTCGTCAGCGATCGCGTTGAGCGCGCCACGCGGGAGGTAAAAAAACAGAACGTTCTAGGGCTTGTCGAGAAGAGCAACAGGATCGCGCTTCAGGTCATGGATACAAGTCTGGCCGGCCCGCACATCGCAGACGGACACGAGCCGCCCATCCTCCCAATATACTCGATCGGGGTAATCGCGAAGCGTCAAAGTGACGAGAAAAGCATCCTCCCGCTGGAGGGACCCGCTCAACCCTGGCACCGGGTCATCGCATCGCGTTTCTGTGACGGCCATGTCAGCCGTGCGCAAGACCCGCGTGACGACGGCCGGCGCATGTTCGATTCGTAGGCGCTCGCCGAGCCGTTGCCCGTAACCCTCGCTCGTCGGCATGATCGTCTTCCTAAAGCATCTCGCTGAAGGGATGCAATTTTACGTCGCGTAGGCCTTACGAGCAATTCGCTGCTGCAGCAAAGTTCGACGGCAGAGGATCATAGCGCAAAACGCCGAGAATCTGGCTCAGACCGCAAAGCTCGGCGCATGGGCCAAATCCGACATGAAATTGCGCTGACTTTTAGGCCCAGACGGGCTGAGCCGGACCAAGCCGCTCGTCCGCCTCCTGCTCAATCAGATCGGCCGGCGCTTGACAGAAGAGCTGCATGCGAACAACCGCAGGCATCGGGTCCTGCTGATGCTCGACGAATTCGCCGCCCTCGGCCGTCTCGACTTCTTCGAATCGGCGCTCGCTTTCATGGCGGGCTACGACCTGAAGGGTTTCCTGATCGCCCATTCGCTCAATCAGATCGAGAAGGCCTACGGCCCAAACAACTCGATCCTCGACAACTGCCATGTGCGCGTATGTTTCGCGACCAACGACGAGCGCACCGCGAAACGCGTATCGGACGCGCTCGGCGTCGCGACCGAACTGAGGGCAATGAAGAACTATGCAGGCTATCGGCTGTCGCCTTGGCTTGGCCACCTCATGATCTCGCGCCAGGAAACGGCGCGGCACCTTCTCACCGCCGGCGAAGTCATGCAGCTTCCGCCGAGTGATGAACTTGTCCTGATGGCGGGATGTCCCCCGATCCGGGCGAAGAAAGCCCGGTATTTCCAAGACAGCCGTTTTGCCGAGCGCATACTGCCGCCTCCGACGCTTGACCGGACATCGCAGCCAGTGAGGCCCGACGACTGGTCTTCGCTCCCGCTCCGCAGACCGTCAACCGCTCTGGTTGCCCAAATCGACAAAGCTCACGATACCTCCAGCAGCGGTCTGCGCCGCGAACCCGAACTGCCCGACCATCTGGCGATGGCCAAGGAAACTACGGTGCCGGCGCCGAGTAAGGAGTTTGCTGTCACCGACGACACCGATGACAGCGTCCTGCAGGCGCGCGTCCTCAGCCAGCAGATGCGCCGTTTTGCCCGGCAGGCCGCGCTCGATCCGGGCGACGGCCTTGGGCTTTGAGGTGGCTCATGCGTCACCGGATGAACGTCTACTTCCCGCCTGAGCTATTGAAGCAGATCGCCGATCTCGCCGACCGCAAGAAGCTGTCGCGCTCGGCGATCGTGGAGGCGGCGGTCGCGTCCTCTCTATCACCGGACGGCGCGGACCGCCGTGAGGCCGCTTTTGCGCGGCGCCTCGATCGGCTGTCGCGGCAGGTCCAGCGGCTCGAACGCAACCTCGGCATCGCCATCGAGACCTTGGCGCTGTTCGTCCGCTTCTGGTTGACGATCACGCCGCCGCTGTCAGCCGATGCGCAGGCAGCGGCGCAGGTGAAAGGCCGTCAGCGGTATGAGGGCTTCGTGGAAGCCCTGGGGCAACGGCTCCAGAAAGGACAAAGCCTTTTGCACGAGATTCCCGAGGATGTTGATATTCAAAGTCGGAGGGCCGTGGACAGACCGGAAAGCGAACCGTTAGGTCAGCCCCGAGGTCCCGGCAGCGTCAAAGGATGACGAAGCACACGACGTCGCGTGCTGCCGCAAACAGATGCTACGAAGCGGTCGCCGCTCTTGGGCAGTTGCGTTCCAGACCCTAGTGAAGAGTCACGCTTGGGCCGTGAATTGATAAGCAGGATCTGAAACGAACTGAGCCGCGTACGTTCACTCGCTCAACGTTGGGTCCGGCTCGACGCTCGTTTTTTTTCCAAATACGGCATACGCAGTGTCAAATTGGTGACGGCGACCCGCTCGAGCAGTGTTTTCGCTCTCGCCAGTTTCTGCGCGCCACTCTACGCCCCACCGCGACAGGCTTATTTCTCTGGTTGATTCGATGCGGGTCATGCTTTTTCTAATCGTCCCCGTTAGCCAAAACGGGGGCGCCATTGTTCACCATCAAAATTGGGCAGGACAAACCCCGCGCGAATTTCGTGACTGCGCTGGCGGGCCCGCAGCTCGCGGTCCAGCGACAAAGCGACGAGCTGCTTCATGGTCATTTGTGCACAAACATCGAGCAAGTGGCCCATCAGGGGGCTTTGCTGCTCCACGAATCCCCTCCTGCAACGAAACTGCGCCCGTCGAAGAACCTCGCCGGCACTCGGTTCTTGAGTCGGCTAGGTCGTCTCGTCATCAGGCGCCGGAAGATCACGCGGTTATTCCCGGCTCCTTGCAAGGTGATCCAATTTCAGCTGAGCGACAAACTCACCCTGGTCTCCAGCGCGGCACCGAGCCGTGCTCCCGAGACGCGCTGCACCGAAAATCGCAGGCTCTCATGCCCCGCCATTCCCACTCGCGCACTGAGGCCCCCGTGCGCGGGCACCTCCGACGACCGGCCCGCCTTGCCAGCCGATGACTGGACAGCTCCGCCCACTGCCGAGCCAGTCGCAGCGGCCGCAATCGGGTTGGTCGTCGACTCTTTCGCGGGCGCCGCGATGCAAAGCGATGGCATCGCCACACAACAAGAGCAGAAGAACTGATGTCCGCCCGCAGCCCACTCGGGGCGGCTGTCAGCCCCAAGATCAGTGTTACTGAGCCGGTTAGCGCTCCGTTGCTCACGGCGCGTGCTTGCTTCACGCAAGCCGGCCTATCGACCTTGCAGCAATCAGGGGGAACTCGACTACGAGGCTGGCGCCTCATCCTCCGCGTATTTCTTCCTTTCACCGCAGCTTTCTTCCTCTCCTACCTGTTCCGAACCATCAATGCTGTGATTTCCTCAGAACTCAGTTCAGAGCTGGCCCTTAATGCCGCGGATCTCGGTTTTCTCACGTCGGTCTATTTTCTGACCTTCGCAGCGCTTCAATTGCCGGTCGGCATATGGCTCGATCGCTATGGACCCCGACGCGTCGAAGGTGCTTTGCTGCTGATCGCGGCGGCTGGCGCCATGCTGTTCAGCCTGTCGAATGGATTTGCGGCGCTCGTTCTGGGCCGCGCTCTCATCGGGCTCGGAGTCGCGGCGGCGTTCACTGGCGGACTCAAAGCGATCGTCCTGTGGTTCCCGAAAGACCGCGTCGGTGCCATGAACGGTTGGATGGTCATGCTCGGCGCTCTGGGGGCGTTGAGCGCTACTTCCCCGGCCAAGCTGTTGCTCGATTGGAGCGGAGGCTGGCGCGGACTGTTTGCGATTCTCGGTGCCGTAACGGTGGCGTCCGCCCTGACGATCTGGGTTGTCGTCCCCGAAGCGACATCCGCCAAACCATCATCGAACGAGCACGCACCCATCAGCCTGAGGATTATCTACAGCGATCCGCGCTTCTGGGCGCTGGCGCCGCTCTCGGCGACTTGCGCTGGTACTGCGTGGGCGCTGCAGGGACTATGGGCCACGCCGTGGCTGACCGATGTCGATGGGCTCCCGCAGGCCGATGTCACCCGGCATCTCTTCATCATAGCGATCGTGCAAGGCATTGCGGCGCTGCTGTTGGGTGCCGCGGCCGATCGACTACGGCGGCGTGGCGTCGGGCCCCAAGTCCTTTTGGCGTTCGTTGCAACAGCCTTTATCGCGGCACAGCTGACGTTGATCCTGCGACTGCCGGTGTCATCCTATCTACCTTGGTCAATCGTGGCCGCCGCCGGGTCTGGTCCCATTCTGAGCTACGCCGTCCTCGCGGAGTTTTTCCCGAAGGAGATTACAGGACGTGCGAACGGCGCGTTGAACGTTTTCCATTTCGGCGCCGCCTTTGTCATTCAATATATCATCGGGGTGGTCGTTGCTCTGTGGCCGAGCCAGGACGGGCACTATCCGGCAATTGCGTATCAGGTCGCATTCGGCCTCATTTTGGCTCTGCAAGCCGCAGCACTGGCCTGGTTCGCGTTTTCCCGCGTTCGAGCACGCCCATTGATCCTGGTCTCGGCGTTTCGCCACCAAGCGCTTCAGCGTGCCCAGATTGCGCTCAGCTCGACCACGCCCCGCCTCCATCTGGCAACGGGGTGGAGTCGGCTCAACTCCGTTCAAAGGCAAATGTCCCATTGGCGCGTCGCGGTCCTGGGGTCGGCCAGCCTCGTTGCGCTGTTAGGTCTGACATTTGCGGTATCGGTGGTTCGCGCGAACGTCACACCCCACACCGTTGCGACGGCTCGCCCTGATGAGCCTCTCGCCGTCCTCCGAAAGATGGAAGCCGCTGCGCCCTCTGATGCGGAGATCGCATACGTTCTGGCCGGGTTCGTTACGAACGTCAGATCGCTGTCTGTCGATCCGGTCATTGTGCGCGCAAATTGGATCGATGCGCTCGATCACGTGACCGCCCGCGGGGCACGAATGCTCAATGCCTATGCCGGCGACGAAAATCCCTTCACGAAGATCGGGCGGCGCACCGTTACGGTCGCGGTGACCAAGGTTGTACGAGCGGCCGAAGATGCCTTCGAGATTCACTGGGAAGAGCGGATCCTCGAAACCGGAGCGCCCGTCAGGTGGGAGCGCTTCACGGGTGCGGTCTCGATTCTGTTCAGCTCTCCAAGCACGGCCAGGTTGATCAGCAAAAATCCACTCGGGCTCTATGTCGATAGCTTCACGTGGAGGCGGGATTCCATCGGGGACGCTAGCCGATGACGGCACTCATCGCCTCAATGGCACCGTCTGTCATCTGCGATACGGTGCCCGATGAAGATGGATCGCGGCCGCTGCTGCGCCGCCTGCCTTCATGGTGAGTTTCGGAAGATAACCGGACGTAGTGCGGACGCGAAAGAAAACGACGCGAATGACACCCTGCCGGCGTCAAATGTATCGATCAGCCGTGACGGATGGGCCCGGGGCGGTGCAGATGCAAAACGATCTGGGCGAACGAGCGGGTTTAGCGGCAATGAGCGGCAAAGCCGTGTGGGCTCAAGGCCGGTCGCGGCATTTGCTTGTCCGGAGATTGATCGCTGAAGCTCCCGGCCAGTCGGCCGGGCCCTTGTGCCGCAGCAAGCTTGGTGGTTGAAGTTGATAGTTGAGGAAACTCTGCCACCGCTTGTCGACGCGCCCGGATGACCTCGCCCAGGCGCTCAGAGAGGGTACATTGACAACCATTCCAAAATCTCTGCACGAACACATCAACACGGCCTATCCGGCGCATGTCTGTCTGATCAGCACAACGCTACCGAATGGCTATGCTCAGATCACCCCGCGCGGCAGCACAATGGTTTTCGACGACAAGCATTTTGCGCTGTGGGAGCGCGGTCGAGGGTCGACCAATGCCAACCTGGCGGATGGCACCAAGGTCACCGTCTTCTTCCGCAAGCCGCCGCTGCGCGAATCCGGCTTGCTGCCGCGGGGCGGCATTGCGCGCTTCTATGGCACCGCGAAAACCTACAAGTCCGGCCCAATATATGAGGAGATTTGGCAGCGGCTCATCGAGCCGGAGAAAAAGAGCGATCCGGAAAAGAAGGGATTCGGTGTGCTCATCAAGGTGGAGCGGGCCGAAGACTTGAGCGGCACCCCGCTCGCGATTTGACATCGCCACCCGCATGGCAGCTATCGGTGAATAAGCGGTCGTCAGCTGCGGTCGTGCACGACGGTCGACTCAGCCTGTTTAATCGACCCAATGCAGAAAGTCGCGGCCCGCTCGATCACCCGTCGTGTGGCGCAGACGGCCTGTTGCCAACGTGCCGAGATCGCCGTTACATAAGGTGAAAGTCGGCAAAGAAACCGACGCGCCCGCGCCATCGTCGAAACTATGAATATGCAGCTCTATGTCACATACGGCTCGCCGTACGCCCGCATCGCCCGCATCATCGTCATCGAGAAGGCACTCGAGGACCGCGTCGAGATCATCGAGGCGAAAACACGTACGCCCGGCAGTCCCTACTATCAGATCAATCCCTCCGGCCGCGTGCCCTATCTGATCGATGAATCCGGTGTCGGCATGGAAGACAGCCAGCTCATCTGCGCCTTTCTCGACGGCCTCGACGGCAGGCCGCGCTTCCACAATGCGTCACACGCATCCGATTGGGCGTATCTTCGGCTGGAGTTCGCGGCGCGAAGCATGTGCGAGGGTATCGCCGTGTGGGGTCGGGAAATGGCGCGGCCCGAGAACGAGCGTTCGCCGACTACTCTCGCCCACGAGTCAGCGCGCGCCCAGCGCATGGCAGATTTCTTCGAGGACCGCATAACCGATCCGCTGATGCAGGGCGGCATGGCGCGCCTGATCCTCGCCATCGCCGTCGAGATGGCGCGCAAGCGAGGGCTTGGCGATCTCACGGCTGGCCGTCGGCGGCTGGCCAGCTGGATGCGCTCCGTCTCCGATCTTCCTTCAATGAAAAGGACGGTCCCGCCGTAGCCCCGAAAAAGAAGACAACATTGAACAAAATTGGATTGGGCAAAGTACGACCGCGATGTCCGAGTCTGTGCCGACTCTGCCGGTACAAATATCCACATTTGTCGGACGTCGAATCGACCCGAGCGGTGGCCCAAGCGATGGAGGACCTCCACTGTCGTTGACGAATCCTTGATGAACCTCGTCGAAATCGCATAACGGGATATTCCGGTGTCGAAGCGGAGCAGCGCAACAATCTATAAAAAGAGATCAAAAGCGAAACCGCCAACTCGCGTTCAATATGGGGCGCTGCCCTACCGTCTTAACGATGACGCTTCTGTCCAAGTGCTACTTGTCACGTCTCGTGAAACGAAGCGATGGATCATCCCGAAAGGTTGGCCCATAAAGGGTTTAAAGCCGTCCAAGGCGGCAGCGAGGGAAGCTTACGAGGAGGCCGGTGTTCGTGGTCGCATCGCGGGACGCGCGTTTGGCCACTACGTTTACGACAAGCGGTTGGAAGACAGCGTCGCTACGGTTCCATGTCAGGTTGAGGTCTTTCCCTTGCTGGTCAAACGACAGTCCAAGGACTGGCCGGAGTCGAAGCAGCGAAGGGTGCGATGGTTCGAAGCCGCCGAAGCGGCTGCGCTCGTCGACAACGACGAACTGCGCAACTTGATCCAAGCGTTCGAAGTGCGCAAAGCCTCAAGCCATCGAAAAGGTCGGCAGATTCGATAGCAAGCCTATGATCAACCTTGAGCGAGTAAAAATCCTGGGCGCTTATCTCACCGTAGCTTGTGCGCTGCAAATCTGTCTTTACCTCGCTATGTCCATCTCGCTATGTCCATCTCGCCGGAGAGATACCAGTGGCTCTTCTACTTCAACCCGCGCTTTGGCCTCTACTTCGTCGAGTCAGTTATCAAGGGAGAGCCACCTCCGCCGGGCATCTTCGGTTGGATGTCCGCCGCGTGGGTTCTCGCGCTCGGCCTTCTCCTACTCTCCGGTCGCCCGCTAATTAAGGCTTACGTCATCTCCGAGGTTGCTCTCTCAGCTCCCACTCTGCTCTTTGTATTTGTCGTCGCGTTGGCGAATCTGAGCCCGGCACACGGCTTCCCCGTCGGGGAGTTATTCGTCCCTGTGTGCTTGATGATTATCTTTAGCGTCGTCCCGTTAATCCTGGCGTTCTGGGCGCGCTCAAAAGCGGTAGTCGTTTAATCCCTGCGCCTCTGACACGCCTCACGCCAAGACGACGACGAAAACTTGACCTGGAGGGCCGCCATATCCCTTCCACCGAAATACGGCTGCCTGCCGTCCGGCCTTTTCTCCCACTCGTAATAGCCGCTCACTGCCAGCGCATCGAAACCAGTTCGGTTGCGCCGTTAGCGGCATACCTCACGACCCCTACCGGGTCCGTCGGTGAGACGTTGTAGTGAGCCTGCCGATTGCGGGCAGGTCCGTCCGAGAGTTCGTACAAGTCCTGAACGTCGTCCCAGGTCTAGCGCTGAACAAAGCGTCCGCACATGTGCGTAGCCTCAGCCGCAAGGACCCGGCAGTTCGGGGACGACGATTTTGCCGCCAACGCGTAGCGGAACGTAGATCGCCCATCGGCCCTACGCGTCGGTCACGGTGATCGCCTGGGGCATGTCGTCGGGATAGTCACCGCCGTGCTCGCCCGTTTCGAATCGCAGGCCAGTGTCGTCGCCGTAAGGGTCTTGCGGGCGCATGGTTTCCGTCAGCTCTCTGAACGTCTGTATCTCGTTCATCTGTGCTTGCCTTCATTCGCTGTTCGGGAACACCGAGCTACGCCATCGGAAACGCCTCCCACCCCGTTTCCGCATCGCGCCAACTCGGATGCTGCAATGACGCGCCGCGCCGACCGCAGACCGGACACCGCACATGCTTGCGCAATACGTCGGACGTCGGCACCCCACCTGATCACGAATGGCACGATCGCCACAGGCACGTGGTGACCGCAGCTACATTGCAGCCATAGCCAGTAAGGCTGATGCAGCAGTGCACCGAGCGTCGGCGCTAAGCCGAACGTCGGGGGTGAGCTAACGCGCGGGATAGACGGGAATGCTCCGCGATTCAGCATTTCCGTCACCCAACCATGGAATTCAGATCTGCTCCATCACGCCCGCATAGAGCGAAAAAGCTGTTGCCGTGCCGTCTTACCGGTAACAAGTTGATTTGATCTGATCACGCACCGGCGCCAATCAGGCAACCATCCCTTTTGCCTGTCATTCTACGCCACGGCCCTACGCTCCGATTGTTGTTGTTGCGCTCGGCTGGGTCTGGGCCTCTTTAATCGTCCCCGACATTCGACCGTGCTGAGCGGTCGCAGCAAAGGGGGCCAGGGTGGGGACGGTTTCTCCCAAGTCTGAAGCGGCTTCGCGCAGCGTCCGTATGCTGCGCACGGCGATGGGACCTGCGATCACCGCCTGGTTGGAAGACCCAGCCGTTGTCGAGGTCATGCTCAACCCTGATGGCCGTCTGTGGATCGATCGCCTGGCCGAGGGCCTTGCTGACACTGGGAAGCGATTGCCGGCCGCCGACGGCGAACGCATCGTGCGTCTCGTTGCCCACCATGTCGGCGCCGAGGTGCATCCTGGATCGCCGCGGGTTTCTGCTGAGTTACCGGAAACCGGAGAGCGTTTCGAAGGCCTGATCCCGCCGATCGTTGCGGCGCCTGCCTTTGCGATCCGCAAGCCGGCGGTCGCCATCTTCACCCTCAAAGACTACGCCTCCGCGGGCATCATGACGGCCGAGCAGGCGGAGATCCTCCGTGATGCCGTTGCGCGGCGCTGTAATGTTCTGGTTGCCGGCGGCACTTCCACGGGCAAGACAACGCTCGTCAACGCCCTCCTCGCCGAGGTGGCGTGGACTGCCGACCGCATCGTCCTCATCGAGGATACGCGCGAGCTTCAGTGCGAGGCGCCGAACCTCGTCGCGCTGCGCACCAAGGATGGCGTCGCTTCGCTGTCCGATCTGGTGCGCTCGTCGCTGCGGCTGCGGCCCGATCGCATTCCGATAGGTGAAGTCCGCGGCGCCGAGGCCTTGGATCTCCTGAAAGCCTGGGGGACTGGTCATCCGGGTGGGATTGGCGCGATCCACGCCGGATCGGCCATCGGCGCGCTGCGCCGGCTCGAGCAGCTCATCCAGGAGGTGGTCGTCACCGTGCCGCGGGCGCTGATCGCAGAGACCATCAACCTCATCGCGGTTCTGGCAGGGCGTGGCGCCGAACGCAAGCTGGTCGAGCTCGCGGTCGTCAAAGGCTTCCAGCCTGGTGGGGACTACGTCCTTGAGCCGGCGATCAAGCGTACATCCAAAGGAGGCCGTTCATGATGCCGAGAATGGCAAGCGGCGGCAGCAGAATTGAGATCGTGTTGGCCGTCGGGGGCCTGTTCGCGGCGGCCGTCCCAGCGCTCGCCGCCGGCTCGAACATGCCGTGGGAGCAACCGCTTCAGCAGATCCTCCAGTCGATCGAGGGACCGGTCACGAAGATCATCGCGGTGATCATCATCATCGTGACCGGTCTGTCGCTCGCCTTCGGTGATGCCGGCGGCGGCTTTCGGCGCCTCATCCAGATTGTGTTCGGCCTGTCGATCGCCTTCGCGGCATCGTCGTTCTTTCTGTCCTTCTTCTCATTCGGCGGCGGAGCGCTGATCTGATGGCACAGGTTGTCACCCAAGAAGCGATTGCGGGGTTTGAAGCGCCTGTGCACCGGGCTCTCACGGAACCGATCCTGCTCGCCGGGGCGCCGCGCGCGGTCGCGATCCTCAACGGCACGGTGTCGGCCGCCATCGGGCTGGGGCTTCGCCTGTGGATCGCCGGTCTCGTGCTGTGGGCGCTCGGCCACATGGCTGCCGTCTGGGCCGCGAAGCGCGACCCGCTGTTCGTCGAGGTGGTGCGCCGGCACGTGCGCTACCCCGCCCATTTTGGTTCGTGAGGTGACGCGATGTTCAATCTCGGCGAATATCGCAACAAGCCGCAAAGCCTTGCGGACTTCCTGCCGTGGGCGGCGCTGGTCGCAGACGGTGTCGTCCTCAACAAGGACGGCAGCCTTCAGCGCACGGCGCGCTTCCGGGGACCAGACCTCGACAGCGCCACGCCGGCCGAACTGGTCGGCGTCACGGCGCGGCTCAACAACGCGCTGCGCCGCCTTGGCACGGGCTGGGTGATTTTCGTCGAGGCCAGCCGCCATTCAGCGCAGGACTATCCGTCAAGCCAATTCCCCGATCCGGTTTCTTCGGTGGTCGATGCCGAACGGGCAGCCCAGTTTGAGGAAGAGGGCGTCCATTTCGAGAGCGCCTATTACCTCACGTTCGTATTCCTGCAGCCACCAGAGGAGGCAGCGCGAGCGGAATCCTTCCTCTACGAAGGCGTAGTCTCGGGCGGCAGCGTCGACGCGCATCAGATTCTCAAGGGCTTTGTCGACCGCACCGACCGGGTGCTGCAGCTCATCGAGGGCTTCGTGCCCGAGGCTGCCTGGCTGTCTGACACCGAGACGCTAACCTACCTGCATTCCTGCATCTCGACCCGGCGTCACCGCGTCCGCGTCCCCGAAGTGCCGATGTATCTCGATGGCATCCTGGTCGATGAGCCGCTGGTCGGCGGGCTCGCACCGCGACTTGGCAAGGCACACCTGCGCACCCTCACCGTGATGGGCTTCCCATCGGTGACGTATCCGGGGATCCTCGATGATCTCAATCGGCTGGCTATTCCCTACCGGTGGTCGACCCGCGCCATTGCGCTCGACAAGACCGATGCCACCCGGGTTCTGACCCGTATCCGCCGTCAATGGTTCGCCAAGCGCAAGTCGGTGGCAGCGATCCTCAAGGAGGTGATGACCAACGAGGCCTCAGCCCTCCTCGATACCGACGCCCATAACAAGGCGCTCGATGCCGATGCAGCGCTTCAGGAGCTGGGCTCTGACTTGATCGGGCAAGCCTACGTCACTGCGACCGTCACGGTCTGGGACGAGGATGCGCGGGTTGCCGACGAACGGCTCCGGCTGGTCGAGAAGGCGATCCAGGGCCGCGACTTCACCTGCATCGCCGAGACCGTCAATGCCGTCGAGGCTTGGCTCGGCAGCCTTCCGGGTCATGTCTACGCCAATGTCCGCCAGCCGCCAGTCTCCACGCTCAATCTCGCCCATATGATGCCGCTCTCCGCCGTGTGGGCCGGACCTGAACGCAACGAGCACCTCGACGGCCCTCCGCTCCTGTTCGCCAAGACAGAGGGAGCGACGCCGTTCCGACTGTCGCTCCATGTTGGCGATGTTGGGCATACCCTTGTGGTTGGTCCGACCGGCGCCGGCAAGAGCGTGCTGCTTGCGCTGTTGGCCTTGCAGTTCCGGCGCTACCCCGGCGCCCGCATCTTCGCCTTCGACTTCGGCGGTTCGATCCGGGCGGCTGCGCTCGCCATGGGCGGCAACTGGCACGACCTCGGCGGAGCGCTTTCCGATGATGCCATGCAGCCGGTCGCGCTGCAGCCGCTCGCTGCGATCGACGATGCGGGGGAACGGGCATGGGCCGCCCAATGGGTCGCAGCAATCCTGGCCCGTGAAGGTGTGACGGTCACGCCCGAGGCCAAGGAGCACCTGTGGTCGGCATTGGGATCGCTTGCGAGCGCTCCTCTTGCTGAACGCACCCTCACCGGCCTTTCGGTCCTCCTTCAGTCCGGTGCGCTGAAGCAGGCGCTACAGCCCTATTGCGTCGATGGCCCGTGGGGACGGCTCCTCGACGCTGAGGCTGAGCACCTCGGCGAGACCAGCGTCCAGGCCTTCGAGACCGAAGGGCTGATCGGCACCGGTGCGGCTCCGGCCGTGCTCGCCTACCTGTTTCATCGCATCGAGGGCCGGCTCGATGGCAGTCCCACCTTGCTGATCGTCGATGAGGGCTGGCTCGCCCTCGACGATCCGACCTTCGGGGCGCAGCTGCGTGAATGGCTCAAGACCTTGCGCAAGAAGAACGCGAGCGTGGTGTTCGCCACCCAGTCTCTCGCCGATATCGAGACCAGCCCCATCGCGGCCGCCATCGTGGAGAGCTGTCCGACACGGCTGTTCCTTCCCAACGAGCGCGCCATCGAGCCCCAGATCACCAGCATTTACCGGCGTTTCGGTCTCAATGATCGCCAGATCGAGATTCTCGCCAGGGCAACCCCGAAGCGCGACTACTACTGCCAGTCCCGGCGCGGCAATCGCCTGTTCGAGCTGGGCCTGGGTGAAGTCGCGCTCGCCTTCACGGCCGCCTCCTCCAAAACCGATCAGGCCGCCATTGCGGATGTGCTGGCCACTCATGGCCGCGCCGGCTTTGCCGCCGCCTGGCTCCGCCACAAGGGTCTCGACTGGGCCGTCGAATTGCTTGCGCCCGCAGCTGCGCGTGACTCCACGGAAGCATCCAAGGAGACCGGCTCATGACCCGCCTGCGCATCCGGCGCATTCTGGTCGGTGTGGCTCTGGCTCTCGCTCCGGGGCCGGCCATAGGACAGATGGTCGTTTACGACGCATCGAACTACGCTCAGAACGTGCTGCAGGCGGCCCGCGCCCTGCAGCAGATCAATAATCAGGTCACCAGCCTTCAGAACCAGACTCAGATGCTGCTCAATCAGGTGAAAAACCTGACGAGCCTGCCATATTCCGCCCTGCAGACGATTGACCAGTCGATCGTGCGCACCCAGCAGCTTCTCAATCAGGCCCAGCGCATCGCCTACGACATCAACCAGATCGATCAGGCGTTCGGGCGTTCCTATCCGCAGAGCTATCCGGCCTCGACCTCATCACAACAGCTTGCCGGCGATGCGCAGACCCGCTGGCAGAATGCGCTGGCGGCCTATCAGGATGCGCTCCGAGTCCAGGCCGGCGTGGTGCAGAGCCTGGAAACATCGCGGTCGCAAACCAATGGGCTCCTCTCCTCAAGCCAGTCGGCCACCGGCCTCCTTCAGGCGAGCCAGGCCGGCAATCAGCTGATCGCCCTGCAGACGCGGCAGCTCCTCGATCTGACCGCGCTAATCGCCGCGCAGTCGCGCGCCCGGAGCCTCGATGGCGCCCGCCTCGCTGCCAACCAAGAGCAGGGTCGCACACAGCTCAATCAGTTTCTAACCGCCGGCCGGGGCTATCAGCCCCAGACCGTCCAGATGTTCCATCAGTGAGGGCGCATGAATACCGGGGTCATCGATCGGTTCACCGAGGTCTTCACGCGCTACATCGACTCAGGCTTCGGCCTGCTCGGTGGCGAGGTCGCGTTTCTGGCCTCGACTCTCATCGCCCTCGACGTGACGATCGCGGGTCTGTTCTGGGCGTGGGGCGCCGATGAGGATGTGCTCGCCCACCTCATCAAGAAGACCCTCTACGTCGGCTTCTTCGCCTTCCTGATCGGCAACTTCAACGGCCTTGCCAAGATCGTGTTCAACTCGTTCACGGGCCTCGGCCTGAAGGCCGCAGGTTCGGGTCTCACGGCCGACCAGTTTCTCCAGCCTGGCCGGCTCGCACAGGTCGGCATCGATGCCGGCAGGCCGATACTGCAGGCCGCGAGTGGGCTTCTGGGCTACGTCTCGTTCTTTCAGAACTTCGTCCAGATATTCGTGCTGCTTGTCGCCTGGCTTATCGTCCTGGTTGCGTTCTTCATCCTGGCGATCCAGCTCTTTGTCACGCTGATCGAGTTCAAGCTCACCACGCTTGCAGGTTTCGTCCTGGTGCCGTTCGGGCTGTTCGGCCGGACGGCGTTTCTGGCCGAACGGGTTCTCGGCAACGTCGTCGCTTCGGGCGTCAAGGTCCTGGTGCTCGCCGTCATCGTGGGCATCGGCACGACCCTGTTCGGCGAGTTCACGCACGGCTTCGGCGGCAACCAGCCGTCCCTCGACGATGTGCTCGCGCTTGTACTGGCCGCGCTCTCGCTGCTCGGCCTCGGCATCTTCGGTCCTGGGATTGCGACCGGATTGACGGCCGGCGCACCGCAGCTTGGCGCCGGCGCTGCGGTTGGCACCGCCTTCGCCGCCGGCGGGCTCGGTGTGGCCGGCGCCGCGACCCTGCGGGCCAGCGCCGGCGCGCTCGCCACGGCCGCCCGGGGCGTTTCTTCCGTCATCTCCGGCAGGGCGTTTTCGTCCAACGCCGGCGGTGGTGGTCCTGGCGGTGGCTCCAGTGGCCCGCCCGCCTGGGCACGGCGAATGCGCCGCCAGCAAGCGATGAGCCAGGGGATTTCCGCGGCCGTCCACGCCATTCGTTCCGGCGATCACGGCGGCGCATCGACCTCCGTTAATCTGAGGCAGGAGGACCGCTGATGGTGTTCCGTCGTCCGTCGGTCCGCTACGGCCGCACCCCTGAAGCACCGTCACGCCCTGGGTGGTCGAGGTCGACAAGCTCGGCCAAGCCCAGGCCGTATCACCCGCGATCGCCGATTACCGGCCGACCGACCCGCAGATCGCCTGGTATCTCGCGCGCTTCATCGAGAATGTCAGGTCGCTTCCGGCAGACCCGGTCATCGTCCGTCAGAACTGGCTTTCAGCCTACGACTTCATCACCGAAAAGGGCGCCGTCGCGCTCAACGACTATGCCCGCGCCAGCGATCCGTTTGCCAAGGTCGGGAAAACCCAGGTCGCGGTCGACATCTCGAGTGTGATCCGGGCCTCCAACGACAGCTTCCGGGTCGCCTGGATCGAACGCCGCTACGAGAACGCGAGCATCGCCGCGACCGAGCGATGGACCGCGATTCTGACCGTCGTGTTCGATACCCCGCACGACGCTGAACGGCTGCGCAAGAATCCCCTCGGCGTGTTCGTCCACGCCATCAACTGGTCGAAGGAGCTCGGCTGATGCGCTCGCGGTCTTTCGCTTTCATGCTGCTGATGTCAACCGCGCTGACCGGCTGCGCGACGTTCAAGCCGCCACTGATCAGCTACGATGACGAGCAGCCGGCCGTCCTGCAGGCCGATCCTCCCAAGCCGGTGCAGGTGGTCGAGCTGCCGAAGCCGCTGCCCTTGCCGGGCCAGCTCAAGCCGCTGCCGGGCGCGCGATCGGCGCCGGAACCGCGCGACCCGCGCCAGCGTATCGACCTCGCGAACGCGGCAGCCAGAGTTCAGCCGAGCCGAGCGGGCTACGTCAATGCTGTGCAGGTGTTTCCATTCGCCGAGGGGGCTCTCTACCAGGTCTACGCCGCGCCCGGACAGGTGACTGACATCGCCCTGCAGGAGGGCGAGCAGCTGGTCGGCTCCGGCCCGGTGGCTGCAGGCGACACCGTGCGGTGGATCATCGGCGACACCGAGAGCGGGCCTGCCAACGCCAAAAGGGTTCACATCCTCGTCAAACCGACCCGGCCGGACATCGTCACCAACCTGGTCATCAACACCGACCGCCGCACCTACCACATGGAGCTGCGCTCGACCGAGAAGACCTACATGGCCTCGGTGTCGTGGATCTATCCGCAGGACCAGCTCATCGCGCTGCGCCGACAGAATGCAGCTGCTGAGACTGCGATCCCGGTGGACACGGGCCTTGATATCGGTCGCCTGCGCTTCCGCTATACAATCGAGGGCGACAATCCGCCCTGGCGCCCGCTGCACGCCTTCGATGATGGCCGCAAGGTCTACATCGAATTCCCCCACGGCATTGTCCAAGGCGAGATGCCGCCGCTGTTCATCATCGGCCCCGAGGGCAAGACCTCGGAGCTCGTGAACTACCGGGTGCGCAGCAATCACATGATCGTGGATCGGCTGTTTGCCGCCGCCGAGCTTCGCCTTGGTGCCGGCGGCTCGGAACGCCGCGTTCGCATCGTCCGCACCGACGGGAGACTGGCGTGGTGAACGAACCGGAACAGACCCGAGCGCCGCAGGACGGTGAGCCTGTTGCCGCGTTGCGCCTGCGCAGTGAACGGCCGCCGGTCATGCGGCTCTCCCGGAAAGTGCTGACCGGTCTCGCGAGTGTTGCGGCCATCACGGTCGCTGGGGCGCTGATCTGGGCTCTCTATCAGGGAAACAAGAAGTCTGGCGGCGGGCCTGAGCTCTACAACACCGAAAACAAGACCACGCCCGACGGCCTGTCCTCCCTGCCGCGGGATTATGCCGGCATCGCCCCGCCTCCCGCGGGATCAGGAATACCCCCGCTCGGCCCGCCCTTGCCGGGCGATATCGGGCGCCCGGTACCCGGCGCTCAAGGGCCGAGCCCAGGAGCCGTCGATCCGGAACAGCAGCGCATCGCTCAGGAAGCCGAAGCTGCCCGCACCAGCCGTCTGTTCGCCACCACCAGCACGAGGGAGCGGCCTGCGGCGCCGGCCACGGTCGCCCCTTCTGCCGACCAGAAGACAGCAACACCAGCCGGACAACCGGACGTTCCTCCAATTGACCCCGAGTCGCTTCTCAACATGCAGGACCGCAAGACCGCCTTCCTCAATGGCCCCGTCGATCGCAAGACCGTCAGCCCCGATCGCCTGGAAAATCCGGCTTCCCGCTACGTCGTCCAAGCTGGCGCCGTGATTGCCGCTGCACTCATCACCGGCATTCGTTCCGATCTTCCCGGCCAGGTCACCGCACAGGTGACCGAGAGCGTCTATGACAGCCCGAGCGGCTCCTTCTTGCTGATCCCGCAAGGCGCGAAGCTCGTCGGCGCTTATGACAGCCAGATCTCCTTCGGCCAGGATCGCGTCCTTCTGGTATGGACGCGGCTGATCATGCCGAACGGCCGCTCCATCGTACTCGAACGCCAGCCCGGTGCCGACACTCAAGGCTTCACGGGTCTTGAAGACGAGGTCGATCAGCACTGGGGCCGGCTCGCCATGGCGGCCGCGCTCTCGACTGTGCTCGGTGTCGGCGCGGAGCTTGGCGCCACCAACAACGACAGTGCTGTCGTGACAGCGCTGCGGCGCGGCACCACCGACAGCCTCAACCAGACCGGCCAGCAGGTCGTGCGGCGCAACCTCAATATCCAGCCGACCATCACAATCCGGCCGGGATTTCCGGTCCGCGTGATCGTCAATCGCGACCTCGTACTTGCGCCTTACCAGAGTTGAACCGTCCCATGACGAAGCTGAAGCTTTCCGCCATTCCTGATGACCGGCCGGTCAAGCTCACCGTCGAGCTGCCAGGTGCTGTGCATCGCGATCTCGTCGCCTACGCAGAGGTATTTGCGCAAGAACACGGCCAGAGAATCGAGCCCATCAAGCTTGTGCCGTCGATGCTTGCTAAGTTCATGTCGACGGATCGCGCATTTGTCCGCGCACGGCGCGCAAAGAGCGAG
>WNFR01001643.1_pt1 | contig 23429 bp, 18 predicted proteins | sample 5400221 | NCBI WGS metagenome assembly WNFR01 (sample SAMN13153357, study PRJNA577476) | soil metagenome | isolation source: 40 cm soil under Madrone tree | place: USA:California | collected 2016-06-14 | reverse complement strand
TCGCTTTCTTGAGCGACGGGTGATCGGGGCTCCAGCCAGAATCCGCCTTGGTTACCCGCAATTCCACGTGGCCGCGCTCGGTGAACTTGAATGCGTTCGACAGTAAATTCTTCAAAACCTGGTCGAGACGTTGCGCATCGGTGCAAATCGATTGCGGAATTGAAGGGTCGAGGTCGATCTTGAAGCTAAGTCCTTTGCCATCGGCGACGTGGCGGAAAGTGCGTTCCATGTTCTGCCGCATCTCTTCGAAGCGAACTTCGCCAACATCGACAGTGACAGTGCCCGACTCGATCTTGGACAGGTCGAGAATGTCGTTGATTAACTTCAGCAGATCCTTGCCCGAATCGTGAATCGTGCGCGCGAATTCGACTTGTTTCGGCGTCAGATTTTGTCCGGGATTCGCGGAAAGCTGATCGGCCAGAATGAGCAGGCTGTTCAATGGTGTGCGCAGCTCGTGTGACATATTGGCGAGGAATTCCGATTTGTAGCGCGAGGTAAGCGAAAGCTGCTGGGCTTTGCCTTCCAGGGCTTGGCGCGCTTGTTCGACCTCGCGGTTCTTGCGTTCGACTTCGGCATTCTGCTCGGCAAGTTGACGCGCCTTTTCTTCCAGCTCCTGGTTGGTTTGCTGCAATTCTTGTTGCCGGCTCTGCAATTCCGCGGCCAGCGATTGGGATTGCTTCAGCAAATCTTCAGTGCGCGTGTTCGCTTCGATCGTGTTGAGAACGATGCCGATGCTTTCGGTCAACTGATCGAGGAACGCCTGGTGCGTCGAATTAAAGCGCTCAATTGAGGAAAGCTCCATGACCGCCTTGACCTGCCCTTCGAACAGGATTGGCAAGACGACGATGTTCCTCGGTCGGGACTCGCTCAAACCAGAGTTTATCTTCACGTAATTATCCGGAACATTGGTGAGGAGAATGCGCTCCTTCTCCAAGGCGGCTTGGCCGACCAAACCCTCGCCCAGCTTGAAACTATTGTTTAAGCCACGGCGCTTGCCATACGCGTAACTGGCCAGGAGCTTGAGCTCGGGCTCCTCGCCGCCGCCGTTCATGATATAGAAGACTCCTTGTTGCGCGGAGACGACGGGCGCTAGCTCAGACAGAATCATGCGGCCGACCGCGAGCAAATCTCTCTGGCCCTGAAGCATTCGGGTGAACTTCGCCAGGTTCGTCTTTAACCAGTCCTGTTCGTTATTGCGCAAAGTGGTGTCCTTCAAATTGCGGATCATTTCGTTGATGTTGTCCTTCACGAAGGCCACTTCGCCTTGGGCATCGACTTGAATGGATCGCGTCAGATCGCCTTTCGTCACAGCGGTCGCGACATCGGCAATGGCGCGCAACTGAGTCGTCAGATTCGCGGCGAGCTGATTCACGTTGTCGGTCAAGTCGCGCCACGTTCCCGCCGCTCCAGGCACGTTGGCCTGGCCGCCCAGTTTTCCTTCCACACCCACTTCGCGCGCCACCGTCGTCACCTGATCGGCAAAAATCGCGAGCGTGTTGGTCATGCTGTTGATCGTGTCCGCGAGCGCGGCGATTTCCCCTTTCGCTTCAACGAGGAGCTTTTGTTTCAAATCGCCAGTCGCCACCGCGGTAACGACTTTGGCGATGCCGCGCACCTGGTTGGTCAGGTTGCCCGCCATGAAATTCACGCTGTCGGTCAAATCTTTCCACGTTCCGGCAACGCCTTTCACATCGGCCTGGCCGCCGAGCTTGCCTTCTGTTCCCACCTCGCGCGCCATGCGCGTCACTTCCGAGGCGAACGAATTGAGTTGGTCGACCATCGTGTTGACGGTGTTTTTCAACTCAAGGATTTCGCCCTTCACATCGACCGTGATCTTCTTTGATAGATCGCCCGTCGCGACCGCCGTGGTGACCGCCGCGATGTTGCGCACCTGCGTCGTCAAATTGCTCGCCATAAAATTCACCGAATCGGTCAGGTCTTTCCAGGTGCCCGATACGCCCTCGACTCGCGCCTGTCCGCCGAGCGCCCCTTCCGAACCCACTTCGCGCGCGACACGCGTTACTTCCGATGCGAATGAGCGCAATTGGTCGACCATCGTGTTGATGGTGTCTTTCAATTCCAAAATTTCGCCGCGGACGTCGACTGTGATTTTTTTCGATAAGTCACCGTTGGCGACCGCTGTCGTGACGTCAGCGATGTTTCGCACCTGGCCGGTAAGATTGCCGGCCATCGAGTTCACAGAGTCGGTCAAGTCTTTCCAGGTGCCGGCCACGCCTTTGACGTCAGCTTGTCCGCCGAGTTTTCCTTCGCTGCCTACTTCGCGCGCCACGCGCGTCACTTCCGCGGCGAAGGAACTGAGCTGGTCGACCATGGTGTTGATCGTGTCCTTGAGCTCCAAAATTTCGCCTTTCACATCGACGGTAATTTTCTTGGACAGATCGCCGCGCGCGACGGCCGTCGTCACATCGGCAATGTTACGCACCTGGGCGGTAAGATTTCCGGCCATCGAATTGACCGAGTCGGTCAAATCTTTCCACGTGCCCGCGACTCCACGCACATCGGCCTGTCCGCCAAGCTTTCCTTCGCTGCCCACCTCACGAGCAACACGGGTTACTTCCGACGCGAACGAGCGCAGTTGATCCACCATCGTGTTGATCGTGTCCTTGAGTTGCAAGATCTCCCCGCGCACATCGACGGTGATTTTCTTGGACAAGTCGCCAGTCGCGACGGCGGTCGTGACTTCGGCAATGTTGCGCACCTGAGCCGTGAGGTTGCCGGCCATCGAGTTGACCGAGTCGGTCAAATCTTTCCATGTGCCTGCGACTCCACGCACGTCGGCTTGGCCGCCGAGCCGCCCGTCCGTTCCTACCTCGCGCGCCACACGTGTGACTTCCGCCGCGAACGAACTCAGCTGATCGACCATCGTATTGATCGTGTTTTTGAGCTCCAGGATTTCGCCTTTCACATCGACGGTGATTTTCTTAGACAGATCACCGTTAGCGACCGCGGTCGTGACTTCCGCGATGTTGCGCACCTGACCAGTCAGGTTACCGGCCATGAAGTTCACCGAATCCGTCAAATCCTTCCACGTTCCGGCAACGCCGCGCACATCAGCCTGACCGCCAAGAATTCCTTCCGAGCCGACCTCGCGCGCCACGCGCGTCACTTCCGAGGCGAACGAGCTCAGCCGATCAACCAGCGTGTTGATTGTGTTTTTCAACTCCAGGATTTCGCCCTTCACATCGACCGTGATCTTGCGCGAGAGATTGCCATTCGCGATCGCGGTCGTGACCTCGGCGATGTTGCGCACCTGCGCGGTCAGATTGCCCGCCATCAGGTTCACGTTGTCGGTCAAATCCTTCCACGTTCCGGCAACGCCCCTCACATCGGCCTGGCCACCCAGCTTGCCTTCTGTTCCCACTTCGCGCGCCACGCGCGTCACTTCCGAGGCGAACGAGCGCAGTTGGTCCACCATCGTGTTGATGGTGTCTTTCAGTTCCAAAAACTCGCCCTTGACGTCAACCGTGATCTTCTTAGTCAAATTGCCGTTCGCCACCGCCGTCGTCACCGTCGCAATGTTTCGGACCTGCGCCGTAAGATTGCCCGCCATCAAGTTTACGTTTTCCGTCAGATCCTTCCAGGTTCCCGCGACGCCTTTGACCTTGGCCTGACCACCGAGCTTGCCTTCCGTGCCCACCTCGCGCGCGACACGCGTGACTTCCGACGCGAATGCGCCGAGCTGATTGACCATCGTGTTGACCGTCTTCGCCGTGCGCAAAAATTCACCCTCCAACGGCCGCCCCTCAATCTCCGTGGCCATCGTCTTGGAAAGATCGCCTTTGGCCACCGCGCCGATCACTCGCGCCATTTCGCTTGTCGGGTGAACCAGGTTGCCGATCAGGCCGTTGACCGACCCGACGGCGTGCGCCCACGAATTGGAAACATCACCAAGGGATGCCCGCTGCGAAATCCGGCCTTCTTTGCCGACGACGCGGCCGATGCGTTCCAGTTCCTGCGCCAGCCGCTGATTCGTGTTGATAACCGCGTTGAACGTGTCCGCGATCTTGCCTGCAATTCCCGTCCAATCTTCCGGCAAGCGCGCTGAAAAATCGCCTCGCTTGAAGGCCATCAGCGCGCTCAGAAGCTGCCTGGAATCGAGTTCGTTTCCGTTAAGACGCGAACCGTTTTTCGGACGCGCGATGGAGACCGGAGGAGTCGTCTTTTTCATGAGTAGTTAAGGGGGAGAAAACGTAATTTCCCCAAGCCAAATTCGCCCGTAAGAATGACCCATATACGCAGCTGCTATAGACTAATCGTTTAATTGATCGCACGCGTTTGTATCGCCGACAAGAAACAGCAAATCGCGCGCCCCCTGGGGCTAGGCCTGCCTCTAGCGATGTTCTTCCACGATGAAACGTTGCCAAAAGGCGTCCTGGACGCTTATCAATCTTGCGCCAAGCACCCGGTGGCAAGAATGAGAAGTGCCGCAGCGGTAAGTTTTATTTAAGGGGGCGATACAAATTCCTGGTAGCTTCACTTTCTTCAATCGCTTGGCTAATGCGATGGTAGGCCCAGCCGAGGAACAGAATGTTTCCGCAGGCGGCCAGTAAAAAGATGAGCGTGCGCGCTTCAACGGCTTCATCGGCCGATTTTAAGTCAGCTTTCAGTTTTTCGTTTTGTTCCCATTCCAATTCCCTGATCACGCTGCCCAAGTCTTCCATTAATTTTTGGCCGCGGCCCGTCTTCACCATCGCGCTGGCGGCCGCGCCGTCACCGTTATGCCGCAATTCAATCGTTGCGCGCAACTCTGTCATCTTTTCCCGAACCAGTTTCATGACTGTTTGGATCGAGTCGCGCGTGAAATTCAGATATTGGGCCTCTTCAACTTTTCCGAGCGCGCCGGTCACAAATTTGGCCGCGTCATCGAACAGCCGGAGATAGACCTCATCGCCGGTCAGGAGATATCCGAGCCGACCGCTTTCGGCATCTTTCAACGTTGAGACAAGCTGATTTAAGTTCGTGATGATTTCACGCCGGGACCGTTCGCGCGCTCGAGCCTGCAAAACGCGATCACCGAACGAATACATTAAGACTGTCGCCGCAATTATGGCAAAGCTTGCGGCGGTGAAGAAGCCGGCAATAACACGAGGTCGCGAAACCATTCCAGGAGGATTTCTTTCCGATCAAGCGAAGTAAAGAACCGACTGCCGGATTCTGTCAATCAAGATTGCCCGCAACTATCATTCGTTGTCCATTGCGTGGTGCTGAGCGAGGACGACACCACGGCTCTAAACATGCCGGCGTTACTTCAACGAGCCGATGATTTGTTGCGCGGTTACGAGCGAGCCATCGCGGGCATGCCAAGGGAGACCGAATTCAAAGGCGTTTGCGCGAGCGAAATGTTTTTTGTTTACGTGGCGATTCAACCTTACGCCCCACGACAAATTCTAGAATCGGGTCGCTGTCGCGGCGAAAGCACATTGACACTGGCGCGTTGTTTTCCGAACGCGCGAATCGTCAGCGTTGAATACGATTCGGCTTCCGCACACGTGCCGATTGCGGAAGCGAAGTTACAACCGTATGCAAATGTCGATCTTCTCTACGGCGACTCCCGGGATATTTTGCCCGGGCGCTTGCAAACCGGAGACGTGATTCTTCTGGACGGCCCGAAAGAGTTTCGCGCGCTGAAGCTCGCTGCGCGACTGCTCCGCACCGGAAAACCTTGCGCGATCTTTATCCACGATTTTCTGGCCAACGCGCCGGCGCGAAAGTTCATCGAACGGTCCTGGCCCCGCGCTTTTTTCAGCGACGATCCCGAATTCATCGCTCGATTTCGAGAAATGGATGCGCGACTTGATCCAACTCACGATCCGAAAATTTACGGCACGTTTCTCTGCCTGCCTCCGGGACTCCCGGCGCCATATCCAGTGCTCTTATTTCGAATTATCACCGCGCGTGCCGCCGCGATTGCGCGCGAGAAGTTGACAAGATTCCGGCAATTTCTCAGGCCGCAAAGTTCCTAGTGCGCGAATGCAGCCAGCCTTGAGAATTCTCGTTCAATCGCGCGGAAAGATTACGGCCACCACGCGGTCGCGATTCCCCCAACTACCCCGAGCGAAGTGCCTATCAACATTTCCGGCAGATCATGCCGCTGCAAATAAAGCCGCGACCAAAACACCAGAAGAGCGAGAGCAAGCGCAATTGCGCCCGCGATGGAAGTAACGCGAAAAAGAATCACACTGCTGTAAAATGCAAAAAGCGCGTGCAATGAAAGTTTGATGCGGAAATTCAAGAGCGCTGCCAGCACGAGCAAAGCCAGTGTCACAATCGCTCCGCGCAAAGCAAAGCCCGGCGCGCGTATCAACCAAAGTGCCACCACCCCGATGGCAGAGATCGGAATGGCCCGCGGATAAAACCGCGTCCGCTCCGTTCGTACTGAAACGTCAGCGTCGCTCCATCGACCGGAGCGCACACCGCGAAAAAGCAGCAGCGCCATTGGCAGCACCACGCAAACCAACAACGCGAGCAAGACTGCGAGGCCGACACGATTGGCCAGTCGTAACCCGACGACGACGGCCACGGCCAGACTAATGAAGACAAGTGGATGACCGATCCACGAAACGGCTGCCGCCAGCCGTCGCGCAAAGATCGACATCGTGCAATTCTTGTCGCTCCTCACTTGGCACTTGTCACTTGCCACTTCCGAGAATCTGTCCGCTTACTTCGCCGAAGCCAATTCGGTATCCGTCACCGTCGCACCAGCCGCTAATTCTCAAGGTATCGCCTTCTTCGAGCCATTTCCGCTCTTCGCCGTTCGGCAATTTCAGCGGATTTGCGCCACGCCAGGTCAACTCCAGCATGCAGCCGCGCGATTCTTCGGTTGGGCCGCTGATTGTTCCGCTCGCCAGCAGATCGCCCGGCTTAAGATTGCAACCGTTTACGGTATGATGCGCGAGCTGCTGCGAAATGCTCCAGTAAAGATTTCGGAAGTTGGTGCGCGTGATCGTGTGCGGGTCCTTCAGCTTCGCTGTTTGCAACTGTGCCTCCAATTGGATGTCGAACGTAAAATCATTTGCGAGTCGCAAATAAGGCAACGGTTCCGGATCCTGCGCGGACAGCGGTTTCCGAAATGGCTCGAGCGCTTGGAGCGTGACGACCCACGGCGAAATACTCGTGCAAAAATTCTTGGCCAGAAACGGACCGAGCGGCTGATATTCCCACGCTTGAATATCGCGCGCGCTCCAATCGTTCATCAAAACCATTCCGAAAATGTGATCAACCGCGCGATCAATCGACACCGGATCACCCAAGTCGTTCCCGGGTCCGATCAGAAAAGCCATTTCCAGCTCATAATCGAAACTCTTGGTCGGCCCGAAGACCGGCGCGGCTGCATCGGGCGGTTTGATCTGCCCTTTCGGGAGCCGGACGTTGGCGCCGCTTACAACAATGGAACTGGCACGTCCATGATACGCGACCGGCAACCATTTCCAATTTGGCATGAGCGCGTTCTCCGGGCCGCGCAACATCATGCCGACATTGTGGGCGTGATGATATGACGAATAGAAATCCGTGTAATCGCCGATCCGCGCGGGTAATTGCATCGTCACGTCACTTTGCCGATGGAAGACGCGCTCACGCAGTTTCGCGTCATCGCGCAACGTTGGCGTATCAGCCGCGAGCAAGTGCTGCAAGGTCTCGCGTGTCTTATGCCACACTGGACGGCCGAACGAGAGAAACGCGTTCAGGGAGTCTTGTGCGAAGAGATGCGGAGGCTGGGTGAGATCGAAATAGCCCTTCTCTTCGAGAACAGCAAGATCGACAATGTCCTCGCCGATGGCGACGCCGACACGGGCCGCACCGTTACGCGGCTTGAAAATTCCGAAGGGAAGGTTCTCGAGCGGAAAATGCGAATCCGGCGCAACGTCGATGAAGCTACGCAACGGCGAACTCATTACCTTGATTTAACCACGAAGCGCACGAAGGCCACGAAGAAAGTTTCAAATTCAGAGGCAACCATCTTTTATCTGCCTTCGTCATCTTGGTGTCCTTCGTGGAGCCTTAGAGAAGATTCGAGGCGCGCAAATCTGCGCGCGGCTCGTCGAAGCTACAGCTCCCGAACGAAGTTACGAATTTACGGCGATCCTTCAGCCGTTTGATGTCGATCTTCCATTTACGCCAACCAAACGAATCGCTATCGAACGAAAATGATTTTGCGTCCTCGTCGTCCAGCATGGCCGCTATCTGTTTCCCGTCCCACTTATGTTCCGCTGCGAGAACAGCGGCGCCGAGCACGTTGAGGAAACCGTGCATCTTCGTTTGCACTTCATCGCGAAATTGCCGGATCGGATGATGTAAGCCCGCGGTGAACTTGATCGGAACTTGATGCGTGAGCGGCACAACCAGCGCCTTCGCAATCTCGGCCGACGTTGGAAATGCATCGGGCGTGACTCCGCCAGTGCGCAATTTGTAACCGAACGTTGGCGCGTCTGCGTTAGAATTGAATTCAGCGAGTAATGCGATGGTTCGCTCCGCTCTCTCCGTGGGCGCTTCCCAGAACGCAGGCAAATCGCCGAGCATCGAGTGTGCCTCCTTCAGCAAATCCAGATCGACATCTTCCGGCAAAAACATTTCGAGCTGGTCGACCGAGATAAGATCGACATTGTGCGCGGCCAACGAGCGGATCGCGGCCGCGGTCTTTTCGAACATCTCACCAAAGGCGGCGGCATTCTCGGTCTTTGGCCCAAGCGCCGAAACGCGCAATGGATGCAGCGGATCGAAATCGGAAAGGATTCGTTTGGCCGCATCAAATTGCCCGACCGGAAGAACAAACGCATTCAACATCCACGCCTCGGCAGATCGAACATATTGCGCCTGATTGTTCAGCGACGGCTCGAGATCGAGACTGCACGGCGGAAACATTCCGGCATAATCGATCGCGTGCTCAAGCAAAGCGCGAAGTGAAGCGGCAGGCATGACTTGAACTGAACGGTGTGAATGGGCGCTTCGTCAAACGCGCTTGACTTCTCTGCCCCAACGAAACGACGAAGCGCTCGCAATTTCTCGCCCGCTAATAGCCCAGCGTTTTAAGGCTGGGTAAGAGCGCAGACCGAGATGAGTCCCGGCAGGGACTTGGTTCAATGCCCATCTTACGAAAACCCAGCGCTAAAACGCCGGGCTAATACCAGCATGACAAGATCGACATCGTCGACTCAGGCTGGCCGCGGGACAACGCGGGTATGCAAAATGCCGAGTCGTTCAATTTCGAGCTCGATGAGATCGCCGGCTTTGAGCCAGCCTCCGGTATTTTCGGCGCCAAGCTCGAGGATGCATCCAAATCCGACCGTGCCGCTACCGATCAGGTCGCCCGGGAAAAGGTCGGCATCGCGCGAGGCATGTGCGATCATTCTTGGAAATGTGTGATAGAGAAACGAGCTGTTGCCGCGCGACAGCTCGCGGCCATTGACGCTTGCGTGCATTTGCAGTGAAACCGTCTCGCCACTGATCTTATCGGCAAATTCATCGCGGGTAACCAGCGTTGGCCCCACGCCAGTGGCAAAGTCTTTTCCCTTGGCCGGACCAAGTCCGATCGGCATCTCGGCCCGTTGCAGATCGCGCGCGGTGAAATCGTTGATGATCGTGAAGCCGGCGACGCAGTTCCACGCCTGGGCCGGCGCGACATTGCGGCAGCGCTTGCCAATGACAACGCCGAGCTCAAGTTCGTAATCAAGCTCGGTGCTGCCGGCGGGCGCGAACACGCCGTCGTTGTCGCCGATGAAAGAGTTCGGATTCGAGAAGTAAAACACCGGAATCTCGTACCAGGCCGGATTCATCTCTTCGTCGCGCTTCGCGCGCGCCGTGCGCACGTGCTGCTCGAAGGCGTAAAAATCGCGGAAAGTAGATGGGCGAAGAATCGGCGGGAAAAATCTGCGCGCGCGCAGCGTCTTGCCGCCATCTTTTTGGAAAAGGCGGCCGTGCTCCGGCCAGTCGCTGACTTTGCGCGTCAGCTCAGTGAACCGTGGCATGAGCACGGGAAGAAATTGCTCGAGCGGCGCGTTTGGATTTTCCGGGAGTTCGTGCGCGCCGAAAAATCTCAGAAAAGGATGAAGCGCTACCCAGTGTTTGGCGTCGACGGAAACGGCCGCAACCGGCCTGCTTCCGCTTTCGGGAAAGATAGTGGCGAGACGCATTTTTCTCAACTCTAGATAAACTGCGCCGCCATGGTAAACGAAGCGCGCAGTTCTCCGCGGGCTGGAATCTTCTGAATGCCTTCCTTATCTTCGAAAGCGCGCTGCTCGTGATGATCGGTCAGTCCCCAGCAAGGCTCGACGCAAAGGAATGGTCCGCCATCGGACCAGATAGTTAAGTAAGGCACGCCGCTAAGATCGACAATTACCTTTCGGCCGCTGAACCGATCGCTGTAAAAGAATTTGCGCGCCGGTACATCAACCAACTCCAAAATGTATGAGCCCGGCAGTTTGTCTTTGCGGAAAGGCATTTCGCCACCGGCGAAATCGATCTCTTCGGTTTCGCCCGAGAGATAATTATCCGGCGAAAAATGCCGGCGATATTTTCCCGGTGGCATTTTCAAGCAGAACGATTCGAAGGACGTGGCGGCGAAACCCGGATGCAATCCAAAGCCAACGTGCGCAATCAGCTCTGGTTCATCGTTTCGAAAGTGAAAGGCGACGTTCACCGCGGCCATCTCGATCTTGTATGTCAAATCGAGGCTGACGTTGAGCGGATATTCCGACTTCGAGAAATCGGCCGGCGTGATTCGGTACGTCAACGTTCCGATATCGATCTGGTCTTCGAGAACGTGCCAGGTTTTGTGGCGCAGAAAGCTGTGCGTGCCGCCTTCGATCGGCTGACCGCGATACAAACTGTGTCCATCTTTGAGACGATGAAGAAAGTAACCCATGACGGTGGCGTGATTGGCCCAACCGGTAACCGGTTTCGTGATGTCGTTGTCGCGATAAAGAAACCCGATCCATTGACCGGCGGGATTGCGTCTCGCCAGACTGATCAACTCGGCGCCGAGCCGCGAAATGATCAGGCGCAGCCCGTTTTCTTCGTCAGTTAGAATATCGAGCAGCCCATTGTCCCTTTTCTCCTGGCGCAGAGAAAATTTCATCGCGCCTCATGGGAACAGGCCACGAACGTTTTTCGCTTTCATGACGCGCTCGACGCCGATCGACATAGCGGCCGTGCGATGGGAAACCTTGTCATTCTTGGCGCGGCGAATGACCTGGGTGAATGAATGTTCGAGGATGCGGAAAAGTTTGTCGGTCACTTCCATTTCGCTCCAAAGAAACGACTGCAATCCCTGGACCCATTCAAAATAGGAAACGATCACGCCGCCGGCGTTGCAGAGAATGTCGGGAATGACAAAAACTTCATCCCATCGTTTCTCGAGAATGAGGTCGGCCTCCGGAGTGGTCGGACCGTTAGCTCCTTCGGCCAAAATTCGGCACTTCAACTGCGCGGCATTCTTCTCATTGATGACGCGATCGACCGCGGCCGGAACGAGCACATCGCACGGCCTGATGAGCATTTCGTTCGGATCGATGCGATCGCCTTCATTGAAAGCTTTAAGCGATCCCTTTTTCAAAACATGTTGCTCGGCCGCTTTCACATCGATGCCTTTCGGATTGTAAAGGGCCACATAAGCGTCGCTGATGCCGACAACTTTGACGCCGGTTTTGAGCGCGAGCGAAAGCGCCGCGACCGAACCGACGTTGCCGAATCCCTGCACAATGGCGGTACATTTCGAGGGATCCATCTTGAGCATGTCCATGGCGCGCTCGATCAGATAAACGACGCCGCGCCCGGTGGCTTCGCGTCGTCCTTCCGTTCCGCCGATCGAAACCGGTTTGCCGGTAACGATCTCAGCGACGGAGTATCCTTGATAAACCGAATACGTGTCCATGAACCAGGCCATGACTTGCTCGTTCGTTCCCATGTCCGGGCCCATGATGTCGGTATGGGGACCAACAAACGGGATCATCTCCTGCATGTAACGGCGCGAGACCGCTTCCAATTCTTTCACGGAAAGTTTCGTCGGATTGCAAGCCACGCCGCCTTTTGCCCCGCCGTAGGGCAAATTAGCCAGCGCGCATTTCCAACTCATCCACATGGCAAGCGCAGCCGTTTCGCCCATCGAGAGAGTCGGCGCGAAACGCGTGCCGCCTTTGGTCGGTCCGAGCGTGAGATGATGTTGCACGCGGTAGCCCTGGAATGTCTCGGTGTGGCCGTCGTCCATGTGAACGGGTAACGTCACGGCAATGGCGCGTTTCGGATACATAAGGCGCTCGCGCTCGTTCTTGTCGATGTCCAGGTAGTCGGCGATGACCTGGAACTGGGCGCAGGCCATTCGGAAAACATCGTCATCGTAGATCATAAGACGCCGGGAACGGGCTCCCGTATTTCCGCTTATCAAATCCGCCCGTCAAATGCAATTCGCGGTAAGATTGACATCTTCGCGTGTCATCCCGAGCCGAGCGAGGGACCCTCCAATCGAAGTTTGTGGCACGCTAACTTGAACAGCGTGATCAATAACTTTGTGCGAGATCCTTCATCCACCTTAGGAGGATTCAGGATGACACAGGCGCGAACGCCTTGCTCATTGGCTGCGTTGAGAGATAGAGTGCGCTAGGCGACAAGCCAACATGAAAATTGAAACTCTGGCGGTGCACGCAGGACGCGCGATTGATTCGGCGACCGGCGCGGTCTCCGCGCCTATCCATCTGTCCACCACATTCGAGCGTGATGTCGAGGGCAGTTATTCGCGCGGGTTTATGTACACGCGCAACGACAATCCGAACCGCCAGGCGCTCGAACGCGGAGTGAGCGCGATCGAAGGCGGCGAAGCAGCCGCGGCCTTTGGGAGCGGAACAGCCGCGGCCATGGCACTCTTTCAAGCGCTGTCGCCCGGCGATCATGTGCTCGCACACGTCGACGCCTATTACGGGACATCGCGACTGCTGCGCGATCTTTTCCTGCGCTGGGGATTGGAAGCCGACTTCGTCGACATGAGCAATCTCGACGACGTCAAGAAAGCGATCCGACCGAAAACGAAATTGGCCTGGATGGAAACGCCGTCGAATCCGTTACTGAAAATTGTCGATCTTGCCGCGGTGGCGAAAATTGTACGCGCGGCCAGTGCAGTTTCCGTTTGCGACAACACCTGGGCGCCCATAATCCAACGACCATTTGACCTCGGCGTCGATCTGATCCTTCACTCGACCACGAAATACTTCGGCGGCCATTGCGATGTGGCCGGCGGGATCGTCGTGGCCAAGAGCGACGATGATTTTTTCAAACGCGTGCGCAACGTCCAGTACGCCGGCGGCGCCGTGCCCTCACCTTTCGATTGCTGGTTGATTCTGCGCGGAATGCGCACGTTGCCGTGGCGCATGCGCGCACATTCCGAAAATGCCGCCAAAGTGGCGGACGCACTTTCGCACCATCGGGAAGTTGAACGCGTGCATTATCCAGGATTGCCTTCGCATCCCGGCCACGAAATCGCCAGGAAACAGATGTCGACCCATTCGACTGACGCTCAGGGCAGGTTCTTCGGCGGCATGCTTTCCTTTGAAGTGAAAGGCGGACGCGACGCCGCCATGTCCACGGCGGCGAAAACGAAAATCTTTATTCGCGCGACAAGCCTCGGCGGCGTGGAAAGTTTGATCGAACATCGCGCGTCGATTGAAGGCGCGGGGACGACGTCGCCGGAAGGTTTGCTGAGATTATCGATCGGTCTGGAGAATGCCGACGATTTGATCGAAGATCTCGCGCAAGCGCTGAGCTAACAAGGAGCGGCGGCCTCGAGACCGCCGACTAAATAAATGGCGGCTGGGAAGGCGCCGTTCCTTGTTGTCACCGGCTGAATCTTCGGCGCACAAGATCGACGACATCGTGCACTTCCGCGACACGCAGCACATAGGCCGCGCTAAAAAACGCGGTGGCGCCGACTGCGACCGTAATCAGGATGGCGATCGCATTTTGCCAGACGGGAGCGTGCCCATGGGTTGCGAAAAAGAATACCCAAGCCAGCCAGCAAATCCCGGCGAGCACGCCGCCGGCGAGCAATAATTTACCGATCGTGAGCAACATCGCGCCGGTCTCGAGCCGCCCCGTGTAATGACGCATCATCGAATAGAGAAGAAGAAAATTCGTGATCGCGACCATGCTCGTGGAAAAGGCAAGGCCGCGATGTCCCCATTCAAGATAAAACGTGAAGAACCAGTTGAGACAAAAGTTTAAGGCAATCGAAGTCAACGTCACGAACATCGGGATATAACGCCGATCCATCGCGTAAAACGCCGGTGCGAGAACCTTGTCGGCGGAATATCCAGCCAGGCCGATCGCATAAAAGCGAAGAGCCAGAGCGGTTTGGTGGGTCGCTTCCGCCGTGAAGCGACCGTGCTCGTAGATGAGACGGATGATTGGTTCGGCGAGAATGACCAAACCGATCGCGGCTGGAATTGTGAGCAACAAAACCAAGCGAATGGAATGGGCGAGCGCCGAGCGGAAGCCGGCGGTGTTGCCGATCGCGGCGCTGCGCGAGACCAATGGCAAGGTGACGGTCGCCACGGCCACCCCGAAAATACCGAGCGGCAATTGCATTAGGCGAAAGGCAATATTGAGCCAGCTCACCGGTCCGTCACCGAGTCGCGCCGCGAATCCGCTGTTGACCAGCACATTTATTTGCACCGCGCTAGCCGCGATCGTGGCCGGCCCCATCAGCGCGAGAATGATTCGGACACCGGGATCGCGCCAATTGAAGTCGGGACGGAATTTGAAACCCACGCGCCCGAGCGACGGCAGTTGAACGATCAGCTGCAAAAGTCCGCCAATCAAAGTTCCGATGGCCAAACCGATCAGGCCACGCTCACCGAAATGCGGATGACGCCAATCGGTTTGCGGGTCGATCCAATAGCAAAGCGCAACGCCCCCGACGATCGAACCGAGGTTGAAAAAACTCGAAGCCATCGCCGGCATGCCGAAAACATGCTTGGCATTGAGCATTCCCATGACCAACGCAGCCAGCGACACGAGCAGAATGAAGGGCCACATGATTCGCGTGAGCAAAACCGTGATGGCGGTTTTTTCCGGGGACCAGCTCCACCACGTCATCACATCAATGAGCTGCGGTGCAAACAGGATTCCGAGCAAAGTGACCGCGCTCATAAAAACGACCGTCAGCGTTGCAACTTTGCTGGCCAGTCGCCAGGCAGAGGCATCACCTTCCGTTGCGATCCTTTTCGAGAATGTCGTTATAAAAGCAGTCGAAAGCGCGCCTTCCGCGAAAAGATCGCGCAACATGTTCGGTACCCGGAACGCCATGAGAAATGCGTCGAGATTCCTTCCCGCTCCGAAGAGCGCGGCAAAAACGACTTCGCGAATCAGCCCGAGGACGCGGCTGCAAAGAATCGCGATGCCGACAACGCCGGTGGCGCGTGTGCTGATTCGCTCGTTGCCGCTCGCTAACATCGGCGAGAAAAATCAACCGAGCGCGGCTTTATGAAAGGGAAATTTTAGGGCTGTCGCCGCCCCGCTCAGCCGGGGCGCTTCTTGGAAACACGGCGATCCCGCAAGCGCGGGACCGTGGCTACAGCACTGTCGATCTTACGCAGGGCTATTGCTTGTTTCTTTCTTTGCCGGCGAAAGGAAGCGTTGGTAGATAAATGACGCCACGATTGCGATCACCGCGACGGAAAGAAACGCGGCGATTCGATACAGTTGATTCAAACGATCAAGGTCGTGCAAAAATAATTTGGCGAGTGCCAGGGAAAGGAGCGTCATGGCAGCGAGGCGCAAAGGCCGCAGATTCTTCACAACTCCGCCGATGAGCAACGCAAAAGCAAAAAGCGCCCAGGCAATCGTATAGGTCATGTCGCGCGCAAAACTTCCGCGGAAGGAAAACGTAAGCGTTGGTCCAATGGAGAAATAATCTGCGATCTCAATGTTCAGAAGGAGGAAGCAGAGCGCCGCGCCGAGAGAATAAAGCAGTGGCGCGGCCCGCCGTTCGTACGGTTTCTCGCGTGGTTCGCCGAAGCATCGAGCGCCCAAAAAAAAGCAAATGGCCGGGATGCCGTAGCCATAAAGGTACCAATTAAAAATCGGAGTGCGCGTACGCGGGTGATACGCGAAGACGGCTGGATTGAGCGCAAGACGCACAAACGCCGCGCAAAAGACGATGAGCGCGACAGCCCGCAACCGGTGATTTGGAATCAGACGAAAGAGCAGAAGCAGACCTAGGCCTTCGAGCCCCCAACCAATCGTGATCCATTCGCGCTCGAACTGCACGGCAAAGAATGAGCTAAGGAAAAAGACAACGGCCGCGCCTTGGGTCGCAAGACGCGAATCGGCAGAAGCAAGCGACACCTGTTGCCGTTTAACCAGATAAACAACGCCAATCGCCGCCGGAATTGCGAACGCAACTGGCAATAATCCGATCCAATCGTCCGGAAATCGTTCCTCGCAGAGTTGATACGCAAACCAGAATTGAAGTGGGCCTGCGATCGTGCCGACGAGCCACGGCCAGAGCCGATCTGCGCCGAACACATACGGCGTTGCCGCGAAGAGAAGAAAGATAGCGGTGTACCACACGAGAACCAAAAGCGGCTCCCCGCTCTCAAACATTCGCTCGTGCCAAACCATTTCGGCCAGGCCGGTGAGCGCCAGTGCCACCAGCAGAATGAAGGTTAACTCGCTCACCTTCCGCTTTATCGATCCTGCCGCAGCTCCGAGCGCGATCAGACCGGCGTTGGCGAAGAACAGAATCGGAAAAACAAAATCCGCGCTGTAGCGCCGTTGATTGAAAATGATGACACTACAAAAGGTCAACGCGGCGAATGCGGTGACTGCAGTAGCGATCGTGCTCCAGGGGTCGCGCCGTTCACCGCGGTGCATGGCGACACAAATGGCGAGGAAAAGCGCTTCGATGCTGAGAAAAATTGTTCGCGCTGCTTCCGTTCGTGCCGGTCCAAAAAAGTCCGCCATCCACGCAAACTCCGTAATAACAGAGCCAATGGCCGCAAGCAGAATGAGATAGTTCCACCGTTTAAGCGCGCTGACGGCTGCGATTCCACAATTCAGAACACCGATGTAGCCAAACAACGCCACCGGATTATCGCGGGTTGTCCACAACAACGCCGGGGTAAGAAACCCGCCGATCACGCCAAGCCAGGCAACACTTTGCGCGGCGCGGTGGCTTGCCAGAAACAACGCCAGGGCGGTGACGATCCACATAAGAAATGTCGCGACGCTCAGCGGAATGAGCGCGTAAAACGAATGGGCCGCGTAAATGTCGGCATAAAGAATCAGCACCCCGGTCGCGCAAAGACTTTGCGCGGGAACGCGGTATCGGCGCGCCGCCGTCAACGCGCCAATGATGACGAGGGCCACACCGACAGTCCCGCCAGCCACGACGCGCATGACTGGCGTAATCAAATTGTTTTCGAAGGCGTACTTAACAAAAAAGACGACGCCGAGAAAAAAAGCGAGTCCACCGATCCAGGCGAAAAGTTTTACTCCGACGATCGATTCCCAATCAAACGACGGCGCCGGCAACGACGGCGGCGGAATGCTTTGGGCGGGCAACGGTGGAGGCTGAACAACCCTTGGAATTGGTGCAGGCGAAATCGCCGTGGGAATAGGCGGTGGAGGTGCCGGAGCCGGTGAGGGCACGCCCCCACGCTTTTCCAGTTCGAGGAGGCGGCGGCGCAGATCTTCGACGCGCGACTTTATTTCGCCGAACTGCGCGGCAACGACGATTGAAATAATGAGCGGAGCGAGAAATAAAAGAAGGAACAAACCACTCGGTGCCATCGGCGCCAGCAAATCACGCTACGACGAACATGTCGATCTTGTCCTGCGCCCGTAACATAGACTTCCAGTCTGTGCCGCCGAGACCCAAAATTCTGACACGGTGCCATTAAGCTGAACAGGCAGGATGCCTCCGTTACGCCAGAATTCGCTTTGACTGTAACCTTATTTCAAAAACGAGCTCATGCTCTCGAGATCGATGACCCGGCGGCAGAAACTCAAAGACCGGTCGGACAATCGATGAATTGCCACGGGACCTTGAATCGCTTCGACAAATGTGCCGCGAATGCTTTCACCCCAAAGGTCTCGGTCGCGTAATGACCGCCGAGCACGAGATTGATTTCGAGTTCCTCGGCCGCCACCGCCGCCCAATGCGGCGCTTCCCCCGTGATGAACACGTCGATCTTCTCCTGCGCGACGCGATAAATCTCCGAACCGGCGCCGCCGGTGATGATGCCGATCGTTTTTGTCTTGGTGGGTCCAAAATTGAAAGCTTTGACGCGACCGCCCAAGACTTTGGTGAGTCTGCGAATTAATTCAGCGCGTGGCTGTGAGCTTCTCGCTTTCAACCCGATGAGCTGTCCCTTCTCTTCGAAAAATGGCGTGGTCGATCTTAGCCCGAGCGCGGAGGCGAGCTGCGCGTTATTACCGAAGATTGGATGCACATCCAGGGGCAAATGCGCGCTGTAAAGCGCGATGTCGTTTTCAAAGGCGAGCTTCAGCTGCCGACGCAGCGCGCGCGTGATCGGCTGCAAACCCGGCCAGAACAAACCATGGTGCACAATAAGAAGACCGACATCCTGCCGCGCGGCTTCTTTCAAGACGCGCGTCGAAACATCGACAGCCGCTCCGATTTTCGTGACGCGACCCGTGTTTTCGATTTGCGACCCGTTGAGCGCGTTGTCCCAATCCCCGATCTCGCCAATGCGCAAATACTTGTCCGCGTATGCAACGATCTCGGCAAGCGAAGCCATCACCGTAATTGTAGCGGCGTTTGTAGCAAACGCCGAATCTAAAACAAGGCGCTCGCCGCGGCGAGCGTCTCTCACAACTTGCTTGACGAATCCCGCGCTTCTCGTTGACCTTATTTAGAGTGGAATACACCGACGCACGGAAAGTAGAGGAACCGGCGGAGATGACCGGGAAAATGCCGTGTCCCTATTGCGGGCATTTGTTGCCCCAAAAAGCGCAGCGTTGCGACCAGTGCGATTGGACCCGGCAGGAAACACAAACGGCCGAAGGCAAAGCGAGCGACGCCATCGCGGTAATCTTAAGCATCATTCCCGGACTTGGTCATATATATAAGGGACACAAGCTCGCCGGTTTTTTGTGGATGCTCGGTGCGATTCCCGCTGGGATTTTTGTCTTTATCGCGGCTTTCGCCTCGGCCGGTTTCGGTGTGGCTCTTTTCTTTCTCTATCTGATCGCCTGCATGATTCACGTTTGGGGCATCGAAGATTGGGTCGTCCCGAAAAAAGACGAAGGCGAGCAGTATTAAGACGTTAAAGCGTTGCATGGTTGAATCGTTCAGCGGACCGCGCGATGGATCTCGTCGAGGATTTCGCGCATGCCGTAGCGGAATTGCCAAGTCGGATAGTGCTGCTGAAATTTACGCACATCGCTGATCCACCAGATGTGGTCGCCGATGCGGTTGGTCTCCTCGTAGCTCCAGCTTAGTTTTTTGCCGCTGATTTCTTCGCACATCTCGATCGCCTCCAGCATCGAGCAATTTGAGTGGCGACTGCCGCCGATGTTGTAAACCTCGCCCGCGCGTGGCGCACGAACGAATTCCATAAAGGCTTCCACGAGATCGAAGCTGTGAATGTTATCGCGCACCTGTTTGCCTTTGTAACCAAAAATGCGATAAGGCCGTCCGCTCACTGTGCAAATCATCAGATAGGAAAGAAATCCGTGCAATTCGGTGCCGGCGTGCGCTGGCCCGGTTAGGCATCCGCCGCGAAACGAAACGGTCGGCATTCCGAAGTAGCGGCCGTATTCCTGCACAAGAACGTCGGCGGCGGCCTTCGACGCGCCGAAGAGCGAATGTTTTGTGTAATCGATGCTCATCCTCTCGGAAATTCCGGGCTCGTACTCGTGGCCCGGTTCGATTTCCCATCTTTTCGGCAGCTCGCGCAGCGGTAAACTGTTCGGCGTGTCGCCATACACTTTGTTCGTTGAGGTAAAGACAAACGGCGCTTCCGGACAAAAATTTCGCGTCGCTTCCAGGAGATTGAGTGTGCCGTTGGCGTTGACCGTAAAATCAGTTTGCGGATCGCGCGCCGCCCAATCATGCGACGGTTGCGAAGCGGTGTGCACAATCGCGTCGATCTTCCGGCCGTGTTGTTTGAACAGCTCATTGATCGCAACTACATCGCGGATGTCGATGTCGTGGTGCTCGTAACCGCGAACGTTCTTGATCAACTCATCGCGAATTTCCCTGGTCGAAGCTTCCGCTCCGAAAAATTGGGCGCGCATGTCGTTGTCGATCCCGACGACGTGCGCACCGTCCTTGGCAAAATGTTTGACCGTCTCGGAACCGATCAGACCGGCCGAGCCTGTGACGACGATCGTGCCTCGCATGCTATTTCCTAATCGCCTCCCGACCTGAGCATGCCGCGTGCGCTGGCTGTCATCCCGAATCCGCCTAAGGCGGCTGAGGGACCTCGCACAGACGCAGTTGATCTGCTCGTGCCTGAGATGGTCCAAGCTTGGATTGTGAGATCCCTCGCTCCGCTCGGGATGACAGCGCGAGGAGGAGGACGAATCATTGCCCGAGAATCCATGTCACATCGCCCGTGCTCGGATTCACACGCGAGACGGGATACTTTGCATCGCCCTTGAGGACGTGTTCGATCAAATCCGCGTGCTTGGCCGCGTTAACCAAAAAGCAAATCATTCGCGCCTGATTGATGAGCGGGAAGGTGAAGGTCAATCGCCAGGCATTAAACTTCGGAACAAAATTCGCGACCACGCGGCGGGTCCTTTCCTCAAGCGCGGCGGTTCCTGGAAACAACGAGGCTGTGTGCCCGTCGTCTCCGAGACCGAGCAGAATGAGATCGTGCCGGTAAATCTGTTCGCCGCGCTGCGCGGCTAGAAGATCGACATTGTCCTGATATTCCTGTGCCGCGATTTGCGGGTCGATCTCGCCGCGCATACGCATGATCGATTTGTCCGGGACCGCTGCCGGAACGAAAAGGGTTTCACGCGCCATGCGATAATTGCTTTGCTCATGGTCCGGCGGAACACAGCGTTCGTCGCCAAAAGTGATCAGCATTTTTTCCCACGAAAGATCCCGCGCGGTTCGCGCCAGCTCCGTGTAAATGGGGCGAGGTGTATTCCCACCGGAAAGCGCAATACGAAACTCGTTGCGTTCGGCCAGCGCCTTACGCGCAAGGTCAACAATGAAATTGGCGGCATCGGCCACGAAATTTTTCGTGCGAATAACCTCGCGATTCATAAGCAGAGCGCCTTCGCCTCTCCCTTTTTAAGGGAGAGGGCAGGGTGAGGGTTTGAGTTCGGCAAGACGCGAGATCCCCTCACCTCAATCCTCTCCCCGTGAAAGGGGAGAGGCGGAACCGAGCGGTCGCGTAGCCTTGAACTTCATCAGATCGCGCAGTGCGACTGGCCGCGCTTGGCGAGATAGCGCTGGTGATATTCTTCCGCGCGCCAAAATTTCGGAGCCGGCTCGATTTGCGTCACGACCGGCCGCGGAAAGCGTCCGCTCTTATCGACTTTTCCCTTCGAGGCTTCCGCCACCGCTTTCTGTTCGGGCGAATGATAAAAAATCACCGAACGATATTGCGTGCCGACATCCGGCCCCTGTCGATTCAACGTCGTCGGGTTATGGTTCGACCAGAAGACATCGAGCAGTTGTTCGTAACCGATTTGTGCCGGATCGAATTCGACTTCGACCACTTCGGCGTGACCGGTTTCGTCGCTGCAAACATCTTCGTAGCTCGGATTGTCTTTTGTCCCGCCGGCGTAGCCAACCGCTGTTGCTGTTACGCCTCTGAGATTTCGGAACGTTTCTTCCACGCCCCAAAAACAGCCCGCGCCGAACGTTGCTTTCTCCGTCGTCATGTTTGCATGATGAAGCGGGATTTTGTTTCGCGCAAGACTGGTCGCGCAAGGTGGATCGCTCCGCGCGCGATGTTATTTCACCGCCGCTTTGCGGCGCATATTTTTAGCATCGAGCGACGGAGCGCTCGATCCACCTCTTAACGTTTCACCAGCGATTGTCGATCTTGTGCTTCCTTTTCAGTCAAGATCGACAATTCCGTTGCCCACATCAACTCGCAGGCGCCGTTTCCAGTATCGGTGCGACTGAGCGAACTCCGCCACGCGCCCATTCCGGGCGCCGTGGCTTCAACCAAATCGCCGCTCAAATGCACGAGCGCACCGGCGCGCAACGATTTGCATCGCGATTCGATTTCGCGAGTCGATGGAATCACGTGCAGGTTTGTGCTGTGCGAAATGATTTCGTCCGGCGAAATGGGCGGCGGCATTTTGTATTCGTACCAGTAGAAGCGCATGCTTTGCGTGATCTTCAGTCGATCGAGCACGCGTTGATCCGACATCGGTCCCCAGCCCAGGGCAAGATCGACAGGAACGAGGGCGGCTTGCCGATCCCATCGATAAACTTTGCGGTGCAGGACGCGCGCATCGAGCTCGAAATGGGCCAGTGGTTTCAGGTTGAAGGTGCCGCGCACAAGCGGCGCATCCATGGTCGCGGTTTGCTGCGGTTCCGCGGAAATCAAAATCCCGGGAGGGTAATCGATCGGCCGATGGAGATAATTCCAGCCGATGACGGCGACCCCCAAAGTGAGAAGGATGCAAAACGATTTCATCAAGGCGATTGTCGATCTGATAAGCACATTGAGTGCTCGACCCGTCACGTCACCTAACTGCTCGGGTGTCATTCTGAGCGCAGCGAAGGATCTCGCATAGGTTGCGATTCCGCCGTATTTTGCGTGACTAAAGCTGCGAATGTGAGGTTCCTCGCCAGCTGCGCGAGTCGGGATGATAGGCGCCTACATCACCATCCCACCATCCACGCACAATACCTGTCCGGTGATGTAGCCGGCTTCGGCCGAAGCGAGGAACGCGACCGCGTGCGCAACCTCTTCAGGAGTGCCGGGTTTTGCCGAGCGGGATTTGCGCCTGGATCGTTTTCGCAATTTCATCCGATAACCCCGCGCTCATATCCGTCGCGATGATCAAGCCAGCCTTGCTCGCACCATAGTTGGTTTGTCCGGCGTTGCCGATCAAACCGATCACCGACGTGATATTGATGATGCGACCGCTGCGCTGCCCACCGTCAGCACCGAGAAGGGCAAAACCGACGCACCTGTAGCCGAGTTGCGGCATATGGCGCCATGACTGAAAATACGCCACAATGAGCTTTGAAGTTCGCCGCGTGATTCGTGCCGATCATCCTAGCCTGGCGGGGCATTTCCCCGGCGCCCCGGTTGTGCCGGGGGTAGTGATTCTCGATGAAGTCGCCGCGGCTTTGGGCGAATGGCGCACCGGATGTCAGCTTTCGGTCATATGCGGCGCCAAGTTTGTCCTGCCCTTGAAGCCTGATCAACCGTTTACGATTTGTCTTACCGCAGCCAATGGCCTCGAGACACAGGTCGATT
>WNFR01001642.1_pt1 | contig 23432 bp, 17 predicted proteins | sample 5400221 | NCBI WGS metagenome assembly WNFR01 (sample SAMN13153357, study PRJNA577476) | soil metagenome | isolation source: 40 cm soil under Madrone tree | place: USA:California | collected 2016-06-14 | reverse complement strand
GATGCCCTCCTCCAGGTGGTGCCATTTTTCATGGATGCAACCCCTGTTTTTCAATCGGAGGAGCCTATTTACGATTTAGCTGTTTCTTTGGGCTGATAGTACTCCTTTCCTGGGGGAATGGCTCGCCATCCCATCCATCTGAGCCGGCTTTGCATTCGCGGGGTCCAAGTGTGGAGCGGGAGAGTACCGGCCCCTTGCCAGGCGTGAGCCGGTAGCGCCTGCCGGAGCGAGTAAAAGAGGCAAGCTAATACGTGATTGTTGGTACGTACTTCCCGGGATTGCATCCCGACAACGCCGCGTTCCATAAAAGTAACGCCGGCGCAGGGACGTTCACTCGTGGACGATCTCGCCGCCGGTTTGCCGGCCCACGCGAATGCTTCAACGTATGCGGCGTTTGATCGGATTGAAGTTGATGAATGGAAAAGGCCAGGGATTCGAGGGGCGGCCATTAGATTTCGAGCCACTGGCAGCGTTTCTCACCGTTGCAGAACTACGCGCTCGCAAAGGGGTCTTCGGAGTGGAAGAATTCTTGATCTGCAGGAACCGGGAGTGCCGATTTCTGATTTCACTTCGAGATGGCAACAAGCTCGTACGCCGTGCGGACCTCATTCTCAGCGCCTGTCCGGAGTGCGATCACGAATGGTCAGGCCGTTGCCCATTCTGTCATCTGATTGGTTACTTGGCAAAACAAAATTCCTTGCTGTTCACATTGCAGAAGATCGCTGCAGCCGGAAGCGCACCTGGAATAGGACGCTCATCGAAATCTTTCTTGCCTTGAAGCGCCATGGATAAAGACACGCAGCGAACTTTCTCCTGACGGATTCTTCTTAGGACGGGACGAATTATGCCTATGGTGCTCATCGTCAATGACGATAGCGCTTTCCAGAAACAGCTTCGCACCGCTTTCGGTCAAGGCAGCGGGTTCGATGCCTGTATCGAGGCCCGAAAAGGTGCCGAGGCGTTAGCCAAAACAAAGCTTCGATCTCCTGACTTGGTGATTCTGGACTTTTCATTGCCAGACATGAGCGGACTGCAGTTGGCTGAGGAACTCAAAGCAATCACGGCTGAATTGCCGATTTTTTTGCTAACGACGGATTACAACGTGAAGCTCGAGAAGAAGGCGCTGTCTTGCGGAATAACTGCTGTTTTTTCCAAACTCGATGATTTGGCGACGCTCCTGGCGAATGCGCGCGCTATGTGTGGAATCGAATGATTCAGCGGAAGTTGGGGTGGGAGACGGGGATTGAACCCGCGACATTCGGTGCCACAGACCGACGCTCTACCAGCTGAGCTACTCCCACCATCCTAGGAACGACCTTAGTTTACGCTAATTCCTGGGCCTCGAAAAGTGGGCGGTTGCGTTCTGGGCGGTTGCGTTCCACTCGAAACCCCACTCCGGACTAGCCTCCCCCCATTCTTGTCTTTCACGTTGCAAACTGAGACACGCCGCGCCCCGAGCTTCCCGCATCTTGTTAGACTAAATTCATAGGATACGCGTCCCCGCGCATGAGCCCCCACCAAACGGATCGAAATCATTTCGAGCGGCAAATCGTTTGGGCGCGCCCCATTTTTGTTTTGCTGGCGCTCCTCGCCGTGCTTGAGCAACCTCCAACGCGCGGAGCGCACCGCTCGGCCTCTTTCCTGGTTGCCTATCTGATTGTCGCTCTCCTCGTCACGCAATTGGAGCGCCTGTTGCGCAAACGATCGTGGCACTTGCCTCTGGCCTGCGATCTTCTTGCTCTGGGCTTCTTCATGTACGTCGGTTCTTCCACGGTCCCGGTTTGGTTTCCGTACATGTTCCTTTGCTATGCGGCCGGCATTCGCTGGGGACTGGAACTGACATTGCCGCTGTCCGGAGCACTCTCTTTGGCTCTGGTTTTGTTCACTGCCGTGAAAGGCGACATTCAATGGATGCGGGTCGTTTCCTGGCTCGGCCTCACCGCCGGCACATTTGCGGGTGGCGCCGGGCTTGCCTTTCTGGGCGACCGTAATCGCAGATTCTCTTCGCAGATCGAATTCTTTTCGCGAATCAGCGCGACGATGCAAGTGGATCAGGGGCTGGCGGAATCACTGCGCCTGTTCCTCGAAGAATTGGCGACCACTTTTGATGCGGAAGAAGCTCTCTTGCTTTACCGCGATACAGACCTCGAGCGCATTTTTCTTTGGCGCCTGAAAGCAGGCGAGAGCGAGCGCCTGGTTCCGGAAAGCATGCCTCTGTCGCGCACCGACGGTTTCCTTCTGGATGATATGGACGCGACCATCTGCTGGAACTCGCTATCCGGCCCTGGCTCCGGGTTTGGCTGGGACCGCCGCGATGGACGGGCGATCAAGAATCTTCCGCGGCTGCCCGGCCCCGCCCAGCAGGAGCTGAAAGTCACCTCCTTTGTGACCGTGGCCTTCGATCAAGCAGGTCAACCGACGGGACGAATCTTCCTCCTCAACGGCCGTAAGCCATTCCAAAAGCAGGACTTAGCCTGGCTGGAAAACATTGCAGCCCACGTCTCCCCCGCTCTGGAGAACATCTTTCTTTTGAGGCACTTACGCGCCCGCGCCATCGAAGCCGAACGCAGCCGGATTGCCCGCGACCTCCACGATGGTATTCTCCAGACCCTCTTAAGCATCGAAATCCAGCTCGACGTCCTGCGCCGCCGCCTGCCCGCGGCCCCAGAACAGGCCGTCAGTGGCCTTGCCAGTCTGCAACAGACGGTCAAGAACGAGGGTGCCGAGCTCCGCCAGACCGTCACAGACCTCCGCCCGCTCCGCGTGCAGAGCGCCGACCTGGTCGACTTGATGCGCGGATTTGCCGAGCGCTACCGCAACGAATCCACGGTTGCCCTGGATTTACTGATTGATTCTGCCCAGCTGCGCGCTCCCGACCGCGTCTGTCGCGAGATTTTCCAGATTTACCGAGAAGCACTCAACAACATAAAAAAGCATGCCAAGGCTTCCCATGTCGTGGTAAAACTGTCGCAGGATGACAGCCGCCTAGTACTCGTTGTGGATGACAATGGTGAGGGGTTTAGTTTTGCCGGTCGATTCACCGGAGATGAGTTGGATCGCTTGCGGTTGGGTCCCATTTCCATTAAGGAGCGCGCGCGCACTGTGGGCGGGGTTCTGACTGTCGAGTCGAACCCGGGGCATGGAGCGCGTTTAACGATCGAAGTCCCGCTCGGATAACGGGTTTCAGGGTTTGTCTTACAAACCCTGACATAAACAGGTTTCAGGGTTTGTCACAAATATGGCTAAGACAGCGAAACCGCAGATACGGGTACTACTAGCCGATGACCACGCGATCTTTCGCGATGGTCTGAGGAAACTCCTCGATTCCGACGAAGACATCACCATTGTCGGCGAAGCGCAGAACGGCGCGGAGTGCATCAAGCTCCTCGCCAAGCTCAAACCCGATATTCTTTTGCTCGATCTACGCATGCCGGACAAAGACGGCTTGGCAGTCTTAGAGGAAGTTAACTTTGATACGTTGCCTACGCGCGTCGTCGTTCTGACCGCCGCCGAAGACGACCGCGACGTGGTTCGCGCCATGCGCCTCGGAGCGCGCGGTGTCGTGTTGAAACAGTCCGCGACCGATCTCCTGGTGAAAAGCATTCATCGCGTGCATGCCGGCGAAATCTGGCTCGACAACCGCATGACCGCTGAAGTCATGAAGGCGTTTTCAAAGTCCAGTGAATCCGGGCCACGCCGCGAAAAGCCGTTGCTCAGCGATCGCGAAAAGGAAATTGTGCAACTCGTCGCGCAAGGTTTCCGCAACAAGGAAATCGGCGAAAAACTTTTCATCTCCGAACAAACCGTCAAGAACCACCTGCACAATATCTTCGACAAGCTCGGTGTCTCCGACCGCCTCGAACTGGCGTTGTATGCCATTCACCACAGATTAATCGACCAATCGTAATTGCATCCCAAGTCTTATCGGGGCGCGATACATCACAGGCTCATAGACCAGTCGTAGCGCACCCACTCTCGCCGGGACGACATTCAGCACCAGCTCATCGCTCAATCCTTCGCTCGCCGCATGTGATTGCCTAGAACTAAGGTCTTTACCTTAATGCCTATTACGATATTCACTTGCTATCGCCGCTATCCAATGGTAACTACATTCTCCCGCGTCCCCGGGCTGCACACGTTCTACTCGAATCGGTTGCGTGGGGTAGATCATGAAACTCCCAACAATGAGCCTGTGCCGTGGCGCCCTGCTCTTCGTCTCCGTCCTGACAATCTGGGTCGGCATCGCCCCCGGCCAGGAAAAATCGAGCGCTCCCAGTCGTTCTGGCGTCCAAGCCGCAAAGAAGTCTCCCCAAACGAAAAGCCAGGCGCCCCCGAAAGAGTCCGCGCTCCCAGCGGAACAATCCAGCGCTGCTGAAGAATGGAATGATGGAGACAGCCCCGAGCTCATTCGCAAGCGCGAGGAATGGTTCTACAAGCAGCGCAGCTCCGTAAGCGGCCACATTCCCGCTGGCGCGCGCTTCAAGGCCTTCCAGCATATGCAACGCATGATGGAAGCCGAAGGTAAGCTCGTGCGCCAGCCCGATGGAAGCTATGCTGCCGCGACTCCGCAAGCTGGTCCTCCCGTCGGTGGGGCTTGGTCCTCTCTTGGTCCCACGCCCACAACCGGCGGGTTTTTCAGCCAGGTCAGCGGACGCATAGAGGCCATTGCCGTCGATTCCAGCGACCCTTCCGGCAATACAGTACTCATTGGTGGCGCTCAGGGCGGCATCTGGCGCTCCACCGACGGCGGCAGCACTTGGACTCCCGTCGGCGATCAAAATCCTTCCCTCGCGATGGGATCGATCGCCTTTGCCAACCCTTCGAATCCCGGAGGCGCCGGAGTCGTTTACGCCGGCACCGGTGAGCAAGCTTCCATCGGTTTCGACGTTTACTATGGCGCTGGCGTTCTGAAATCCACCGATGGCGGACTTCACTGGGCGCAAACTTGTACCGTGGCAAGCACCACATGTCCCTTCATCGGACCCTACAGCGATTTCACTTTCGGCTTCTACAGCGATGGCGGCGCGCGCATCAGCTACGTCGCCGTCAATCCATCCAATCCGAGTCTGGTTCTGGCCGCCGCGCACATTCCTCAAGCGGGAGGTAGCCTGACGGCTGGTGGTGTGTACTGCTCGGATGACGCCGGCGCCCATTGGAGTAGCATTCCCACCGCTTCCGGAGAGATGGCTACGTTTGTCGGATTCGCGAACGCGACGACCGCCTACGCGGCGCTCGGGCGAACTTCTGGAACCCTGTCTGGTGCTGTAAATCCTAACGGAATTTACAAATCCACGAATGCAGATGGCGGGTCCACAAAGAAGTGCGGCACGATCACATTCTCAAATGTCACCACGAACGGCGTCGCCGGCGTGCCCGCCGCCGACTTCGGGCGCATCGATCTCGGAATCGCTGCTTTTGACACAACGGGAAACACCGTATTTGCCTCGATCGCGGATGCCACTTTGAATCCAATCACTCAAGTTTCGCACGCATCGCGAAACAACCTCGGTGTCTTCAAGACCAGCGACGGCGGCAATTCCTGGATCAACACCAATGCCCCGGACATTTGTTCACCTCAATGCTGGTACGACAACGTCATTAAGGTCGACCCAACCAATTCCGGCATTGTTTTCTTTGGCGGCGGCGCGCACTCAGCCGTCAACAGCACATCTGTAACCTTTGAGTGGGTCATCCACTCCATTGACGGAGGCGCGACCTGGAGCCCGGCGATTCCTACAACCTCTGGAGATCCGACACTACCTCACGTCGATCAGCACGCCCTGTCTTTTTTCAAATTGCCAACCGGTAAAGTCCGCCTGTATCTCGGCAACGACGGCGGTCTGTGGCGCGCGGACGATGCAGAAGCGCCAACAGTGACGTGGATGAACCTGAACCAGAACCTTACGCTCACCCAGTTCTATCCGAATCTCTCCGTGAATCCTTCCGATCTCACGATTGCTTTTGGCGGCGCCCAAGACAATGGCAGCCAAATATTCCAAGGGAATCCCAACTGGACCAACGACGGGCATTGCGGCGACGGCGGCCAGACCGCTGTTGATTTTCAGGTTCCCACATCGGTTTATATCACCTGCCAGCTCATCAGCCTGTTTTTCTCGCCTTCTGGCGGTACCGATCCAACTTCCTATGTCCGTATCGGAAGCGGCATCAATCCCAACGGCACCGATAGTGTAGATTTCATTCCCCCCATCGCCACTGATCCGTCCACTCCCGGCCGCGTCTACTTCGGCACTGACCACGTCTATCAAAGCTCCGACAACGGCACGACGTTCACCGCTATTTCCGGTGTACTGCCGACAAGAGCCGGAAACTATCTCACTGCTTTCGGTGTTTCACCAAATAAGCCAGCCGTGGTCTATGCCGGAGCCAACGGCGGCGATATCTTCGTCGCAACCAACGTGGCTCCTGGTAGTGCTTCCTTTTTCCAAGTCGCGGGACAGTCCCAGCATCCCGTCCGCAACGTTACAGCCCTCGCCGTGGATCCGCACGACCCAACGGGCAACACCGTCTATGCCGCGTTCTCCGGTTTCGCCGTTTCTGGCCAAGACACTCTAGGTCATGTATTCGTGAGTATGAATGGTGGTGCTGGCTGGGCCGATGTGAGTTGCACGAACCTCGGCGCTTGCCAAACTCCCAATGCCGCTGACCTTCCCAACATTCCCGTGAACGACCTCGTCGTTGATCCCGATCTTCCCGGAACTATCTACGCGGCCACCGACATCGGCGTATTCCAAGGAACTTGCGCTGGGACGGCATGCACCTGGAACACGCTCGGCACAGGCCTTCCCAACGTTTCTGTTCTCTCTCTGAAGCTTCATGAGCCGTCGCGAACCTTGATTGCTGGAACTCACGGCCGCGGCGCCTGGTCTCTAGTCCTTACGAATTTCCCCTTCCCTCCGGGTCCACACATTACCTCTCTCTCACCGTTCTCCGCTCCAGCTTCTGCCGCGTCTCCCCTAACCTTGACCGTCAATGGCACCGGCCTTACTGGCGGTACCGTGCAATGGAAAGCGGGAGGTACAACGACGCCTCTTGCAACAATGGTTGTCTCCGACAGCCAAGTAACGGCCACCGTTCCCGTTTCGTTGCTCACTTCCGGTGGAACGGTTCAGGTCTCCGTCTCCGTCGGCCCCGCAAACAGCAATTCCCTGACGTTCGTTGTCCCTTCGGCACCTCCAACTATTTCCAGCGTCAGTCCCAACAATACTCCTATCAACATCAATTCCCCCGACATCCCGGTTATCGTGACCGGCACAAATTTCTCGGCCAGCTCGCAAGTTATGCTCAATCCCGACTTTACCGCGACCAATGCTCAACCGCATGGGCAAGTCGTCATTCCAACCACGTTCAAGTCTCCGACACAATTATCAGCAACGATTCCTGGGAGCTTCATAACCGGGACTGGCAGCATAAACTCAGTCGGTGTGCGGACACTCCCTCCTGGTGGCGGAATCACCCTCTCTCCTCCAGCGGGTCCGACGCCTTTGCCCACTTTTACTGTCGTCGCGCCCCCGCCTGCCAACGACAACTTCGCCAGCGCGATGCCTTTCAATAGTCTAGGGGGGCAGCTCATCGTAGACAGCTCCGCGGCGACAATGCAATCAACGGATCCCATCCTGCCATGCGTCACACAGCATGCAGGCGGTAGCGGGAAGAATGGCAGCTACAACACCGTCTGGTTTTCCTTTACTCCGAGCTCAAACGGGACGATCACTGACCTCTCAACGCAATTTAGCAATTACGACACTACTTTGGCCGTCTTTACAGGAACAATGGGAAATCTCACGATGGTCCCCGGTGCTTGTAATGACGACATCAATCCTGGCGTCGTCATTCAGTCCGATCTTCAAAATATCTCTGTCACCGGAGGTACCACGTACTACATCATGGTGGGCGCTTTCGGGCCCCCCGATCCCAATCCGGTCGCTCTGGGAGGATATTCTAATATCACGCTTTCCTTTACTCAGGCCCCGCCTGACTTCACCATGACGCCCGTGGCTCCAATAAGTGTGACTGTCAATGCAGGAAGTCCAGCCACCTACACTGTCGCTATCGGGGCCACCGGCGGCTTCGCTTCTAGCGTCACCGTGACCTGTTCGCTTCCCGCGGCAGCGACGACCTGCGCGGCGAATCCCCCCTCGGTCGCGCCGGGTAACAGCACAACCATCACCGTCACGACCATGGCTCACCAGATCCTCATCCCCGCGCGTCCACTCAAGCGTATCGGCCCCTGGCAGAGAGTCGTCCCGCTCCTGGTCCTAGCCGCTGTTGCCTTGATACTGCTTGTGTTTGCTGCGCGGACGCGACGCCAGCGCATCGCGATCTCCATTCCCCTGGCTGGCTTGGTCCTCTTCCTCGTGTTCCAGGCTGCAGGCTGCGGCGGCGGCAACAATAGCGGCCCTCCTCCACTACACGGCACGCAGCCGGGCCCTTACACCGTCACGATTACAGGAACCTCAGGTGCCACAACCCACACCACCACGGTGATGCTTACTGTAAACTAAGCTGATTTATTTCTGGCACTGTCGAACGACTAGACTCGGAGGAAAAACGTTCCATGCGCAATTACATTCGCCGATTCACATCCGCCAAGCTGCTCGCCGCCGCGGGCGCCGTTCTTTCGTTCTCCGTCGCCGCGCAAGAAGTCCCGCAGCAAATCCAGCCGCCCGCCAACGAACAACTTCTCCTTCGTGTCCATGCCAAGGGCGACCAGATCTACACCTGCAAGGCCGACGGCACACAATTCACTTGGACGCTGAAAGCTCCCGATGCCCAACTCTTCGACAAGGATGGCAAACCTTTCGGCAAACATTTCGCGGGACCTTCCTGGGAAGCGAACGACGGCAGCCGCGTCACTGGCAAAGCCGTTGCCAATGCGCCTTCGCCGGACGCCGATTCCATTCCCTGGCTTCTCGTCAACCTTCTGAGCCACGATGGCACCGGCGTACTTTCTCGCGCCACAACTATCCAGCGCCTCAACACCAAAGGTGGCAAAGCGCCAGCGTCCGGCTGCGACGCTTCGCACGTCGGCCAGGAAGTCCGCGTGCCGTATTCCGCTGACTACCTGTTCTACGTCCCGAAATAGCCTGTAATGCCAGTGTTTGCTTAAAGTTAGCGCGGTAACCAAAAGGTGCGTTTTGTGTATTCCGGACGCGGCTATCTTATCCTCTAGTTCTAGTTTCCGGCTCCGTTCTAGTACCTCGGTACTTCTTAGCATTGAACCGATTTTGTATCCTGAGTCCTATTGTTCCCTGGGCCGCACCCGGATACACTCTCTCTTCGATCAGGAGGACTCTTTGACTGGCTCCGAACGCCGCACTACCCAGCGCTTCTCCATGCGGCTGCCGCTCACTGTTCGTTGGACAACGGGAGCCGCGGTTGGTGAAACCAGCACCGAATCACGGGACGTCAGCTCCCGCGGTGTCTATTTCTTTCTTTCCAAGGATGTCAGGGAAGGCTCGCCCGTTGAGATTCTTCTGACTCTTCCCAACGAGATTACTATGGCGGGACCCGTACGAGTCCGCTGCCTCGGCCGCGTGCAGCGCACCGAGCCGCGCGATGAAGGCTCCGTCGGCGTGGTTGCCGCGATCGAGCGCTACGAATTCCTCCGCGGCGAGGAAGAAAAGTAAAAGAATTTCGAAAAAAGTAGCGGGCGAGTTTGAATTCTCTTAATCGTGACAATAGCGGCCAAAATTCAAACTGACCCACTACCGAAAAAAGGAAGCCGCCGCTTTCCCGGCCTCGCGCGCAAGAATTTCTGAACAGCTTTTTGCCCTGCGGAGCGAAGTATGTTCGAGCGGTTTCTTGGCCTTGCTGTAAACGAGATTCCTGACGAGTTCCTTGCTCGCTCACTGCGGAGGCGGGCGGGATAAGCCGGGGTGCCTTGGCCCCTCAGCGAAGCTACCCCGGCACTTTTTTCTCTCCGTTTTCTCGAAGTTCGATCCCCAGCCGCCTGTCCACTACTTATCCCCCACGGATGGCCGTGCCTCAACTCCAAAAAACACCTTTAGCTGGTCCTGTCCCATTTCCAATTTCTATTTTCCATTTTCTAAAGGAGGCCGAAGCTTTCCTGCAGCGAGCTTCGCCAGCGCGCGGAACCGCCCGCTGAATTCACCTGCGCTCAAACGCCCCTCGCGGCAGAGCCAGCGGAGAAAATCCTCGGCCCGCCGCTCCCGCTTCTGCGAGTTACATTCCGCACACGAAGACACCAGGTTGCGGTAGCCATTGCGCCCTCCTCGGACGCGCGGAACCACATGGTCCAGGCACCGCACCATCGGTGTCAGCCGGCGCAAGCAGTAAAAGCACCGCCCGCCCTCGCGCGCGTGGATCGCCTGCCGCAGCGCCCGGGTTTCCAGGAAATCCGCCTTCTCGAGGTTGCCCGCGCCAGGCAGACGCCCCACACCAGACAGACGATTGTCGGCGCACGCTGCGATTTTCCCCGCGCCCACTGAGCGAATCTCCTCGGGCAAGCGCACTTTGACCACGTGACCCGCTCTGCTGCGTTCGGCCAGGCGCAGAGCGCCTTTGGCCACCAGGCCCCGCACCGCTCTGCGTGCGGCCCGGAGGGTAAGGCATGCGCCGCGAGCCAGCCACGGAATGGAAAAGCAAAGTTGCAGCCTCCCCTCCAGCCGGCTGTGCCGCAGCAGATGAGAATATACCGCGCGGTCATGCACCGAGAGGTGCAGCCGCGGCACCACCAAGTCTTCCAATTGTTTCCACACGTGTACCGCGTTGAGCTTTCGGTTTTTCATGTTCATTGTCCGTTGGTAGGACAGACATTCTTGTCTGTCTTGTAGGGGCGCCTTAGCGCGTCCCAAGTTATGTCTCTGATCTTTCGCAACCGGTAGGACAGAGATTCTTGTCTGTCCTCGTAGGCGGGGGTGGTGCAGAGGAAGGGCGTGCCCCGAATTCGGGATCTCCGCCCTTAAAAAGAAAAAGTCCCGGCGATAACCGGGACGCACTTCTCTACAACCCAAATCCTATCACACTAGTAACCGCCTTGTCAAGACCAAAATTAGTTCGCCACTCTTGCCTCATCCCCACGGACCACTTCGGCAAATATCTGGCTGATGGGTCACGTAAAGCAGGAGCCGCTTCAGAGGTTCTGCTGGTTTTGAATTTTCCGATTCCAAAAAGCGCCGTAGGCGCGCCAGAAGTTAGCCCAGCCCGCAAGGGCTGGGAAAGCTAGCAAAAAGAAATCCCCAACGCCGTAGGCACGGTTTTTGGGCCCCGCATGGGTCTACGGGGCGCAGCACCTGGAACCGTGGGCTCCTCCTCTTGTCCCTTTTCCAATCTCTTTTTTTAGGAGGGCACGACTTCAGTCGTGCCGCAAAGCCCAAAGATCTATGGGGCTTTTAGCCCCTGAAGGATGGCGTCTTTTCTCTTCCCCCTTTTCCAATTTCTAGTTTCTAATTTCTAGTTTCCAGTTTGCCCCATCCCCGCCCCACGCGGCCGCCTCGCCTTCGCCTAACACGCCTTACACACACAGCGCGGATCAATAGACGTCCCATCTGCGCCCCCGGTCCCGTCCATGTACGCAAGGAACCTTTGAGCAGGCTCGGGCAGCGGACAAGCTCCCGGCCCAAACCCGTCCGCCAGAACACTAGCGCCACCCCGCACCGGCGCGCATCCTAGCGTGGTGCTCGAAGACGTAGCGCCGGGCTTCAGCCCGGCATCTTTCTTTTCCCGGTCGAGCCACTCACCCCTTGGGCCCTATTACGAACGTCGCGTGGTACGTGCGGGGCGGCGGATTTGATCTCCCATGACACTGCCACCGGGACGATATGACAAAAGAACCACAGCGACTGTGGCCGTCATGCTGACCAGTCCGGAGAGCGCCTTCTCCACCGAACTGGCCTTAACCGAAAACATCAGCCAGCGCGGCGCGCGCGTGCTGACCAGGAAGCTTTGGTGGGCCAACGACTCCGTGGTGATTAAGTCCCTGGAGGGCGACCTGCAGTCCGAAGCCCGAGTCGTCTACCGCCAGCCCGTGCGCGAAAGTGTCTATGCCATCGGCTTGGAGCTGCTCGGGCCAAAAGGGAATTGGCGAGGAAAATCCGGCTAAGTTTCAGGCTGCATCTTCTGTAGGGGCGGGCCGTTTTGCCTCCGCGAAGGCCGTGCGGCGTCTCTTTAGGAGGTGGGAGCTTCAGCTCCCCACGGTGACGATCAAGAACGGGACTTCATCCCCTGAAGGGCGCACGATGGCTCTTAAGCACTCGCCAACGCCGAAATCATCATCCAGGAATGGATCGAAACCGCCAAAGAACTCGGCCGCCACATCCCCGCCCCGCGCGGCCGCCTCGCCTTCGCTTAACACGCCTTTCTCTTTTCCAATTTCTAGTTTCTAGCTTGTCCCGGCCCGCCCTCTTCGGGAAGCTGGCGTTCACGCTGTGGCTCGTCATCAAGAGCGCCAAGCCGCCAGCGCTGGACGCCACAGCCGCTCTCCCGCCTTTCTCGTCCGTTTGAATTTCTTATTCGTGACAATCGGGGTCAAAATTCAAACGGACAGTCCGTTGGGGGCTGGCGCCCTACTCTTGCCTCATCCCCCCAGTGCTTTGTGGGTCGGACCTTCAGGTCCGACATAAGCCGTCGTTCTTCTTCACGGCTTCAGCCGCTGAGGAACTGCGCGGTGGCCCCTTGCCACCAGCATGGCGTAGAGTGAGAATCTGCTTGACCTTGGAATCGATTCCAAGCTTTAGGCTAATCCTGTGAGTTCTAAAGTTCCCACAACTCGACCCCTGTATTGCGGTGAACTGGCCCGTCTTTCCGGCGTAAGTGCGGATACTGTTCGTTTCTACGAGCGGCGGAATCTGTTGTCTAGAGCCGCCCGCACTTCGGCTGGTTACCGGGTGTTTTCGCCAGACAGTCTCACTCGAATGCGAATGATCCGGGCCGGACTGTCTATCGGATTCTCCGTGGCTGAATTGGCAGACATCTTCAGTGAACGGAACAGCGGAGGCGCACCCTGTCGCCGCGTTCGGAAGCTGGCTGCTGAGAAGCTGGCCGTTCTCGAAGAGAGGCTTCGAGAGTTGCAATCGTGGCGACGCGAATTGCGCTCGACGCTTTTAACGTGGGACCGGATGCTTGCCAAGACCCCTCGCGGCAAACAGGCTCGACTACTGGAAAATTTCAGGACTCACCCGAAGACCCATGCGCAACATTTGGGTCGCGGCATCCGAAGACGGGGAGAGCTATGAAGCTGATTCTTCTAATCGCGCTCACAGCAGGAATTTCTATTCAATCGAGCCAGAAGCCGGAATCACACGCGGACTGTCCTATGCACGCCGCGCATGCTCAGATGAATGAGCGCGGCGAAAAAGCCATGGGTTTTTCTCAAACTGCCACCACGCATCATTTCTTGTTGAACGCGAAGGGTGGGGTGATTCAAGTCGAGGCTAAGGACTCCGCCGATGCTGCCAATCGAAACGAAATCAGGATGCACCTGGGACACATTGCAAAAGCATTTCAAAGCGGCGATTTCGACATTCCGATGTTTGTTCACGATACCGTTCCGCCCGGAGTACCGGAAATGAAACGGTTCCGGAAAAAGATTCAATATTCGTTCGAGGAAACTCCGGATGGGGGACGCGTTGCTATTTCCTCAGCGAACAAAGAAGCCGTTGAAGCCATCCATCGATTCTTGCGCTTCCAAATTGAGGAGCACAAGACCGGCGACCAGTTGGATGTCCGATGAAGCTTTCATACGAAGGCGGGTGAGCAAGTGTGCCACCGCCGCGTGCCCCAGGTAGGAGGGAGGCGAGGAAGAGAAATGCGGAATCTTTCAGACTCCCTTCGATCGAATGACGAAGCTCTCGCACACTCACAACCCAAAACAACACGGAGGGTGCCCCAGGTTCGCAGTTTGAACCTGGGTCTTGCGGTTGCCTCCTCTTTCACGCTTCCACGCCGATCGCCATGAGCCCCATCCCTGTCCAGCGCGGCCGCCTTGCCTTCGCTTAACACGCCTTACACGCGCCCCGCCGATCAGTAGACAGAGAAAACGTCCCGTCTCTCCCCCGGTTCCCAATTCCAAAAAACGCCGTAGGCGTGTCACACGTTAGCCCAGCCCGCAAGAGCTGGGTTAACTGGCAAAAAGAATTCCGAGCGCCGTAGGCACGGTTTTTCTGCCCAGGACGGTCTGCGGCTGGCGCTGTGGAGTACCAAGGTCCTTTGGCCCACTTCAGAACTAAGTGGGCTTGGAGATTTCCTCGCCCGCAGCGCACCGTACACTCTTTGCCTGGTGCTGCTGCGCTTCCCCAATGTTCGAGCCCGCGCTTTTGGCGCGGGGCTGGCGTGTCTGACATCCGCGCTTCGAGCTGTTCACGTGGCCTATTGGTCTGTGTTTCTTTTCATGATGCTTATTTTTCTGGGTGGCCTTTACTCTCCGGCAATCCTCGGGTTGAGCTTTCTCGTCCTGTTTTCTCTTGCGAGCAATCTACTGGTGTTCGGTGTCGCGGTGTATCAGAGTCGCTTTCACTCGGGGGCGTCTCGGTTTTTCGGATTAGGTGTAATGCTCGCGGGAGCGATGACGATCCATCTTACCCCTGAACAAGAAAAAATCGTGAAGGAGGAGCTGGAGTCGGGCCACTTCCGCACGGCAGAAGAGCTGATCTCTCAAGCTCTGCGCGCTCTCCGTGCGACTGTACCTTCTTCCGGCCGTGGCGAGGACAATGGCAGCCGCCGCGAAGCCGTGCGCGAGATGATGAGCTTTGTGGAAAAGAATCGAACTTCCCTGCAGGGTATTTCCGTTAAGGAGCTCATTCACGAGGGCCATCGTCTGTGAGTGATTTGGCGGGCGGCCGCGCCTTAACTCTTGGGTGGCCTACCCTTTGCGGTTTTTGCAAATGGGGTCTTACTCTCCCCTTTCTAATTTCTAGTTTCTAATTTCTATCGAGGGCCACTCCTCAGCGAAACTACCCCGGCACTATTTTCCTATCGGCATTTCGAATCTGATATTCTTCCCAGTATCCCCAGCGTGCGCGGACATTTTGTATTGGCTGCGCACTCCGCGTTCGAATCTTTCGCCTAGCCCCCATCTAATCCGCCCCGTTACCGGTGCGCCGCCTGTACCTTCGGGCAGGCGATTTCCACAGCGCTGGTAGGAGAGGATGGAAGCAGCCCGGCAGTAACACTGCCTGTTGCGGGGGAATCCGAAGCGTGCCGCCAGGAATTTGCACGCATTAAGAAATGCGAGAGTGCGGCGGCTGGAGGGTCGAAGTGCGACAGGAAGGGCCAGAGCGGGTAAAGAAAGCTGGGGAAAGAGTTCGAATGGGTCTGGAGATTCAAGCAGTCAAAGAAATGGATGAATTGAAGAGCGAAATCGACAGGGGGAATCCTGCCGGTGGAGAGCATTCGAGCGAAGGTGATTCCATTGGAATCTCGCTGCTCGATCTTGCGGAGATTCTGGATCAGCACAAGATCTGGGTGGAATCGGGCGGAGAAACGGGCGTCAAGGCGGATCTCTGCGGCGTGAATTTAGCGAAAGCGGATCTGACCGGCGTTAATTTGCAGGGCGCTCACCTCCATCGAACAAATTTGGCCGGTGCTGATTTATCGATGGCCAATTTACGAGGCGCCAGCCTGGTGCGTTCGAATCTCCAGAACGCCAATTTGTTGGGCACTGAACTCCGAGGCGCAAATTTGATGGGCGCCAATCTGTATGGCGCGGAAGGATTGTGGTTCGGTCGGCTGGGCGGAACCAATCTTTTCGATGCGGTATTGCCCGAATCGATTTCCGCGGTGGACAGTTCGAAAGCCATCGGCGACGCCACGAAAGTCGCGCGCTGGTTTTATTTCCTCACCGTGGGTGTGAGCGTCATCTGTGGTTTCCTGATTGGTTTCACCAGCGATACGCGTCTGCTGATCAATTCGTCGGCATTGCACACGACTCGTCTCGGGAATCTGCTTCCCATGACGGGGTTTTATCTTGGTGGTCCGCTGGTCCTTCTGGTACTCTCCCTGCGATTTCATTTTCTGCTGTTGAGGTTGTGGGGCAGCATGGCCGCGCTCCCAGCGGTCTTTCCGGACGGGCAGACCCTCGAGAAGGACGGCCCGTGGTACCTGATGGGGCTGGTGCGGAGGCATTTCCGGTGGCAGGGGGAATCTCGTTCGGCGATGACCGCGTTCGAAACGGTGCTCTCAACGGTGCTTGCTTACTGGATTGTTCCGGTAACGCTTTTCTTTTTCTGGCTTCGGTATTTGCCGCGCCAGGACTTCCGGGGGACGCTGCTGCACGTGCTTCTGATGACTCTTTCCGTGGCAACCGCCACGTGCGTGCCGTTTGTGGTGTCGCGCGTACTTCGGCCTGGTGATATCCGGCTGCCGAAATCGAAAAACATTCTTCGAATGGTGCTGGGCACCACGCGCGCGGCATTGGCAACGGGCTGCATTCTCTTTCTCTTTTCTCTCGGCGTAAATCGCGGATTGCCTTTCGACCGGACAACCGCCACGGAAGAATCGCCAGCGGATGTGAGACGCTGGGCAGCGATGGTCTTTCAATCGGTTGGTTTTCGGCCGTATGCGGATCTGACCGAAGCGACTCTTTCGACGCCTCCCCCGCGCGGCACCGTTTGGAACGACCAGACAGTCGAGGGAATCGCGGGCGCGAAGCTAAATCAGATGAATTTGCGGTTCGCGCGCGGCTACAAAGCATTTCTGATCAATGCAAAACTCTGGCGCGCTAACCTCGAAGGAGCTTACCTTTCGGAAGCGGATTTAAGAGGAGCGAATTTAAGGGAAGCCTTGCTCCGCTCCGCCGTGCTCGATCGCGCCCAATTGACGCATGCAATTTTGGTGTCTGCCAAGGCCACCGGCACTAATTTGACGGCTTCGGATCTGCGATTTGCCGACCTCTCTTACGGAACTTTCGAAAACGCGGTGATTTCGAACGCCCGAGTTTCCGGAGCGTCGCTCTACGCGGTAAATTTGCGAAACGCCCAGCTGCTTCGAACGGACCTGTCGCGCACGGACATGCGAGACACCCGGCTCGAGCATGCCGTCCTCTCGTTTGCGAATCTGGAGCAAGCGGATTTATCGTCGGCCAGACTGTCCGAAAGCAATTTGACCGGGGCCCGCATGAAGGGCGCAATTTTGCTGGACGCGGATTTGAAGAAGGCGGATTTGCGCGGAGCCTTTTTGACGGGCGCGGTTCTCCGCGAAGCGGAAATGGATGGCGCTAACCTGGCGGGGGCGGATTTGCGCGGCGCTTCGGGAGTCACGTCGCAGCAGGTGTGTTCCGCGTTGCACGGGCGCGCAGCATTGATGGATGCCGATCTCGCTGCTGAAGTTCAGCTCCGCTGCGGATCTTCTCAGTAGCTCAAGATCACAAATGAAATGGGCCTAGTGGAGTTTTGCGTATTCCGACTTCGCTTGCAACAGGATGGGGACGTCAGGATCCGCGTCTTTCCAGAGAGTCAGGAAATCCTGATACGCAGCGTTTGCATTCACCGTGTCGCCTGTGAGTGCGTAAGCGCGACCTAGCTGGAGATGGGCCATCCACGAAAGATCGTGCCGCCGATTCAGCACCACGCGCCGGGTGCCCCTTCGGACACGCTGTCATGGAACGTGCCTCTTGGATTCCTCCTGCGCGAACGCGATTAGAAGTCCCGAACGAACATGCACGTAGCTCTGACGCCTCCTTCAGGGAAACAAGGAACGCTAGAGGGACGGCCCTACGCCACTACAAAGGCGACGACCGATGCGAGTGTGTAAAATGACGAGCCCCATGAGCGCCCGGGCTAAAATGTGTGGCGCGCCTACGGCACTACAAGACGAAATTCCAAGAGGGGCGGGGCCCTTCGGCTGTGCTCAGGGTAAACAAGCCCCGCCCCAGAATTCTAAAGAACGGGTCTGAAGACCCGCCACTACAACGGCAAAGGCGACGGCGAAATGGTTTACCGTTCGTCGCCGAAGCGTTTGATGTCTTCGGGTCCTTCCTGGAGGGGGCCATCCCGACTTTGCCCGCTCATTTAGGCTGCGCCATCCGCCGGGCGTTCAACTTAAGGTCTGTTTCGGATTACAATTAACCCATGCTGAGTGGCTGGTATCGCGATGTCGTGCTGGGGCTGCGGTCGCTTCGCAAGAACCCCGTCCTATCCCTGACAGCCGTCCTCACATTGGCGCTCGGGATCGGCGCAAACACCGCCATCTTTACGCTGCTCTATGGGCTGGTGCTTCGTAGTTTGCCAACGCCGGACGCAGCTCATCTCGTGAAGATTGGGATACCCAGCGCCGCGGAGCCCGATTCGGAACAGAACAATGCCTTTATGCCGTACCGTATGCTGCAAGGGCTTAGCGAAGAACAGTCCTCTTTCCGAGGCCTTTCCGCCTGGGATAGCGAATACGCCCTAATCAAAGACAACGAGGGATCCGTCCGCGGGTATTCGGCGGTGATGGTCAGCGGCAACGCCTTCGATCTGCTGGGAATCCAGCCTTACCGCGGCCGTTTGATCGCCCCGTATGACGATGTGCGCGGCGGCCCCCGCGGGGGCTGGCCCGTCGTCTTGAGCTACGGCTTCTGGAACGATTTCTACGGTCGTGCCCCAGATATTGTGGGCAAGCAGATCAAGGTTTCAGACGCGCCGGTAACAGTGGTGGGTATTACGCCGCCGGACTTCCACGGAGTGTGGCCTGGCGAAGAGCCGAAGATGTATCTGCCTTTCCAGTTCGCATCGGTTCTGGAGAATAAGAATGTGCTGGACGATCCGGATTCGACTTATGGCTGTTCGGTGATCGGGCGGCTAAAACACGGAGTCTCGCTGGCGCAGGCAAATGCGGAGTTGGGGCTCCTGCAGAAGAGTTTGTTCGACCGGTTTATTCCCGCCCGTTTTCGGCACGATCCGTACGTCGAGAAGGCTTACCTGAAGGCCAGCTTCGCGCGGAGCGGATTGCCGACCTACGTGAGCCAGACTTACGCCAAGCCCTTATATTTGATGCAAGGCCTGGTGGCAGCTGTGTTGCTGCTGTGTTGCGTCAACATCGGCGGCTTGATGATGGCGCGTGTCACGGCGCGCCAGCGGGAGTTTGCGGTACGAGCGGCGGTAGGGGCTTCCACAGCGAGGCTGGTGCGTCAGTATTTGACCGAGAGTTTTGTGATCGCCATCGGCGGCAGCGGGTTGGGCGCCATCGCGGCGTGGTACGGCAGCAACATCTTATTGCATTTCTTCCGCGACCCAATGATGCAGGAATCGATGTCTGTGCATCCCGATAAGGCGATTTTTTGGATGACAGCGCTGTTCGCAGTGCTGACCACGCTGCTATCCGGGACACTGCCAGCCTGGCGAGCGGCCCGCACTGACCCAGGGTTGCTGTTAAAGGCGCGCAACACCTTAGGCGGGCGCCGGCAGATCGCGGGCCGCATGTTTGTTCCGATTCAGGTGGCGATGTCGCTGGTGTTGGTGGTGTTGGCTTCGCTGCTGTCACAAAGCGTGATCAAGCTCCGCAGCGAGAACACAGGCTTCGATTTGGATCACGTAACCATACAAACGTCTCCGTTTTACCTCCTGCATCAAAAAGGCGACGCCAAGCTGAACCTCTATCAGCGCATGGTGGACCGCCTGATGGAGATGCCGGCCATAGATGCGGCCGCCGCCACGTCGCAGACGCCGATGACCGGAGAAAAGATTGTTGCCGATTTCCAGGCCGTGGCCGACGGGCCCAATCCGCCCGAGGATACGAAGTTGGCTTATAACGACGTTGGACCCGGATACTTCCGGGCGATGAAGACCCGCATCCTGGAGGGCCGCGAGTTTGATAAAAATGAGCGTCAACTCAACGTGTGCATCCTAAACCAGTCGGCCGCTGCGTTTTTCTTTCCACACGAGCAGGCGTTGGGAAGATATATGCGCAGCAAGGATTCCAAGGAGTTTCCCGATCCGGTGGCATGCCGCGTGATTGGATTGGCGGAAGACGCTAAGTTTTCAGACATCCGGGAAGGGCCGCCGCGGACTATCTACCTGCCCTTATCGGTCCAACGGATCGATAATCTGGGGAACCTGGTGTTCTTGATGCACTCGCGGACAAAGGCGCAGGCCATTGCGGGTTTTCGCAAAACGCTTGCAGAGGTTGCGCCAATAGTGCCGTTAGTGATCTTCGTTACACTGCGCGAACAAATGGACGCTGCGTTGGGGAGTCAAGAATTGATCACCCTGCTAGCAAATTTCTTCGGCTTGCTGGCATTGCTCTTGAGCGCACTCGGGTTATATGGGCTGCTCTCGGCGGGCCTGGCGCAAAGGACCAGCGAGCTTGGTGTGCGTATAGCACTAGGCGCGACGCGCGGGGTGGTGCTGCGGATGGTCTTAAGGGAAGCACTCGGATTGCTGGCCTTGGGACTCCTGTTGGGGACAATTGCGCTGTTCTTCACAACGCGGTTCGTATCAGCCATGCTGTACGGTGTTTCGGCTTACGATCCTTCGACGCTCGTCGGCGTGGCGGCAACTCTGATGATCGTAGCAATTCTGGCGGCAATGGTGCCTGCACTACGCGCCGCCACCACGGACCCCATCGAGGCTCTCAGGGCAGACTAGCCGGCGGGATGAGGGGAGTCGGAGCGGGCGCCTTCGGCTGTGCTCAGGGTAAACAAGGTCTGCGCTTATAGAATCCGAAAGAACGGGTCTGAAGACCAGCCACTACAACGGCAAAGGCAAAGGCCGGGCCTCCAAAACCGAGGGCAGGGGACCCGGGTGAACTGCGGACTAAACCGGTGAATAAATAGGGAAGAGGAGCAGGGGCGCGCCAGTAGTCGTCACGGTTACGTGCCGCCTGGTCTGATTGATTACATCGGATGCAGGCCGGCGGCCGCCGCGAATGCGGCTTGTTGTTCGCTTTGCGCAGGAGCTTGCGCGTCTGCCACGCTGACGGCAGGAGCGATCACGGCTGGATAGGTCGCGTAGAGCGCCATCCCCGTCAAAAGCGTCCCAGCTAAAAAATTCCCGATAGTGACGGGAAGCAAGTTCCAGAAAAGCGCCTGGCCCAAAGAGATGGGCGCGCCAAGCATCATGCCGGAGGGAATCACGTACATGTTGACGACGGAGTGCTCGAAGCCGAGCGCGAAGAACGTCATGATGGGAAGCCACATGGCAGTGATTTTTCCGACGGTAGACTTTGAGACCATGGCCAGCATGGCCCCGATCGTGACCATCCAATTGCAGAGGACGGCTTTTACCATGGCTGTGCCCCAGCCACTGTAACCGAGCGCCACATAAGCCAATGTTTTTTTCTGCGCGGCCTGCTTCAGAAGATCGGCAACCGCGCCGCCATTGCCCGTGCGCCAGTTGGTGATCGCCAGATAAAAGAGCGCGGCGTACAGCACACTGCCGATCAAGTTGCCGAGATACACCCAGCCCCAATTGCGAAGCAACTTCGTGATGCGGACCGTGCCGGCCATGACACCTGCGGGCAGCAAGGCGAAATTTCCGGTGACTAGCTCGAGGCCGAGCAATGCGAGCATCACGAACCCAACGGGGAATAGAATCGCGCCGACGATCGGAGGAAGACCTTGCGAAGTCACCACGATCGCCAACGATGTCGCGTAACCGAGAAATGCTCCGGCGAGGATTCCGCGAATAAGCATGTCCCGGGCGGGCAGATCGGATTTTCGCCTTGCTAATTGCACCGCCTCTTGTAGTAGCTCTCTAGGATTCACGTAATCCGTCATTGCTCCTCCTCCACCGCGAAAACTCTCGCCGCACTTTGGTGTTACAAGCAGCCATCGGGTCCGTTCAAGCCGGCATGGCGGCGGCCGGCAACTCGCGAGCGAACCGCCATGACGCCAATCCCGCGGTGGCTGCGGCTGTAAACAGCGGATCGCTCAAAGCCGCGTGCTCCCTGGCCTCTACATCGAAACGATACGACTGGATGACGCCGACCACGACATCCGGCAAAGATTCATCGCAGGGCACGGTCTCCAGAATCTCCCGGCCCGCAGTTGCATGGGGACCGGTCCGTCCGCCCGTGTAGATCGCGACAGCATCCACAATCTTTCCGTCAATTTTTGTTTTAAAGCCTCGAAGGCCGACGTCGGCAGCCTGATGGTTGCCACAGCCCGCGGGGCAGCCGGACCAGTGAATCGTGAGCGGATTCACGCCGGAACCCATTTTGCTGTGCAGAGCCTCGGAGAGAGCCATGGCACGGCTCTTCGTTTCAATGAGCGCGAGATTGCAATAGTCCGTGCCGACGCAAGCGACCAATCCACGCATAAACGGAGAGGGGCGAGCCGAGAATTGTTTGAGCAGGGGCTCTTCGAGAAGCTCGGCCACTCGATCCGCGGGAACATTGGGAATGATTGCGTTTTGGCCCGTTGTGAGACGAATCTCGCCGCTGCCGTAAAGTTCAGACAAACGCGCGAGCTCGTCGAGCTGATCGGGGTTGACTCTGCCGGTGGGAATGCAGAGTCCCACGGCCATTAGTCCCTCCTGTTTTTGCGAACTCACACCAAGATGGTCGGCGTGCGTGGAACTGCGCATGTCCCGGCCCTGGAAAGGAAGCTCGCGGCCGAGGCGCGCCACAAGTTCGGCGCGCAGGCGGCGAAGGCCCCACTCCTCAATCAGAAACGCAAAACGGCACTTGGAGCGCGCTTCGCGCGGGCCATGATCGCGGTAAATCTTAATCAGTTCCGCGACAACGGCGGCTGCCTGGAACAGTTCGACAAAGACATTCAGCGGCGAAGCGACGGTGAATCCTCCGGAGCCCATCTTGCCGCCCACCAAAACGTTGAAGCCAAGCCGGCCAGTCTTCTTCGCGGGAACGAGCGCGATGTCCTGCGACTCACCGTGCGTGCAATTGTCCGTGCAACCCGTGATGGTGATATTGAATTTTCGCGGCAAATTGGTGAACTCGGGATTCCCCTTGCTGCCGACGATGATGCGGTCCAATTCGTGAACGACGGGAGAGGCATCAAACAATTCGTGCGGCGTCAGACCGGCGAGGGCGCAGCCGTTGATGTTGCGAACGTTGTCGATGCCGGTCTGGAGCGTGCGCAGGTCCACGCCCCGCAGCTTTTCGAAGATTTCCGGTACGGTGTCAAGAGTGAAACCGCGCAGCTCCATTTGCTGCCGGGTGGTGATGTCCACAACGCTGTTGCCGAGCCGCCGTGAGAGCTCGGCGATGGCGCGCAGCTGTTCGCTCCTCGCGATGCCATTGGGCATGCGAATGCGCATCATGAATTTGCCGGGAGTAGGCTTGCGGAAGAATACGCCGACCCACTTCAATAATTCTTTTTCGGCGGGCGTGAGCGCTTCGGCGCCCCGTTCGATGATCTGCGGGAGGTGATCCAGGATGCGCAGGCCGTCGCCGTTCATCGAGGCTTTGTAGCTTTCGACCAGGTTATTGCCAACGAAGACTTGTGCGGAAGCTGACGATGCCATCGAGCCACTCGCGTCAAACATGCCGAATGTTGTCACTTCCCGAGCGACGGAGGC
>WNFR01003341.1_pt1 | contig 23442 bp, 19 predicted proteins | sample 5400221 | NCBI WGS metagenome assembly WNFR01 (sample SAMN13153357, study PRJNA577476) | soil metagenome | isolation source: 40 cm soil under Madrone tree | place: USA:California | collected 2016-06-14 | reverse complement strand
GGCACACGGCGCGCGGGACGCTCCACATCCCCGTTCCGAAAATCGATGCTGCCGCGCAACGCGCTTTGTGGCGAAACTCGCTGCAAGCAGTGGCCAATTCGGTCAATGGCCAGGTTGAAGACATCGTGCAGCAGTTCGATCTGGGTCCGCAGGCGATTCCTCAGGCCGTGAACGCGGCCATTGCGAAAGTGCGACAACGCTCGGCGAAGGATGCGGTCGTTGAGGCGAACGACCTGTGGCAGGCGTGCCGCGAGCAGGTCGGATGGCGCTTGGGTGATCTCGCTCAGCGCCTGGAACCCTGCTATCGCTGGGACGACATCGTGTTGCCGGAAGACGTGCTCCGTCAACTGCATGAAATTGCCGATCAAGTGGCGGCGCGACCGCTGGTATACGAACAGTGGGGTTTTGGCGCGCGCCTGCCGCGAGGCCGCGGTATCAGCGCGTTGTTCTCCGGCCCGAGCGGGACGGGAAAGACGATGGCCGCCGAAATTCTGGCCAGGCAATTGAACATGTTTTCGAAGCCGCGGAACAGACGGGGGCGATCCTGCTGTTTGACGAGGCCGACGCGCTCTTCGGTAAACGCAGCGAGGTCAAGGACAGCCACGACCGCTACGCCAACATTGAAGTCAACTACCTGTTGCAGCGCATGGAAGACTATCGCGGTCTGGCGATTCTATGCACCAATCGCCGTTCGGCCTTGGACCGCGCGTTCTTGCGGAGGCTCCGCTTCCTGGTTGAATTTCCGTTCCCCGACTGGAGCCATCGCCGGATGATCTGGCAAAGAGTATTTCCTCCCGAAGCCCCGCTCGGACCGCTGGATTACGAATCCCTGTCCCGCCTTGAAATTTCCGGAGGCAACATCCGCAACATCGCGCTCAACGCCGCATTCCTGGCCGCCGGACAGAAAACCAGTATCGGGCCGGAGCACGTCCTGCATGCCGCCCGACGCGAGTACACAAAAGTCGACAAGTTGCTGACCGAAGCCGAATTTGGAGAGCACTACCGGACGATGACGAAATGAAAGCACGGCCACAGGTGATCGAGATCGAAGAACTGGTGCTGACCGGCAACCCGGGAGCGGCGGCAATTGAATCCGCAGTGCTGCGAGCGCTGCGGCAAACGGGCGGAGCAGATGCTCTCGATGGAGCGGACGCGCACGCCGCGGTAGCGAGCGAAGTAACACGGGCCGCGAGCCAGGCGGTTCGGCGGAGAGGAGTTTAGGGCATGTTTTCGGCGGAGCGAGTAGCTGCGAGACCCAGTCCTTCCGCCAGTCCGCTGCGGCTGACTGGCATGGAAGGGCTTCGCCGGAGAAAACTCTCCCCTCCCTCGAGAAATCAAGCTTCGCAGCGAACAATTCTCCAGACCAAACTCAGCGTCAATGAGCCTGGGGATCGCTTCGAGCAAGAAGCGGACCGGACTGCGGATCAGGTAATGCGGATGCGGGAATCGGCTCCGGCTCCTCCTCCGCTGATTCAGCGCATGTGTGCCGAATGTGAGGAAGAGGTACACCGCAAAGAGAATGTGTCCGGCCCGCCATCGGCGTCGGGGATTCAACTCCCACGAGGGAGTGGCCAGCCGCTCGCTGAATCAGCGCGGGCGTTTTATGAGCCGCGATTCGGTCAGAGGTTCGATCACGTGCGGGTTCACACGGGCAGCGAAGCCCACGAGTCAGCAAGCAGTTTGAATGCGCTTGCCTATACGTTCGGATCGAACATCGTTTTTGCCGAGGGCCACTATTCTGCCGACACGGATCAGGGTAGAAGGCTTCTGGCGCATGAGCTCACCCATGTGATTCAGCAGGGAGGAAGAGATACCAGCGGCACGATTCAGCGTTCATGCGGGGCTGCGGTTTCTGCAACTCCGGGTTGTGCGCCGGATCCCAGCATAAGCCCACCTGCCACGCGATTCCTTTTCAACGTGAATTGCGACGATTTTGCTCCGGGCCTGCCGCCCTTCGCGAGTGAGGAAGGACGAATGCATGCGTATGCTAGGGCGATTCTTCCCACGGCGACGGTCAATCTTGTCGGGTTAGCCAGCTTTGACGGGGATCCTCGTCTAAACGAGCGTCTCGCCTGCAGCCGTGCTCAGCGTGGCTTGGCGGTGGTCAGGAGGTCGGCTCCTTCGGGCGTTACTATTGCCTCCGTGAATGCCACCGTCGGCGGTCCCGCAAGCACGCGCGATCCAAACATGCGCGCGGTGGGCGTCGACGTGAGCGTTCCCGTTCCCGTGCCGAAGTGCGGACCCGAAGCGACGGACTGGTTCGTACTGCAGATGAATACCGCCATGAGCGATCCCGCCGTGCTATCCGTGCAGTCGGATATGCTCGCCGCCGACACCCTGGCACGTTCCCGAGGTACCACCGCGAGCGTCATCGCGGAGGCCGGAGCGACAGTGGCGGTCGAGGCCCAGGAAGCGCGGCTTCGCAGATTTGGTCCTCCACCACCCGCGCGAGCGGGAGCGATTGTCGGTCAACTGGCGGCGGGAGCAACGTCTGAGCGTGCCGCCGTGTTAGCGCCACCCGCCGCATTGGCGGCAGATCCTCTACATCCCGTGGCCGTTGCGAACGATTTCGCCACGATCACTGCGCTTCTGGCGTCGGCCGCTCTGAAGTGGCGTGCACTTGTGAATCACAAGGCTCGCTATGACTTCAAGATGCACGCGGACAGTATGCATATGCCGCACACGGCCGCGTGTCCGGATCCAGCGTGCCCGCCGGGAGAGCACGGAACGATCACTCTGTGTCACGGTAGCGCTCCGGAGAACTGCTACGAGACCGATTTGCCCGGCAATCTCTTCTACGCGCGGATTGGCCGGCACATTGGATTCAGTGAACTTACGCTGCAACTGGGGTCACAGTTAGCCGAGTTGACAGATCTACCCAGACCGGGTCGCCCTGTCATTACTTGGGACACGCCTGACGACACGGCAGCGATCACGCTTGGTTTCGCGTTGCCCTTACCGCTTACCCGGACGGCGTTTTGCGCCGCCATCGGTCCCGCTCGCTCCACTTTGGCGGCCAGGACTGGTTGTGATGATTGCCCGGATCGGACGCCTTCAATTATTCGCTGAACGAGGTAGGGGACATGGCAAAGACACGGTGCCAACGCAAACGCAACGGTGAGGCGCACGCGAGTAGTGTGCTACGAGGTGCCATGCCGTCTCACAACCGGCCGGCAGCGTCCGCTTCGGTCGGCGGCAATCAGGCCGCGCAACGACTGCTGAGCCAGTCAGGGAGGGGGCAGCCTTTGGCCGACTCTGGGCGGCGTTTCTTTGAGCCGCGCTTCGGACAATCGCTTGAACATGTGCGTGTACACAACGATGCTGCGGCGCACCAGTCTGCTCGCGCGCTTCACGCTCGCGCGTTTACTTCGGGCAATGACATCGTTTTTGCCAACCAGCAGTACGCACCGGAAACGCAAGGCGGGAAGTCACTCCTTGCCCATGAACTCGCTCACACGATTCAACAAAAGACGCCATCCGCTCCCGCAGTGCAAAGAACCTGTATGACAACGAACGCCTGCTGCAGAACGGAAACAACGGACCGGCTGTCAGGAAATTGCAGCAGGCGCTGGTGGATTCCGGATTTCCGCTGCCGCGCTTCGGAGTCGACGGAAAGTTCGGATCCGAGACCGAAGGCGCGGTCCGGGGCTTTCAACGCACTTCCGGACTGATCGGAACGGATCGGGACGGCATTGTCGGGCCGACCACCATGGGTTGGTTGGATCAGCGGTTCTCCGCCGGGCCAACCCCGGCTGGAACCACACACGGAGCGACCACCGGATGCGCTGCATTTAAAACCTTCAACGTTGACATGGTGACCTTAGACGGTTCCAATCGCAATTCTCTTGCTGACCTCGATTTTGCAAACTCTGTCTTCAACCAATGTTGCGTACGATTCAACTTTGTAGCGGGAGGTTCCGAAGACCCTGCTCGAACTCGTGCGTTGTTGGGAGGGGATACGGATTTAGCGGACCAGGTCACCTGCGGTACACCTACTGCGGATGAAATATCCCTGTTTCGTGGTGCGAGCGCTGACTTCGGGCTCACGAGCCCGATTCGTATCTTTTATGTTGCAACACTGGGCACCGGCTCTCGAGCTGAGAGCATACCCGCCTTCTGCGCCACGGGTCTTGCGGCCGGATTGAATGGGATGGCGGCTGTCGGTAATTCGGGTTTGTCGCGGAGCCTGGCGCACGAACTTGGCCACATTGTCCTGAATTCGGGCGTACACCCCGCCGACACCAACAATCTAATGAACCCGAGCAATACCGCGACGGGCGAGCAGTTGACCGCGGCGCAATGTGCAACGATTTGACGAGGGGAATTCTATGACCTTGAAACTGACACAACAGGCAAATCAACAGTCTGCAGGGAAAGCGTCGGCTCCGCGACGCGCTCGCTCTACCTCACACTACTCTCGCGTTAGCAGTCCGATGCTGGATCTGCAGAGGACTCGCGGCAATCAGTTCGTGCAGCGTTTCCTGCGGGCGCAGACGGTCCAGCGCAAGCTTGCCGTCAACCAACCCGGCGATCGGTTCGAACAGGAAGCCGATCGAATGGCGGATCAGGTCATGCGCATGTCTGCTCCACCGACCCGGAGTCCGGCGAGCGTGACGACGAAGAATGGTGTGCCTGCGATTCAGCGGGCCTGCTCGAAGTGTCAGGAGGAACAACAAGCGGGCTGAACGTGATTGCTTCGAGAAGGACTCGTCACGTTTCTCGATGAAGTGGTGGAAAAGATGCCAGAACTGCAGCGTCAAAGTCGATCGCACGCCGGATCAGTCGGCAGTTGGCTGGCCTCCAGTCGCCCGCAGAGAGCCACACTGCGAAGACAGCCGCATCTCGGCAATCAATCCGCACAGCGCCAGCTTCAGGACCACCTGTTCCAGGCGAAGCTCGCGATGAACCAGCCGGGCGATGAGTTCGAGCAGGAAGCCGATCGAGTTTCTGACCAGGTCATGCGCATGTCTGATTTCGGCGCGGGTGATCCGCTGTGCATCCAGCGCATGGGTGCGCATTGCCAGAATGAGTTAGAAACGCCGCGTGTGCAGCGGCTCTGCTCTGAGTGCGAAGAACAGATGCATCGTCAGACAAACGATCGGAGCAGGAGAACTCCGCAAGTGTCCCCGAAACTGCAATCGCAAATCGCTGCCTTGCGCGGCGGCGGGCAACCGCTGGACGCCTCCACTCGAAGATTCTTTGAACAGCGCTTTGGGCGGGACTTTGGGCAAGTGCGCATTCACGAGCGCGGCAGCGCCGCAGCTACGGCGCGCGAAGTCAACGCGCTGGCCTACACCATGGGCCGCGACATCGTATTCGCGCCCTCGCAGTACTCCCCCGGCACGCAACGTGGCAAGCGACTTCTGGCTCACGAACTCACCCACACCATTCAACAAGGTCATGCTCGAGAGTCTGCACCCGCCGTGCAACGCATGGGCGACCCCGCCAAGGTCCCGGCGGGGCTGGCTTGCCCGGTGGCCACCGACAGCCCGTCGTCTTCGATTCTCGAAGTGCTTTTTCCCAACGCTGCGGCCGCTCTTACTCTGGGTCAAAAACGAAGTATCCAGTCCTTTGCGGTGAGTTGGAATGCCGCCGGCGCATCCACGGACGTTCGTGTCGACGGTTATGCCAGTCCCGCTGGGACCGACGAACTCAACTGGCGGTTGTCGTGTGAACGCGCTCAGGCCGTTGCCTCCGAGTTGTCGAGACCCACGGCCCCCGGAATTCCTTCCGTGCCTTCCAGCAGATTGAATGTACTTGCTCAGGGAGAGACCAGCGAATTTTCGCGAATCGGAGGGACTGATCCCGACGCCCCCAATCGGCGCGCGGTCATCAGTTCGCCGGTTCCATTGCCCCCAATTCCTCCAACTCCGCCGCCGCCGGCGCCAGCGCCTTCGCTATGCCCAGCAGTTCCCACAACCACGCCAGGGACGTGTCCTGATCGGCACACCGGGTACTGCGACGCGCACAGTTGCTTTCCGAGTAATCCGTGGCTCGACTGTGTCTGTACTACGTCCGGTCAGATCTGCGATGCGGTCGATGCTTTCCATTTCTCTGGAACCCAAGGGTCCTTGCTGGAGGTGTGCGTAGAAGCCGAGCACCGTTCGCATCCGGTGGGCATTCCTTTCATAAAGAGAGATATCAACGATAAGGGAGATTGGTTCCAGGATGTCAACCGCTGCATTTGGGGCCACTGGCGCACTGCCCTTGATGCGCTCCACGATCCTACGCGGCCGATTCCCGGGTCTGCTACGCCGGAATGGTCCGCGGCGATAACGACTTGTCGTGCGTCTGGATTGGGAAGTTCCGCTTGCTGCAAAGCGCAGGTGGAAGCGGAGCAGAAGGCAATCGACCGCTGCATTCCATACGATTCCTCGCGTTTTGGAACTCTGCCAACAGACGTCCCGAGTACGCCGGGATGCTCCGGCATCGCGGCGCGAATCGCGCCCGGGACGCCGTTCACTGGAGACTTCGGCAACGTTGCGGATCGGATCGCATATGGAAATACCCGGTGTTGTCCGTGATTGAGGTGACCCATGCCCTCTGAATTTCCACGCAGCCCGCGGCTACTGAAAGGCGCTCTGGTGGTGTTCGACTCGCAAAAGCCGGGGCCGCCGCCGCGGGTCATCGTCTTTCAGTACAACGCGGAGCAGGTTACGCGGTCGCTGGCCAGCCGCGCTGCGCCCCCTGAGCCGAGCGATGTTGGGTCGGCTCGAGAAGACTCGTTTCGCGTGCTGGGGCCGCCGGTGGAGACGATCAATCTTTCCGTTGTGCTGGATGCGGCGGATCAGCTTGAGGAGCCGGAGTCCAGGTTTGCCCGGCGGACCTGCCGCTCACGTTACTGGTTTGGGGAAAGGCGCGTGTCGTTCCCGTACGGGTGACCAGTTTCTCAATTACGGAGGAGGCGTTCGACCCGAAGCTCAATCCGATTCAGGCGAAAGTCGATCTCGGCATGCGCGTCCTGACTTACATGGAACTGAAAGAAGATACGGTCGGCTTCAGCACCTATATCGCGTATCAGGCGCAAAAAGAAGCGCTGTCTCGCCAGGTGCGGACCGGTACCACCGCGAGCACGATTCGTGGACTGATCCCGATCTAAGGAGGATGGATGTTCTTCAAAGGGAGCCGTTACGAAAATGTCGCGTCTGACAGCGTCACAGGCGCGGGCGGGAGAACCGTCATCTTCAAGAAGACGCGATTTATCCCTGATACGCCGGCGTCAGCCGCGGTACTGGTCGGGCAGGGCGAGAGGCTCGATCAGTTGGCGCAACGCATCTATCAGGATCCGGAGCTGTTCTGGTTGATCTGTGACGCCAACCACGCGACCTGGCCCGACGACCTGGTCGAGGAAACGAACCGGACGCTGCTGATTCCGGCATCGGAGGGATGAGACTGTGCCCGCCGTCACGTTCACGCTGTTCATCGATGGAGTGCCCGCCAGCCAGGAGCTGTTGCAGGCGATCCAGCAGATCGAAGTCGAAGATCACGCCGCTATGGCAGACATGATGCGGCTGCGCGTAGTGATCGGAATCAAGGACGGATGCTCGGGCTGGTCGTTCATCGATGACTCGGTGTTCGAACGGCTGGTGAACCTTCGTATCTCCGTTTCGGTTGGAAGTTCGCGAGCCGAGACGCTCATGAACGCCTACGTAACCGAGACCAGGGCGGATTTCGCCAATCAGCCGGGCTCTTCGGTACTCAACGTGGTGGCGATGGATCCGACCGTGCTCATGAATCTCGAAGAGAAAGTGAAATCCTGGCCGAACATGGCGGACAGCGACGTCGCCAACGCCATTTTTGGCTCGGCCGATTACAAGTTCACTCCCATCGTCGATGTCACCAAGTGGAAGCGCCAGGAAAACGAACAAACCCTGATTCAGCGCGCGACAGATATCCAATTCCTGCAGCAACTGGCGCAACGGAACGGCTTTGAGTGTTATGTCGAAACCAACGGCGCGACTGGAGTGGTGGAAGGCCATTTTCACGCGCCCCGTCTGAACCAGACGGCGCAGGGCGTTCTCTCGGTCAATATGCGGGACGCCACCAACGTCAACAGTTTCCACGCCAGCTTCGATATGCTGCGTCCCGCGACGGCGCAATCGAACAACATTGACGTGTCGAGCCGCGACTCGCAGCAGTCGCAAGTGACCAATGCTCAACAGTCGTCGCTGGGAAAAAATACCGCGCTCTCTTCACAACAGCAGCGGCGGCTGTTGCCCAGCGGCACCGGGCTCGCGCGAACCGGTGAGCTGCAGGCTTATACGCAGGCGCTGGTGGATCAGTCGGCGCTGGCGATCACCGCCCAGGGCGAGCTCAACACCGTGGCTTACGGCGCCATCCTGCGCGCCAAGCGGCCGGTGTCGGTTCGCGGCGCGGGACAGCAATTCAGCGGAACGTACTACGTGGAAAGCGTGAATCACATCCTGACGGCGGATTCGTACAAACAGAATTTTACGCTGCGCAGGAATGCCCTGGGGCTTTCGGGCAAAGAGTCATTTGTGCAAAGCAACGCCTTATCGGCGTAAGGAAGCGGGATGGGCACCGACACGCTACTTGCGGCATTGCCGGATCAGACGACGCGATTCTATGGAAAGTATCGCGGCCTGGTTACCGACAACCAGGATCCGCTCAACCTGGGCCGGGTCAAGGCGAATGTGCCCGAGGTGTTGCAGGATACGGCGACCGGATGGGCTCTGCCGGTGGCGCCTTACGCTGGCGACGGAGTGGGAGTGTACACCGTACCGGACTCGGGCGCGGGCGTGTGGATCGAGTTTGAAGCCGGAGACGTTTCGCGTCCGATCTGGAGCGGTTGCTGGTGGGGGGATAACCAGTTGCCCAAGGACGAATCCGGTTCCGATACAAAGCCTTCGCGGAAGATTATCCGCACCAAGGACGGCCTGCTCCTGGCGTTCAACGACGGAGGGAAAACCATAAGTCTGAGCGATTCCAACGGGGACAACATTCTGAAGTTCGAAGTGCAGCAAGGCCAGATCACTTTGCAGGCGGGAACGAAAGTGGTCGTTGAAGCGCCACAAATCGAACTGGTGAAAAACGCCACGCATCCCGTGCCCTTCGGCGACGACCTTCTGACCTACTTGAATCAGCTCGTAGTCATGTTCAACGCCCATGTTCATCCGGGAGAGCTGGCCATCGGAATACTTCCCGTCACGCCCGCGCCTCCAGTGCCATCGTTTCCTTCGGCGACGCCGAGCCTGCTTTCTACCAAGGTGAAATGCGGATAGGGAGAACACAATGCCCACTGAGCTCTACGCCGGAACGTTGGACGACTTCAATGACAGCATGGCAAAAGCCATCGAGGACGCGCTAAGCGCACTCATGAGCCTGCCGTCTGTTCCGCCCAAGGTCGTAGAAGATCGACGGAAGCTCTTCATCGCCATCGCAAACGGAGTGATCAAGCACCTGACGGAAAAACAAGCGGCGTTGAAGATCGATTTCGATGTCGGTCTTGATCACATCACGACGAATCCGGTGATTCAAGTGAGGTCGTAGTCATGGCGTTGTTTCTTGATTTTCCGTTTCATCTCGACGGCCGCGGCCAGACCGCGGAGACGTCTGAGGATGACCATATCCGGGACATGATTCTCCAGGTTCTGTTCACCAGTCCGGGAGAGCGCGTCAACCGGCCGGATTTCGGCTGCGGACTCAAGCAGTTTGTTTTTGCGCCCAATAGCGATGCGCTGGCCGCCGCAACCCAGTTGCTGGTGCAGGGATCGCTGCAACGCTGGCTCGACTCCGTGATTTCCGTGGAGAACGTGCAGGTGGACGCGGTGGAGTCGGAGTTGCGAATCACGGTTACTTACAGCAAACGGTCCGGCGGCGGGACTCGCCGGGATGTGTTTACACCTACAGGTGTGCTTTAGGACATCGACTTATGCCATCCGTACTGGAAATTGGTCCGGTCTGTCGCGACTTGCAGCGTCGCGCCGATCTGTTGAACCATCCGGTTCTGAACGGCATCGACTTCGTCGAATACGAACGGCGACCTCTCGCGATTCATCCTCACGTTCTTGTGGTCACCTTCCTCAAGCCTTTGCCGGACCCGCCGAATTCCAATCCTGACGGCGCCTACGGGCTCACTCTCGCGGCAAATCTGTCGCTGGTTACGGTGCAAGGCGGAGCCCGGATTGTCGGTATTGTGCCGCTCGCCGTGACCCTGGTAGGCGGGCGACTGGAGATTGCTGTCAGCGAAGAGGGCGATTTCTCGATTTACTATCTCGCGCTCGGATGGCGGTTACAACCCGACAACTCCTGGAAGCAGACGATCCCGGCGCTGGACCTTCAGTATTCGATTGCGCCGATCAATTTCAAAGCCGGCTGTCCGGTTGACTTCGACTGCCGTCAGCCGCAATTGTGTGGCCCCGAGCGCCTTGCGGAGCCGCTCATCGACTACATGGCGAAAGACTATGCCAGTTTTCGCCGCCTCCTGATCGATCTGATTCCGCAGCTCAACCCAAATTGGCGCGAGCAGAATCCGTCCGATCTTGGAATCGCACTGCTTGAGATGTTGGCCTACGAGGGAGACCATCTCAGCTATTTTCAGGATGCCGTCGCGAACGAAGCTTATCTCGATACCGCCCGACAGCGTGCCTCCGCCAAGAAACATGCCCGCTTGGTCGACTACACCATGCACGACGGGCGGAACGCATGGGCGTTTGTTCATTGCCAGGTTAATAGCGGCGGGACGATTCCTCTTCACAACAAGATTCTCAGTCGCATCACCGCGCCGCTTCGTTCGCAGAGTGTGGTTCCGGACGTGGTGATTCCCGAAGTCAGCATCCCCGGCGATTCCTTCGATTCCGATCCCGCGCTGGCGCAGGTGCGGGTATTCGAGACGACCTTTCCTTTGTCCGTGCATCCCGAAAACAACACCATCAACATTCACACCTGGGGAAATGTGGAATGTTGCATGCCAAAGGGCGCCCGGATCGCGTACTTGTATTCTCTCGCGCCCGGTCCAGGAGAACGCCAGGCTTTTCTGCCTAACCTGGTGGCCGGCGACTTTCTGCTGTTTGAAGAGGTTGTCGGTCCGAAAACCGGAGCTTCGGCGGATGCCGATCCTCTTCATCGCCAGGTCGTGCGCTTGGACGATGCGCGCCTGGAGATCGCTGGCGATCCCGCCTATCGCGATAAGCTGACGCAGGAAGGGAAGCTCCAGGTATTTCGTCCGGGCGACACCGCGCTTCCCCTACTTCGCGTGACGTGGCCACGCGCGGACGGATTGCGCTTTCCGCTGTGTCTCTCCACAACCATCCCGGGCCAGGAGCCTTTGCTCAACGTTTCTGTGGCTCGCGGGAATCTGGTATTGGCTGACCACGGCCGCACCGTGGACGAAACATTCACGCCGCAAACTCCAGTCCCCACCGAAAGGATATTTCGCTTCCGCTTGTCGAAGAGTCCTCTGACCCTTGAGTGCCAGCCCGACTCGGTGTCCTACGATCCAATCACCGCGGCGCTGATCACGCCACGCATGGACCTTACCTGCTCCGTCCGGCAGGCTATGCCCGCCATCGCCTTGCTCGTGGATTTTCCCGCCGACCCGGGCCAACTATGGCAACCGACGTCGGACCTCCTCAACAGCTCGCAGTTCTCCCGCGATTTTGCTGTCGAGGTCGGGGACGACGGCCGGCCCACACTCCGTTTTGGGGACGATGAATATGGCGAGCGTCCGAGTGGCGCCACCGCATTCCATGCTGTCTACCGCGTGGGCAATGGCCGTAGTGGAAATGTTGGCGCGGAAGCGCTGGCCCACGCCGTACAGCCTACGGTCGCGCCGTTCTGGCCGACGATCCAGTTGGTAAGGAATCCGCTGCCCGCGATTGCGGGAACCGATCCGGAGACGATTGAGCACGTCCGGCAGATCGCGCCCGCGGAATTTCGGGCCGAGCAGTTCCGCGCGGTCACGGAGGATGACTATGCCACTGTCGCGCGCAAACTTCCGGAAGTTGCGGGAGCCGTGGCCAGCTTCCGGTGGACGGGCAGCTGGTATACGGTCTTCGTCGGAGTGGATCCTCGCGACCCGGACGACCTTATCACTTTGCCAGGCGGAAGGACTCTTCTCACGCCCACGCTCGCCACTCGTGTGCGCGCCTTCCTCACCCAATACAAGCTGGCTGGCCGTGACCTTGAAATCCGCTCCGCCGAGTACGTTCCGCTGGAACTGGCGTTTGAGTTGTGCGTGAAGCCCGACCACTTCCGTCCGGATATTGTCCAGGCTGTGTTGTTCGCTTTGAGCAATCGGGTTAATCCTGATGGCAGCTGCGGATTCTTCCATCCCGATAATTTCACTTTCGGCCAGGCGGTTTACGTGAGCCGCCTTTACGACGCGATCCAGTCCGTGCAAGGCGTGCTATCGGTCTTTATTACTGTCTTCCGCCGGTTCGGGAAGCTGGACAATGGTGAACTGGAGTCGGGCATATTGCCGATTGGATCGTGGGAGATCGCGCGTTTGGACAACGATCCTGATTTCAAGGAGAACGGCGTGGTCCGGATTACGGCAGGAGGCGGGAAATGAATCCTAATACCTGCGGTTGCTGCAGCCTGCCGCCTTCGACCCCTCTGAGTGTGCACAACCGGCCGGGACTCTCCGCGATCGCGTTTCGGGCCGGAACCTACAGCACATTCCGGCTGACGATGCTGCAAGAGATCGCACGCATGGGCACGTTGTCCAGTCTGCGAACGCGCAGCGACGACGACTATGCCATTACATTGCTCTACATGTGGGCGACGATTGCCGACATCCTGACGTTTTATCAGGAGCGAATCGCGAACGAGGGATTTCTCCGGACAGCCCGGCTGCGGGATTCCGTGCTGCGCATGGCGCGGCTTCTCGACTACCAACTTCGCCCTGGAGTAGCGGCTACGACTTTACTGGCCTTCACCCTGGACAAGGACGCGGCGCTCGACCTCCCCATCGGCTTGCGCGTGCAGAGCGTGCCGAAGGACTCAGAGCAGCCGCAGATCTTTGAGACGCTCGAAGCAATGTCCGCGGACAGCCGGCTCAACCGCTTGCGCATTCTTCCCGCGCCTATCGGGGTCAATCCGCTGGCTCCAGGAAGAGTTTCAGCCATTCTTGCGCCGGCGCTCGATGGGCTTGCCGCCGCTGCCGGCCTTTCCCCTAACACGCGCTTTCTGGTTTTCTCTCCGTCGGAGATCGAGGAACTTATTGTTCGCAGTCTGCGGGTGGACGAGGATCGACTGATTCTGACCTGGACGGGCTCGGTGCAGCGCACGAACTGGAACATTCAGTCCACTGCATTTGTGACCGCGCGGAGCTTTCGCGTCTTCGGGTACAACACCCCCGATCACTACATGGAAGCGGAAGAGAACCCGGCTGGCTCATCTAATTTCATCTGGCATTTTCGCAGCCTTTCGACTAACTACGGTTACAACGCCAGCGGTGGAGTGATTGAGCTCGATGCGAAATATGAGGGCATCGCCGCCGGGACTCAGTTGCTGATCTCCGAACCCGGCGCCAACACGCTGGTCACAGTGACGGCGGTGAGCCAGGGCCAGGCGGCGTTTAGGTACCTTGGCGCACCTGCTTCAGCCACCACGCCGTTCCAGGATACAGTGACGCGGATCACCGTTTCCCCTGCGCCCGCAATCACCGACCGCCGCCTCGCTGTGATCCATGAACTGAAGGGTTCGCCGATCCGATTCTGGGGCTATCGGCTGGGCGATGCAGTTTCCGAAGCGACAATCTACGTTCCGGGCCGGCGCGTGGATGCGCAAACGGTGGAAGTCGGTCGCACCATTCAGAACAACGCCTTTACTGCAGGATCTCGGTTGTCGCTTCCCTCAATCCACGTGGGCCGCAGAGTTCTGCTGCAGGATGCGACCCAGGGGCCGATCGCCGCCACCGTAACTGGCAGCAGTATTGTGGGAGTGGACGTCGACATTCAGGCGACGCCGGACGATCCCACCACCGCGTTCGAACTGGGACTGGCGTCGGATGTTTCCCAGTCGATCGCGGGACTGGTTTCGGCGCCGGCTCCCAATTTCTTTTCGTTCACTGCGGGTGCTCCCGAGATCAGCGTCACCATCGGCTCACTCCCGGCTCGAACTGTCGCTTTGGGCGGCTCATCCCCGATAGCCTCGAGTACGGTGGCGTTCAACCTTCAACTCCACTTGCGCAACTCGCTTCCGAGCGTTCCCGAGTTTGCCGATAGCAAGGTGATCTTGATTGGCGGGCGCCTCCTTGTTTTGGCCGGGGTGCCGGACGCCGATTTGCAGATCGCGCCCACACTCAATGATCCAACGACCGCACTGGAACTGGGATTTTCCGCTTCCGATTCCCGGCGAGTGGTTGGACTGCTCTCGGCAGAACTGTCTCCTCCCATTGTTCTTTCCAACCCCCTGCGGGAATTTTCGGTGGCGTTTGGTCCGGTAGGTCGGTTTGTGGTAAACGTAAGCGCTTCACCCTCCTCGATTGCTGCCGCCGGAGCGCTTCTGCGGGCGGCGCTCAGGGTGCTCGATCTCGGCCCGGCCTTTTCCACGGTGCGGGTGGTGACGCTGCCCACGCGGCTGCTGATTCTGCCCGGACTCCTCGGTTTCGATGTGCAGGATTATCTGGCAATCCGGCTGCGGCCCGACACATCGTACTCGCTGGATCCCGCTTCGGCCGTCCTGCTTGGCAACATTGCGCAGGCAAGCCACGGGGAGAGCGTCAAGGACGAAACCCTCGGCGACGGCGATCTCGCCAGCATCTTCCAGGAGTTTGAACTGCAGAAGAAACCGCTGACCTACGTGCCGTCCGCGGGCCCTTCCGGTGTGCAATCTACGCTGCGGGTTTTCGTCAGCAACGTGCTGTGGTCAGAGGCCTCGACACTCTTTGGTCAGCCTCCCACCGCGCAGGTTTACACCAGTCGCCTCGCCGATGACGGTACGGTCTCCGTCCGCTTCGGGGACGGAGTGAACGGCTCCCGCCTGCCTACGGGACGGGGGAACGTAGTGGCGGATTATCGCAAGGGATCGGGTCTCGCTGGACGAGTGACGGCCCTTTCGCTTCGGTCTCCACTTGACCTTCCCGTGGGGCTGAAATCGGTTACCAATCCTGCCGGCGCAACTGGGGGCGCCGATCCGGAAGCTCTGGAACAAGCCCGTGAGAATGCTCCAACTACCGTGCGTACGTTTGGACGCGCTGTTTCGATTCAGGATTTCGAGGACATCGTCCGCTCGTCCGGCGAGGTCGCGAAAGCGCTGGCAACCTGGGTTTGGAACGGCGAGACGCGGGTGATTCACATGACCGTCGCGGCCCAGGAAGGCGGGCTTTTTACCGAAAGCGATCTCTCGCGGATTCACGCAAGCTTGAATACGGAACGGGATCCCAATCACACGTTGCTGCTGGACAACTTCATTCAGGTCCCGATCGTGATTCGGGCAACGGTTCGAGTCAATGGCGCCTACATCGCCCGGAAAGTCGCAGAGGACGCTCGCGCGAAACTCCTCGATGCGCTGTCCTTCGACACACTCAACTTCGGCGCGCCTGTGGCGCTCAGCGAAATCTACAGGGTGTTGCAGGAAGTTTCCGGCGTCGATTCCGTCGACATCGATGAGTTCCAGTTTAAGGATCAGACTGCAGCTTTTCTCATCGATCGTGGCGCCACGGCGGACCCGATCCAACGCACGCTACGAATCTTTTCGGCACGGCCAAATCCGGCGCCTCCGCCGCCGGCGGTGCTCCCCGCGGAACTTGCCTTTGTGGAGACGCCGGCGGAAGACATTGTGATTCTCACCTCGGGCGGATTGCCCGAGTAGCAGGCAAACATGAGTGGCATTGGCGATCCCGACCGGCTCTACAAGTTGATGCCCGCGGTGTACCGCGAGCGCGACGAGCAGGAGGCCTTTCCTCTGCGCGACCTCCTACGCCTGGTGACGGAACAGTCCGACATCCTTTACTCGGACATCCAACTGCTGTGGGACAACTTCTTCATCGAAACCTGCGACCGCTGGGCCATCCCCTACATCGGCGACCTGGTCAGCAACCGCCTCCTCAACGACGCCCAGAATCTGAAGGACCCGGATACCGCTCGAGAACTATTTCCCGATCTGGCGGGACCCGATCTGCGCCCGCCGAATGCTATCCGCACCCGAGCGGATGTGGCCAAGACCATCTACTACCGCCGGCGCAAAGGCACGCTGCCGATGTTGGAAGAGTTGGCGCGGGACGTGACCGGCTGGGCGGCTCACGCGGTGGAATTCTTTGAACTGCTGATCTGGAGCCAGAATCTCAATCATCTCCGGCTGTTCAGCACGGGATGTCCTGATCTGCGCAATCCCGAAGGGGTAGACCGGCTCAACGGCGCGTTCGATTTCATGAGTCACACGGTCGATGTCCGCCGGCCGGTACAGAGTGAAGGCTGGTACAACATCCCGAATATAGGGTTCTTTCTGTGGCGGCTCCGAGCTTATCCGATGGACAACGTAGCAGCGCGGGTTGGCGCTTTGCCATGGCAGTACTATTTCAGCCCACTCGGCAATCCTGCTCCTTTATTCTCCAGGCTTCGCGCGGAAGGCGACCCTGCCGGCCTGGCGACCGAACTCCACGTTCCGGGCCCAGTGCGTCCGGCTGCGTTCTATAAGGACATTTCTCCTCTCCAGAGCATGGTAGCTCCCTTCCCGGACTTCACCGAGTTTTACGGGCTGTTCGAGCCGTTCCCCGCCAGCATCATGGTTCCCAATGCCAACGCCAGTTTTGTCGTGATACGAGACGGTGTACCCGTGCCGCCAGTCCAGGTCCGATGCGAGAACCTGGAAAACTGGGCGCAGCCCACGGGAAACATTGTCGGCATCGACGTGCAACGCGGACAGATGGCATTCGGCACCACGTTTGTTCCTGTCAACGGAGTCGATGTGTTCTATCACTACGGCTTCAGCGCCGATCTTGGTGGAGGCCCCTACCAACGAGGCAAGTGGCTGGTCGGCAACGGGATTACCGCGGTTCGCATGACCGTCCGCGAGAACGGCGTCGCTCCCGATTTTCCTTCGTTGAACGCGGCCATTGCCGCGTGGGTAGGAGCGGGCCGTCCGAATACGGTCATCACCATCGAAGACAACCGCACTTACACGCTGGCCTCCCCGCTTTCGCTGGCGGACGACAGCTTCCTCATCATCCAGGCCGACGATCGCAAGCGGCCTCACATCATCGCCGACGGCGGAGAACTACAAGTCACCGGCGACCATCCCGGCTCCGAGTTGACTCTCGCCGGCCTTCTATTTGAAGGAGCAGTTCACCTCACTGGAGAAATACATCGGCTGCGGATTCTGCACACCACACTCGTCCCCGGTCGCGGACTGCAGGAGGACGGTTCTCCGGCAACTCTGCTGCCGAGCATCACCGTTGAGCCACTGAACGCGGCGGGCGCTCGCATCAACACTGCTTTCCGTCTACAGATTGCCTTCGGCATCACCGGACCGCTGCGTGTGCCGAACCAGTCGGATAGTTTGACGATTCTGGATTCGATCGTCGATGGACTCGGCGGCTCTGCGCTCGCCGATACCGGCACCGTCAACCAGCCGGGACCGCCCATCAGTTTGGAGCGCGTCACCATCCTGGGAAGCTCGTTCACGCGGCAAATCACGCTCGCGACCGAAGTGATCTTTACCGATCAAGTGATCGCGGAGCAGCGCCATGCGGGTTGTGTTCGATTCAGTTTCGTGCCGGTGAATTCGATTACTCCGCAGCGTTATCGCTGTCAGCCCGACTTGGCAATCCAGACGGCAATAGAGAAGGCGGAGAAAGCCGCGCCCCTGACTCCCGCCCAGCGCGCTGCCATTACCGCGCAGGTTCAGGCCCGGGTCGTGCCGTCCTTTACTTCCATTCACTATGGCGATCCCGGCTATGCCCAGCTCCGCCTGGGATGCCCGATCGAAATCCGTACTGGCGCCGACGACGGTTCGGAGATGGGTGTTTTTTGTCACCTGAAACAGCCACAACGCGAGACCAACCTGCGCATTCGGCTTGAAGAATATCTTCCCTTCGGATTGAACCCCGGGGTGATCTATGTCACATGATCAAGGAGGCCGGCCGTGAGCGGCGACTACACGAGATTCACTTTCAAGCCGAAGAAGGACTACTCCGCGGTGGTCAAGCAGCAGGGCCGCGTCGACCTCGACGCCGATTTCAATGAACTGATTGAGATCATGGACCGCCGCTGGCGCTCCGAAACCATCGACATCATCGGATGCTGCACCGTCCCCAACACTACTCCCGACGCTTTCCTGGTCACCCCTACCGTGCTGGGAGATTTTGATATAGGAATCGGCCGTATGTATGTGGACGGCATCCAGGTGGAAAACCACGGCCTGCTCCCCGACCATTACCTGCGACGCCTGGGAGAACTCGAGGGCACGCTGCCTGTCCTGTACAGTGATCAGCCCCACCTCCCGGCTCCGCTTCCCCCCGCTCTCGCTGCTGATGCGGGCACGACAGACCTCGTTTACATCGATGTCTGGGAGCGCGAAGTCAATGTGCTCGAAGATCCGTCGATCCGTGAAATTGCTCTCGGCGGCCCCGATACGGCAAATCGCATCCAGTCTGTCTGGCAGGTGCGCGTGCTGCAGGACGTGGGGGATCACAGTTGCGGAGACGACATCGCTCTCTGGGACCAGACGGTAGCGCCATCGGCTGGACGGCTGACCACAACCGCAGTCGCGCCTCCCGCCGCGGATGACCCCTGCATCATCGCCCCCAGCGGCGGATATCGTGGTCTGGAAAACCGGCTCTACAGAGTAGAGATTCATAGCGTCGGAACCATCGGAGGCGGCGCGCCGGCAAAGTTCAAATGGTCGCGCAACAACGCCAGCGTCGCGTCCTCTGTCACAGCCATTCCGATTACAACCCAAATTACGGTGCAGCAGATCGGGCGCGACCGCGTCCTGCGCTTCGAGATTGGAAACTGGATCGAAATTACCGATGACTTCCGCGAGTTCCAGGGTCTGGCCGGACACATGGCTCAGATCACCGCGATCGACGAAGCCAACCGCATTCTTACTTTCGCTCCCGCCATTCCGGGTGCTTTCAACTTCAATGCGGCGGACCCCTCTCGCCACACTCGCGTGACGCGATGGGATCAGACCCAGAACGTCGACGCGAATGGCTTGCTCGACGTGGTCGCGGGGCCGATCGATATTGAGGATGGAATCCGCGTGACCTTCACCCTCGATCCTGCCGGCGGCAATTTCAAGATTGCCGACTACTGGTGCTTCGCCGCCCGCACCGCCGACGGTTCGGTTGAGATCCTGCAGAATGCGCCGCCGCGCGGCATACTCCACCATTTCTGCCGGCTGGCGTTCATTCACTGGGGCAATACGGTTGAGACCACCACCGTCACCGATTGCCGCCATCATTGGCCCGCCGGGGATTGCGATTGCTGCACAGTCACGGTCGGTGACGGCGTGGATAGTCATGGACAGTTCACCGACATTCAACAGGCGATTGATGTTCTTGGAGACCGTGGCGGGCTGGTGTGCATCGGGCGCGGCTTCTACACGGTAAGGACGACGCTTCGCCTAAACAGCACGAAGCGAAACGTCATCATTCGCGGCATGGGACCCGCAACCCGGATTGCGTTCGTTCCAGAGGAAGGTTCTCCGCGCGTATTCATGGAGATCTCAGGCACCGATCACGTACGCCTGGAAGATGTCCTGGTCGTGGCATTCAACGCGGATGCGCTGATTCGTATCACCGGGTCGCAGTTCTGCCGGGTTACCGACTGCATCCTGGTCAACGTGCCGGGGCAGCGCGAAGCTGGAACCGCCGCTCGCGCCATCGAGTTCATCGAGAATTGCAGCCACTGTGAGATTGTTCACAACGCGTTGATTGCGGCCAAAGCAATCGCCTCCCTGCGCGGGCGGATTTCCGAACTGCTGGTCCGCGACAATCGGGCAATGGCTCTTGAAGTCTCTGTGTCCCTGCTGCAAGCCGAAGGCGCGGAGATTATTCACAACCAATTGCGCGGCCTTCCCAGGAACGCCTTCCCGAACGGCCCCGGCCTGACGCGCGATACCATCGACGCCTTTCAACGGGATATATCGAGCCTCTTTGCGGCGGCCACCAGTATCAACGACTTTCAGGCGGCTGGAGTGTTAATCATCACCGGGAATCGCGTCGTCATCAGCGAGAATCAGATTCTGGCGCAGGTCGCGATTTTTGGATTTCTGTTCATCAACGTGCGCATCAGGCAGAACGATGTGCTGTCCTTGATTGGAGTACTGTCCATTCTCTCGGTGCTGATGAAAGTCGAGGACAATTTTGTGTTCGGTCTATTCGCGTGTGTGATTCAAGCGGGAATCACTGCCATTGTCGACTTCACCTCTAACGAGTGGATCGGGTTGAGCGGAATCGTGTGGATGTCTCTCGCCGAACTCCTGGCGGGCTTCGGAAAGTTACTGGCCGGTGCTCTCGGCGCGGTGGGATTCGGGGGAAGCGGTACAGGGGTAGTGAACAACACATTCAAAGTTGGGACGAACGCGGCCGGCGAGACGCGGGGCTTCGGCCTGGTGATCATGGCGAAAATCCACCGCAACGATTTTATAACCTTCTTCCGTGGGATCTATAAGACGGACTCTGTACTGAGCGCCGACGTCTCCATCATCGACAACTCTTTCCTCCTATGCTCCCGCGCCGGAATCGAATTGGGAGGTGGAGGGCGCGGAGCGGAGCGGCTTGCAGTCTTTCTGCTGCGCATTCTCAGCCTCCGTCACTTGATTCAGGGCAACGCACTAACCGTCAGTGGCACAGGCATCATCACGTCCACTCCGCTCACCTTCATCGAACAAAACGACGTTCAGTGCCAGTCGGTGGCCGTGGAGATCGACTCATTTGCCTGCACGGTGAAGAACAACTTTCTCTACGCGTATTCCACTACACCCCTCGGCGGAGTCGGTCTTTTAAATCTGTTTAACGGCGCGCGCCAGGTCACGATCTCAGGCAACCAACTGGTGAACGCCCCCGGACACGGCATCCTCTTCCGAGAGGATGTCTCCAGCGCGGCGATTGACGACAATCTCATCCAGGTTGCCCGCTGTACCGGAATCGGATCGCTGAGCGAAGGGGTTCTCCTGCAGCAGTTGAGCATCTCTCGCAATCGGATTGAGGGATGTCTCGGTAATCTGCCGGACGCCGGTTCCTTCATTTCGGGAGCGGTCGCGATCGCGGACGCGGAAGACGCGCGGCTGATCGACAACGTTATAGCGGACAGCTTGCCGGCCCGTCCCCAGAACGCTCCTGGCTTGTGGTTTGCCGTGTACTTCGGAAGTGTGGACGGACTTGAAATGCGCGGCAACCGCGTGAGCGACAACGCAACCGCGGCGGGGCTTGGCCTCTTCATGGGAGCGGCCTTGCTGCACACGACCGGCGCCGCGTGCGTTCAGGACAACGTGATTCGAGGAAACGGGGGAAGCGCGCTCGACTTGTTTGGCAACTTCAGTTCGCAAACCGGGCCCACGGATGTGATGGTCCAGGACAATATTTTCTCGGCGGGTCCGAATCAGTTTTCGTATTTCGTGACCGTAGCGGGCGCCAATTCGCTGCTGTTTGGAGGGAACCAGTCTTTCCGCCCCGTGACACCGGGATTCACAGGAGGTCACGACGTATATCTTTTTGCCCAGCGGGCCAATGTCTGTGGCAATTCCATCGAGGCCGGCAGTGGGATCGGCCTTGCCGTCTGGGGCGATCGCTTGATCGTCAATGCAAACTCCGTGGAGAGTCCCGGACTGTTCGCTTTGCAGGCGAGCGCTTTTTTCGTGGGTGGGCCAATGCCCGTGGCTCTAATTCTCACGTCGAACCTCACCTCCGGCCTTTTCATCAGCGCTTCATCCGGAGGCGTGCTGAATCGTGTGGGCAATTTCCCCGCGCCATAAAATAAATAGAGGAGAACACCGTGCCATCACCTTGCGATCCACCCAAATTCGACGAGCAGGACTGGAGTCAATTCGACTTCAGCCGCTGGCACCTCGATGGCCTTCAGCTCGATTCAGTCGCGCAGGCCATCGCCGACCTGACGCAGCGCCTCACCAATTCGCCGGAGTGGCAGGACAACGTGAAGGCCACTGTCGCCGATCTTCAGGATGTGATGCTGAACGTCTATCAGGAAGACTCGAAGCGTCTCGAGGAAGAAAAGAGCACGGTAGGCAAGGCGTTCGATCAGCGCATGACAGCGGCAAAAGATAGGAGTGCCAACCTGGCCAAGACGATGGAAGCTGCCGGCGCTCCCCTGGTCATTCCGGGTAACGCAGGAACGTACCAGCTGGCGGTAAAGGTCACAGCCTCGGACGGTCACCTCGGCCTGTCAGGAATGATCGTACGTTTGCTGGATCCCCGGGATCGCAAAACACCTCTCTTTACTGCGGTCACCGATCCCGATGGGAATGCATTCTTTGCCGTTCCGGAACAGGGGGCAAAGGAATTCGACAATCAGCACATTGCCGCACAGGTTGTGACGCCAGGTGGCAAGGTTGTCCAGGAGACTGCCGATGCCGCATGCATTCGGCTTGGTCAGACCGAGACCCGGGTTTTCCAACTGGAGGATTCAAAAGACATTCAACCCAACAAGGCTGCGTCTCTTGAAGTTCGCGCCCGGCGCGAAATCGAAGTCCGGATCGCCGCCGCAAAAGTTGACGTCCTCAAGCAGGAGCGCGAATCGCGACTGCATACCCTTGACTGTAGGCTTCAACAGAATCAGGCCATCATCGATTCTTTGCAGTCCTCAGGCATGCCGTCTGACAAGGCCGGGACTCCTTCGTCGGGCCCGCAGGCGTCGACTTCGGAGTCCCCTTCACCGGAAACGCCGCCATCGCCGAAGGCTTCTTCTCGCACTCAAGGTAGGAGGCGGCGCAAATCCTGAACGGGCATTCTGAGGTGCAGTTCACGAACGCGTTGCCGGGAGAGTACTCGCCAGCTGTGCTGAAAATGTGTCAAAACCCCTTCGATTCGGGGCTCTGGAGAAATGCTTGAGCGAAAAGCAGACTCCCCAACTTATTGTTTTGATTGGAAGTCGTCAGAACGAGAAGAGCGTTTAGAGTGGGCGTGTGCGCCCAAGGCAGGTGCGCTACCAGGCTGCGCTACGCCCCGACTGTCTTCGACTATAAGAGATTCGATAATAAACGATGCGATGCCGATGACCTTCGCGACACTCCCTAGAGGTGGAATGCCCCGGCGTGCCGCGCTCGGGATATAATTTTGGTTTCGGAAGACATGCCCAGTTCACGCTACGCGTTGGTAACGTACATCCGCAATCCGGTGGGCGAGTTCGTGGAACAACTGCGCCGGGAACTCCACCCCACTACGGCCCACATGGCGGCCCATCTCTCGATCCTTCCTCCGCGGGAGCTGACGGGAAGCGAAGCGTCCGCGCTGGAATTTCTGGAAGATGCTTGCAGCCGCGTGGTTCCGTTCAGTGTCGATCTGGGAGACGTGGAAAC